>Ga0194126_10012759_pt1 | contig 10597 bp, 7 predicted proteins | sample TA2KigC150mmetaG_FD_148641 | JGI IMG/M metagenome (GOLD analysis project Ga0194126, IMG submission 148641) | Freshwater microbial communities from Lake Tanganyika, Tanzania - TA2015035 Kigoma Deep Cast 150m | ecosystem: Environmental > Aquatic > Freshwater > Lake | place: Tanzania: Lake...
ATCGGAGGGCGTCCCCTCATCACTTACGCAATGGATCATCTTATCAAAGTCGGTGTTGATCGCTTCATTGTGAACACCCACCATTTATCAGAAGTCTACTTGGAAAAGTTCCCTGACCAACGATGGCGCAAAGCGCCCATCCTCTTTCGCCATGAACCCATCCTTCTTGATACGGCAGGAGGATTGAAAAACATTGAAGATCTTCTGGACGAAGACGAAGCCATCCTCTGCTACAATGGCGATGTGATGACCGATATTCCGTTACAGAGACTTCTAAAGGCACACGAACAGAACCGCCCGGAGGTAACACTTGCCCTCAGAAGCAGCGGCCCTCTTCTTAATGTGAATATGAATGAGGCGGGTGAGATATGTGATCTCCGGCATACCCTCAGGAACCCAGGGGTTCAAAACTGTCAATTTACAGGCATCCATGCTGTAGAGACCTCGTTTCTCCGTTTTCTTGAAGCCGGTAAAATAGAATCCGTTGTTACTGCATTTATTAGAAGAATCATACAAAGTCCTGGTTCGATCCTGGGGGTTGTCATTGATGAGGGGGAGTGGGATGACATCGGCTCTGTTGAAGTTTACGAGAAGTTAAGAGCTACTATGCCTTAATCTTTATAGGGTAATGAGAAGCTTAATCCTTCGGTCACTCCCGCGAAAGCGGGAGTCCAGGAAAACACTGGATTCCGGGTCAAGCCCGGAATGACAAGCCAAGCGATATCTATCTAATCACTTAAGGATTCTATATCCAAGAAATTAGATAAATGATTCCGCAATCCGAATTCCGAAATCCGAAATTTGAAGCGATCATTCTCTTTGTACGAGAGGCCTTTGGGCTTTCAGAGTCCGTCTACATAGAAATAACTCCCCTGGAAGGGAGGGGTTCCGATCGGACTTTTTTCAGGTTGACATGGAAACCGAATCACTCGGCCATTCTGATCTATTACGACCCGAGGCGTCTGGAGAACGCTTATTACGCTGACATTGCCCTATTTCTCCGGGGCATTGATGTGCCGGCGACCAGGCTGATCCAGCACGATTCGGCCCGCTGCCTTATCGCCATGGAAGACCTCGGAGATACTGATCTCTGGTCTCTAAGGAACGCCCCATGGGAAATTCGAAGAACTCTTTATCAAAAAACACTTTCCATCATTTACAAGCTCCACTGCTTCCCCGAAAAGGATTTCCCTTCGGCACGAGTGAAACTCATGGAAAGCTTTGGCCCTGATCTTTATCGATGGGAGCAGGGTTACTTCAGAGACCATTTCGTCAGAAATGTCTGCGGGGTCGAGCTTGAGCCTTCTTTTGAGAAAGAACTTGAGGCAGAGCTTTCCGCTCTTGCGGAGAGGCTTAATGGAACAGAACGATGCCTCATCCACCGGGATCTGCAATCCCAGAATGTGATGATCCATGACGGAGAACCCTTTCTCATCGATTTTCAGGGCATGCGTTTCGGAAGTCTCTTCTACGACCTTGGCTCGCTTCTATGTGACCCTTATGTCGAATTTAGCAGTGACCAGAGGATGGACCTTCTTCTTTACTATTTCAACCTTTCCAAACAGGACTTGAGCTGGGAAGGTTTCCAGAAGATGTTCTGGGAGGCTTCGGCACAGCGCCTCATGCAAGCCCTCGGAGCCTATGGATTTTTAGGCCTCAAGAAAGGGCTTAAAGCCTTCCTTGAGCATATCCCTACCGGAGTTCAAAATCTTCAACTTGCGTCTTCTCAGGTAGCCACCTTCCCCTGTCTCCAAGAACTTTCCATGGGGTGCCAGAGGGTAATCGAGCAAAAGGGAGGACATTCTTGAAGCCTTTCACCATCGTCATCCCTTACAGGCCAGAACCTTTTTTTAAGAAAATCCTGCTTTCTCTAAGGGAATCACACTTGGTCGAGCGGATGATGATTTTGGCTCAGGAGTCGATTCATTTCAATATGGATAAGTGCCATCTTCTTGTCACGGAACCCCTTCCCTCTCATAAAACACTCAGCCTGATTCTGGATGGAATCCGAACGAAGTACCTTCTTCTTTTATTGGAGGCTCAGCAAATTTCGATCGAACCTAAAGCCTTGGAGAGATTTCTGGTGGTAGCTGAATCCACAAAAGCAGGCATGGTCTATCCCGATTTCTATGACCAAAGCGGTCAAGGGAAAACCAACCATTCGCTCAATGACTATCAATCGGGAAGTGTGCGTGATGATTTTGACTTTGGGGCCATGACTCTCTTTTCGGTCTCCGCTGTCCAAAAAGCCCTGAAAAAATTTGGCCTTATCCCGGAAGTTGAATTTGCAGGCCTCTACGATCTTCGCCTCAAGGTCTCCATCGACCACTCGATCTACCATCTGAAGGAGCCCCTCTACAGCGTTATTAAAACAGAGGGGCTTTCGAGCGATGGGAAATTATTCGCATACCTCGATCCTCAACATCGAGCTCTCCAGAAGGAGATGGAGACTATCTTCACCGAATACCTGAAGAACATTGGAGCCTATCTGCCACCTAACTTCAAGGAGGTTGGGCAGGCAACCGAGTCCTTTCCGGTGGAAGCCTCTGTCATCATCCCTGTTCGGAACCGGAGAGAAACGATTACCGGGGCTATCAAAAGTGGGCTGTCACAGGAAACGGATTTCCCATTCAACATCATTGTTGTGGACAACCACTCAAAAGACGGAACGACAGCCATCCTTTCCGATTTCTCCAAGCAGTATTTTAACCTGAAGTACATTGTTCCAGAGAGGACTGATCTTGGGATAGGAGGCTGCTGGAACGAGGCCCTTCAGCATAAAGCCTGCGGCCGTTATGTCGTTCAGCTCGATTCGGACGATCTCTACAACGGCAACCGCACCCTCCAGAAGATGGTGGACATGCTGCGTCAGGGAAATGTCGCCATGGTGATCGGCTCCTATACAATTGTCAATGAAAGGTTTGAAGAGATTCCGCCCGGCCTTATCGATCACCGCGAATGGACCAATGAGAATGGCCACAACAATGCGTTGCGCATCAATGGTCTGGGCGCCCCGAGGGCTTTTGACACCAGTCTCATGCGGAAAATTGGATTTCTCAATGTGAGCTACGGTGAGGATTATGCGGCGGCATTGCGAATATGCAGGGAATACCGGATCGGACGAATCTATGAGAGCCTCTACCTCTGCCGGCGCTGGTCAGGCAATACAGACGCAGGGATTAGCCTCGAAGAATTAAACCGAAACAATACCTTCAAAGACGCAATACGGACAGAGGAAATCCTTGCACGGCAAAAAATCGTTCAAAAATAAGAGGAATAGGGACCGCCGATTATTCACTGACCAACTTCAGATATCTCACCAATAGGGAGCCTACAGCGACGATTCCTCCAAGAAGGATAAAGCCGAGAAAGAATAATCCTGCTTCACCGGCCACGCCAAGACCGGCAGTTCCCGCCCCTCCCCCTATGAGAAAACCCAGCGGTACGGTCAGCGAGATGGCTACGTTCTTGATATGAGGAGATCCTATCCTTGCAAGTGCGGCAAAACCCGCTGGGAAGAAAGCGGTGGCAAGAATGGGCTGCAGAAAGATGACCGGTAGAATCCATGACACAGGTGCGATTCCAATCATTGCCGTGGCCAGCCCCGTAGTTAAAAAGACGATCTTCAAAGTCTGTTTCACGCCCAGACGATCTGTCATCCATCCTGCAAGAAAGGAGGTGCCCAGAGGCGATATTCTTGAAAGGGCAAGTAATGTATTTGCCAAGGTCCGATCCATCCCTCTCTCCGAAACCAGATAGAGGGGGAGCATCGAATAGACGCCGAGACTCGCGCCCACACCTAAAGAGAAGAAGGCCATCATCAGCAACAGAGAGGGTTCTTTCAGTAGGCTCTTTAGAGTCCTTAAATTAGGGGCTTCACCGGAGAAATTTCCTCCCTTTCCCCAAAGGGCAAAGACCGCTCCCGCCATCAAAGAAGCCACCCCGATGACGATCAATATGCCCTGCCATGAACACCATCTCAGGAGAACCTCCGTGAGAAGGGGAGCCACGATAAAACCAAGATTGGGAGCCAGTTCATGAATAGCAATGGCCTTTCCCCAATGGCGCTGACTGACTAAACTCGTTAAGGTTGAAATTCCGGAGGGGAGATAGAATCCGGCCGCTAATCCCAAAAGGAAAAGCCCGGACCGGATCCCCCAGAAGTGATGGGTCGCGCTGACTAAAAAGAGAGCCCCGCCAACTGCGAACGAAGAGAAAATGATCGCCCGCCTGTGTTCGAGACGGGAAGAGACGAACCCCGAGAAAAATAATCCCACACAATATCCCAGCGTGATGAGAAAAAAGAAGGATCCAGCCTCATCATGTCCTATCTTCAGATCTCCCTCGACCGTGGGCATCAGCGGAGAGAGAATAACCCTCGAAAGAAAGTTGACGAAAAAGATACCGACGAGAAAGAGGAGCGGCCCCACATAGGGCAAAAAGGATTGGGAGGAATTCCCCTGTTTTTCTGGATTCGGAACTGCAACCTCTGGCATAGGGATTTAGACTCCTCTTAAGTGGACCAAAATTTTTTAGAAAGCATTCATCCATGAGCTCAATAATGGGTGCTTTGAACAGCCCCACTATTTCAAAAATTCTTCACGGATCGGGGTGAAGGTATCCACCAGTCGTGCTTTTGGGGTAAGCGTTTGGATACTATGGGGCATATTGGACGGTACGGTAAAGATGTCTCCGGGACCCAAGCGGGTCACCTCATCCCCCAGGACGACATTGATTTCTCCGGAGGCCACATAGGAAATCTGCTCATGGGGATGGGAATGGGGTGGGTCAGGTTGAGCGGCTGGCCCATCTTCGAAATCGATGACCACCATCATCAGATTGGAGAGATGGGTAAGATACCGGGTCCGTCCTTGTGCAATGGCTGTTGGTGTCGCTTCCGAACTTTTAATGATTCCCATGTAAACATCCTTTCAAGGTGAATTTACCCCATCATAAAAACCAAGAGCCTGACTGTCAAGGACAATAAAAAGGCCGGCGAAAAATACCGGCCTTTAAGGTTGTTGATGCGTTCTTTTGAGCCGTTTTATGTCATGCTCAGGACCAGCGTATCGATCCACAGGTCGAACAATGGGTTGCATGGGGGAACATCCATCTCATGGACCTCACCTCCTTTTCTTAAATTCATTTTAAAGCGAACCTTCTCATCTGTCAAGGGAGAAAAAAGAAACCTTCAATTGATTGGAACATGAAATTGTGGCATAGTGGAAAAAACGAGTGAGGAAGGGGAACTGGATGAAACTGAAAGGCTATGCGGGCAAAATCCTGACGTTGGATCTCTCCAATTCCAAAGTTAAGGTTGAAGACCTTAATGAGCAATGGGCGACACGGTTTATCGGAGGAAGTGGTCTTGGGGCAAAATATCTGTATGAGATGACCGATGAGAAAACAGACCCCCTGGGCCCTGAGAATCCTCTGATCTTTATGACCGGGCCCTTCACCGGAACATCTGTCCCCCTCTCCGGTAGACATGCGGTGGTCTCACGTTCCCCCCTCACCAATATCTTCGGAGAATCGGATGTAGGAGGCACCTGGGGCGCCCATCTTAAAAAAGCAGGGTTCGATGGAATCATCATCACCGGAAAATCTCCTAAGCCTGTTTATCTCTGGGGCAATGACGGAAAGGTTGAAATCCGTGATGCTTCCCATCTTCTGGGAAAAGATACCTATGAGGTCGACCCCCTCCTGAAGGCTGAAACCCATCCAAAGGCCGCCATCAGCGCTATCGGACAGGCCGGAGAGAACCAGGTCTTATTAGCTTCGATCATGACCGATGGCAACGACGGCCGTGCGGCAGGACGTTGCGGTTTGGGAGCGGTGATGGGATCAAAGAATTTGAAGGCCATCGCCGTATATGGAACTCAGAAAGTGGAGGTTTCCCACCCGGAAGAAGTTGACCGTCTTCAAAAAGAATATGGTGCGATGATTATCAAGAATGCGGAGAATTTTAAAAAATACGGAACGGCAGGCGCCCTCTCCACCTTTGAGGCGATGGGAACGCTTCCCCTTCAGAACTGGAAATATGTTGGACGGTGGGAAGAATCGGCGGAGAAGATCAATGGTTTCACCCTCTCCGAAACCCTTTTGACAGGCCGATACTTCTGTGATGCCTGCATCCTTGGATGCGGAAGAAGGGTAAAGATCGACCAGGGGCCATATGCCGGAGTTGATGGCGCAGGGCCGGAATATGAGACCCTTGCACTTCTCGGAAGCAACTGCCTGATCGATGATCTCGAAGCCCTCTGTTATGCCAATGAACTCTGTAACCGTTTCGGACTTGACACGATCTCCACAGGCGGAGTCATTGGTTTTGGAATGGAGGCATTTGAGAAGGGATTGATTGATCAGGAGGATACGGGCGGAATTGAACTGCGCTGGGGAAAGATTGAGGCGCTCATCGAGATGATCAAAATGATCGCCCAAAAGAAGGGATTTGGAGAGGTCCTGGGGAAAGGGGTGAAAAAAGCCTCAGAAATAATCGGAAAGAATTCAGTAGAATTTGCACCCCATATCAAAGGCCTCGAACTCCCTGCCCATGACCCCAGGGGGTACAATGCAGGTGCAACAGGGTTTGCCACTTCCTCCAGGGGGGCATGCCATCTCGCCGGTCTCAGCCATACTTTTGAGAGACTGCTTAAGTCGCCTGAGATGGGTATTCCGGAGCCGATTGATCGATATGAGGTGAAAGGGAAAGGAATCCTCGCAGCCAAAAGCCAGAACATGATGGGAATGATGGACTCCCTGAAACTCTGCAAGTTCATCCTATTCGGAGGGATCACCATCACCCACATCGTAGACTGGTATCGCTATGTGACAGGAAAAGAGATGTCCACGGATGATTTTATAAAAACGGGAGAGAGAATCTTCAACCTGAAGCGGGTCTACAATGTGAGATTGGGGATCAGCCGGAAAGACGACACCCTGCCCTACAGGCATCTTACCTTTAAAAGAATTGGCCAGGGGCTCACCCCAAACCTCCCCCCCCTCGGCCAGATGCTCAGCGAATACTATGAATATCGGGGTTGGTCAGAAGACGGAATCCCCACTCCGGAAAAGTTAAAAGAACTGGGATTATAAAATAATAAGAAAGGCTACTGTCTCCTTGCTCCCATTCCTTATATCAATCCTTCCTGTAATCAATAAAGAGCCCCTTCCCCTTTTCGATGCAGATTTCAATCGGATATCTTCAGGTTTGGACAAGTGAAGGTATTGGCAAGATATGCTCAGGTTTTTTAGTTTGATGTTACACCGAGGTTAGATCATTGCTTACCCAACCATTACTGAAGAGCAGGTTTATCGCCTTGGGGCAAGGCAATCCTGAATCACCAATCCCTTAAGTTTCCAAAAGAGAATCCACTTTACCTTTTGCAATCAGTCTTTAACCCCTATCTTGTTTGCCTCAATTTTACACAAATCTGAGTGACATTTTTTGCCAAAAACCACAATTATTGTACGTTATTTTAAAAAGGAGGCTGGGTGAATCAGACAGTGCAGGGACGATCTCAAGCTACAGCCACCGCAGACGATTCAGGATGTAGGGTGATAGGTCTCTAAGGTTTAAAAGATTGTCATAAATTTCTGTTTCTGGTATATTGGGGCAAATTCCGGTGGGTGTGGATATCATGGGCAATCCAACAAAAGCCTAATCTTGAAAAGGAGCTGAGCCTGCGGTCACGAATCACGCTTGTCCCGATAATTCGGGAGACACGATTCACGGTTAGGTTTTTTACGCTATGCTCCATGTGCTCTGCGCTATGCGGGGAGGTTGAAAGCCATGCCAGCGATTGCACCGATTAAAGATTTGAGGATTTTCCAGAAGAAGGATTGGGGGTTGTCTCGGTGATGGTTAAGTTGCATTTGAACCAACGTTATATATTCTCCAACCAGCTCGGTTCATGGCCCTCCGAAGTCTCTATCCCTCCGCAGCCTTGGCGTAGGAGGGCGAAGATAGGGGTGGGTTCAATTTGGGAGCAAGAAGAAGGATAAAGAACAATGATGACCTTGCGTTTCTTTTCCCACAAACCTGAATCTATCCCGGCCTCGACCTCCTGGTATCTGGCTGATCTCGGGGAGGCCCGGGGGAAGCAGGATCTCTTCACAAAACAGTCACCCCAAAGGCTAAAAGTATTGCGCGAGAATGCAATGATTGAAAGTGCGGTTTCATCGAATCGAATTGAGGGGGTCACTGTTGATCAGGCACGAGTAAGAACAATTCTTTTCGGTAAACCACCCTTGCGTGATCGGAACGAGGCGGAGGTAAGGGGATACCGGGATGCGCTCAATCTCATTCATGAACAGGGCAATAAACTAAAAATTTCTGAAGAGACCATCTTCAATTTCCATCGCATGTGCCGTGGTGAACTACGGGATGCTGGAAGCTACAAAGAGAAAGACGGTGATATTATTGAAAGGTATCCCAACGGTCGGGAGAGAGTGAAATTTAAGACTGTCCAGGCGGTTAAAACTCCAAAGTTCATGAAGGAGTTGATAGAGAGGTGGGACCAATGTCTTTATGAGAAATGGGTCCACCCTCTTATTGCTACAGCAGCATTTAACCTTGATTTCCTCTGTATTCATCCATTCAGAGATGGAAACGGCCGGGTATCACGGCTCCTGCTTTTGCTGCAATGTTACCATCTCGGATACGAGGTGGGGCGTTATATCGGCATTGAGCGTTTAATTGAACAGAATAAAGACCGGTACTACGAAACACTGGAACAAAGCTCTGAAGGCTGGCACGAAGGCAGACACGCCCCCTGGCCTTATGTGAATTTTGTGCTTTACACTCTCAAGACCGCTTATAAAGAATTTGAAGAAAGGGTTGGGCAGATTGCTTCTCCCAAAGGGGCAAAGACAGAGCTTGTCATTAATGAGATTGGACGAAAACTTGGTCCATTTCGGATTTCCGATATTCAAAAGCAGTGTCCGGGTGTAAGCGTGGATTTGATCCGCTCGCTTTTGAAAAACCTGCGGTCCTCCGGCAAAATAAAGTGTCTCGGCAGGGGACAAAATGCTGAGTGGAAAAAAACGGGAAAATGGAAATAGGTAATATCTAATCAATTGGGTAGGGAATTAGGTAATGAAAGCGGTTGGCAGAAAATATGAGACTGTTTGTAAGAATGAGTAAGCGATATTTGAAAAATAGGTTGAAGCGGTTCTTATCTCTAACGGGGTAAAGTGGAAGAGCCCCATGTTCCATATAAAGTTCGAAAGGGATCTAAGAAACTAAAAAAACATTGAGTTGGCAAGCCCGAATCACGCCTGCCCCGATAACTCGGAAGACACGGCCACGGTTAGGTTTTTTTTACGCTATGCTCTTTGCGCTAAGCGCTCTGCGGGAAGTTGAGAACCATGCCAGCGGTTGCACCGATCGAAGATTTGAGGGCGGCCCAGAGAGTGCTTTGGTTTCTGTTTTGAGTATTTACCACTAACGCCTTGCGCTTTACGCCTGACGGCCTTTAAAAGATGGCGGCGCGAGTTATAACAATTTGTGATTCTATTCCGTAATCCGAAATCATCAATCTGGAATTTCAGTGGCTCCGGAGAAATTGAAGGGGGAAGGGCGGATGAACAGTAAAACATCCAAAGACAAATCTTTAATTCCTGTGCAAGATATTGAGCGATTGATACTGATGATTCGAGGATATAAGGTGATCCTGGACGCTGACTTAGCCGCCCTTTACGGCGTTGAAACAAAACAACTCATCCGGGCAGTTAAGAGAAACCAACTGCGCTTTCCAAGCGATTTTATGTTTCAACTAACAGAAGAGGAGTTTGCAAACTTGAGGTTCCATTTTGGTACCTCAAGCCAGTGGGGGGGACGGCGATATACTCCTTATGCTTTTACAGAACAAGGGGTAGCTATGCTTTCCAGTGTACTTCGGAGCAAACGTGCTATTCATGTCAATATTGAGATTATGCGTACTTTTGTCAGACTTCGAAGGATGCTTGCCTCCAACAAGGAGCTTGCCAGGAGATTGGATGAACTTGAAAAGAAATATGATGCTCAGTTTAAAATAGTTTTTGATGCTATCCGACAGCTGATGTCATCCCCGGAGCCTGGATCAGTGCCACCCAAAAGGCGAATTGGATTCCTTGTTGAGGAACCTAAAGTTCCGTATATCACAAAGATCAAGAGGAGAAATTAGGTGCAACCACTTGCGCCTTACGACTTGCAACTTGTGATAAAAAGGAACGCTATGCTCTATGCCCTTGTCGCTATGCGTTGCGTTAGCTGTGGCTAAAGTCAATAAACAAGTCTGACCCCACTTTACTTTACATGAATTCAAGCGCTTAGAAAATACGAGATTGCTTCGCTGCGCTCGCAACGACCACTTTGAGGACTTTTTACGAGACCGCTAATATTTTACGGTCTCCAAAAGCCATTCAAATGAGTGTATATAGAATAATGGGTGTGAATTGGGGGTTTTGTTTTTTGCAGCATTTGCTGAAAACGTTAAAAATGGTGAAAATAAATCTTGACAAATGCAATTTTTCACTGTAATAATTGTTTTCAGCAATTGTTGAAAGTGGCTAAATTAATGAAAACAATGTTATCAAACATGGAAGCCAAAGCTCA
>Ga0194126_10012765_pt1 | contig 10592 bp, 8 predicted proteins | sample TA2KigC150mmetaG_FD_148641 | JGI IMG/M metagenome (GOLD analysis project Ga0194126, IMG submission 148641) | Freshwater microbial communities from Lake Tanganyika, Tanzania - TA2015035 Kigoma Deep Cast 150m | ecosystem: Environmental > Aquatic > Freshwater > Lake | place: Tanzania: Lake...
TCGGGCACGGGCGGCAGGGGCTTGCCGTTCCTGTTGCCATCGCAGGCCGAAAGAAACAAAGCACATGCCACTATCCCGACTACAACCCGGAGCACCAATGTGCTGTTCGTCCTTTGACGTGCAGAGGAGGAGATCATCGCGGCACCTTTCGTCCTTTTGGTTTGGAATAAGGGGACACAATACATATTTCGAATGATGAAGCCCAGGTAGGAGGGGAAATAGGTATTGTCCCTGAATTCCCCTCCTGGAGATTCCGTTCCGGTGAACTCCTTTTGAAAACCTCCCTACTGGCCCTCGATGTAGTAGATTTTCGGTATGTAGTCCTTGACCCACGCGTAGCTCAGCCACAAAAACCCGCGCATGCCGCCGTTCCAGAAATCCCCCCAGCAGTTCACCATCAGGAATCCGCCCCGGTGCTCGGGATCGGACCCTGAGGGGTTGATGTTGTCGTCATACCCGCAGATGGCCGCGAAATGGTTGGTGCCTCTGATCTCCCCGGGAGGGTCGTAATAAAAGGCCGGGGGATTTCCCCACGCGTCGGGGAAATCGCCGGACGTCGTGTTGACATTTATGGCCAGGACGTACCCCTTTGCCAAGGCCTCCCTGGCCTTCCCGATGTCGTTGCCGTAAGGGGGCAGGTTTTCACCGTGGTCCCACACGGCCGTGGCCTCGAGGATTTGGTACTGCCGGGCCGCCTCAATCTGTGAGTCGCTCGGGAGGGGCATGCGATTGTTGAAGGCGGGGTCATAGGGATAGTCGGTCATGGGAAGGCACCCGGTATTCTTCATTCCCCTGTAAGTGTTGTTAAAGGACCCATTGCCAAACAAGTTAGTGAAACTGGGGCTCATCCGGTTTCCGGGGTTGGAGAGGTCCCAGGAAGGGTGCTTGAAGTGCTTCTGCCACTGGGTCATCTGGTTGTAGGCGCACGCAAAGGGTCCGCACATGGTGCTGCTGGGATAGATTTCGGACTGGTCCAGCACCGGTGGCAGCTCGCCGGAGAGGTCCACCCGCGAGGGAAGCGCCCCGGCGCCGTCTGCGGCCTTGGCAGGCTTCGCCTGGCCGGGGTTTGCGGCCATTGCCTCCGCTCCCCAGGGGGTCACGATGTTCGCCGGGATCCCGGCTCCGGCAAAGGCTCCCCGGCCTGCTTTGCCCCGCAACCCGGCGTCCGCGGGCGCGGCCTGCGCGGGTGAGCCGTGGATGATCATGCCGTTGGCGTCGCCGCAGAGCATCCCCGCCGCCCAGACGTTGCCGGCGTCCAGGGCGGAGACGCCCAGGAGCCAGTTCTGCTTTCCAAAGGTGGAAGGGTTCCAGCGCGTACCGTCCCAGTGCAGCAGCGTACCTCCTCCTCCCGTGGCCCAGGCGTTGCCGGCGTTGACCGCGGAGATTGCCAGCAGGTTCTGGATCGTGCCCGAGGCATGGAGGGTCCACCTGGTCCCGTTGAAAAAGGCCACGGTGCCGTTCATCCCCGTTGCCCAGACGTTGCCCTCGTCGAGCGCGCAGACGGCCATGAGCCAGTTGGCCGTGGGCGACGCCTCATGGCTCCATTCCGAGCCGTCAAAGTGGAGGATCACGCCGCCCTCGCCCACGGCCCAGACGTTCTTCTCGTCAAGCGCGGAAACGCCATACAGCCACCTGGTCGTTCCGGAATTACGGCTGCTCCAGAGTGATCCGTCGTAATGGAGGATGATCCCTTCCTTGCCCACGGCCCAGGCGTTGCTTTCGTCCAGGGCCGAGACGGCGAAGAGGTCGTTTTCCGTGGGCGAGGCCTGCTGGCTCCATCGCGAGCCGTCGTAATGGACGATGGCGCCTTCCCTCCCCACGGCCCAGACGTTTCTCCGGTCGGGCGCGCAAACGCCATACAGGTTCCTGTCGGTTCCGGAGTCCTGCCTGCTCCAGCCTGCGCCGTCAAAATAAAGGACGGTTCCATTTATTCCCACGGCCCAGACGTTCTTCTCGTCGAGCGCGGAAACGGCGTAGAGGGAATCGGCTCTTTGGATCTGCTCCTTCCAGCTTTTGCCGTCGAAATAAAGTATGAACTTTTCACTAAGGGTGTCCCCCACGATCCAGACATTGTTCCCGTCCAGGGCGGAAATCGCGTTATTGTTAGTGGCCAAGCCCAAGTTAGACCAGACCTTGCCGTCAAAATGGAAGACACCGGTCTCGCCCGGGGCCCAGACATTATCGTCCGCCAGCGCGGCCACGCAGTACAAATTAAAGCTGTTGATGATCCGGCTGCTCCAGATGGCGCCGTCGTAATGGAGGACGATGCCCCTGAACCCAACGGCCCAGACGCTGTTCGCGGAAAGCGCGGACACGCCGCGCAGGTCCGCGGTTGTCCCGGTAGCCAGCGCGTTCCAGGCCGCGCCGTCAAAGTGAAGGACGGTACCGTGATCGCCCACGGCCCAGATGTCGTCAGCGGAAAGAGCGGATATGCCGCGGAGCTGGAACCTGGTTCCGGAATCCTGCGGGCTCCATCTTACGCCGTCGTAGTGGAGAATGGTGCCCGCGTATCCCACGGCCCAGACGTCGTCTTCGGCAAGCGCCGTCACGCCGTACAGCCACTCGGTGGTTCCCGACTCCTGCCTGCTCCAGCTTGTGCCATCGTAGTGCAGGATCAGGCCCGAGCTTCCCACGGCCCAGACGTTGTCTTCGCCAAGGGCCGAGACCCCGAAAAGCGTGGCCGGTATTTCGGATAGGACCACGCTCCATTCCGTCCCGTCAAAGCGGACGATAAATCCGTGTTCTTCCCCCCGCTCAGTCCCGCCCACGGCCCAGACGTTGTTTTTTTCCAGGGCGGACACGCCGTTGAAAGGAAATCCCTGGGGAAGCGGGTTTTGCCACTTCCAGTCGTACACGACAGGCTCGGGCACGGGCGGCAGGGGCTTGCCGTTCCTGTTGCCATCGCAGGCCGAAAGAAACAAAGCACATGCCACTATCCCGACTACAACCCGGAGCATCAATGTGCTGTTCGTCCTTTGACGTGCAGAGGAGGAGATCATCGCGGCACCTTTCGTCCTTTTGGTTTGGAAATATTCACCCTGAGCCTTGGAGCTTATAGGAACGTGCTTTCAGACGGGCGGAGGATAGCAGGTGACGTAATTGCGTGTCAAGAGGAAAAACGCCCAAGATGTTGTGTTGATGCTGTTCGAGCTGTTGATGGCCGTCTTCATGGAAAAACGCACGACCAAGGACAGCAAGAACTCCAGCAAACCCTCCTCCCAGACGGACAAGGATAACACCGCGGCAAGCCAACCCGGTGCCAAAGGTAAGGGCAAGGACGAGAACAACGCGCGCTCCGGAAACACCCGCACGGTGGAGACCGTTCAGGTCGCCGAAGTCCATGTCTGTGAAACCTGCGGCGAGCATCTCGGCAACACCCCCTGCGCCGGCCATGAAAGACGCACGAAGATCGATATCATCTTCGAAATTGCGGCTTCTACCCGGACAATCGCAGGTTGACACACAATGAATCCTTTTCTGCTCCTGTCTGGATCACGGGGCTTGGCACCTCCGGGCGAAACGGCTTCCCTAAGGATTAACCCGCCTGGGGAAAGTGTGAATGGAAGGAGTGTGTGTCCCTCCGGTCAGAACGGCAGGAGAGTGTACGCAATCTACCTTTAAGGGGAGTATAGTGCGGAAACCAACCGCTCATCAAGGAAGTAGGTCTGAGGATTCTGGACAGGCGTGTAGAAGAACGTCGTTGATGTGGTTTGTCCGCGGTTTCAGACTTGGGGACATTGACTATGTAAATACGCCAACTACTTTCTGTCTTCATGTGGACGCTTCCCGGGAGCGCACGCGAGGGGAGACGAATGGAAGAGATTCAGGGCAAGAGGTGGATTGTCCCACCCGGACTCGTGGGGGACCTTGACGACTTTGAACGTCATGTTGCGGCCGCGGGCGACGGTCCGATTATGGTCATCGGGCCCACGGGGTGCGGGAAATCCCTCTTTCTGCACGTCTTTAAGACCCTGTTCCAAGAGAAGCACCCCGGGGTGCCGGCCGATCGAATCGTTACCGTCAACTGCTCCCATTTCGGCGGGGATCCGAACATGGCCCGGTCGGAGTTGTTTGGCCATGTGAAGGGGGCGTTCACGGGTGCGCACCGGGAACATCCTGGAATTGTGAGAGTCTGGATGTACAGCAGGTGATTCGGGTTCTTCTCCATTTCCGCACTTCGCTTCCACAATGGGAGTATCCTTTCTCCCCTTGTGGAAGCAGGATAAAGTGGGCAGTAACCCCTGTCAATCACAAGGAGACGATTGGTCTTCGCGAATTGATCGACTGGAGGCCCGCCGTTCTCGCAACCCAGAGCCGTGCGATGTTCAAGATCCAACAGAGCTTAATCCTCTGAACGACCCCGTGTTCATGCTCCCCCCGCTGTGAACACCCGGCCACGTTTTCTTTCCCAGATCCCCTCTCTGTCCGATCCCCGGTGCGCCAGTTCGCCCGCAAGCCAGCACAAGGCCTGAGCGCGTTGCGGTTGCGCCTGCATAGCGCATCCGCCACCCCCTGGCACACCTTTTGCCCGTTGAGCCCCCTAGAACGTGATCCACACTCGCCACCTGTCTTGTCGCGCGCGAACCCATGCCCGAAGCCTGCACGGTCTACCGTCCACGAAAGCCGCATCTGACCCCCTTCTACCAGTGCGTCCAGGATCACCACGAAACCCTCGAACAGGTTTACCCGGAACGATTCGCCAAACGTTACGGCTTCTGGCGGCCCCACCTGAAGGAGATCATGATCCATTACCTGTCCTGCGGGGACCTTCATGAGGGTTTTGCCCGCATCCGCTGCGATGCCTGCGGCACGGAAATGGTCCTGGCGTTTTCTTGTAAAGAAAGAAAATTCTGCCCAAGCTGTGCGCAGAAACGGACCGTGGAGTTCGGCGAGTGGCTCTGCGGGCATGTGCTCCGGGCCGTCCCGCACAGGCATTGGGTTTTTTCGATCCCCAAGATCCTCCGCCGCTTCTTCCTGCACGATCGCAAGCTGCTGGCGGATCTGAGTCGCTGCGCCTGGGAATCGCTCAAGACCTTTTTGCAAACCGCCGTGCCCGAGCCCAACGCCGTCCCCGCTGCGGTTATTTCCACACAAACTTTCGGAGATGATCTGCAGCGCTTTCACCCCCACCTGCATGTCCTTTGCCCGGACGGCTGTTTTTACGGACAAGGTATGTTCCGGGTCGCTCCGAAATTTAACGTTAAGGACCTGGAAAAGCTCTTCCGCGTCAAGGTGCTCGCCATGCTCCTGCGCAAGAAGAAGATCACCTCGGAACTCATCCGCATGCTCGACGGCTGGAGACACTCCGGCTTCAACGTCTTTGCCGGCGAGCGCATCCAGCCGCGGGAGAAGAAATCCCTGGAAAACCTGGCCGCCTATCTGATTCGGGCCGCCTTCTCCCAAAAACGCATGGACTACTCTCCCGAGCAGGCCACGGTCGTCTACCGCTCCAAGGATGGGAAAGAGAAGAAAAGCTACGACGCCCTGGAATGGCTGGCCGCCATGCTCTCCCACGTTCCCGAAAGGGGTAAACAGTCGATCCGCTACTACGGCGCCTACGCCAACTCGGTCAGGGGAAGAGAGCGCAAGCGGCAGGAAGTGGAGTCCATCCCCACTGTGCTGGAGCCGGTGATCTCTTCCGAGGCATTCAGGCGCAATTGGGCACGCCTCATCCAGAAGGTTTACGAGTCCCGTGCGAACTGCACCCGACGCAGCGGGTGCGACAACGACCTTCCAAATTATCCACCCCTTCCATCCGCTGTTTGGTCGACAATTCGAACGGATCAAAACGAAGCACACCTGGAGCCAAACGTGGGTCTACTTCCGTAACGATGCTGGACGCCTGGCCTCCGTACCCACCGACTGGACAACTCTGAGCCCCCCGGATCCATTTTTGGTTTTGTCGAAGGGGCGAGCAGGATTTCGGCCCGAGGACCTCATACATCTGGCCGAGTTGATCGACGGGATAGCCCCGAGTAGTCCCCGAAAGAAAACGCCGAGGAGAGGCTCGTGACATGTAAAGGCAATTGCGCCACTATATGTAAATCTGAATATGCCACGCAGGGTCCATGCGGATCTTGGCGCGAGATGCTAATCGGCAATTATGATTGACTATTTCGAGCTTTTGGCACAAAATGACTTGATAGTGCCGCCTGGAAGGGCATAATGGATGTTACATTATCTAGGGAGGGGATCCCTATGCCAAACAAGGGCGATGCCAAACTGCGGGAACTGCGAAAACAGGGTTGTCTGCATGCCCATCCGGAGCGGGTCACCGACGAGGTGTTCCAACAAAGCGAGTTTTTCGACCCCCGGGACCTGATCCAGGTCAAGTACGAGATGCTTCGTCGGGTGCGGGTGGACCGGGAGCCCCTCCGAGGGGTGGCTCACCGGTTCGGTTTCTCACGACCCTCGGTTTACCAGGCGCTAGCCGCTTTCGACCGCGGTGGGCTTCTGGGCCTGGTTCGGGTCAAGCCCGGCCCTCGGCGAGCACACAAGCTGAGCGAGCCGGTCGTGAAGTTCATCGAAGAACAAAAGGCGCAAGATGGGTCCGTGACCCTGGAGGAGTTGATCAAGGGAATCCAGAAGGATTTCGGTCTGGTTGTACACCGGCGCAGTATCCAGCGGGCTCTGAAACGCAAGGAAAAAAAAACGAGGTAAGAGGGGACGGGACGGTGGAGACGGCTCCTTGGAGAGCAGGTCATCCTCTGTGCGAGCGCTACGAACAGTTGCGCAGCCAGGTGCTCCAGGGTTCCGTGTTGCCCGGGCAGGGATACGGTTTTGGCGTGCTGTTACGGCAAGGGATGCGAGCCTGGATGGAAGTTCGTCAGCCGCAGGACGGGACGGTTGAGACAGCCCCTGTGGGTGGCCAGCGGTCCAGGGGTTCCTGTACCCTTGCTTCATCCGTACAAGGAGAGTTGACCCTGTTGATGGCTGCCATGGTGCTGAACAACAGCCATAGGGAGGGGGGGCCAACATGGAGAGCAATTCCAAGGTAACCGCCGGGCATCTGAAACGAACCGCCTATTTGTACGTACGGCAGTCCACCGTGCGGCAGGTGTTCGAGAACACGGAAAGCACCCAACGGCAGTATGGGCTTCGCCAGAGAGCGATCGCCCTGGGCTGGGCCGGGGAAGGGATCGAGGTCATTGATACCGACTTGGGACAATCGGGCACCTCCGCCGTAGATCGTCAAGGATTTCAGAAGCTGGTGGCCGAGGTGGGCCTGGGCCGAGCCGGTATCGTCATGGGGCTTGAGGTATCCCGGCTGGCGCGCAATTCCACAGACTGGCATCGGCTCATCGAGATTTGCGCTTTGACCGATACGCTCATTCTGGATGAGGACGGCGTATACGATCCTAGTCATTTTAACGACAGGTTGTTGTTGGGCCTGAAGGGCACCATGTCGGAGGCCGAGATCCACGTGATGCGGGCACGGCTGCGAGGGGGGCTGTTGAACAAGGCCCGTCGCGGCGAGCTTCGTTGCCGGCTGCCCGTTGGGCTGGTCTACGACCCGCAGGGCCACGTAACCCTGGAGCCGGACAAGCATGTCCAGGAGAGCATCCGGCTTTTGTTCTCCACCTTCTTTCGAGTGGGCACGGCACATCGGGTGGCCAGGCATTTTCGGGACAACGGGCTTGAGTTTCCCCGGCAGGTCTTTTCCGGGCCGGACAAGGATAAGGTGATCTGGGGGCCGCTGGCGGTCAAGCAAGTGTTGGAAGTCTTGCGCAATCCACGGTATACGGGGGCATACGTCTTTGGCCGACACCGAACGCGAACCGAGGCGGACGGAAGCAAAAAGCAACAACGCCTGCCACGCGATCGGTGGCAAGTCTTTATCCCGGATGCCCATCCAGGCTACATCTGCTGGGAACAACACGAGAGAATCGAGCAGCGGATTCGGCAGAATGCGTCGGCTTACGGAATCGATCGCCGTCACGGTCCGCCTCGGGAAGGGCCGGCCCTGTTGCAGGGACGGGTTGTCTGTGGCATTTGCGGAAACCGCATGACCGTCCATTACCGTTGTCGTGGCGAGCAGCTCTTGCCTCACTATCTTTGTAATCGTCACTACATGGAGCACGGTGCGCCGGTTTGTCAAACCATTCCCGGGGCGAGCATCGATCGGGCGGTGGGCCGGCTGCTGGTGGAAGCGATGACTCCGCTGGCGGTCGAGGTGGCCTTGGCCGTGCAACAGGAGATCCAAGCGCGTCTGGACGAAGCCGACCGCCTGCGCGGCCTTCAGGTCGAGCGCGCCCGCTACGAAGCCGAGAATGCTCGACGTCGGTACATGCACGTGGATCCGGCCAACCGATTGGTGGCCGACTCCCTGGAGGCCGAATGGAACGAGAAACTACGGGAGATCGTCAAGGCGCAGGAGAACTACGATCGCGGGCGTGATCGAGATCGTAAGGTGCTGGACGAAACACAACGCAAGCGACTGTTTTCCCTGGTCCAGGATTTCCCGGCCATCTGGGACGATCCCAACACGCCTCCACGGGAACGCAAACGCATGGTAAGTCTGTTGATTGAAGATGTTACCTTGGTCAAGAAAGAAGAGATTCTCGTCCAGGTACGCTTCCGGGGAGGAGCAACAACTACGCTCACCCTGCCTCTGCCCCTCAATGCCTGGCAGGGACGAAAGACAACCGATTATGTGTTGGCCCAAATCGATGAACTGCTCAAGCACTATACCGACGGGCAAGTGGCCGCCCTGCTGAACCAGCGGGGTCTAAAAACAGGAGCCGACCAGGCATTCACTCCGGCAAGTATCCACTGGGTTCGTTATCGCGCAGGGCTGAAAAGCTACAAGCAGCGTCTACGGGAGGCCGGGATGGTGACGACCCAGCAGGTCGCAAAGCAACTGGGTGTCTCTGAACCAACCGTGAAGGCCTGGCGTCGAAAGGGGCTCCTGCAAGGATACGAATGTGACGACAATGGCCAATGGCTCTATCGTCCCCCTTCAGAGCATTTGACCCTACAGAAGACACGCAAAAAAGGTGCGGCCCAGCAGCCTGTCCATGTGGCAAGTTCAGAAGCAACTGCATGAGGTGTAGTATGAAACGCTATCCTACGAAGTTTCGCCCTTGGTCTGTCCGCGCTGTCAGAAGGTGATGCGACTCGTGGCCGTGATTGACAATGCAGAGGTGATCCGCAGGATACTGGAACACCTCGGACTGTGGTTGGCAAACGCCAGGCCGACTCCCAGAGCCCATTCGCCCCCGGGGCTCCGACCGCTAACCGAGGACGCCTACTCACAGCTCCCGGCTCGCGAGGAAGAGGATTACTCCCAGGCACCGCCAGCCCACTGGGACTGTTGAACGACTCCCGCGGGCACGATGTGTTTCTCCTCTTGTCGCACCCGTCCGTTCATTTTCAGGTCGTCCAACCCGATTTTCCCCCTGCTCTGACCGGACTCTCTCCCGCGGCACCCACCCGGGCGCAATACTCCCCTCGCGCTCCCCGGGACAACACAACATCTTGGGTGTTTTCCTTCTTGACACGCAATTACGTCACCTGCTATTCTCCGCCCGTCTGAAAGCAAGTTCCTATAAGCATTACGTCACCTGCTATTCTCCGCCCGTCTGAAAGCAAGTTCCTATAAGCATGAAGGGGGTGAGTAGTTACAGATCCGTTTCCTTTAGGCGAATACGATATTGTTTCCATTGACGGTCGTATGAGAGTACATCGAGGTCCGACTCATCTAGGCGCTTCTGGACCGCTTCGTCTTCATTGTGTCTGAGGTGCAAGATGACTGCACTTCGTCGTGGGACATATGAGACGAAATTCTGTGAGATCCCCTGGTTCGCAACTCCAATGTAGTGTTTGTTGTATTTGAGGGAGAAGCCTGGTGCATAATCCTTAGTCAATTCCAATAGTCTGTCGACCACTCTAAGTGACTCCTTTGAGGCTCTTGATTCCCAGTATTTTCTGTCTACAGTTTCCCCTTCGTCCTCTTCTTCAGTACCAAGGGAGAGGGCATCTACAACGGTAGAGAAAATTAAGGACACACCTTCACCGACTTTAAGGCCTTTCATTTGTATCGCTATTATGGGAATCATTCCATTGAACAGCGCGATCACGTTCAGGAAGCGGCTTGTTATGTCTTCAGCTATTAGTACCCCACAGTGCTCGTACTGTGGGTAACGCCTTCTTTCGTAATCCCAATATTCTATGGTCCTGATTATGTGGGACTCATCTGATGATCCCAACTGTATCTCCACTTCGTATCTTCTGTTTGCTTCCGGATCGTACAAGAGTAGGTCCAGCCGTCCGCCACTGGGCTGCATTCTTTCCGAGTCCTTGAGGATGACTTCTCCCAACCCGAGTATGCTTGGGTCGTCGGCAATGACCTTCTGCACCCACTTTTCATTGAGGTCTGGATTCCCCTTCAGGGAAATTATTTCCGGTTTTATGTAATTGACCATTCGGGCCTCCTCCTCACGATCTAGAAACGCGATTCCTTCGCATAACGCATGCATCACCTGTGAGCGCCCTCGGCGCGCAAGCGCCGAGTTGGCGCGCCGCTTGCGCAAGCAGGCGGCATGACAACGCTCAACAGGTGCATGCAGATGTTATGGTGCCAGCTCATTGAC
>Ga0194126_10012770_pt1 | contig 10590 bp, 11 predicted proteins | sample TA2KigC150mmetaG_FD_148641 | JGI IMG/M metagenome (GOLD analysis project Ga0194126, IMG submission 148641) | Freshwater microbial communities from Lake Tanganyika, Tanzania - TA2015035 Kigoma Deep Cast 150m | ecosystem: Environmental > Aquatic > Freshwater > Lake | place: Tanzania: Lake...
TACTTAATGCAATATGGGATGCTTTTCAGGTTTCTCGTTCAATATAAATTAAACTGATTTGAATTTTCTTAAATTTTCATGATATTAATGAAAAAATCATTATTGCTGAGAAAATCCTTTGTTTTTTTCTCTTTTTTATTCTTATCCATTTACTGGTCGTTATCTTTTTACCTGATTGACCGCCTTCATGAATTAATTGACCGGTTTATTGGAAAAACTGAAAAATGAGATGCACCTGTGGCGGTTTACGTCAATTAAAAATCCTGAAATACTTATATTTACATACGGGGGATCCAAGAGCAAGTTCTTATTTTTACCTGTTAAGGGAAGCTTTGTAGTTAAAACCGTAGAAATAATTTTTAAACGATTCGGGACTCGAGTTATAAACATTATCTCCTGCAAAATAATCCACAATGACCTCCCTTAGTCTTCTCAGTTCCCTTAACCTGTAAAAGTTATCCATACCTTCAGTGGTGTAGTCAAGGAGCTCAAGAGCCCTCTCAAATGCCGTAGTTGCATAACCGGTATTTCCCTTTTCACGCCAGTTTAGTGCTCTTTCAATTTCGCTTCCCACATTTGCAAGCTGCTCTGCGAGGGAAAACTCCTGCCATTTTTCTTTTATATCTTTGTGATATACTGTCATGGCTTTAAATTATTCTTCAATTAATCTGTTTACTACTGATATTATTTTTGCCCTGATTTCATTATTATCTACATTTCTTGTTCTGTTACCGGATCTGGGCCTTAAGTTAATCATGGAGTCAAATTCTATTCTTGATCCTGCTGGCAGTTCGGGATAAATATTGATTCCCCATAAATTTTCCTGCTCTGAACCTTCCTTCAGAAGCAGCGCTTCTTCATCAGAGTGCAGCTCAGCATCTACAACCATTATTTCTTTTTTTATATCCACAACAGCTTTTACAAGATTCCCCAGCATTGATACTGCCATGTTTTGGAGTTCAGTCAATTTAATTTTTTCTTTAATTATCTTCATAAAACCTGATCATGACTGCTGTTATAAATAGAAGCTTAATTATAAAGTAAAACGATAAATTTCCTCTGTTATAATTTTTCTTTCCGCCATAAATTGGTGTAGTGATTTTAAACTGCCAGTGTAGCCTGCCTTCACTTCAGCAGAGATAATATTTGCATAATGGTCAATTATATAATCCATTTCTGCTTCGGAGCCCCTGGCTTTCCTTACATAATAATTTAAATGCGGATCAATGAATTTGTCAAATCCTGTTCCTGAGAAGTTGTCCGACTACCTCTTACAGGTTTGGGGTTTTGCTGATAGAAAGCCGGTTTTTTCCCTTTATTGCCTAAATAAGAATACTGATTATCTTGACAATTTATACCTACTATATATACTTATTTATGGTGAAGATATATGAACTCAAAAAAAATCAATATTACTATCCCTGAAGACAATTTAGAGGAAATTGAAGAGTTCTGCCATGCGGAAGGTGTCAGCAAGAGCTTTCTTATCAGGGAAGCATCCATTGCCTATATTTCAAAAATCAAAGAAGAAAGACAGCTTCAGAAAAAAAGAGAAGAAATGCAGTGGACAGTTAACGCTACAAAGAAACTGCGTGATAAAAGTACCGGATTTAAAGAAGGCAAAAAAGGTCTGCAGGTAATCAGGCAGTCAAGAGACGGAAAGCTATGATATGGATATAGTACTTGATGCTTCTATTGCCATTAAATGGTTCAGTGCCAGAAATGAAGATTTTGTTGAAAATGCGCTTGCAATCCAGGAAAAACAAATCTCCGGAGAAATAAGGATAATTGTCCCGGATCTTTTTTTCCTTGAAGTACTGAATGCTTTCATTACAAAATCTAAATTCGACATTGAAGATATTTCCACGATAAGAGATGTTCTTTTTAAATTGGGCTTAGAGATAAAATACCCTGATGATTTTCTTCTTTCAGATTCATCTAAAATAGCGTACTCGGGAGGACTTACAATATATGATTCTTTGTACATTGCTGTCGCAAAGTCCTGCAATGCTACTCTTTATACAGAGGATAAGAAGATACTTTCATGCCGTAAAAAATACCCTTTTATTACTGATATCAGGGATTTTGCTTAAGAAAGCAGACCTTGCTGCTGAAGGAAAAGCACCATCTTTTCATTTAAATTTTAGAAATAATGATGAAATAATGATGAAATATAAAATATATACCAGTGTTTTCAGTGTAGCAAAAATGAAATACTGGATCAGCATGAAAAAGGTGAAATTTCTGTGGAGGATTAGAAAAACTTTTGTTTTTTTTCTCTTTTTTATTCTAATTTCTTTGCTGGTTACCGCATCCGGTTGCAATAACCCTTCCAGTACACAGAAAAAAAATGTCAACGGCAGTGCTGAAAGCCATGAAGAGACAGAGCAGACAACTGCAGATATATCAGACAGAAATAATTATGCCGGAAGTGAAGATAGCGTCTCAACTAACACCGAAGGTTCAATAATAATCGGAGTGGAGTATGTATTTCCGGGCCTTGCTGATGATTTTGCAGAAACAGGAATCAGGGCAGTAAAACCTTTCCCGGAAGCAATCATGTGGGAAAAAATGCAGAAATCCGCTGACAGCCCGGTTGATTATTCTGTCCTGGACAGATTTGTCAAAGAATACCAGGAAGCGGGTTTTGAAAATGTATTTATAACGCTGCGCTCAAGAAACAACTGGGCTTCAAAGGATTACATTACAAACCACTCGCCAAAAGAACAATACATGGATCTCTATAAAGCTTGGGTTTCGGGCATTGCCGAAAGATATGATATGGATGGTATTGATGATATGCCTGGACTGTTAAGACCGGCAATATATTTTGAAATCGGCAGTGAATTCTCCACCTATGAACCCGAACCGGTGGATGATTATATTGAAATGCTCAAAGTGGCTTATGAGGCTATCCATGAAGCTGCAGCTAATGCTATAGTCCTGCACGTACCGTTTCTGACCACCACCGCTTTCAAAGATCACCCGGAACCGCAGGATTATGAAAAGACCTTCGCTGAAGTCGATAAACGCATAATGTATCACAGCCTGGAAGAAATCAGGGAACTGCTTGACAGTTATGACTTTTTTGACGCAGTGAACATCCACCTTCTTGGTCATCCTTACGAAATAGAAGCAAACATAGAGTGGCTGAATTATGAAATGAATTTAAGGGGATACAAAAAACCGATTATAATAAGCGACACCTCTGTTTCACCTTTTGTGGCATGGGGACCTGCAAATGATTGTGAAATAAAAATCCCGAAACCTGGCATAATAATTCCGCCTGCAACTGAGAAAGACAGGTGCAGACTGGCGGAATATTTTAAAAAACTTATAGAGGGCGATGAAGGATACCTGAACTGGGTAAGGGCATTCTGTGCAGCAGATATTGCTAAAATGGTCACAGTTGCAGCAGAACAGAAAGTCGCCCTGATAAACACTGCCTTTACAGAAGATTTTGAACTGGCACAGACTGAAATATTCGGGGCAGCTGCAGGCAATGCTTCGTGGAGCGGAATGACCAAAGTTAAAATGAATTACAAAAAAAATGAGCATGAAGTTGTGCAGAAATATCCTTCCTTTTATGCACTGAAGCAGATTGCCGGATATCTTAAAGAGTATGAGTCTGTTGAAAGAGTCTCATTCGAGGATGATAGCATAAGGGTATATGAAATAGAAAGCGGAAAAGATATTTTCTATATTGCATGGTATGAACCCGGATACCTGGTTCTTCCGGAGGATCCTGTGCCCGAAAAGCTGCTTGAACTGGATGTTATTTTCGGAAAAGTGACCCTGGAAAAATTAATTGCAGAGGTGGGAAGGCAGGAACCAGAAAAAGAGACAGTAAGCACTCAGGATGGAATTTTAAAAACTGTACTTACAAATGTACCGGTATTTATTTTTCCTGAATAAGAAAATAGAAAAACATTTCTTATGATTTTATAATTAATACTTTTTTAAATTCCGAACTGTTTTTTTGTTCCGGGAAAATATAAAATATTAGAATACTGTATTGAAATTTAATCGCGTGAATTCCTGATTTATGATTTTTTTAAGATTATTTAGTTCTTGTTGAATAATTAAATGAAATTTAAAAATTTAAAAAAAATTTGTGCTTAAGGAAATAATATTTTTTAGAAAATAATGAATTATTAAGCATAATCTAATTAAAGTCCGGATGGCAAAAAAAAGAAAAAAATGGTACCAGAATAAACTTGTGATCACAGTGCTCAGCATACTTGGCAGCACGCTTCTTGGCTTGCTTGTCACTTGGGGGTTTACAATAAGAAATGAAAACATTGAGAGATCCCGAATTGAAACAAACATTAGTTATGCTGAAAATCTTATTGACCAGGGTGCCCCTGAAGATGCTCTGGCAAAATACCAGGAAATTCTTACAACTGTCTCCATGAAAAAAGAACCTGATCTGTATGCAAGAATAAAAACAGGTGAAGGAAAATCTTTTTTCATGCTTGCTTACTATAGTGACCAGGAACTCAATTTAAAAAAAGCAATTTCTGCATATCAGGAATCCCTCCAGATATATAGCCTGAAAAAATATCCGGACAAGTACGCAAAGACCCAGAGCTATCTTGCAAACGCATTTTTCCTGCTGTCTGATATTAGAAACAGACAGGAGAATCTGAATTATGCAATCCTTGCAAACCAGGAAGCCTTAAAGGTCTTTACACCTGATTACAGTCCGGAAGAGAACGCAAGGATTAATTTAAACCTTGGTGTAGTTTATGGTAACCTTGCAAAAGTTGCAGACAAAGAAGCAAATTTGAAGGCAGCAGTAAATTTATTCAATGACTGTCTCAAATTCTACACTAAAGAAAATTATCCGGTCGAATTTGCAACGGTACATCTGAATCTTGCAAACACCTATCTTGGCCTTTCGCAAATTACAGCAGAGGAAGAATACCTTTTGAAAGCAATTTCTGCAAATGAGACAGCTTTAAAAATTTTTACAATTGAAAGTTACCCGGTGGATTATGCAACAATCCAGTTAAATCTTGGAATTATTCTTGAATCACTCTCCGATATAAGAGACAGGCAGGAAAACCTTCTGAAAGCAATAGATGCACTGCAGAATTCAATAAAAATCTTCACACTTGAAAAGTATCCGGCTGATTATGCTGCAATCGAGAACAGTCTTGCAAATACTTATCTTTCATTGTCCGGATTGCAGGACACTGATAACAATCTTGCCAGTGCTTATAAAGCATTCATGGAAGCACTTAAGGTATTCACAATTGAATCCTATCCCACCGATTATGCAAGTACTCAGTCAGGGCTCGGGGATTATTATCTGAAATTTTCGGAAATAGTCAACCAGGATGATGCCATAACAAACCTTGAAAAATCCATTGCCGCTTACAAGGAAGCTTTAAAAATATTTACAGCTGATAATTACCCGGGGGATTATGCTGCTGTCCAGGAAGCCCTGGCCGAAGCATATGAAAAGCTTGCTCAATTTGCCGATAAAGAGGAAAACTTAAATAATGCACAGAAAGCCAAAGAAGAGGCAGAAAAAGCAGGGTAGCAGGCAAATGTATAATGTCATTGCCTTCCGGGAGGTGGAGAAGCAGTTGACTGGCCTATGGACAGCACTGCCTGAAGCTCCTGATTTTTTGTCTTTCCATTTTCAATAATTTCCAGAAGCATTTTCATTGCTTCATAACCCATATCAAATCTTGGCTGTAAAACAGTTGTAAGGTCAGGTATTATATATTTTGATATTTCCAGCCCGTCAAAGCCTATTATGGAAATGTCCCTGGGCACTTCAAGGCCATGTTGTTTAAAAGCCTTAATTGCTGTAATGGAGATCTTGTCTGAAGTAATAAAAAGGGCGGTGCACTTCTTTATTTTTTCAATATTTTCAATAATATATTCAAAACTTCTGGAAAAATCCTCCCCCTTTAACCTTTCATCAATAAACACAAACTCGGGGTTGAATTTAATACTGCGTTCATTCAGTGCAGTTTTATAGCCCCTGAACCTGCTGTCCACTTTACCGACTTCAAGAGGTTCACCCATAAATCCAATCTTTTTATGGCCCAGATCTGCAAGATAGTTTACAGCCTTTCTGGATATCTCAAGGTTTTTTATTGAAACTGCCGGAATTTCTTCATCTGAAAAGAATTTTTCAATCATAACCAGGGGGATATTTTGAAGAACCAGTTTTTCAATACTGGATTTTTTAATGACAGCAACAGGAATTATTACACCGTCATGTCTGTTCGACAGTATTGCCTTTATATTTCTCTCTTCCTGATTTTCATCATAATTTGAACTGAATATTGCAACTGTATAACCCTTTTTATTGGCTGCTGCCTGGATGCCGGTAAAAATCTCTGCAAAAAATTCAGAATTCCATGGTTGAAGAAACGCTATGTTATTCGTTCTTTTTATCTTCAAACCCCTGGCTATAGCATCAGGATGGTAATTAAGCTCCTCCACCGCTTTTTTTATTTTCCTGTATGTTTCCTTGCTATAGTATTTCCCGCTGTCATTTATTACACGCGAAACAGTTGCTATGGAATATCCAGTGTAGTCTGCAATATCCTTGATTCTTGTCCTGGTTTTATTTATTTTCATGTTATCAATATTTGCTATGCCCTATCCAACCCTATCCAAAACCGGCATTGCTTGATTCCAAACCTGCCTGAATTTCACACTGCCCGGTCAGGATCCTAACCGCCTCAAAACCGGACCTGCTGCAGAAACCATGCCCTCCGGAAATACCTTACCTGACCTGTGGTGACCTAAAGCCATGCATTCCTTGCAGTTTCATACATTACTGCAGCATTTTCTACTTTTATCTCAGGGTGGATTTCAGAAGTCGAACCAATCAGTGTTCTTGCTCCGCCCGAATCTTCTATTGCTTTAAGTGTTGCCTGCCTTATCTGTTCAGGGTTTCCAAAAGCAAGAAGGTCCTGGCAGTCAATCATTGAACCGCATACAGTATCCGGGTAAAGCTGCCTGAATTTTTTAATTTCCATTGTTGCAAGAGGCTCAAACGGATTGATTGAATCCGCACCCATTTTGATAATATCCCTGCAGATTTCCCATTTGTTTCCATCACTGTGGAATATCACATAATAGCCGTATTTTTTCCACCTGTCCATGCATTTTTTAACTCTTGGATATATGGTGTTTCTAATAAATTCCATAGGCCACATAAGACCTGTATTGAAAGCTGTTGCTTCAGATATCATTGCTACTTTTGAAAGCCTGGTCGGACCAAAGCAATCTATCTTGAAAAGCTCATGGTCAACAAGGGCATCATAATATTTATTGAAGAGTTCAGGGTTATCATAATACAGGTAAATTATCCATTGGAATCCGTAGCGGTGAGTTGCAGTATAAAGACCCGGCACAGTTTCAGGGGCAATCATCATCGTGGCTCCAAGTTTTTTTGATATCCGTTCAAATGCAATGTTTAACTGTTCAGGATCCTCAAAATATTCACCAAACAGATTGACCTGCTCGAGGGCCTGGAAACCGAACTTTTTTTTATCAATTGATCTGTATATCCTTTCAATATCTTTATATATCATATTTTCAACTTCAGTCATTGTTTTAACAGGGATATACAAGACCTGCTTTGTCCACCATTCGTCCCGATACCTGAAACCATCCTCATCCTCAGTTTCCCTTACATCAAGAAAGTCAGGTATCCTGAAATGTCTCACAAGGTCAAGCGTGGCTGCTGCTGCCCTGCAGGTTATATCTTCAGCATTTGAAGAAGTTAATTTCTCCCCGCTTGCATATTCTATGAAATCAGCATTATGGATAATGTCAAAAACCGGCAGCCTGTCAAGGTACTTGCCCTCGAAAGTGTTTATTATTCGCTCTTTGGAATTAAGTTTTTCCAATATGACTCCCATCTTCCTGTAATTGAACAGCAGTTTACTGACTGCAGTGCCGCATCTATATTCAGATGATTAGATTATATATAATGATTGTAAAAAAGTAAACGTTTAATATGAATTTAATATATATTTATACAGTTAATTACATCATAAAATTACCATATGATACCGGTATTATTTCAACACATTTCAATTTCAGATTTCTAAATATATTTCAACTTAAGATCTCTAAAAGGCCCAGCGGATTAAAGTCAATCCCGTCCTTGAAAATCTTTTTTATTGCAAAGATTTTTTGTGGAGTTACGAAAGCAATATCCCTATTTATCAGATAAGGTTTATTTAGCATAAACTTCCTTGTTTTCAAAGGTTCATCAATCGTCCTGCAATCATGAACAAAATATTTTTCATTTTTCAATACAAAATAGAATTTGCCGGGAAGCATCCTTACCCTCCCCTCAAGTATTTCTGCGGGTTGCCTGAAATCAAGCTCGAAATCCTTTTCTGTTATATCATAATTATAAAAATACTTTGACTTATCCTGGGCAGTCCTTGGAAGATTACCACTGCCAAAATCACCCAGTAACCTGTCAACAAGAGGCACGCTCGACTGCAGGATCCTTGAATATAGAGATTCTACAGTATCACCAGTTAATACCGGTACCTTGCTTGAATAGATAATGTCACCGGTATCCAGCCCTTCATCAATGAAGTGCACAGTCATACCGGTAACTTTATCCCCATACCAGATAGTCCAGAAAACCGGATGCATTCCTGAATGTCTTGGAAGCAGGGAACTGTGAAAATTAACCATTCCCATTGGAGCAATATTTCGAACCTGAAAAGGAAAATATAGAGGATAACCGCAGACCACAATAACGTCCGGTCTGTAACTGGAAAGTTTATTCTGAAATCCGGTATTATTTATTTCTTCCGGGCATAGGAGAGGTAAATCCAGCCTTTCTGCAACCTGCCTTATGCTTTCTCTTCGGGACTTATCCCTGACAGTTGATTTAACCTTACCGGCAGGAGCCTCTACAAAAACAACAATATTTGCCCCTTTTTCTATAAACCTTTCAAGGGGCTTATTTGTAAGCTCCCATCCGGAAGTGCCAAAAAATGCAATCCTGGTTTTTCTGTGTTGCATAATCCCAGCCTTTCTTTTTTGAAATATTTTAAAATACTAATTTCTGGATTTCAATGCGGGGCAGAATTAATAAAATTCTGTTGACCGGGAAATATTAAAAGCGGTAAAATTCTTAAAACATTTGTTAAACTGTCGTTTGAATTTCTGTACCCGGAAGATTTAATGAACAACAAAAACAGCATAAAGGATTATGCAGGTGAAATCCCGAATTTCCTTTCAGTTTTTATAACACCTATTTATTTTATGACAGTTGGCCCGATGCTGCTTGAAATGAGTGCAGATACCGGCTTTGGCACCGGAAACCTTGGGCTGATAGTTACTTTTTTTACTATTGGACTGATCCTGGGACAATTAACATCTGTTTATTTTAACAGGCAGTTCAGTAAGATACGTATAATTATTTTCAGCTATATAATAATAATTGCCTTACTGGTGACTTTATTCTTTTTAAAAAATCTGTATCTTTTTTATATAGTGTATTTCGTTGTCGGATATGCTGCCGGTTTAATCTGGCTTCAGGCCACGCAGTATATTCTTGAGAGTAAAATAACAAACAAGGACAGGCTGACCACGGTATTCTTAAGTTTTTACCCTGTAGGAAATTTTACCGGCCCCTTTATAGTGTCTTTGCTTATAAAAAATGGTATATACTGGAGATATAATTATTTTGTGACAGCAGGCCTGGCATTAATAATACTGATACTTTATGTAATACTAAAAACGAGGTATGACAGAACCGCAGTATTTGAAGAAAAGGAAAAAATAAGCTTCCGTGCTACTTTTACAGATAAAAGAATAAACACCATTTTTACTCTGGGATGCATCCTGCTTCTTTTTTATGCAGTTTCAGAGACAGTTATCGCTGCATGGGCTCCGACTTTTTTAAGAACAGTGAGATTTTTTGAGATTGAGATGGCAAGCCTTGCCGTTTCAATTTTCTGGATGTCGATTCTTGCGGGAAGAATCGTGGTCAGCTTTATTGCCGGGAGGATAAAAACCAATTATATCATGCTGACTCTGTCATGTATCGGTTTTATTTCCATGGCATTTCTCGTATTTGCAAAATCCCTCTGGGCTATATTTATACTTATAGGACTTTCAGGACTCGGATGCTCCGGGATTGTAACACTCGGTATCTCGTCTGCAAGCACCGTTTATGAGAAGGGCAGGGGGCTTCTTGCTAGTTTAGTTTTTGGAGCAGTAAATACCGGCCTTTCTGCGGCTCCTTTCATCACAAAACTTATCTCCAGCCATAACATGCTGTTATCTATTGCTGCTGCTTCTATTTTTATGTTTTTGACAGGAATTTTTATACTGGGAAAAATACTTTATGAGAGAAAAGCCTTATAAAAAGAAGCATCTAAAATTTCATGATAGCAATAAGAGAAAATTTTAAAGGCCAATTTTTTACTTTTTATCACAAAATTTTAGATGCTAACCTTAAAAAATTATTCATATTAACAATAAGAATAAAGTAATATAATCTTTGCTGGAGAAATAATTAATGGTGAAGATAAATTGGATTTTAATGATTTCCAGGCATTTCAACAGTAAGAAAATTTTTTA
>Ga0194126_10012771_pt1 | contig 10589 bp, 8 predicted proteins | sample TA2KigC150mmetaG_FD_148641 | JGI IMG/M metagenome (GOLD analysis project Ga0194126, IMG submission 148641) | Freshwater microbial communities from Lake Tanganyika, Tanzania - TA2015035 Kigoma Deep Cast 150m | ecosystem: Environmental > Aquatic > Freshwater > Lake | place: Tanzania: Lake...
AAATTGGCAGATACCACGATGCGCACCTGCCAAAAGGCGTGATTCACCCGCGCCGGGTCCCGATTTCCCGGGGTTGCAGTGAACCGTGGTGGGATTTGATGCGTCCGAACTGCCAGAATGGCAGGATGGTGGAATCAGGCCCGATCGAACGCCAAAATAAGCGGAGGGCCGCCACCATGATCATGAGAGTCATTCTGCAATCGTGCGCAAGAGGGTGGGCTAAACGGGGAGTGAAGAACGGTCCGATTTGATGTTTGAGTGTGGGATGACCGCGGCCACCTGGTGAAGGTCGGGCTTGCACCCCCGACAGACTGATTTCCGGTCAGGATCCAGCGGCCGGATCAAGCCGGTCGGCCCGGCCGTAGCGGGCGATGGCTCCGCAGCCGGGGTCCTCTTCCAGCGCCTGCCAGGCCCATAGCTGGTCGCCCAGGCTGAAATGCCACCACTCGAAGGGATGGCGGCGAAAGCCGGCGGCGGTCATCACCTCACGGAGTAGCTGGCGGTTGGTATGTGCGACGGCATCCCGGCCAGCAAAATAGTCGGGGTTCGAGCGGTCGGAGTTTTCATCGATGGGGGAGCCCATCGACGCTTCCCGGCCCTGAGCATCGGCCAGGGTCAAGTCGAGGGCCGCCCCGGTGCTGTGCGGCGGCGGCGTGGCGGGGTCATTGCTGGGCTCCGCCCAGATGCGATAGGTACGCTCCAGCAAGGCGGCTCGTTCCGGCTCCGCCACGGTGTCCACTGGGCGTCCCCCGGAAAGCTGAAGGAACTCATGTTTGACCATGAAGGCCTGCACCGCATTCGGCCGATAGGCGTCGAAGAGCTTGAGGCGCCAGCCCGGGCGCCGGTCATGCAGTGCCTCTTGGGCGAGATGCAGGGCTTCCAGCACGCCCGAGCGCAGCATCCAGGGACTTGCAGAGTCATAGCACGCGCCCAGGGCGGCATAGGGCGGCGGCTCGGTCAGCAGGAAATGCCCGGCGGGAATGGCCACCAGCGGTTCGCCGCATTCGGCGATGGGAAGGGTCCGGTAGGGTTTCATGCGATTAATTCAGCCGAATTCCGGAGAAACCTCTCCGGGGGCTTTCCGCTCACTGAGGATTTTTCTCCCATGACGCTTCAGTCGTCAAGGTAGATCGCGGAGCTATCGAAGGCTTCCTCCACGGTACCTTCCCAGGTTCCATTGGGAAAGAGGCACGGCTCGTATTTCTCACTGCTATAGGCGAAAAAGGCCATCGACAGATGATCCTCCCGACCGAAGTAGCGCAGCCGGCACAGATGGATCGGGGTGTTCCGCAACTGTTCGAGATACTGCTCGCGCGTGATCCCGAAATGCTGGGGATCGAAATTTTCATCTACCCTGGGTTCCTGGTACGCATCGATATAGCAGAACTGGCCGCGGAAACGGACCTCGATCCGCGCGTATTTGCCCGAGTAATGCTGTTCGGCGTGCTGCAGGATGCGTTGCCGCAGGCGGTGCTGGAGGGTCTCCGGAATCTTGGCGCCCCCGGAGTGAGGGTTGTATACCCACATGTATGGCATAAATGGCCTCTTCGCGGTTAATCTGATGAATCATTATGCTGCCGCACCGTTGCGGTAGCCAAGTCCCAGTCATCGAGGGCTTGGTCGTCGGGCTGAAGCGACGAATGGCTCGGCGGCACCACTCAACCCTCTTACAGGTACCGGTATGATCGAACTTCTCTCCTGGCTATGGCGGCGGATTTGGCTCGTACCGATCGCGCTGATTCTGATCCTGCTGGCGGGCGCGGTGGGGTATACCGAAGCCGGGCGCTTCGTGTCCAGTCCCGTGGATACGCCGGCGCCCGCGGATTTGATTGCCGCACTGGGTGGGGAGAGCGCCAACCGGCCCGCGAAGGCGGCGGAACTATACGCCGCGGGCTACGCGCCCCGCATCTTTCTGACCGGCCCCAAGGATCAGCGACACGGCTTGCTGATGCGAGAAGGCGTGCCGGGCCCGGCCATCCTGCTCGACGGCAAGTCGGCGCATAGCTGGGACGAGGCCATCAACACCTATGATCTGATGCGGCAAAACGGCTGGAAGCGGGTGCTGGTGGTCAGCGACCCGGAACACATCCGCCGGCTGTCCTGGACCTGGGAACATGTCTTTGGCGGCAGTGGCTTGAGTTTCCGGCTGATCGCGGCGGCGATGCCGAACTGGGATGCGGCGCACTGGTGGCGCGACCCCGGTTCGGCGGCCTATGTGAAGCTGGAATTGGAAAAGCTGCTCTATTATTTCGTCCGCTATGGCAGCGAGGGGCCGGAATACCGCTTGCCCGAGCGAAAAGTCCACCGCCACGAGCAGAAATCCTAGTCGCGTGGGCGCCATGCCCGGGCGGTACCGAGGCCTCAAGCCGGGCGCGGGGTCATGCTCCCTGTTCGCGGCAAGCCATGGTGCGCTCGCGAGGTGGGTCACCCGAAAAGGTCAGGCATGCCCCGGGGGGGATACCGCCGAGCGGAGACAGGCTGGCGGCGTTCCATGAAACCCTTTACCGCATGGCAAGGTCGCCCCGGTCCTGAATGATCCGCGCCACCACCGCCGCGTCGGCCAGGGTGGAAATATCGCCGAGCTGATCGATTTCGTCCGCGGCGATCTTGCGCAGGAGCCGGCGCATGATCTTGCCGGAGCGGGTTTTCGGCAGGGACGGGGTCCACTGGATGACATTCGGCGCGGCGATGGCGCCAATTTCGTGACGCACCAGTTCGATCAGGGCGCGTTCCAGTTCCGGTCCGGTGCTCACGCCCTCGGCGACGGTGACGTAGGCATAGATGGCTTGTCCCTTGATGGCATGCGGATAGCCGACGACGGCGGCCTCCACCACGTCGGGGTGCAACACCAGCGCGCTCTCGACTTCCGCCGTACCGAGCCGATGGCCGGCAATGTTGATGACATCGTCCACTCGACCGGTAATCCAGTAGTAGCCGTCCTCGTCCCGCCGCGCGCCGTCGCCGGTGAAGTAGTAGCCGGGATAGGGCGCGAAGTAGGTTTCGTAAAAGCGTTTGGGGTCGCCGTAGACCGTCCGCGCCTGGCCGGGCCAGGAACCGCTCAGCACCAGGACGCCTTCGCCCGGGCCCTCCACGGGATTTCCCGCTTCATCCAGCAGCGCCGGGCGCACCCCGAAGAATGGCAGGGTGGCGGAACCGGGCTTCAGATCGGTGACGCCAGCCAGGGGCGTGATCATGATGCCGCCCGTTTCGGTCTGCCACCAGGTATCGACGATGGGACAGCGCGAATCGCCGACGACATGGTAATACCAGGCCCAGGCCTCGGGATTGATCGGCTCCCCCACCGAGCCCAGCAGGCGCAGGCTGGAGAGGTCGCTGGCGTGCACCCAGCGGTTGCCCTGCCCCATCAGGGCGCGGATGGCGGTGGGTGCGGTATAGAAAATGTTGACCCGGCATTTCTCGATGACCTGCCAGAAGCGACCGGCATCCGGATAAGTCGGCACGCCCTCGAACATCAGCGTCGTCGCCCCATTGCACAGTGGGCCATAGACGACATAGCTGTGGCCGGTGACCCAGCCGAGGTCGGCGGTGCACCAGTAGATCTCGCCGTCGTGGTAGTCGAAGACATAGCGATGCGTCATGGCGGCATAGAGCAGATAGCCGCCGGTGGTATGTACCACCCCCTTGGGTTGACCGGTGGAGCCGGACGTATAGAGGATGAACAGCGCGTCCTCCGCGCCCATGGACTCCGGTGGACACTCGGGAGAGGCCGACTCGACCAGCGGACCGTACCAGGCATCCCGCCCCTCGACCCAGCCAATCGCGCCGCCGGTATGCCGGACGACGATGACCGTCTCCACGGCCGGGCAGCCCAGCAGCGCCTCGTCGACGTTCTGTTTCAGCGGCACGGGTTTGCCGCCGCGTCGGCCCTCGTCGGCGCAGACGACGATGCGGCAACCGGCATCCAGGATGCGGTCCTTCAGGGCCTCGGCGGAGAAGCCGCCGAAGACCACGCTATGCACCGCCCCGATACGGGCGCAGGCGAGCATGGCCACGGCGCCCTCGGGAATCATCGGCAGATACAGGCAGACGCGATCGCCGCGCCGGACGCCCTGGCTCTTGAGCACATTGGCGAAGCGGCAGACCTCCTCATGCAGTTCGCGGTAGGTGAGCTGGCGCTGCTCGCCCGGTTCGTCACCTTCCCAGAGGATGGCGATGCGGTCGCCGTGCTCCGCCAGATGCCGATCGAGGCAGTTGACGCTGACATTCAGCCGCCCGCCCCGAAACCACTCGATATGGGCGGTATGAAAATCCCATTGACTGACCTGGTTCCAGGACTTGTCCCAGGTCAGGAAACGGCTCGCCTGTTCCGCCCAGAAGCCGTCCGGATCGCCGAGCGAGCGGGCATACATGTCCCGATAGCGCGCCGGGGTGATCAAGGCGCCCGCCTCGGCGGCCATCGACACCGGGTAGATGGGTTCCTGCCTGGACTTTGGGGGGCTGAAGGAACTCGCGGTCATGGTGATGTGACTGTCCAGTCCGGCGATCCTGAAGACCTTCCGCAGCATCGGGCTGACGTTGACCATACGGATGTGGTCCGCGCCGACGATCTTGGCCGCCAGGATGCACAGATGCAGGAAAGCCGAGGCAACGAAGGAGACTTCCTCCATATCCAGCACCACCGATTTGCCGGCTGCCGTGATTCGGGCAACCAGCGGGTCATGAATGACCGCACAGTGCGTGCTGTCCATGCGTCCAATCAGACGAATGACGAGCGTGTTGTCGTGCTCGACGAGTTCCATGGTCGGTTCGAGAGAGGCAATGTCGCTCATGCGCGAAAACTCCTGGGTAGGGAATGAGTTTGAAAAGCTTGGGACTGTTTTACGCGGAATGGCCGCTTTCAGAAGACTCTCTTCCCGCGGGCCTAGAGGTCCTGATCGGACAGGCTTGGAGGCCTCCACGTCAGTCCGGGGCGACGGCAACGGCGGTAAAGGCTGCTCCACCCAGACGACCCTCCAGCAGGGACCGGTGCAGATCACCATACCAGCGGAGGAGGTAGGCATACCACTCCGGACCGGCGAGCCGCAGGATGTCGGCCTTGCGGGTACGAAACCGGCCCAGCAGATGCGCATACCAATCGGCGAACCGCGGCGTCCAGTCTTCCAGTGTGTGCAATTGCCAGCCGGCTTCGGCCAGGTCGACTGTGAGCGTCTCCAGCACGATGGGATGGCCGATTTCCCCGCCCAATTCCGGTGGGGGCGGCAGACTGGCGGGTCGCGTGTAATCCATCATCAACAAGGTACCGCCGGTCCGGCATACCGCGCGCATCTGCCGTAACGCGCCAGCCTGATCGGGAAAGGCATAGAAAGCCGTCAGCAAGAACACCAGGTCGAAAGGTTCCAGTCCCAGCGCCTCCAGCCTCCCGACATCCGCCGCATGGAAGTCCAGACCGGGATAGCGCTCCCGCGCAAGCCGGATCGACTCGGCATCGATATCGACACCAGTCACCGGAACCCAGCCATGGCGCGCCAACCAGGCCGCCGAACCGCCGCGTCCGCAGCCGACATCCAGCACGCGACGACGCTCCGGACGGTCGACCAGCGCCGTCGCCAGAGCGATGGCTTCCTCCTCGCCGGGATGGGCATAATCCCCCTCGCGCACTAGAGCCAGGATCGCCTTGCCCAGCGGCGAATTGAGCTGAAAATCGGACTCGGACATCGGAATGGCTCCTCGACAGGGTTATATGGGAGAGACTATAGCCCGAAGCGCGTCGTTTGAAACGCTCCCCCGTACCATCCGCCTGAAACTCGCGGTTCCCCACGCGCACTATTAACTCGGCCCTTAAATACCCGACATTTGTTATTATGGCGCGATGGAGAAAATAGACACCCGCAAACTGACCCCGGGTGGCCGCCACCAGTTGCGGCAACTCGTGGTCCGTCTTCGCCAACAATCGGGCATGTCGGCGGAAGACTTGGCCAAGGTGGCCGGCGCCCACGTCAGCACGGTCAAGGGCTGGCTGGCCCGGGCGAAGCGGGAGGACGCGAACTGGAACCGGGGGTATGCCCCGAAGGGCCAGACGCCGGTATTGGCGGTTCCGGCCCGCTGGGTGAAACGCTCGATGATCTCCGCCATTTCGCCCCGCGGCGAGGTGGCGTTCCGGATCGTCGACGGCGCCATCAACACGGACCGCTTCATCGAATTCCTGGCGGCGCTGATCGAGGGCGCGCCGCGCAAGATCATCCTGGTGGTCGACCACCGGCGGGTCCACCACGCCAAGGCCGTGGCGGAATGGCTGGGCGACAAGAAAGACCGCATCGAGCTGGTGTTCCTGCCGCCCTACCACCCGAGGCCAACCCCGACGAATACCTGAATCATGACTGCAAGACCGCCCCGCGGCTGGGACCGGCGAGCGTCGACCGGGAATGCCGGAAAAAGCCATGGCCTTCATGAACCGGCTGGCCACCTGGCCCGAACGGGTCCGTGCCTACTTCCGCCACCCCCAAGCCCGTTACGCTTTGTCGGCTATTTTAGGGCCGGGTTAATGGCAGGACGCTCCCCGATGAACTGCTGCATGGCTTTCAACGGAGGACGGCCAGTTTGCCGAAGATCACCAAGGCCGAGAGTCATGGCGTTCAGCGCGTCGGCCAAGATCCTTTTCGTCAGGGCCTGCTTGATTTCTGGGAGGGTCGCTGCGCCATCACCGGTCTCGCGGTTCCGGAACTTCTGCGCGCGAGCCACATCAAGCCGTGAGCCGACTCTCAAACTGACGCCGAACGATTGGACGTTTTCAACGGCCTTCTACTCGCACCCCACCTCGACGCGGCATTCGACCGTGGCATGATCACCATCAACGAAAGTGGCGCGATCATTGCCTAACCTATTTTCGATGACACCTCCCTATCCATCTTGAATCTGGATAGGCCGCTGCAAGTTAGACGGCTTGACGACAAACATCTGCCCTTTCTTGCCTGGCATCGTCGGCACATGTTCCATGGCAATCCGGATACCAACCCAACAGTGAACCCCGCTAGATGAAATCCCATTACCCCCTCCTGATGGCCCAAATCCTCACTGCCACAAGCGTCCCCGCTCTTTCCGCCGCTGACGGAAGCATTCGGCATGATGGCATGTGCGATGCTTCCGCCGCCGTGCCGGTGGGCGGTGACCTGTTCGTCGTTGGCAACGACGAGGACAGCGTGTTACGGATCTATCGTCGCGACCAGCCCGGCCCGTCCCTGCATAGCCAGGATTTCGCCTCCTTTCTGCAAGTCGATGCCCCGGAAACCGATATCGAAGGCGCCACCCGGATCGGAGATCGCATTTACTGGATCACCTCCCATGGTCGGAACGGCGATGGCGAAGAGCAACCCAACCGCCAGCGCCTGTTCGCCACCAATATCCAGATTGCAGGTGATGCGATCAATCTGGTTCCCGTGGGCACGGCCTACCGCAGCCTGCTCGAAGACCTGGCCAGAGACGAAGTTCTGAAATCCTACAAGTTGGCCAAGGCAGCCCAACAAGCACCGGAGGACAAGGGCAGCTTGAATATCGAAGGGCTTACCAGAACACCGGAGGGCGCGTTGCTGCTCGGCTTCCGCAACCCCATTCCCGACGGCAAAGCCCTATTGATTCGGCTGGAAAACCCGGACGAAGTGATTAGCGGCAAACCCGCCAAGCTCGGTAAACCCGTGCAACTGGACTTGGGTGGGCTGGGCATTCGCAGCCTGGAGTATTCCGAAGGCGAGAGGACGTATTGGATCGTGGCGGGGCCATTCGACGACGGCGATGATTTCCGGCTGTTTCAATGGTCGGGTTCGCCAGCGGACGCGCCACGAGTCGTGACAGAGGCCGATTTTCAGGGACTCCGACCCGAGGCGCTGATCGTTTATCCAGGGGACAAGTCCCGGCTTCAGGCACTGAGCGATGACGGCGGGGTGAAGATCGACGGCAAGAAATGCAAGAAGGCCGCGCCGGAGAAAAGAAACTTCCAAAGCATATGGATAAAACCATGATTCCCAATTGATCAGAGCAGATGAATCCCCCAGGAAGGGAAGAGAGCCAGAGGGATCAACCAGGCCTCTCATATAGCACCAGGGTTTGATTTGGCGTGACCAACGTCGCAAGTTTACACGCCTGTTTGCGAGGTAAACAGACTCATCGCGACAGCCCCAAGGTTGACGGTGGTACCGCAAGCATCCATCCTGCAAGAGGTTTACAATCGAACTATCCATCAAGCAAGCGGTTTAGTTTGCCAACATGAACACACGACACATGCCCATGACAGCCTGCAAAGGTCTTGCCGGCGCCTTTCTCGTCGTAGTTGCTTTGCTGACCCCTGTCGCCAGCCTGGCCGATACGCCCATCGCCCCCGAGGCGGGGCTCCAGGAGATCGAACCCATCCCGTTCAGCTTCAAACAACAGGGCAAGCGGGCGCTCCGCTACACCTCCAGCCGCGCGCGGATTTTTTACAGCCTGTTGCCCGCGGACCGGAACCCGGAGAGTCAGCCGACTTTTGTGATTTTCAACGGTGGGCCCGGCTGCGCCACCAGCAATGGGCTGATGGCCTGGAACACGCGAACCCGGACGTTGGATCCCCTCAAGGGTAACCCGATCACCACCAATCCCCATTCCTGGACCCCGCTGGGAAACCTGCTCTATATCGACGCCCCGGCATCGGGTTTCTCGTACAACCTGTTGGACAAACCCGCTGGCAAATTGAGTCGCGCGCGGCTCAAGCGGGAATTCACGGCCAGGAATTTCAACACCTATCTCGATGCCGCGCAGATGTTGCGCGTGGTTCTTCGAGTGCTGCGAAATCACGGCGCCATCAGCGCCAACCCGGTGATCCTGGTGGGAGAGAGTTATGGCGGGGTCCGCAGCACCCTGATGCTGGATTTTCTGCTGCGTTACCAAGAGTACAACGGCCAGCAGTTCTATCGGGATCCCGGACTGGTTCAGGAGGTGGGCGATTACCTGCGGACTGTTCTGGGCAGCCAGAGCGCGGACCCGGCGTCGATCGCCCGGATCTTTGGCCGCCAGCTCCTCATTCAACCGCTGCTGACGGGTAAGCATCAGTTGTCGGTGACGGGGAATCTGTTCGAGGCCCCCGCTTCGATCATCCGCCAGCTCGCCTGGAACTACCGGAGTTGCGCCGAACAAGGCAAAGGCCCCGCGAAATGCAGCCCTGAAAACAATGCCCTGAGCTTCGTCAGTCAGGCGGGCCACAACCCCTATCAATACGATTGGCTGGTGGCTTCCGACGTCTATCTGTCGGTGGCGGTCGCCCTCCGCCTGCTCGATGCCCCGACACTCTCGGAGCTTCTGGCCCAAGATCCCGTCACGATCAACTCCCTGCACGCCAGCCAGCGCGACCAAGCCTACAAGACCCTGACCACCCGGGCGGACCTGGAAAAACTCATGAATAGCCCCCGCTACGAGAAGATGGACTTCACCACGCAAATGTGGACCCTGGAAGCCTATCTCCTGTCCAGCCTCCAGGACCGCCAAGGCGCTGCTGGCTTCCAGAGCCTGGCTGTGAATCCCGTGGAAAACCGACTGCATGGCCCCACACTGGAACAACAAATGGGTGGACTGAATCGTTGGGATACCTATTTCACCGCTTGTAATTTTGACGCACTCAACGCCTTTTATGAAAACAACGCCGTGAAGGCGAAATATCCCATCATCCCGGATGATCCTGGTTTTGGCGAACTGTTCCTGCGCAACCTGCCGTATGTAAAGGTGTTCATGACCAACGCCCGCAAGGACCTGGTCATATTTTCAGATGCGATTCCCCCCTCCTTCCTACGCTATGAAGACCAAGTGGCGGACGTCAAGGTCGAGCGCCGCTGCCCTGACAGCGCCTGCGATGGCATCCTCAGAATCCAGTTGAAGAACAGCCCGCTGCAAGCCCAGGAGATCCGATACCCGGCCTATGCCGCCAGCGGGCACATGGTTTCCTGGACGATGCCGGAAAAATTGCAAGCGGACGTGAAGGACTGGCTGGCGCATTAGCCTCAACCGCCAGTATCCCGGTCTATAGCTTCCAGCCACCGCGCTCGCGGCATACCCCGCCACTCCGCGTCAACAAATCGCCCCCGGGCCGCCGCACGGCCATTCGCGGATGCACCGCAAGAAGGCGGCGGAGAACAATCTCAAGGAATGCCGCAAAACCGCTTAAATACACAGCATTGCCGCCTGGCCCTAGCCCGACTTTCGCTATTCAGACCCATTTCCGAGCTAACCTATTGATCCTTTTAGAGTGGATGACCGAAGGTCGGCACTACAGCGATGTTGCCGTGGCCGTGGTGGCGGACAATGGGTTGGCTTGAATGCGTGGCGGCGGTTGCTCGGGCAAGGTGAGTTTCAAGCACTGAATGAGTAGCTGCTGGGTAAGCCTTTATCCGATCCACTGCGGAGGCTCACTTCCTTTCAGTCCTGAGCGTCCATGTCTTCCCGCCGCAGCGGCAGCAGCTCGTCGATCCGGCTGGCGGGCCAGGTCGGGAGCTTTTCCAGGGTGTCCTTGAGCCAGGCGGCGGGGTCCAGGCCGTTGAGCCGGGCGGTGCCGAGCAGGGTCTGGATCGACGCGGCCCGCTGGCCCGCCCGCTCGGAACCCACGAACAACCAGT
>Ga0194126_10012774_pt1 | contig 10588 bp, 14 predicted proteins | sample TA2KigC150mmetaG_FD_148641 | JGI IMG/M metagenome (GOLD analysis project Ga0194126, IMG submission 148641) | Freshwater microbial communities from Lake Tanganyika, Tanzania - TA2015035 Kigoma Deep Cast 150m | ecosystem: Environmental > Aquatic > Freshwater > Lake | place: Tanzania: Lake...
CCATATCCGCAGGCTGGCCTTCATCCGTCGCGCCCGCGAACTCGGATTTAGCATCGAGCAAATCCGCGCCCTCTTGGCTCTTGCCGAGCCCTCCCGCGCGTCCTGCACCGAGGTGAGAGAAATTGCGCAGACGCATCTCGACGAGGTTCGGGCCAAACTCGCCGACCTCGCCAGATTTGAGAGCATTCTGGCGGAGACAATCGCTCGCTGTTCTGGCGAACCCGCCCCCTCTTGTCCCGTGTTGGATATGCTGACCATGCCAGAGCGCACATAAACAAAACGTTCTCTTGGAACACCGAACGTCGAGAACTCACCCCGCCGTGAAGCGCCACACCGCCTGCGATCCGAACCGAGACGAACGCGGATTCTCATTCCAAGAAAATCAGCTATCTTAGGACCCGCGCCGTGGCGGGGGTGGAAGGCGCGTCCGTTCGACTTTTGTCACGGAGACCGCCATGCTCGCCTTCGGTATTGTGCTCAACCTTGCCGGCCTCGGATTTTTCTGTTGGCTGCTGTTCAAGCTTGTAGTCCACGCGCTGCCGTTTTTCGTTGCTGTTACTGTGGGCTTTGCCGCATTTCAGAGCGGCGCTGGTCCGACCGGAGCCGTTCTGCTTGCCCTCATGTCGGGCGTCGTCACGCTGTTCGTGGGGCAAATGGCGTTTGGGATGACGCGCTCGCCGTTCATCCGCGCGACAATAGCGACCATCTTCGCGGCGCCGGCTGTCGTCGCCGGCTATCACGTGGCTCTTGGTCTCGCCGACATCGGCGCATCATCGGTGATTTGGCGAGAAGCCTTTGCACTGATCGGCGCCATCATGGTGGGTGGAACAGCCTGGGCGCGCATCAGCCTCTACGCCACTGCCAACTTCGAACAGCGGCTCGCGGCAAGCCTGGATCCTGTCCCCCGCATGCCGGCGATCAGGAATCGGTAAGCTCGCCGCAACTCTTCTCCTGCACGCAGATCCCGGCGAAATCTCATCTTCGAATGCGACGCCGAAGATTTGCGACGCCCGGCTACGTTTTCACCGGGCGGACCCCTTCGAAGACTCACGAAGAGCGCCGTGACAGGCGTTCGAGTCGTTGTCCGTCAGGAACCCGGCGATTCGCCGCCCCGCCATTTGCTTCCGATTGCTTCTTTTCCTTCGCCTCGAGCGACAGACTTCTTGCGCAGATGTTTGCGCCAGCGCCACTTCTCCTTGTTGACGATGCTGTCCGAACCAATGCGACCATTGCAGCCTCTCTTTTGGCTTGATCTGGCCGAAGGACGGCTGCGCCTCGATCGCCTGAGACGCAACGGCGGAACTGCGACTTTCTTCCCCTGCCGCCTTCGGCGTCATTCCTCGCGGTACAAGAAACTCGCTTTTCTACCGTCCTCCGCTCTGCTTCGGCCCGCGGGCGGGTGCGTCGCCGATCGCCTTCGTCCTGTTGATCGCCATCGAGGCCGCGATGGGCGCGGGCTCGAAGACAGCAAATCTTGAGGAGAACCACCATGGCGAACATCGGCTCATTCAAAAAGTCCGGCAACGAGTTCCAGGGCGAGATCGTGACGCTCAGCGTCCAAGCCAGAGGCGTCCGCATCGTCCCCGAAGCCAACCGGACCAACGACAACGCGCCGAGCCACCGCGTGTATATCGGTCGAGTCGAGGTGGGCGCCGCGTGGTCGAAACGTTCGACCGAAGGCCGCGATTATCTCTCGGTCAAACTCGACGATCCGAGCTTCAATGCTCCGATCTACGCCAACCTCTTCGACGACGAAGACGGCGAAGGCTACACCCTCATCTGGTCGCGCGGGCGCAAGGCCAACGGCGACTGAGCGAACCGCCGCCAAAGCCCCGTCCGAGACATCGGGCGGGGCTTTCGTTTGCGCGCTGCCTGGGCACGCGTGTCGCGCGCGCTTCGGCTTGCGTGATGATTTCGAGCCACAGATGTTTCGAAAAAACCTGTTCTGCGCGCTCGACGTTTACTCGGCGCGTATTTTCCGTGTTCGGGACTTCGTCGACGTTTTCGCGCCATCCTTGCTCGACCTGACCATTCGCCTCGTCCCGGCCCCTTCATCCGTTGCAGATGGCGTAGCGACCACCGCTCTTGCGGTTCGAGCAGGTTTGCGAAGCAGATCGGCCGCTTCGAGACCGAGCTCCCGAGCCAGCCGATCGACGACGTCGATGCTCGCCGCATAAACGCGTCGTTCTATCGAACTGATATAGGTACGATCGATTTCCGCCCGATGGGCGAGTTCCTCCTGTGACAGGTGTTGCGCCTGCCGACATTTCCTCAGGTTGCGCGCCAGAACCTCCCGAATGTCCATGAACGCGAGAGGAACGGCTTGTCGAGTATTCTACCACGGAGTATTCTCTACAAACTATCGGCGACAGGACCGAAATCTTATGTACTCGTCGGCGATTCGCTTCGATTCGTTGCTCCCTTGGCGTCAAGAACATCGCTTGGCGTGGGGCGAACAGCTGGACGGATTTCGGACGCCGATTTCGGGAGTGCGTCGACGCATTCAGGCCGCATTTGTTAACTTGCAGCAAACTTTCTGCATAGAATGTCAATGTGCCGGCGAGTCGTTTGAGGAATGCTAAAACCGTGGACCCTGCAAATTCCCATCCGATTGCCGACGCCGCTCCTTCCGACGAGCATGTCACCGACTACGACCGTGTTCATTTCAAAGTTTACTTGAGGATGCTCGACGCAGCCAAGGAAGGGGCGGCATGGGAGGAAGTCTCAAGCATTCTGCTCGGCATCGACCCGCTTCGCGAACCCGTCCGAGCCAAACACGCTTATGAAACACATCTTGCTCGCGCGCGATGGCTGGCGAAGGAGGGATATAAGGATTTACTGTCAGGTCCCGCCTGACAATTTTCAGACGAAGCGCTCCTTTGGGGCCAGGATCGCTTCAATGCACGCACCGTTGCTTGTCCCCACTCTCAGCGCCACGGCGTGACCGATGGCAATCTTCGAAATTTCTCTCTGCGTCAAATGTGCGGCAATCGGACGCCTGATCCCGGCATGACGTTATGCCTGCCAAAAAATCCAGCGCCGCGGGTTATCGACAAGATTTTCTCGATACTGAAGCTCGGCCACTCTTTCGCGAGAAAATCCATGATCGATGCGGATTGGCGCTCTCCGGGCGCATATGACTATTTGGACAATTTGAACTGGCCGTCCATCGCTTGGGAATGCTTGCGGCGCGACGAAGAATATCACGCCGACTACGCCAACTCTCGATTTCGAGCCGCTGTGGACGCCGGCGTCGCCGGCGCGCAGCGGCGCTGGGGGTTGCGATTTCGCCGTAGACCCCACGCTCGGCGCGAATGAAGCCGATATTTTCTGGCTTCCCGAAGCGCGCGCGAGCGCCGTCATTCTTGTGCCAAGTCCAACCAACGCCGGCGAGTTGAGATTCTCGCCGTCAGATTGGCCAGACCTGCATACACGGCTGCGCGTGGATGACGGCGAACACCTCATCGTCGGAACAGGTCGCAACCAATATCAACTGTGGCTACCCGACCCGCCGCGCGAGGGAGACCCGCTCGCGGCTGTCATTCCGCAGGACAAGACAGCGCCGTATCGCGCCGAGGCGGCGATGCGTTTCTGGCGCTTCACGAGGGGCCATGCGAAACCGGCTACAGCCTTGCGTGACGTCCGCCTCGTCAACACGCTCCGTGCGCTCGACGGCCATTTGAGCGGCGCGTCCTACCGCGTCATCGCCGAATGCCTGTTCGGATCGGCGCGAGTCGACGCCGAGCCGTGGAAATCGTCCTCTGTTCGCGACGTGACAATTCGACTCGTGCGCAATGGCGTGGCGCTGATGCGCGGCGGCTATCGCAAATTCCTGCGCAAATAGCAGTCGGCTTCGATTGCGGCGCCGCTTCGCGCATTCAAGGGGTGGCGAAATTCCCCTCCCCAATCTTCGCCATCCCCCCTGCCGGAATTTCTTCGCCAAAGTGATCGACGACGGCCGCCGATCTTCGGCGGTGCGCCTCGACTAGCCAAGGCCCGCCTATGTCCGCCGCCATGACCGATCTGCCGCCACGCTTTCTGCGCACGCCCGAAGCCGCGCGCTTCCTGGGGCTCTCCGGCCGAACTCTGGAAAAACATCGCACTTACGGCACGGGGCCGCTCTACTCGAAACTCGGCGGGCGCGTCGTCTATCGACTTGAGGAGTTGCAGGCCTGGGCGGCGCGCGGCGCCAAAGCCTCGACCTCCGATCCGGGGGTCGGAACGGTGCTGCCGGCGAGGCGCCAAACTCCGAACGGTCCCGCCACCACGCTTCGCGATCGCCGTTGAACGGACATCGAGCATGTCCACGACACGGCGCCCAAGCGGCGAACTCGTCAAGCTCAGCCCGTTTCGCTGCGTCCCGGCCGATATCGCGCCGCGCGACGTGCAGGACCTCATGGCCTATCCGTTCTTCAGCCTCGCCAAATCGCCGCGCGTCGCGCCGATCGACTTCCGAATGGGAGAGCTGACAATTCGCGTCGACGCCACGCCTGAATATGGCATGGCGACGATCTGGGACGCCGATATTTTGATCTGGGCCGCCTCTCAGATCATCGCGGCGCGCAACGCCGGTCGCGACACGTCGCGCCTGATGCTGGCGACCCCGCGCGAAATCCTCACCTTCATCGACCGCGGAACATCGGCGCGGGATTACCATCGCTTCCGTGCGGCCCTGGATCGCCTGCAGTCCACGACGATCGAAACCTCGATCCGCCAGCCGGCGGAACGATGGACGCGCCGCTTTTCCTGGATCAACGAGTGGAAAGAGCGGACCGACGCGAGCGGTCGCCCGCTTGGCGTCGAACTCGTTCTGACCGACTGGTTCTATCGCGCGGTGCTCGACAATGACCTCGTGCTGTCGATCGACCGGGCGTATTTCGCACTGACCGGCGGCCTCGAACGCTGGCTCTATCGCATGGTGCGCAAGCACGGCGGGCGTCAGAAGGGCGGCTGGTCCTTCGACCTCGACCATCTTCACCTCAAATCCGCAAGTCTGTCGCCGTTCAAACGCTTCGCATTCGAATTGCGCGACATTGTCCGACGCCAGCCGCTGCCCGGCTATGCGCTTACGATCGAGCGCAATTCTCGCGGACACGAGTGTCTGATGTTCAAGCCAACGGCTAGCGGCGCGCAGACAGAAATGCGCCTCGCGCCCACCATGAAATCGTGCAGCCCAAAATCTACCCGCCGCAAGCCTGTGGATAATTCTGTGGATAAGCTGTGAAAACGTGCGTGCTATCAGGAACTCGCGCCACGTGCCATCGGGAACCGATGACGCGTGCTATCGGGAACCAAAATCACTCGCAACTCTTTCTATTCGAGCGCAAAACGGCGCGCCTAACTTGTACTAACAGTGAATCTAACTTTATTGTTTTGGCTGTCGATAAGGCGAAGGCCAAACGTTCCTGCCTCATGAAGCGAAGCCGGAAAGAGGAAGTTTCCTTTCGCTCTTCGGCGATGGATATCGTTGCAACGTCGCCATTCTTCGCGAGCGAGCGCGGCTCCCGACAAATCAAAATCCGTCACAACGGAGACGCGTCATGAGCGCGCCGACCGAAGTCGAACTCTTCTACTTGAAGGGCAAAATCGAACGATGGATTCGCTTCGGCAAGCCGATCGCCGAGCGCACGCTCGATCGACGGCGGCGTATCGCGACTTTCGAAGCGGGCGCAATTTTTTCGTTCATGCGCTGGGCCTCGAACGGCCACGGAACCCTTGTTTCGCGCGTCGACATTCTACGCGCCTGCAACGCCGGCGAGGTCTGTTCGACGGTCCCCGGCGTCAGACCGGGCGCAGAAATTTTGTTGCGCGCCGTCGGCTGGGACAAAGTCCAGCGCGTCTTGAGAGCGATCGACGCCGTCGAGGCGCTCGGCTTCGCGCCGCAGGAAATCTGTCCGGATCACTGGCGTCACGTCCACAATCGCCTCGTCGCTGGATTACCGCCGCGATCGTATTCGCGCGAGCGGCATCGGGCCTGGTTGCTACGCTCGAAAATTGAAATCCAATCATGAAAATCCTCGCGCTCGCATTCCTTTCCTGCGGCGCGCTCGCGTCGATCGCCTTCACGCATCACGAGCCGCTCTTCGTCTGGAACGCCTCGGCCAGTGTGCCGATTGGGCTCTATGCCGTGCAGCCGATCGCCGATCTGACGGTGACTGATCTTGTCGTCGCGCGGCCGCCGGAACCGCTCGCGAATTGGCTCGACGAGCGCCGCTATCTTCCCAGAGGTGCGCCGTTGATCAAGCGCGTGGCCGGACTGCCAGGACAGAAAATCTGCCGCGCCGGCCTCGCAGTCAGCGTGGACGGAATTGTCATGGCGCAGGCGCGCGAACGCGATCACGCCCACCGACCGCTGCCCGTCTGGCGGGGCTGCTTCACTCTCCTTTCCGGCGAAGTCTTTCTGCTCAACTGGGACGAGCCGGCGTCGCTCGACGGACGCTATTTTGGCGCGTTTCCGATCGAAAGCATCATCGGCCGCGCCGCGTCTCTCTGGACCATGGGGGACGATTGATGGCGTCTCGACGGCTCGTTCCTCGGCGGCGTGGCGCCCGCGCCGAGCGTCGTATATTGCCGGCCACAGGGCTCGCTCTTGGCGCTCTCCTCAGTACGTTCACCGCAACACCGGCGCATTCTCAAGTGCTCGGCATTCGCGCGGCGGCGGTCACTCGATCGCCAAAGAGCATCATCGCGAACGCTATTCAGGAGGCGTCTCGACGCTTCCATGTTCCAGCGGCGTGGACGCGCGCCGTCATGCGCGCCGAGAGCCACGGCGACGACAAAGCCGTCTCGGAAAAAGGCGCGATCGGCCTGATGCAGGTCATGCCGAAGACATACGCTGAGCTACAGACCAAACTCGATCTTGGTCCCGATCCCTTCGATTCGCGCGACAATATTTTGGCCGGTGCGGCCTATCTCGCCGAGATGATCGAACACTATGGCGAGACGGGATTTCTCGCCGCCTATAACGCCGGTCCGCGGCGCTATGAAGAGCTTCTCCGACGTGGCCGGCCCTTGCCGGTAGAGACTACGGACTATGTCGCGCGACTGGCGCCCGAGTTGGGCTTCGCCGACAATCCGGCCGCACGAATTCCCGCGCCGTTCGACGCGCTCCGCTCGCCGGTGTTCGTCACTTTGACGACGCTGAAATTCGCGCGAGAAGCGACCGCGGACCGCGGCGTCAACAGCACTTCGAGGAGCCAAAAGGCCGCTCCTCATCCACTTTTTCAGGCGCAGCGAAACGGCGAGTTTCTTGCACGCGATTCGCACTCGGACGCTGCTACGAAAGCGCCGTTGGGCGCCGCTTCTCCGCGCACGGCCAACCTTTTTGTCGCTCGCCCAGTCTCGGAATCAGCCCGATGACCTCTGGGTCACTCTATCGCAAGATAGCGAAGTCTCTCGCGCCTTTGCGCGAGGGGACCGCCGAGGGAGCGATAGCGAGCGAAGGATGGCAGGATAAAAGGGACAGCCTGCGGCTTGGTCCGGCGGTCGTTTTAGCGTTGCTCGTCAACATGTTTGCACAGGCTGCGAATTCGAGATGCAGCCTGTCGATTTCGACAAGCCAGTGCACAGACTCATCAAATTTCACTTCGTCGGATTTTCGCCATGTCTCGTGACGACGAAATCAACATTCGTGCTGGCCGCATCCGATCGAAGGCGCCGGTAAAGGGGAAGAGCTTCCTTGCCCGGGTTCTCGCGGCGACGCAGAAGGCCGGCGGCCTGCATCGCTTTGGCGCGCGCGGAAGCAGTCGCGGCTCATTTGGACGCGGCCGCGCCGCGAGCCTCCGCGCGTTGCGGAGATTGAGTTCCGGGTCTCGTGGCGTCGTGGTCAAGGCGCGTGTAGTACGACACAGTCCGAAAACCGCGCCGCTCTCTGCTCACCTTTCTTATCTTCGGCGCGACGGCGTCACTCGCGACGGCGCGCCGGGCAGAATGTTCGACGCTGCGGGCGACGAGGCCGACGCGCGCACTTTCGCCGAACGCTGCCAGGGCGACCGACACCATTTTAGATTCATCGTCTCGCCCGATGACGCCGCCGATCTCTCCGACCTTCGCGCCTTCACGCGCGATCTAATGGCTGACATGTCGCGCGATCTCGGCACGTCAATCGATTGGGTGGCGGTCGATCATTGGAACACCGAGCATCCACACATCCATATTCTGGTTCGGGGACGAGCCGACGACGGCGGGGATCTGGTGATCAATCGCGACTACATCAGCCGGGGGTATCGCGCCTGCGCCGAACAACTCGTCACACTGGAGCTTGGTCCCCGTAACGAGCAAGAGATTCGCCGCGCACTGGAAAGGCAGGTCGGCGCCGACCGCTGGACACCGCTCGATCAAGCCCTCGCGCGAGAGAGCGCCCGCCATGACGGGATGATCGATCTGCGACCTGTCGCCGACCGGATTCAGGATGCCGAGCGAGGCGCGCTTGTCGCCCGCGCCCGCAAGTTGGAAAGACTCGGTCTCGCGGCTCCGGTCGGCACGGGACAATGGATCATGGCCGAGAACGCGGAGACGACGTTGCGCACGCTCGGGGAGCGCGGCGATATTATCAAGCGCATGCATCGGGGATTGCGCGAGCGCGGCCTCGATCGCGCCACAGATCAATTCGTCCTCGACGCCGAAACGCGCGGGGATCCAGTCATCGGCCGACTTCTCGATCGAGGCCTCGACGACGAGTTGAAGGGTTCTGCCTACGCGATCATCGACGGCGTGGACGGCCGTACCCACCATGTGCGATTTTCCGATCTCGACGCGACCAGCGACGCCGCTCCAGGCGCCGTCGTCGAGACAAGGCGCATTGCGTCGCATGACGGCGGATCGTCGCGGCTCGTCCTTGCCGTGCGCTCCGACCTTGCGCTCGCCGAGCAAGTTCACGCGCCCGGCGCGACGTGGCTCGATCGGCGCCTAGTCGCCAAAGAACCGACGCCACTTTCCGAGAATGGCTTTGGTCGCGACGTGCGGGATGCGTTGGAGGCTCGCACGGAACATCTGATCTCAGAAGGGCTCGCCCGTCGCCAAGGCCAGCGCGTCGTCTTCGCTCACGACCTGATCGATACATTGCGGAACCGGGAACTCGATGCAGCTGGGGAGCGCGTCGCCGCCCAGACCGGCCTCCCTCGCCACGCGGTTACGGAGGGAGAAACGGTCGCCGGCGTCTACCGCAATCGCCTCACACTCACCTCCGGCCGCTTCGCCATGATCGACGACGGCCTCGGCTTCCAGCTCGTGCCCTGGTCGCCATTATTGGAGAAGGAAATCGGCAAACAGGTATCGGGCGTCATGTCGCCCGGCGGCGGCGTGGACTGGAGTTTTGGACGGAGGCGAGGGATCGGGCGATAAGGCGAAGTCGCCCCGCCGTTGACATACCTGAGCTTCGTTCGCCGCTTTCTCGAGATATGAGAGAAACCTGCTACGTCGATGCGGTCTGTGCCAGCCACGCGGCGATATCGTCGATCGACCGAAACAGCGTTGAAGAATCCAAACGTGACGGTATGAAGCCGCACGACTTCCAGAATTCCTCGGCCTCGCTGTCAATCGCCCGAACGATGACGGCCCGCCCGCCGATCGTCTCCGCCGCCGCGACACAACGTTCCAGCGCGTGCCGCAGTAGCGCGCTGCCGACGCCTTTGCCCGCATAAGCCGTATCGACGGCAAGCTGACCGAAGAGAATGCAGGGAACCGGATCCGGTGGCCGACCTGTCCTCACCTTGCGGGACAGAATCGATGGCGGAACCGCCGTCGGCGCAAGCCCGTAGAAGCCGATCACGCGGGCGTTCTCCTGGATGACCATCACGCGGGTGAAGCCTTTGCCCTGATTGGCGAGAGCATAGGTGCGGAGCCAATCGTTCAGGGCGGACTTACCGCAATCGAACGCCGACAGGTCGTGATCGGCGTTGAGAGGCTCGGGCGGCGAGATCATCCTTTCGATGCTTTGCCCCACGGCGCTTTGCGGGAGAGCCGTTCCAACATCTTCGCGGGAATGGCGGCGACCGGCGCATCAATGGCGGCGACGAACTGTTCGAAAGCTTCGGGCGCCAGCCGCACCACGGTCTCGTTGAGAATTGCGATCTGGGCGTCGTGAAGCGCCGCGCGGCGCATGAACTCCGTTCGGGAAAGCCCGCTCAGTTCCGCGCCTCGGTCGATAATACCGAGATCGTCATCCCGGAAACGCATCGAAACCGCCACATCCCGCTTTTGGGCTAGGTCACCCATGTCGAATCTCCTTGTATTGCGTTTCTATATATACGTCCTTTCCCGGAAATGCCAGCTCCCTTGCAGTTCTGCTTCCGTGCGAACCGGCTCGCACACCCTGTCCCGTATCGCCGGGGCGATTTTCGACATCCCCTGTTTTTGCGCGCCAGAGCGCGACGGTGTTGTGCCGTTGCTGAATTTCCCTTGCACGCGAGAGCGCTGGCCTCGGAAGCTGGCGCCCATGTCCGCCACGCGCATCCTCTGGGGTCAAATTCTGGGGATGTCCCGCTTGATGTTGAAAAGCGGAAATCGGCGTTGCTGGCCTGAATGCTATGCGGCTTTCGCGGTTTGAGCAAGATGCTCGTTCGATGGGACGGCGTTCGCCATGCGCTTT
>Ga0194126_10012775_pt1 | contig 10587 bp, 9 predicted proteins | sample TA2KigC150mmetaG_FD_148641 | JGI IMG/M metagenome (GOLD analysis project Ga0194126, IMG submission 148641) | Freshwater microbial communities from Lake Tanganyika, Tanzania - TA2015035 Kigoma Deep Cast 150m | ecosystem: Environmental > Aquatic > Freshwater > Lake | place: Tanzania: Lake...
ACGCTGAACGTCAGTTGCTTCACGGCGTCCGTCACCTTCAGCGACTTCACCAGCGCAAAGTCAATCGTCCACAATGTGGTCGAAGCGGATCCCACCGGAGCGGTCGGCGTGGGATTGCTGGCAACTTCCGGGTTGACGGTAAGGTAATACACGATCCCGCCCAGCACGGCAATGGTGATCAAGAATACGAGTGCAGTCCGACGGTTCATTGCCGATCAACTCCGGCGGCGCGACCACCACACGCTGGCGGCGATGACCATGACCACAAACGGCGGCAAGATACACCCCAGCAGAATAACGATGGCGATGTCGCGATTGGTGTACACGTTCAGGGTGCGGGTGACGGTGTCGCGCGGGGTAAGGGTGATCAAGTCATCCTGGGCTGTGGCCCATTTGATGGCATTGAGCAGGATGGTGCCATTGGCAACGTTGCTCTGCCAGAAAAGGTTCGCGCCAAAATCGGAGTCGCCGAACACTACGACCCGCCCTTTCGTTGTGAAATTCTCGCCGGTGGCGGCGACGATCATTGCGCCTTTCGCGTCGGCGTCATCCGCCGCCCACTGCCCAGTGGAGAGCGACTCGAAATTCGTTTCGCCCCACGCATCCGGGCCGGTGGAAACCACGCTCACCGCGTTCACGTCGGCGGGGCCCGCTCCGGCGTCGGCCAGCGCAATGCTCCGCGCCGAAGGGAAGAACGAAATGATGTCCGTCAGATCGGTGGTGATGGAACTCGTGGAGTAATTGACGGTGGCCGGCACCGTTGGATCGAATTGGGCAATGTATTGCACCGGATCGACGACGATGTCATCGCGGAGAGTGATGCCCCAAGTTTGGCTCAAATAATCCACCAGCGGATCGCTCTGCCCGGCTTCGACGCCCGACAGCACCGACGGCTCGGCGAGGATAACGGCTTTGCCGCCGCCCGCAAGATACTGGCCGATGATGTCAACTTCGGCGGCGCTGTAGGGCTTGGTGGGCCCGGCGACGACGATGGCCGCCGCATCTTCCGGGACCGTGGTCGAGATCACGTCGAGCGTTTTTACTTCGTAGTTCACGCCCTGCAGCAGAGTCTTGATTTGCGACATGCCGCCGTTGCCTGTTTCATCGGGGCTCTTCTCGCCGTGCCCGCCGATGAAATAGATGGCGCGCATGGTTGGGTTGTTGAGGCGCACAATGGCGTTGGTAAGCGACGGTTCATCGGCGGTGGTCACCGACTCGCGCTGGTCGCCGCGCACCACCACCAGCGAGCCGTCGCGGGTGACGCTGTATTCCTGAGCCAGCGTGGGCTTGAGGAAAGGATCGACAAACTCGTAATCGAATTTGCCGCCGCTGGCATTGCGGTAGCTGTCGAGAAGTTCTTCCGCAGACTCGCGGCCAAAAGCCTGCCCGCTGTAAAAGCCCACCACTTTCACCGGCTCGGTCAATTCGCCCAGCACTTTGATCGTCTCGGCGGACAGTGTGTTTTGTTTCGTCTCGGTCAAATCCCAGCGTGTTTTCAATCGCTCGCGAGTGAAGATCACGTTGATGAGAACGATGACGGTGACGAACAGGAGGACGTAGGCCAACGACTCCGCCCCGTAGCGCACCTGCCGACTCTTGAGCAAACGAGTGAGCAGATCGATCTCCAGCCAGGCAAAGAGAGCAATGCCCAAGAGGCCGACGGCAAAGCCGACCTGCACCGTCGTGTCAATTTTTTGATTGATGAACCAAGCGATGAGGGCAAAAACGAGGGCCGCGCCGCCGACCGCTGCCGCCCCCAATCCATAAACGTGCTTGCCTTTGATTTCCATCAGCGCCACCTCCGCGCTTCCACCACCCGCGTGGCAATGAAAAGCGAGATCGCAATCACGCTCGCAAAGTAAATGATGTCCACCGTATCGATGATGCCGCGGTTGAACGTGCTCTGAAAATGGTTGGAGAAGTCAATGTGATTCACCACTTCGACAATAGCGTTACTGCGCCCGCCGAAGCCGCTGGCTAAACTTTGGATGAGATCGCTGGCGAAGCCGATGATCCAGATCATGAGGGTGAAGGCGTAACCGATGGCGACGGCCACAATGAGGTTGCCAGTGAGCGAGGAGGCCAGCACGCCCATCGCCAGTATCGCGCCGATCATCAGCGCCAGGCCAAGATAGCCGGAATAGATCGGGCCAATGTCTGGGTTGCCATAGGCAAACAGAATCAGCGCGTACACTGCGGTCGCGCCGATGAGGCAGAGGCCGAACATCCACGCGCCCAGCCATTTGCCGAACACCACTTCCCACTCGCGCACCGGCGCGGTGAGCAGGAGTTCGAGCGTGCCCTTGCTCTGCTCTTCGGCCATGAGTCGCATGGTGAGCACGGGGGCAAAGAACAGAATGAGGCTGGACAGGGGCCCGAACACAAACTGCATCGTCGGTTCGCCGCCGCCGCCGAAGCCGCTCTGCTGCGAAAGGAAATACACGTTTACCACAAACAGCAGGCCAAGAATGATGAGAAAAAGCAGAACCACCGCATAGGCGATGGGCGAAACAAAGTAGTGCGCGAACTCGCGCTTGGCAACCGTCCACACGTTACGCATCCGTCGCCTCCTCTTGTTGAGGCTGAACCGCCTCTTCCTCTTCCGATTCGGCCTGAACCAATTGCAGATAAATTTCTTCGAGGCTCATGCCCATTGATTTCATTTCCAACAACCCCCAGTTGCCATTGACGACAGCCTTCGCCACCTCGGGGCGGATGTTGCCTCCGGGCGCCGTCTCGATCTCGAACTCGCCGTCGCTCACCGACCGAACCGTCGTCACGCCCGGAACTTTGCTCAACGTGTCGGCCAGCCCCGCGCCGTCGCCGGTCACTTTCAATCCAATGCGGTCGCCGCCGCTGAGCCGGGTGCGGAGTCGGTCGGGCGAATCCTCGGCCACGATCTTTCCCTTATTAATGATCAGCACGCGGTTGCACAACGTTTGCGCTTCCGAAAGAATGTGAGTGGAAAGCATCACCGTGCGCTCTTTGCCCAGCTCGCGAATGAGATCGCGCACGTCTTTCACTTGCGCCGGGTCGAGACCGATGGTCGGCTCGTCGAGGATCAGAACTTCGGGCCGATGCAAAAGCGCCTGCGCCAAGCCGATGCGCTGGCGCATACCTTTCGACAGGTTGCCGATGAATGAGTCGGCGCGGTCGGTCATGTGCACCGATTCGAGCACTTCGTCCACGCGATCTTCCCGGCCCGGCAGCTGCCGCAATTCGGCCATGAAGTCGAGATACTGCCACACGGTCATGTCGGTGTACAGCGGCACGGATTCGGGCAGGTAGCCGGTGCGCTTGCGGGCTTCGAGCGAATGGGTGAACACATCGTAACCAGCCACAATGGCTTTGCCTTCGGAGGCAGGCATGTAGCCGGTGAGGATGCGCATGGTGGTGGTCTTGCCAGCGCCATTGGGCCCCAAAAAGCCCACGATGTCGCCGCGCTCAACGGTGAAGCTCACACCGTCAACCGCCGTGCGCTGGCCGTACCGCTTCGTCAATCCTTCAACTTGAATCATAACGATAGTCCTCGGGTCATCCGTTAAAGGGTGTAATCATGACAAGACACGAGCACACCGCGCCACCTCTCTGCTGTGTGCTCGTCGAATTCTCTCCGTCGCCAAAAGGCCGCCCATTCGGCGGCCCGTCGGTCATCACTATACAACTGGTATCGCGGCTAAGTCAAGCCATTCTAAGCCGCAATTAATCAAACCCTGCGCCCTGCTCGCCGGCGGGCGGGTTGTCGAGTCGGAAACCCATTCCCCGCACGGTGACGATGTATTGGTGATCGGGATCGGCTTCCTCCAGCCGGTCGCGAAGCCGCCTCACCAGCGCATCGATAGACTGCTCCGAAACCCCGTCTTCCTGCGCGTCGGGCCAGACGACGTTGATCACGTCGTCTCGCGTGCACACCTCCCCCGCCCGAACGTAGAGCAATTCCAAAAAGCGGTACTGCGACAGGGAGAGCGAGGGCTCGATTTCCACGCCATTCACCCACACCCGCCGCGAGGGCACTTCCAGTTTGAGGCGGCGCCCCTTCGGAATATCGAGCGCCAATGGCACGGTGGCTTCGGAGCCGACAAAAAGTAATTTCACCGCTGTCGCAATTGCGATTACGTCGCCATCTTTTAGTTCGTGCGCGCCGCTCACGCCCTGCCCGTTGACATGCGTGCCATTTTTGGAATCGTCGTGCAGCAGCCATTTCCCGGATTCGCGGGTGATACGCGCATGATGGCGTGAAACCGTTTTGTCGTTGATGAGCACATCGCATCCGCCGCCCCGCCCGATGGTCATGCTGTCTTTGTTCACCAGCCAACGCTGACCCGCCTGAGGCCCATCTTGAACAATCAGCACGGGGATGTCGGCCTTCTCTGCCATACCCTTCTCCTGCTTTCAGTTTGCGAGAGGGAACGCTCGCAAACGACTGACGTAGAAACGAGTATAATACTCGCCACAATTATCACACGAGAGTTGCTCTGGGGCTTTGGAAGGCGGCCCCTCGCCGGAGCGACCACTCTCGACCGCCTTCCCAACCCGCAGATCACAATCGATACGGAGCGCCCCGATGGCCCTGCAGCCGGGCGATCTCTTGAGAGATCGCTATCACATCAAGCAGGCAGTCGCTCAGGGTGGCATGGGCTCCATTTATCTCGCCGACGACGTGCGCCTCGCCGGGCGCGTGTGCGCCGTCAAAGAGGTCATCGGCGACCCCCATGCCACATCCTCTGTCCAGCAAGAAGCGCGCGAACAATTTTACCGCGAGGCTTCGGTGTTGGCGCGGCTGGATCATCCCTGCCTGCCAAAAGTCTCGGACTTCTTCTCCTTAGAAGATGGCCGCGACTATTTGATCATGGACTTCGTGCCCGGCCAAGACCTTTCGGATATTGTGGCCGCCGCCCGCGACGAAGGCCGCTTCCTTCCCGAAGCCGAAGTGCTGGGCTGGGCGCGGCAGTTGATCGATGCTCTGATCTATCTTCACTCACAAGAGCCGCCCGTTCTGCACCGCGACATCAAACCGGCCAACCTCAAACGCACCCCCAACGGCACGATCAAACTTGTAGACTTCGGCCTCGTCAAATTGCTCGACACCGACGAGCAAAGAACGATCACCGTTGTGCAGGGGCGCGGCACGGCCCACTACACGCCGCTCGAGCAATACGGCGGCGACACCGGCCACACCGACGCCCGCTCCGATATTTACTCGCTCGGCGCGACTCTCTATCATTTGCTCACCAACGAGCAGCCTGCCGAAGCCAAAGAGCGATTCCTCAAACCCGGCGCACTGCCTTCGGTGCGCGACATCAACTCCCTCGTCTCGGCTCGCACCGAACGCGCAATTCTGTGGGCGCTGGCTCTGCATCCCGATGCCCGCCCATCGAGCATTCAGAACTTCCGCGACGCGCTGTTCGAAGGCATCTTCCCCGACACGTCGGGCGAGCGCGTGTACGTTCCGGCATCGGCGCAAGAATGGGTCGAGCGCGCACTGTCCGATCCTCTGCAACGGCGGCTGGCGCTCGTGGCCGGACTGTTGGCCGTCGTGGCCGTCGTCGCCACCGTCGTTCCGCGCTAGCCCTTTGGCTTGCGCCGCAGCCACCACCACCCCAGCCCAATAGCGATCAGCCCCCCGCTCCAAACCACGAGCGGCACGGCCCAAAAACCCAATCCACTCAGCGCCGATGCGCCGGGCAGTCTGAGGGCGTAATAGTTGTACCCTCCAAACGCGCCAATGGCTATGATTAAAAACAGTTTGACTCCATCCGACACGGCATCCACTCGGCTGTTAGTGACCCGCCACGCCGCGCCGCCCATAATGATCAATGTTGCCAGAGTCATCAATAGATCCGTGCTCGTGGGGCGCGAGGGGTGGTCACGGGAGTCGGGAATCGGAGTCGGCGTGATTTCGGGAATGGCCGTGCTCTCGGAAGTTGCGGTAGGCAGAGGCGTGTGAGTGGGGCCGGGAGTGGGGGTGATGAATGTCGGGGCGCTCGGCGACTCGGAGACGTTGAACTGCAAACGGAACGAGGCGAGCGCCGGTTCGCTGGTCACGCTCACTTCCAGCGTGCCCACGCGATCCAATCGCAGGGAGGCGCTGGCGACTCCGTCAATCGTCGTTGACTCTTCCAGCAGGACGGTGAGGCCTTCATTAAAGTATGTGATGAAAAACTTCACCACCGTTCCATCGGGCACGGGGCGGCCATTGCGATCGACAATCACGCCGGTGCGCAGAGTGACCACATTGTTGAGAGCCACCGGAGGCGGCGCGGGCGTGGAGTCGGGGGGCGTGGGGGTCGCGCCTTCGATGGGCGGGAGTTCGTATGTCAGCTCGATGAGTTGATCGGGATCGGGCTGAGTGGCGTCGAGCAAATTGTATCCCACTGAGGCAATCGAAACCGGCGGCGCGCCGCCGGGTGTGATCTCTTGAAAGAGAATGCGCGCCGCCACTTCCACCGCCGCAGGCGTGCGGTTGTAGAGCGCATAGAACGTGGTGAGCTGGGCCACTTCGGTGGCGTCCAAATAATACGGCGCATCGAAGGCAAACACGATCACCCGCCGCCCTCGCAGAAGATCGGGGCGCTCGGCCAAAATTCGGCTCACGGCGTTCGATCCGGCAATGCTCGATTTGACATCGAGCATTCCGAGAACGATCCACTCGGCGTTGCGGATCGACTCTTCGATGCCCGGCGGAATGGGGGTGGACGTGGGGCCGGGGGTGGCCGTCTCTGCCGGAGTGGGCGCGGGCGTGGCGGTTGCCGGAGGCGGTTTGTTGTCGAGAAAGTTGATCAGATCGACGAAGGTGAAACTCGAAAGGTTGGAGAGCGAAGTTTCACCGGAGCCCTGCGGGCCGTAGAGTCTCAGCACGGCTTGTTGCAATGCGTCGGCGGCGAGCGCGGGTTTGGGCGCGCACGCGGCGCATTGGCGAGTGATGCGCGTGTCGGTGATGAAGACGATTTGTTGTGCAACGGTCGGCGGGGTGGGAAGCCGGTCGGCCACTTCGGCGGCGGTAGGGCTGATGAGGGTGACCGCGTCGCGAGTGGCGGCGAACGATTGCACTGCGCCCTGCCCCAGCACATCGAGTCCGGCAACGGGCATCACCGCATCGAGCGTGAGTTCGCCGTACATTTTCATTTTGAGGGCAATGATGCGAGTCACCGCTTCGTCAACGCGCAGAGCGAAGGCCGGGTCTTCCTCATATTTTTGCACGAACTGGCCCAGCACGCTTTTGATCGTCTCGGTTGGGTTGCCGCCCGAAGCGGCGAACTGCGAAACATACAGCACATCGTTGCCTGCGAGAAACGCATCGCGAGCAATGTTGAAGGCGGGAAACGATCGCTCGGACGGATCGTAAAAACGGCGCACGGCGCGCACGCCGAGCGCATCGCTCACGGTGACGCCGCCGCTCGCGCGCCAAGCCGCCAACTCAGGGAGGCTCAACAATACGCCCAGCGCCTGCTGGTCGAAACTGATCGGGCGCGTGGTGTCGCGGATGTTGCCCTGAAAGCCGCGATAGCGAATGTGGGAAACGAGCACGGCGTCGGTGGAGTCGGGGGCGCCGGGGTGAGTGGCGGCGAAAAACGGGGCGAGGTCAATGGCCTTCAACTCGTCGAGCAGTTTGTTCACGGTGGGAATCTGCTCGTCGAGGGCGCGGTCGCTCGCGCCGTATCCGGGAAAGTGTTGAGCGACGACGGCGATCCGATTCTCGCTTCCGGTGTGCACGCCGCGAATGAAAGCGCGGCCCAGCACGCCCACCCAATACGGGTCGCCGCCGAAAGCGCGCGCGCCGAGATCGGCGGGGCTGTCGGGCTGAGGCGATTCGATCACATCGAGCGTGGGGCCGAAGAGCATGTTCACGCCCAATGCCGAGAGTTCGCGACCGGTGATCTCGCCGATGGATTCGGCGCGCGACGGATTCCATGTTGCGCCCAGCGTCATCGGGCTGGGGAGCGGAGTGAGGCCGGAGAGGCCGGGCTGGAGAGTCTGGCCCGGAAAACCATCGTCGCCGTAAGGCATGGCGATGAACAACGGGATGAATTCGCGAGTGGGCGCGGCAGTTGAGTCTTCGGCGCCGGTTTGCCCGGCGGCCAGCGATTGTAGTGAGGCGGTGAGCAGTCTTGCGTTGGCGCTGAACGAGTCGGTGTCGGCAAAGTTGTCGTTGGAGGCCCACAGCGCCACGCCGCCGATGTGGTGGTTGACGATCAGATCATAGATCGGAGTCGTAGCGTCAACCGCTGTGCCGTTGAAGGTGACGAGAAATAATTGGCCGACACGCTCTTGTGGCGTGAGGCTGGTGAGGAGGCGAGCGGCTTGCGCGTCGGGCGGAGTGGCTGTTTGCGCGCGAGGGGAGGCCGACACCGGAACCGGGCCGAGCATCGAAACCACGATGGCAATGAGCGCGAGTGAGCGGAAGAAACGGCGCATCGAATGGAATTATAAAGGAGGAGGGAGGAAGGATGAAGGAGGAATCACGAATGTGCGAAGAACGATAGCACTTCATCAGCCAATCGTTCGGCATTCAATGATTCAACGTTGTGCCAACGAATGTTGGGATCGTCCGGCTTGAACCAATTGGCCTGCCGTCGAACGAAGCGGCGAGTCTCGCGTTTGATTCTCTGCACGGCTTCGGCCAGATCGCATTCGCCGCGCAAATACATGCCCACTTGCTTGTAGCCGATGGCCGAGAGCGCGGGCAGTGACCAATCGTATCCTTTGGCGGCGAGGGTTTGCCCTTCGGCGACGAGGCCGTTGGCAAACATGGCGTCGATCCGTTCGTCGATGCGTCTATAAAGTTTGGGGCGGGCAAGGCTGAGACCGATGATGAGCGAGCGATAGCGCGGGGGAGTCTTTTGCCGTTGCGCGCTGAAGGGTTGGCCGGTGCTCAACGTCACTTCGAGGGCGCGGATCACGCGGCGCACGTTGCGCGAATCGATGGAGGCGGCGGCGAGGGGATCGATCTCGCGCAGCCGCCGGTAGAGTTCATCCGCGCCGTCGCGCGCGGCAATGGCTTCGAGTTCGGCGCGGGCTTGCGGGTCGGCGGCGCGTTTGGGGATCGACCACCCTTCGAGGATGGCGTGAATATACTGCCCGGCGCCGCCGACGAGCATGGGCAACCGATCCCGCGCATTGATCTCGACGATGAGGGCCGCCGCCGCGTCTCGATACTGCGCCAGCGACCACGACTGATCGGGGTCGGCAACATCGATGAGGTGATGAGCGACTCGGGCGCGTTCGGCAAGCGTGGGCTTGGCGGTGCCGATGTCCATGCCGCGATAGAGGGTGCGCGAGTCGGCGGAGATGATCTCGCCGTTGATTCGCTCGGCGAGATCGATGGCAATGGCCGTTTTGCCAACCGCAGTGGGGCCGACGATGACGAGGAGGCGCGGGGCGTGGGGCGTGGGGTGTGAAGCGTGAGGCGTGGAGTGTGGGGCGTGAGGCGTGGAGTGTGGGGCGTGAGGCGTGGAGTGTGGGGCGTGAAGCGAGGAGGGAAGAGCGTGACTGCGCTTTCTGTTCATTGTCTCATTGTTCATTGATCGCGTTTTCGATTATCTCGAGGCGCAAAAGTTTTCCGGCGGGAGAGAATTCGACGGCCACGAGATCGATGCGCCAGTTGGCATCGGAGGCCTCGCGCAATTGGAGGAAAGTTTGCGCGGCGGCGATGAGGTGGGCCTTCTTTCGCGGAGTGATCGATTCTTCGGGCGTGCCGAATTTGCGCCCGCGCCTCGTTCGCACTTCGACGATGATCCACGCGCCATCACCATCTTTGGCGACAATGTCGAGCTCGCCCGCTGGGCAACGGAAGTTGCGAGCCATGATTTCGTAGCCGCGCTCCGTCAAATGATCGGCGGCCAATTGCTCGCCGCGTTGGCCGAGCGAGAGTCGTGTTTTGCTCATGCGGCGAGGATAGTAACCGGAGGCCTCCGGCGAGTCAAGCCGAGACAGGAAATTTCCACTTGACAACATCACTTCCTCGACTAAACTACCCCCACTCACGCCGAGGGTCTCATGCCGTTCGCCAACATACTTAAGCAGGCCGACATCTTCTACGAATTGACCCCCACACAATTGGAATTAGTCGCCTCGCTGTGCCGAGAGCGAAGGCTGAACACCGGCGATGTGGTGTTCGAGGAAAACACGCCCAGCGACGAACTGTATATCATCGCTCAGGGAGAGATCGAAATCCAAGTAGATCCATCGTTGGTGGGCGACGACACGACCCGCCCGATGGGGCCAGTGACCATTGCCACGCTCCGCCGCGGCCAATCCTTTGGCGAAGTGGCGCTGGTGGATCAAGGCCTGCGGTCGGCTTCGGCCAAGTGCGCCCAACACGGCACGCATCTGCTCGTCATCCCGCGCGACAAACTCATGAGCCTGTGCGACACCTATTCTCAGTTGGGCTACCGGCTTATGCGCAACTTGGCTGCCGACTTGGCGATGAAAATACGCAATACGGATATGCGCATCCGCGAAGAACTGCTGTACGGCCACCAACGGCGCTAGCCGACCCCCCTTCTGAGTCCGCACAAGCCGCTTGACCTATAACAAAAGTTCGTCTATTATCGCCGTTCAAGAGGCGGCAAGGCAGGAATATGGAGC
>Ga0194126_10012776_pt1 | contig 10587 bp, 10 predicted proteins | sample TA2KigC150mmetaG_FD_148641 | JGI IMG/M metagenome (GOLD analysis project Ga0194126, IMG submission 148641) | Freshwater microbial communities from Lake Tanganyika, Tanzania - TA2015035 Kigoma Deep Cast 150m | ecosystem: Environmental > Aquatic > Freshwater > Lake | place: Tanzania: Lake...
ATAATATCCGGATGTCCATTCATTAGGAAAGATCAGAAACAACTTCGCAGACCCCGTTCTTCAGCGCAAGTACTGCCTCCATCGCAAATCCCTTGAGCCTTCCTTCTATTATCCGGCGATGGTTTGGTTGCTCCGCCTTCTTTGCCAGAACCCCTCCAGCCAGAAGATGATCAAAGCCATCCAGATGATTGCGAATCCGATGGCCCGTTCGGAGGTGAAAGGTTCCTTGAACACCAGGACCCCGATCAGGAACTGCATGGTCGGGGCGATGTATTGCAGCAGGCCCACCATCCAGAGCGGGATGCTGCGGGCGGCGCTGGCGAACATCAGAAGCGGCAGGGTGGTGACGATCCCCGCCCCGGCCAGCAGCAGGTCCACGACGATGCCGTTATGAGTGAAAGCGCCCGTTCCCTGCGCCTGGACCAGGACCAGGTACAGGACTGATGGCAGGAGCAACGCGCCGGTCTCGATCGTCAGGCCGGGCAGCGCGCCAAGCGGGGCGATTTTCTTGAGCAGTCCATAGAGGGCAAAAGTCCCGGCCAGGGTCAGGGCGATCCACGGCAATGCGCCATAACTGAGGGTCAGGTAAATGACCGCAATGGCTGCCATCCCGACCGGCAGCCATTGCAGGAGACGCAGGCGCTCCCGTAGGAACAGAACGCCAAGAAGGAGGCTCAGGAGTGGATTGATGAAATATCCCAGGCTGGTCTCGACGATGTGACCGCTGTTTACTCCCCAGATATACACAAGCCAGTTGACTCCCAGGAGCAGGCCGGTGAGGACGGTGGAAGACAGGATGCGGATGCTGCCGGCACGCAGGGCGATGCTGCGGCCCTCGCGGCGGAGCAGGATGACAGCCAGGAGTAACAGGAAGGACCACGCGACCCGGTGAGCAATGATCTGCAATGGCGGTACCGTCTGGAGCATTTTCCAATAGAGCGGGAAAAGACCCCACAGCAGGTACGCGCCGAGCGCGTTCCAGGCGCCTGTTTTCATGGAATCCCGGCCTGGCGCACGGCCAGTTACCGGATGCCTCAGGTCCCGCCGGTATTGCAGGCGGCTGCGCTCGAAACGGAAGAGAGCGCCCCGCCGCCGGATATTTTGGATGCAAAGGAGGATATTTTTTTCCTGACCTGGACACTGCCGCAGGATGGGCACGCCACGCTGCTGACCGCATCCGCGTTGCGTAATAATTCCTCGAACGGTTTCCCGCACTGGTCACAGACGAACTCGAATATCGGCATAATCTTCTCCTGGCTGGGTGGGATGGATTTTATCAAGTTTTCCGAGTTTTGGATGCAGACGCGGCTGAAAAGTGACAGGCTCCTATGGTATCATTTTTGCATGAGAGCGAAAACCGGACCCAGTCGATTGGCTTACTCCCTGCTGCTCCTCGACCTGGGGCTTGCAGCCTGCACCCGGTCCGCCCTGCCTGCCGATGGATACCTGCCGTCGCCCAACCTGGAGAACCCGCCTGCGGGCGCGGCTACCAATCCCACCCCGCTGCCGGCTTTCACGCCGCTCCCGACTGGCGCCGCCACGCCGCCTCCGTTCGTGGCTTTCCATGCCGAGCCCTGGGCCGATAACGTGCTGGTGCGGACCGGGCCAGGTACGCTCTTCGATGCCAGCCGGATGATCCCCGCCGGGATGCGCCTGCTGGTGTTGGGGCGGTCTCCGGGCGGCGAGTGGGTCTATGTCGAATTGCCGGATGGGGTGCGCGGCTGGGTGTTTGCCCAACTGTTGCAGGGTGAGCAGGATCTCCAGTCCGCGCCGCTGTTCGAGCCGGAAGGTCTGCAGCAGGTTCAGGGCCTGGTCCTGGATGCAACCGGCCTCCCAACCAGTGGGGTGGTCTTCATGCTGGCACAGGGCAGCCGGCAGACCAATGCGGTCACAGATGCCGGAGGGGTGTTCCACGCCTTCCTGCCGGGCGACGCAGGAGGCGCCTGGACGGTATCCTATACCGGCATCTCCTGCACCAGCAATACGATGGATGTCGATTGCAACTGCAAGGGCGGGGTGTGCGGTAAACCTTCACCGGAAACTACCACGGTCAACCTGCCGCAGGCTGTGCTACTGTCATTCACCTGGAAGTAAGGATACCCACATGCCGGTCATCCAAGTTGCCAACCTCAACAAAACATTCCGCTCCAAGCAAAAAACCGCCGGGTTGCGTGGTTCGCTGCGGGCCCTGGTCCGACCCAGATACAATACCATCGGAGCCGTCCGCGACTTGTCGTTCGAAATGGATGCGGGGGAATTGCTCGGTTTCATCGGTCCAAACGGGGCTGGGAAGTCCACCACCATCAAGATTCTGACCGGCATCCTCTACCCGACCTCAGGCGAGGCGAATGTGCTCGGTTTCGTCCCCTGGAAGCAGCGTCGCCAGTTGGCCTACCGGATCGGTACCGTCTTCGGCCAGCGACCGCAGTTGTGGTACCACCTGCCGGCGATGGATACCTTTACCCTCTTCGGGAAGATCTACGAACTCGATGACGGAGAGGTCAAGCGGCGGATCGGCCTGCTGGCCGAGGCTTTCGAGATCCAGGATTTACTTGAGACGCCCGTACGTAAACTCTCGCTCGGACAGCGCATGCGCTGCGAAGTGGCAGCCTCCCTCATCCACAAGCCAAAACTGCTCCTGCTGGATGAACCGTCCATTGGCCTGGATGTGGTTGGCAAGCAGCTCCTGCGTGATACCATCCGCAACATGAGCCAGGCTGAGGGAGTGGGTGTCCTGCTGACCTCCCATGACGCTGGCGATCTGGAGGCGCTTTGCAGTCGGGTCATCATCATCAACCACGGGCAGGTCGTCTACCAGGATAAGGTCTCGAACCTGAAGCGCAATTACCTGACCCGCAAGGAAGTAGGCGTGCGCTACGCCGCCCAGGTCCCGCCCGGGTTCTGCGTGGATGGCGCAGAAGTGGTAAAAGCCGGCCAATACGGGGTCAAACTACACTTCGATACCCGCCGGACCCCGGTCGACGCCATCATGAGCCGCATCGCTGAACAAGGGAGCGTGGTGGATATAACCATCTCGGACCCCTCGCTCGAGGAAGTGATCTCCCGCATTTACGCCAGGGTCGAGGCCGGATCATCCCACGACGCGGCTGATAAAAGTAGTAGGCGGGGAAGATGAAACAGCTCCGGAAATACTGGGCCATCTTTGTCGTCCAGTTGCTCAACAGCCTGGCCTACCCGGCTGAACTGTTGTGGCGCAGCCTGGCAATCCTGCTCTTCATGCTGGTCTTTACCTTCCTGTGGCGGGCAACATACGGCAGCAACCAGAGCATGGCCGGTTTGACGTTGAACGACACGATCTGGTACCTGATGCTGGCCGAGACCATCGAACTCAGCCGGCCGCGCTTCGCCCGGACGATCGCCGAGGCTGTCAAGGATGGCTCGGTCGCCTACCTGCTCAATAAGCCCTACGATTTCATCCTCTACCAGTTGGCCGCCAGCGGCGGGGATTCGGTCTTCCGCATCCTGTTGAACGCTTTGCTGGGCGGGACATTGGTCTGGGCGCTGGTCGGACCGCCGCCTGGCCTGCCCGGCTGGCTGCTGGCTTTTGCCGCCATGCTGGGGGCCTGGTTGATCAACTTCTGCCTGACTGCCCTGATCGGACTGCTGGCCTTCGTTACAGAGGATGTCGCGCCTTTCGAATGGATATACCAGAAGATGATCTTCATCCTGGGCGGGATGCTGATCCCGATCGATTTCTACCCAGAATGGCTTCAGGACCTGGCGCGCGCCCTGCCTTTTTCCCACCTGATGTACGGGCCGGCAAAACTCTTCGTCCGGCCGGAGTGGGGGGCGTTCCTCGAACTGCTGGCCTGGCAGGCAGCCTGGGTTGCCCTTCTGGGCGGGACGCTGGCAATATCCTACCAATTGGGGATCCGCAGGCTGGCGATCAACGGAGGGTGATGCGATGCGTGAACTCCGCTTCCTGCTCTCGCTCTGGAAGACCAACCTGCTGGCCGTGATGGAATTCCGCGTCTCCTTCATCTCGCAGATCATCGGGATGATGTTGAACGATGGCTTTTACTTCATCTTCTGGGTCATCTTCTTCGACCGTTTCGAGACAGTGGGCGGCTGGAGCCTGAGCGACATGTTCGTGGTCTTCGGGGTGACGGCAACCGCCTTCGGCCTGGTCTCCTTCCTGTTCGGGAATGCCTTCTCGCTGGGCGACATCATCGCCCGCGGCCGGCTGGACTATTACCTATCGCTTCCGCGCCCGGCGCTGCTCCACACCCTGGCCAGCCGCAGCATCGCCAACGGCCTGGGGGATGTCTCGTATGGTATCCTGAGTTACCTCGTATCAGGCCAGTCGACTGCCGGAGGGCTGGGGCGTTTCCTGCTGGCGGTGGTCCTGGCGGCAGTGGTCTTCGTCTCCTTCCTGGTCATCGTCCAGAGCCTGGCGTTCTGGATGGGCAACTCGACCGCCTTCGGCCAGTTGATGCTGAACGCCATGATCACTTTTGCCCTCTACCCGTTGGGGATGTTCGACGGCCCGCTGCGCTTCATCCTGCTGACGGTCGTCCCGGCGGCGTTGATGGGCGCCGTCCCGGCCGGTTTCATCATCCACCTCGACTGGGTCAACCTGGGGCAGTTGAGCCTGGGGGCGGCCGGGCTGCTGGCTGCCGCGCTGTTCGTCTTCCACGCTGGCCTGCGGCGGTATGAATCCGGCAGCGCCATCCAGGTCGAGGTCTGATGGGGTAAAATCGCCAGTGAAACCAATCCATTCAGGAGACATTCATGGACGAACGCCAGGAACTGCTGCAACGGCTGGATGAAGCCCGGGCGCGCGTGTTGTCCTTCCTGCCGCAGATCGAGTCCCTGCCGGGACGCGAGATCTACCCCGGCTGGACGGTCAAGGAGATGCTGGCGCATATGACCGGTTGGGACGATGCCGTCATCGCCTCGCTGCGTGCCCATCTCTCCGGGCGCGAACCCGGAACCCCCGCCGAGCGCGGCATCGACGATTACAACGCCCGCACAGTCGAGACCCGCGAGGCGCTCGATTACCCCCACATCCGCCGTGAGTGGGAGGCTACCCGCCTGGTATTGAAGGAGATCATCCAGGCTATGCCGGATGACAAGTTCACCCGTCCGCTGGTCCTGCCCTGGGGTCCAGTCGGGACGGTCACCGACCTGTTGAATATCTTCGTCCACCACGAACATGAACATGCCGGCCAACTGGAGGAATGGGTGAAGGATACCCGCCAGCCGCTCTCCGGCCGGCATTAATTCCACGGCGCGGCGACCGGATCCAGGTCCGGTACGGCGCCGTATCCTTTTTTCCGAGGAGAATGAAATGACCACTATAACGATCGAGAAACAGATCAAAGCCTCCCCACAGGCGGTCTACTATGCCCTGACCCACGCCTCGGCCATGCACGAATGGCTGTGCGACCACGCCACCGTCGCCCCCCGGCCCAACGGGCGGATGTACCTCTGGTGGCACGGGGATTTCTATTCCAGCGGCGTCTACATCGCCCTGGAACCCGACAAGTCGGTGACCTTCCAGTGGTTCGGGCGTTCCGACCCCGAACCCACCCTGGTGACCGTCACCCTGGCTGAAAAGGGCACCGCCACGCTTGTGACCCTCCGCCACGAACTCCCGGAGGCTGAAGCCTGGCAGGGAAAAGCCGCCGATTTCGAGCGGGAGTGGCTGGGCAGTCTCGATAACCTGGTCTCGGTGCTGGAGACCGGCAAGGACCAGCGCACCTGGAGCCGCCCGATGATCGGCATCAGCGGGTTCAGCGATTTCAATGCCGAGATCGCCCGCAGCCTGGGCGTGCCGGTCGTCGAGGGGGCGCGGCTGGACAACCTGGTGGACGGGATGGGCGCCCAGAAAGCCGGTCTGCAAAAGAACGATGTGCTGGTGGAACTGGGTGGCAAGCCGATCACCACCGATTTCGGTTCCTTCACGCTTGCCCTGGCGGGCAGGAAAGCCGGCGAGACGGTCGAGGTGGTCTTCTACCGCGGCCCGCAGAAGATGTCCTTGCAGATGGCGCTCTCCGGCCGTCCCGAGCCGGACATCCCCTGGGAACCGGCCGCCCTCGGACAGGCGTCGCGCGAGAAGTACGACCAGGCGCTGGCAGTACTGGAGAAAGCGCTGGCCGGGGTGACCGAAGAGGAAGCCGCCATCCGTCCGGCGCCGGGTGAGTGGAATGTCAAGGAGGTCCTGGCGCACCTGATCCATACCGAGCGCTTCTGGGCATTCAATATTGGCGACCTCGTCGGCGGCTACGAGCGCCGGGCGGATGACTGGGGCGGCAATATCGACGCCCACCTGCGGGCCACCGTGGCCGCCTATCCGACCCTGCCGGCGCTTGTGGCGGAACTGAAGGCCAACATCGTCGAGGTGGTTGGTTTCGCGTCGAGCCTCCCGGCTGAATTCATCGCACGCAAGGCCGCATATCTTGGGGTCGCGCTCAACCTGCTCAACATCCAGTCGCATCTCCTCTCGCACGTGGAGCAGATCCGCGAGGCGCTGGCTGTGGCGAGGAAGTAATTGGGAAAACTGGTGGCGGTGGTGGGCAGCGCCGGGGTGGGGAAGACCGCCCTGGTGCGTGCCCTGTGCCGGGACGGGGATTTCGCCTGCGGCCTAGAGCAGCACGGGACGCGCCCCTTCCAATCGCTCGCAGCCCGCGAACCGCGTTTCATATTTGCCAACCAGGTGGATTACCTGCTGCTGCGCGCCCACCAGGAACGTGAACTGCGCCGCCAATCCCGCACCGGCCTGCTGGACGGCGGGTTGGACATGGACTTCCACGGTTTCACCCGCCTCTTCCATGCCCGCGGCTGGCTGACCGATGCCGAGTTCGATCTGTGCCGCCGCCTGTACGAATACATCCGCTTTGAACTCCCACTGCCGGACCTTGTGATCATGCTGGTAGCCGACGAGTCCACCATCGTCCATCGCCTGGAGGAACGGAGGCGGATCAACATCGCCTCCGGGCAGGATATTTCCCGGCTTACAGCCTTCCTCGAGGAATGGCTTTCCGGCCTTGGCGAGCGCCTCCTGCGCCTGGATGTCTCGGCCGATGACCCGGGTTATCGCAGGATAGTTCCGCGGCTCCTGCCGCAGATCATCCGGATGCTGGGTCAAGACTGCGCCTGATGACGCCACTTCCCGATTGGAGGTCGGGTGTTCCATGAGAATCCCTCACAGTACCCCAGCCTGGGGATGGGGAGCGGCGGCGTTGCTGTGCCTCCTGCTGGCCTGCTCCTTCACCCCGTCCTATTCCACGCCGGTCATCCACCCGCCTCGGCAGCCGCTGATCCCTTCACCGACCCCGGTTGGCGTCCCATCCAGCGAAGCGCCTGCCTGCACCATCTTCCCGGTCGATAATATCTGGAATACGCCGGTGGACTCCCTGCCCGTCCACCATAATTCGGACGCCTACATCGATACCATCGGGCGTGAGACCGGTTTCCATATGGATTTTGGTTCGGGCGAATGGGATGGCGGCCCGATCGGCATCCCGTACAACCTGGTCACTGGAGGGACCCGGACACATACCGTCGAGTTCTATTACCCGGATGAATCCGACCCCGGCCCATACCCGATCCCGGAGGAGCCCCTGGTAGAATGGGGCAGCGACCATCACCTCCTGGTCTGGGATATATCCACTTGCACCTTGTACGAGATCTACGACATTTCCTTCGATGATGGTTCCTGGTCGGCAGGTTCGGGCGCGGTCTGGGACCTGCGCTCGAATGACCTGCGCCCCGCCGGCTGGACCTCGGCGGATGCTGCCGGGTTGCCGGTCCTGCCGGGACTGGTGCGTTACGACGAAGTTGCCTCCGGAGAGATCGAACATGCCCTGCGTTTCACCGCCAGTTCCACCAACGGCTACATCTGGCCGGCGCGCCACCTGACTTCCGATGACTCGCCTTCCCATATCCCGCCCATGGGCTTGCGGCTGCGCCTGAAAGCCGGTTTCGATCCATCCCCATTTCCACCACAATTGCAGGTTATCCTGCGCGCCATGCAGACCTACGGCATCATCCTGGCCGACAACGGCTCGGACTGGTACGTGAGCGGCGCGCCGGATGAACGCTGGGACAACGACATGCTCCACCTGCTGGATGTGCTCACCGGGGACGATTTCGAGGCGGTGGATGTATCCAGCCTGATTGTGGACCCTGATTCAGGCAAGGTTGCATCGCCTTGAGGCGGCAGGGCTTTCTTATTCTACTGGCGTTGGTCAGGCTTTCGACCTGACATAACTCGCCTTTTCGACATTCGGCGGGTCGCCAACCCGCCCAACAAATACGAGTGCAAGCGGTCTAATGAAGGCGACGGGGTAATATTTCAGACTCACCCAAACACAGTTCCTGTTGTTGATCGCGCCTATGGGACGGCTTCGATAAAAACCGGCCTGGGATCGACCATGAACTGCAGGTAACCATCGACAGGTTGGAGCAGTTGGGTCTCCGGGTTCTCCCCGCCGGAAAGGACCGGGGTCCAGGTAAGCAACGCCGCCTGGGACTCGAATGGCAGGGAAAGTGGAGTCTGGGCCGGCGCTTCACCCGGGAAATAGAGTACCCCATCGTCGTACCACAGGACCCAGGCCGGGCCGGTAGGGGTCGTGAAGCGATATGCCCAGATACCGGTCCCCAGGTCCAGTTTTTCGACCGCCGTGAACCCGCTGATCTTGTCGTTGACCAGTTTCACGGCTTGGAAAGCCGGGCGGGTTTCCCCAGGGGCGCGGTAACCGGGCAGGCCAACGCCCGACGGCTGCCCGGTAACACGCGTGTCCATCATGCCCATGAACATCGATGTTCCCACCAGCGGCACGCCGAGGATATCCACAGGCGGGATATTGGTCCTCCAGTCCTCCAGGTTCCCGACATTGATTCCGAGAATTCCTTCACCAGCCGAGACGACGACCTTCTTGACCAACCCGCCTGCCATCAGTGCGTAGAGCCAGGATTGTGCTCCTTCGTGGCCGTCGGCGGCCGGGTCCGCCACCAGTTCGAGCGTGTCGATGACCTGCGCCAGGTTCTCGGCTGTCGCCGGCCAGGCCGGGCGGCCGTTGTATCCCACCAGCGCCGACATGCTGAAGGCATCGCCGATCCAGAGGGGGATCTCCTGGCAGCCATTATCCTGCAATTGGCCGCGCAGCCAGGCTGCAGTGGGAGGGATCTCGGTATAGTCGCCCAGGCTGTGGAAATCGAGGATGTCATACGCGTCGCAGGCAGCCAGGACGGCTTGGATCTCCGGTACGCTCTTGCGAATGCCCTTCTGGGGCGTCGCCAGGCGCAGTTCCAACTCGGCTTCATCCGGGTCGCCGTCGAACACATCCACCATCAGGATGGCGACGATCAAAACCTCGGCCTGCGGGTCTGCACGGTGGATGGCCGGGTAAGCCAGGCGCAACAGCCGGATGTAATCATCGGCGTTGGATGGCCAGTAGCCGGTGAACTCCCGTTCGATGCCGTAATGATGGACCGGATACAGCAGGCCGGGGGCATCGTCGAGCCCATCGCCGTCGTAGCGCTCGACGAAACGGGTGACGAACCCCACATACTCATCGATAAATTCTTCCTTTGGGAAGGTATTGCCCGGATCCAGCAGGGAGGGGGAATCGGTCGAAGCCCAGGGCGATTCGGCGGTGATGAGCAGTTGGATGCCGTGAAAACCCGCCGCCTGGTATTCGACGACCAGGTCGTCCAGGGGACCCCAGTCATACATGCCGGGTTCCGGCTCGATCAGCCCCCACATCCCAAAGATCGGTTGCGGCTTCGCATAGGTAATACCGGTCGGAGCATAAGCCGCGCCGAGGCCGGGGATGGCGTATTCGATGGCAATGGTGAACGCCGGCGGATTCCCTGCCTCGGGCGGGAAGGCGGCGGGAGCCGTGGTCACAGCAGTGGGTGTAAGGATGGCATCCGGTTGCCCGCAGGCTGCGATCATGACGAACAGGCTGGTTGCTGCCAGGATTCTTCGCATCATAGGTCCTCGCTTCTCACGAGTAATAACCCAGGCCCCATGACCGGGATGTGGCTTGCGGGCCGGTGGCTGCACTGGGGCGGCTCGGTCGCTGCCTGTAACCCCCCGGGGTGTGGAAAACTGGCGCGCCATGAAAAATGGTATAATCCCCCTCCGTATGAGTCCAGAGAAACCCACCTCCCAGACAAAGATATGCCCCACCTGCGGCACGCGGCTGGCGGACAATGCCACCCGCTGCCTGGTATGCGGCAGCGAATTCACCCCCCGGGTGGAAGCCAAATCCCGGAAATCGGTGCAGGGCTCCCGGATGCCGGAAATCCGCTTGAGCCTGCCTCTGGCGCTGACCCTGCTGGTACTGATCCTTGGCCTGGGCGCCGGGGGGGTGTTCGCCGGGCTGCAATTTACCGGCAACATCACCGTGCCGACGGTCGTCCCCACCATAACCGAGACGCCTACCGCCACGCCAACCCCGACCGAGACCCTCACCCCGACCCCCTCGCCGACCTTCACCCCGCTCCCGCCGATCGATTACGTCGTCCAGGCAAACGATACCTGTTCGGGGATCGCCCTGGTCTTCGGGGTATCGGTTCAATCCATCATCATCGAGAACAACCTGTCATCTACCT
>Ga0194126_10012784_pt1 | contig 10582 bp, 12 predicted proteins | sample TA2KigC150mmetaG_FD_148641 | JGI IMG/M metagenome (GOLD analysis project Ga0194126, IMG submission 148641) | Freshwater microbial communities from Lake Tanganyika, Tanzania - TA2015035 Kigoma Deep Cast 150m | ecosystem: Environmental > Aquatic > Freshwater > Lake | place: Tanzania: Lake...
ATCCCCGGGTGTCGGTGAATAAAGAAAAACGGCACACTCCATTTCAGTGTGCCGAGTACCCCCATATAGAGGCTATTTGGTTGATTTCTCGTTACTACTCAGCCATAATATTGAAAGCCCAACCTGTGGCGTCGTTTGGCAGTTTTGACAGAAAATCGCCATATTTGGGATGGCTACATATGACAAACGAGCGCAATTTCAGCCTTTTTCGCCACAGGTGGCGGTTTTTGCTCAAACAGGCTGAGTAGTAACGATTTCTCTCCCAAAATGCCAAATCTGTAGGGCGGGTGGGGGTCGAACCCACACGGTGTCTCCACCGGCGGATTTTAAGTCCGCAGCGTCTGCCAATTCCGCCACCGCCCCATTGCACCCAATTCTATCCCAAGCGGGTATTCCGTCAAGGCATGCCAGGGACTGTCATTCCGGGCTTCAACTCCAGTCGCAGAACCCTGATAGACCCTGACAGCCGCATCAGGTACAATCCAGGGCGGAAGGGAACATCCTCAACCGAAACCGCCATGCCCTCCCTGTCAGCCCGGCTGGCGGGAACTGAAAGGACCTGTATGCAACCTGTCGCTGTGATCGGCATCGGCCAGACCAGGATCGACGAACATTGGGAGGTTTCGCTGCGCGACCTGGCGGTGGAGGCCGTCCTGGCAGCCCTGCACGACGCAGGCTGGGAATCCGCCGATGCCCTCTACGTTGGTAACATGCTCTCACCGCTCGTCAGTAGCCAGAACCACCTCGGCGCCCTGGTCGCCGACTGGGCCGGGTTGAAAAACATCGAGGCCGCCAAGATCGAAGCCGCCTGTGGATCCGGCGCCGCTGCCTTCCGCGCCGGTCTGATGGCAGTCGCCTCGGGTGAGGCGACTTCCGCATTGGCGGTCGGGGTCGAGAAGATGACCGATAAAGCCGGGCGCGATGTCACCGCCGCCCTGGCCACCGCCGCCGACGCCGATTACGAAGTGGAACAGGGCGTCTCCTTCGTAGGATTGAATGCCTTGATCATGCGCCGCTACATGCACGAATATGGCTGGAAACCCGCCGACTTCGCCGCCTTCTCGATCAACGCCCACGCCAACGCCATCCATAACCCGTTTGCCCGCCTGCGCCAGAAGATCACTCTCGATGATTACGGCAAAGCCCCCATGGTGGCAACCCCCATCAACCTGCTGGACGCCTCCCCGGTCGGGGACGGCGCGGCGGCGGCGCTCATCGTCCCGGTCGACGCTGCGCCGCGGGACGGGCGACCTCTGGTTACGGTGACCGGGTCGGCTGCCGCCACGGATACGATCGCCATCCACAGCCGCCGCCAGCCGCTCTTCCTCGAGGCGGCCCACACCTCCGCCCGGCAGGCTTACGCCCAGGCTGGGGTGGGACCGGAAGATATCGACCTCTTCGAACTGCACGACGCATTTTCGATCATGACCGCCCTCTCCCTCGAAGCCTGCGGTTTCGCCGAACGCGGCCAGGGACCCCGGCTGGGATTGGACGGCGCCATCACACCCCGGGGCCGCCTGCCGGTCTGCACCCGCGGCGGGTTGAAAGCGCGCGGCCACCCGGTCGGCGCCACCGGCATGTACCAGATCGTGGAGGTTGTCCAGCAACTGCGCGGCGAGTGCGGCCCAACCCAGGTGGCAGAAGCGCGTATCGGCCTGGCACAGAATATCGGCGGCAGCGGGGCCAGCATCATTACCCACATCCTGAAACGGGATTAGAATACCGGCATGCGCCTCAAATTCACCCGCTTCCTGATCCGCCTCCTGCTGCGCCTGTTGACGCGCATCGAAGTGCGCGGCATGGAGCACGTCCCTCCCAGCGGCAACTTCATCATCGCCTCGAACCATATCGGGCTGGTGGACGCCTTCCTGCCGTACTACATCCTGAACAATTCCAACCTCGTGTTGCTGGTGGGTGAAAAGTGGGAACAGATGTGGATCATGCGCTGGCTGGGAAGGCGGTTGAACTTCATCTTCGTGGACCGTTTCAACCCGGATCTCAAAGCGATGCGCGAGGTGATCTCCCGGATGAAGCGCGGCGATGTGCTGGTCATCACCCCGGAAGGCACCCGCTCTAAAGTAGGTTACCTGATCGAGGGCAAGCCGGGCGTCAGTTACCTGGCGGCAAAAATGGAGGTGCCGCTCCTGCCGGTCGGCATCAGCGGCACCTTTGACCGGGACTTCTTCGGCCAGATGAAACGCCTGAAGCGGCCGAGCGTCCTGGTCGATGTCGGGCCATATTTCACCCTGCCCCCCCTGCCGCGTGACGACCGCGACGAGATCCTGCAACAGTACACCGATGAGATCATGTGCCGCATCGCGGCCCAACTGCCGCCGGAACAGCGCGGTTTCTACGCCGGGCGCCCGCGCCTGGAGGCGCTGCTCCACGCCTCCCGGCCCGGAGGCGCGGATGCGTAGGTTTATCCTCCTCATCGTCCGGCTGGTCATCCACCTGATCGCCCGCGTGGAGGTCACCGGACGCGCAAACCTGCCCGCCACGGGCGGCTACGTCATCGCATCCAACCACATCGGGCGGCTGGACGCCTTCATGGCCTATTATGTGCTCGACCGTCCCGACATCATCATGCTGGTGGCGGAGAAATACCAGGAGCATGCCCTGACGCGCTGGATGGCTAAAAGCGTGGATGGGATCTTCGTCGACCGTTTCAACCCGGATATCCAGGCGCTGCGGGAGGCGATGAAACGGCTGCGGGTGGGCGGCGTGCTGGCGATCGGCCCCGAAGGCACCCGCAGCAGGACCGGGACCCTGATCCAGGCCCGACCTGGAGGCATTTACCTGGCCTGGAAGGCGGGTGTACCCATCATCCCGGTGGCGATTACCGGGACCGAGGACTCGGTTGTCAAGCGCAGCCTGAAACGCTTCCGCCGGCTGCGCATTACCGTCCACGCCGGGGAGGCATTCAACCTGCCGCAGGAAGCCAGGGGCATGGAACGGGACGCCCTGTTGCAGGAGTACACGGATGAAGTCATGTGCCGCATTGCCATCCTGCTGCCTGAAGCCATGCGGGGCGTCTACACTGGGCATCCCCGGTTGCGGGAGTTACCCCCCACGCCGGGACGGTCTACAGGATGATCCCCGGCGCTCTCTCTATAAATTTCCCCCCGCCGGGTTTGCCCAGCCATTCCCGTCCATCCACGATCAATTGGCCGCGCAGGAAGACCTTCTCCGGGAAGCCGGTCAATTTCCACCCTTCATAAAGGTTGTAGTCCGTGCGCTGGTGCGACAACCCCACGCCGTACTCGACCTTCCGCTCCGGATCCCAGATGACAATATCCGCATCGGAACCGGGCAGGAGGGCGCCCTTGCGCGGGTAGAGGCCGAAGATTTTGGCCGGATTGGCGCTGTTGAGCGCAACGAACTGCTGCGCCGTGATCTTCCCGGATCCGACGCCTGCGGTCCACAAAACCGGCAGCCGGTCCTGAACGCCGGGCAGGCCGTTGGGGATCTTGGTGAAATCGTCCCTGCCAAGTTCCTTGCCGGGGATGGCGATATCTTTGCCTTCATAAAGGATTGGGTTTGAGCCATCATAGAAAAACGGACAATGGTCCGTGCCAATGGTCTGGATGGCGCCGTCGGCCAGGCCTTCCCACAAGCGGGCGTTGTCGGCCGTTGTCCGCACGGGAGGCGAGCAGACCCACTTGGCGCCATCCGGGCGGCGCAGGTCGTCCTCGGTGAAGAACAGGTACTGCGGGCAGGTCTCGCCCATCGCCTTGACGCCGCGCTCGCGGGCGTAGCGGAGCATGTCCACTTCCCCGGCAACGTTCATGTGGACGAGGTACAACGGCGCGTCAGCAGTGGCAGCCAGGGCGAAAGCGCGCAGCGCCGACTCGACCGCCCCCCAGGCGGGACGGGTTTTGGCGTGCCATTCGGGGGTATGGTATCCGGCCTTCAATGCTTCAGCGGTCAGGATGTCGATCACGTCCCCGTTTTCCGCGTGAAGCAGGACCAGCATCCCGTTGTCGCGGGCGATGCGCAGGGTTTTGAAAATGCTGCCATCGTCGATGCGGAGACGCCCGTTGTAGGCCGTGAACACTTTCAGCGTGGTGATGCCCATCCCGCGCAGGGCCGGGATCTCGGCGGCGATTTTTTCGTCGAAGCGGGTCAGGTTCATGTGGGCGGAATAGTCCACGGCGGATTTTTCGGCTTTTTGGAGCCATGCAGCCACCGACTCCCTCACCCCTGCCCCTCTCCCTGTGTGAGAGGGGTTGGGGGCGAGGGAAACAAAATCAATGACCGTTGTCGTCCCCCCAAAGGCGGCGGCCTTCGTGCCGGTGTAATGGTCGTCCGAGGAGACCGTGCCGAACATCGGCAGGTCGAGATGGACGTGCGGGTCCACGCCGCCGGGGAGGATGCGCTTCCCGGCCGCGTCCACGATTTCGGCGTCCTCCACCGGCAGGTGTGTTCCGATGCGGGCGATCTTTTCGCCTTCGATCAAAATATCCGCCGCGAACGTTTTCTCGGCAGTGACCAGCGTGCCGTTTTTGATCAGGGTTTTCATCCGGCATCTCCTTCGGGGCGTAATTTCTGCAACTGTTCTTCCCACAGCCTGCGCGCCCGCCCGGCAATCGGCGCGGCAAGCAACCTTTGCAGGGCGGCTTCGGGCAGGGATTTATCGTAGAAGGCGCGGTAAAACTCCACCAGCGTGACCGTTTTCGCGGCGCACGATTCGACGGCCACCTCGTCGCCGACCTGTACATTCCCTTCTTCCAGCACACGGCAGTACAGACCGGGGCGTTCGGCCTCGCGGAAGCGTTGCACAAAGTCCGGGTCGCCCATGCGCCGGGCGAAGGTGTTGCACGGGATGCGGGCGGCGGTCACTTCCAGGGTCGCCGCGCCCACCGTCAGCCGGTCGCCGATGGAGAAGCGGGCGCACTCCAATTCGCTGACGGTCAGGTTCTCGCCGAAGGCGCCGGGGGCAAGGTCGCGCCCCAGTTGACGGGACCACCAGGCGTAGTCCGCCGCGCCGTAGACGTAGACCGCCTGGTCGGGTCCGCCGTGGTGTTTGACGCTGGCGATGAAGTCGCCTTCCAGCCCCAGTTTGCCGATCCATACGGGACCCGGAACCGGCTGCTTAAAAATCCCGGTGATCTCGGTCTTTTCGGGGTGTTCGAGGGTGGTTTTGTGGCCGAGGTTGAGGCTGATGAGTTTCATAAGCAAGGTTCCTGAAGGATCTAAAGTTTCTGGGGGAGCAAGGTTTTCCTTGTTCCGATGCTCCGCGTCGGAACGCGCTCGCCGCGCTCCGCGCCATGTTTCGGGACGCGGAGCGCGGTCACCAGGAGGCCTGCGTGTTACTTCGTGCCCTTCGTGGTTACGTCCTTAAATCGCATCCCGCTGAATGGGACAGGTCATGCAGTGACCGCCGCCGCGGCCGCGGCCCAGTTCAAAGCCGGGGATGGGGATCACTTCCACGCCAGCGAGGCGCATTTTGGCGATGGTGTACGTGTTGCGCTCATAGATGATGACCACACCCGGTTCTAGGGCGACGGTGTTGTTGGCGTCGTCCCACTGCTCACGCTCGGCCTGGTACTGGTCGCCGCCGGTCTCCACCACGGTCAGTTTCTTCACGCCGAGGGCGTCCGCCGCCGCAGACAGGAAGTCCTTTTCGCGCGTCACGTGAAAGTCGCCGGGCTTTTTGCCGGGGCGCAGGCTGATGGCCGTGATCTGGCCGATGACCTTCGGGAAGAGCGTCACCTTGTCCCGGTCGAGGAAGGTGAAGACCGTGTCGAGGTGCATGTGGGCGCGGTCCCTGGTCATCACGCAGGCAATGACGCGTTCGGCGCTCCCGGCGGTGAAGAGCGAATCGGCGACCTGCTCGATCATGCTGCCCTGCGTGCGCTCGGACATGCCGATCAGCACCGTGCCATTTCCGATTGGAAGCACGTCCCCGCCTTCGAGCGAGGAGCGGCTAAAGTTTTGCAGGTTGAACTCGCCGTCGGTTTTATTGGGATACCAGAAGGGGAAGGCCGCGTCCTTGAACATGGGGTGGTATTTGTAAATGGCATACATGTTCAGCGACTCGCGCTGGCGCGCCTTCCAGTACATCGGGTTGGCGGAGACGCCATCGAAGATCCAGCAGGAAGAGTCACGCGTGAAGAGCGTGTTGGGCAGGGGCGGTAATAGGAAAGAGTTCTTGTCGTCCAGCGCGGCGGCGTGCAGGGAAATGCGGGCATAAGCATCCCAATCGAGGCCCGCCTCGCCCGCCGTCAGCCCGCCGATCAGGTGCCGGGCCAGGGCCGCCGGTTCGAGGTCCAGCAGGAAGCGGCGGATCTCGTCCACCAGCGCCCAGCCGACGGTGTACTCGGCGGCGACCTGTTCCACGATCATCTGCCGGGCGGCGGGACTGGCCTGCAGGGTCTCGGTCAGCAGGTCCTGCACGTAGAAGACCTCCGTGCCGCGCTCGCGTATGACCCCGGTGAACTGGTCGTGCTCCCACTGGGCGCGCTCCACCCAGAGCACGTCGTCGAAGAGCAGTTCGTCGTGGTTGGACGGGGTGAGCCGCTGCAGGCTCAACTCGGGGCGATGGACGATCACCTTGCGCAGTTTGCCGACTTCCGAATAGACGCCGAAGGGGGGCATAGTGGGTCTCCTTTTTTACCTCGTGCAGGTCACGCTTGAAGCGTGGCCTGCAAATTGACCGGCAATATCACCCGCATGGTCGTGCCCGCGCCGGGAGCGGATTCTGCATGGATCGCGCCGCCGTGGGCCTCGGTCAGTTTCCTGGCGATGGCCAGTCCCAGCCCCATGCCTCCAGAATCAGCGGACTTGTAGAAGCGCTCGAAGACGTGCGGCAGTTCTTCGGGGGGGATGCCGGGGCCGGTGTCGGTCACTTCGATCACGGCCTGACCGTCGGCCTGACGATACCGTACGGACACGGTTCCGCCCGCGGGGGTGTAGCGCAGGGCGTTCGCCAGCAGGTTGGTCAGCGCCTGGCGGACGCGCCCCGGATCGAGGTCCAGCCAGGGCAGGTCCGCGCCCGCTTCGATGGTCAGGGATACGTCCGCCGCGGCGGCCTGCGCCCGGAACGAGTCCGCTGTCTCGCGCACCAGCAGGGACAGGTCGGTGGCTTCCTTCTTGAGTTGCAGTGCGCCGCTCTCGGTCAGCGCCAGTGTGCGCAGGTCTTCCACCAACCGGGAGAGGAGGTTGGTTTCGTCGAGCACGGCCTGCAGGTTGGCCTCGTCGGCAGGATAGACGCCATCGAGCATGCCTTCCAGGTTGCCCTGGATGACCGTTAACGGGGTGCGCAGTTCGTGGGTCACGTCGGCCAGCAGGTCGCGCCGCCGCTCGTCGAGGAAGTGCAGCCGGGAGGCCATTTCGTTGAAGGAGCGCGCCAGCCTGCGCACTTCGCGCGGACCTTTTTCCTGCACCCGCGCCGAATAGTCGCCCTGGCCGATCTGGTCGGCGGCCTTGAGCAGGTCGTCGAGCGGCACAACCACGCGGCGCATGCCCATCCCACCCAGGCCGATGGCGAGCACGCTGAACAGGAAAACGCCCATGCCCACCGGGATGACCCACTGGCCGAGATCGAAGGCGAAGGAGATGAGTTTCAGCGCCCGCGCCGCCAGCAGGACAATGCCCGCCAGCACGCCCAGGCTGACGATGTTGAAGACCAGGAAAATACAACCCATGCGCCGGAAGAACGGACCGTGCATGGAGCGGCGAGGCGGCGGCCAGGGTACGCTTTCAGGCCACCACTGCGGACGTTGACGCGGGGAGTGGGTGTGATGGTTCATCGGTCGTTGAATTTGTAGCCCACGCCATAGACGGTGAGCAGGTAGCGCGGGGTGGAGGGGTCCGGTTCGATCTTGCGGCGGATGTTCTTGATATGGGCATCTATGGCGCGCTCGTAGGACTCGAACGCCACGCCATGGACGGCGTTGAGCAGTTGGGCGCGGGTGAAGACCCGCCCCGGATAGCGGGCCATTTCGGCCAGCAGGTTGAACTCGGTGGGGGTCAGTTCTTCGATCTCGCGCCCTTCGGCGCTGACCCGCATGCGCGGCAGGTCGAGGGTCAGACCGGCGGCGTGCAGGACCTCGGGGACGGCGGAGGCGCTCTCCACGCGGCGCAGCACCACCCGCACACGCGCCACCAGTTCCTTCGGGCTGAAGGGTTTGGTAATGTAATCGTCCGCTCCAAGTTCCAGGCCGATCAGTTTGTCGGTCTCTTCCGAACGCCCGGTGAGCATGATGACCGGAACGCTGGACGCTTTCCGCAGTTCACGGGTTACGTCGAGGCCGTCCATTTGCGGCAGGCCGAGGTCGAGCACGATCAGGTCCGGTTTCCCGCTGCGCGCCAGGGAGAGGGCGGTCCTTCCATCCGAAGCGGAATGGACGGCAAAACCGGCGCGTTCGAGATAGTCACGCACCAGTTTCACGATCTTGGGTTCGTCGTCCACGATGAGGATGGTTTTCATATTTTTTTATCGAAGAACGCGAATTTCACGAAATGACCCGAGGCCTGGCGGGCCTCGGGTCTATTATACGCCGGGAACTTTAGGCTTCGGGCTTTTTATCTTCAGGTTCTTTGTCCCAGCCGGGGGTAGCGTGCGCCCGGCGGTGCATTTCAGCGAACATCGGATGGACGCCCTCGCCGCAGCGGCCAGGCCCCAGCGGGCCGTGCATGTGCCGCCAGCCCCAGCGCGGTCCCCAGATCATCCGGCGCAGGGAGCCGAAGGCCAGGGCGATCAGGAAGAAGACGAACAGCAGGCCGAAGAGTCCGCCGCCGAAGGGATGCATCCCGTAGTACGGATGGAACGGCGCGACACTTTCGGCCACCGGCAGTTCGAGATTGGCCGTCGCGGCGTGTCCCATGCCTGCGCGGAAGGCAAAGAAGCCGATCCCGGCGATGGCAGCCAGCAGGACCAACCCTGCAACAATACGAAAAGCAACATGTTTGAACATTTTTATTCTCCTTTGTTGATATGCCCCCAGTATAGGAGACAACTGTGAACTGAGTGTGAAGGAGGCGGGGAGAGGGTGTGGAAGGGACGTGCCTGGGAATAGGATGCGTTTGGGATAATCATATGGATGCGTTTCATTTCAGTTGAAACCACCGTCCCGAAGGTTCGAAAAACGGCCAAAATCTTTCCAACCAACCTTCGGGACGTTCTTCTTGCAACTCATTTGAAACACACCCTAATCATATGCCTGAGGTTCTTGATGTTTCTAAAGGATCAAGGTTTCTGGCGGATGTTACTCTCGATGGAGGCTTTCAGGTGGGAGAGGAGGTAACCGGTTTCACGCGCCAGGTCACCGAGCTGGGCATAGTCGGCGTCGGCAAGATAGCCGAGATCGCGGGCCAGCTCGAGGTGGTACTCGGTTTCGGCCAGGGAACCGGTGGCAATCTTCAAGTGGCGCAGGTAGTTGGCGGAACTGCCGAGCGCGTATCCCTCGGCGATATTCGCGCCCACTGAGGACGCCGAGCGGCGAAGTTGACTGGTTAGCCCGAAAAGTTCGTGTTTGGGGAAATTCTCGCTGGCTTTATAAACCGCAAGTGTCATGGCATGGGCGCGCTTCCAAACCAGCAACTTCCGAAACGCCTTCTCTTCCATCGTCATCCTCCATCAACTCCATCAGGCACATCAGAGACCTCAGGAACCTCAGGAACCTCATACGACTCCTGAAATTCTTTTATGCCAAGTAAAGCTATCAGCGCCTCCGGCGGGATGTCCGCTTCGGGCAGGTCGGTCTTGTAGAGTTGCTCGGTTTCCGCCCGCTCGCGCAGGGACTGCCACAGCAGTTGGCGCTCGTCGCTTTGCACCACTAGGTCGTTGAGCGTGGACGCATTGAGCAGGTATTCGCCGGTAGTGTAGAGGAATGTCAGCCGCCTCCACTTGTCCGCGACGATGGGACGGGGCAGCCGCTCCAGCGGACCCAACTGGATCTTGAAGTATTCCTCGCGTGCCCGCGGGTGGTCGAGTTCGTCGCGCAGGAGTTCGGCGCGGGTTGCCAGTTCGTGGCCGCGGACCGGGGCGGTCCACTCGATGTGACCGGCCCCTTCGCCGAAACTGCCGGGCTGGTAGAAGGCCAGGGTGTCCACGGCCACCACCTTGGGGGCGCTGCGGAACGGGATGCGGTACCAGCCGAGCAGGCGGGCAATTTCCAAGTCGCGCGGCGCGGGCAGGAGGCAGACGAGGACGAGGGAGACGGGGGTCAGCATGTTTCAATTTTATACCAAAAACGTCTGCAAGTCGTACACATCTGCAAGCCTGACAGGTCAAAAAACAGGCCGCTCACCTTTCGGCAGACGACCTGTCAGACTTATAAGACATGCAGACATGTAAGACTTTTTAGGCCAACCCGACCTCTTTATTGAATTCCACGATCAACTCGTCGATCTCTCCAACCTGTTTTTGGATCGAGGTGAAGTAGTCGCGCTCGTTCCACATCGCCTGGATTTCGGCATAGGTCTTGCCCTGCTGCTCGACCCAGGTGAAGTACTTCAAGTTGTGGATACGGCGACGGTCTTCGTAACGCAGTTCGAGCAGGTTGTCGGTGGACTGTCCGTGCAGGTAACGGGCGAAGTCGGCGGCGGCGTCCTTCTCGGTGTACGTGCCGAACTTTTA
>Ga0194126_10012792_pt1 | contig 10579 bp, 12 predicted proteins | sample TA2KigC150mmetaG_FD_148641 | JGI IMG/M metagenome (GOLD analysis project Ga0194126, IMG submission 148641) | Freshwater microbial communities from Lake Tanganyika, Tanzania - TA2015035 Kigoma Deep Cast 150m | ecosystem: Environmental > Aquatic > Freshwater > Lake | place: Tanzania: Lake...
TTGTCCGTTTGCCCTGCTTGCCGATGCTGACCAATTTGAGATTCTGCATGATTTCTCTCCATTTAGCTTAGCGCAATTGTTTGAGCAATGATAACATAGCTTATTCAGGGCGGTCAATTGAAACCAATAGTCAACCTGAAATAGGGGATTTACTCCAGATGGTTAAACCTACACACATTATTCTAAAGGAAGATCGAAGGGATTTACTTGCGTTCAATGTACTTAATCCCGTCAATGCCCTTAAAATCTGCATCCTGGGTCCATAGAACAGCAGGTAAAGTCCTTGCTGTTGCTAAAATAATGCTGTCAGCCATCGGGAGCTTTAAATCAATGGAGATTTTAGCCGCCTCAAGGGCAATGCTTGCATCCAGCTCTATGACTTTGCCCTGCACCATATAGGCAACAGCCTGAAGCGCTTTGTCTTTACTGCGTTGTATTAGAACATGTTTAAATACTTCATAAATACATAGGGTAGGAACAGACAAATTAGCTGTGTCCTCCAGGGGTTCGGCGAAATAGGATGCATTCTGCCCAGCTGCGAAGTATTCCAGCCAACCACAGGAGTCTACTATATTCATACCCGATCCGGTTCCCTGATAATTTTCGTATCGATCCCGTTCAAAAAACCTACTGCTTCTTCTATTGGTTTCAGTGGTATGACTTCAATCCGTCCTTCATAAGGAATCATCTGAACCTTCTGGCCAGCTTCAACCCCAAGCATTTTCCTGATTCTTCTCGGGATAACAACTTGATATTTTGTAGATACTGTTACTGTTTCCATATTACTGTTTCTCCATCGATTTAAATATCGTAATACGATTATAAAATAAATCATTTTTCCTGTAAATAGATCGCAGATATTTAAAGTTTTAGTGTTGTCTTAGTCACTATATACTTCCGCGCCTGCTGAAGCAGCTCGAAATATAGCACCTCAGAGCGCATGGCATCCTAGGAACCGCCCATTAAGGTTGAGCTAAGTTCTCCGACCTTGAAACCTCCGCCGCCGGTGATGGCGAAAGAACCACCATAAGTATTAACGGCAGAACGCCCGGAAATGTCGGTCTCGTCAAAATCAGCCGTGATTGGGTATTCTCCAGACAATAGAAATACGTGATTAGGGCCTGCTTTTCTGCAGAAATATCCTATTACGCTGCACCAATACTGTTCCACGGTACGAAGGATTGAAGTATGTGTCAAGTACCCCGACCCCAATGACATACATATCAAATGACTAGGTTAGGCATGAAGGAAGAACGATTTGGGAATCAAGCCCTCCTCTGCTTCTTTTTTGTGGCCTCAGTCTGGGAGCGATCGCTAAGCCATTTTGCGACGGTAGGCGCTACCTCTTTCTGCGCTTTTGAACTGACATAGATACCGATATGCCCACCTGGAAAGGAAATAATATCGGTATCATCGCTGCCGACAGCATTGTTTAATGGTTTGCTCGATGAAGGGGGCACCAGGTGGTCCTGCTCGGCGAAGACATTGAGGACGGGCATCGTAATATTTTTTAAATCAACCCTGCGACCACCGAGTTCAAATTCGCCCTTAATTAGCTTATTCTCCTGAAAAAGATCCTTGATGAATTTGCGGAAAGCCTCACCGGCCTGACCGGGGCTGTCAAAGATCCATTTTTCCATCCGCACAAAGTCCTGCACTACCTCGGGGTTGTCTATATTGTTTAACAGACCCATATATTTATCCAGCATCAGCTGGAAGGGTTTGAGCATCAGGAAACCAACATTCATAAAGTCACCTGGAATAACACCAAAAGTGTCAACCATGGTGTCAATCTTTAAGTGCTTGCTCCAAATGTTGAGCAACCCGTCATCGATATCAAAATCAATTGGAGCGACCATAGTCACCAGGTTTTTAATTTTTTCCGGATTCAGAGCAGAGTAGATTGCGCAAAAAGTGCCACCCTGGCAGACGCCGAGCAGGTTGATCTTATCCTGACCACTAAGGCTTCTCACAGTTTCAACAGCATTGTCGATATAGCCATCGATGTAATCTTCCATCGTCAGGTATTTATCCATTTTATCCGGATAGCCCCAGTCTACAATATATACATCGAGCCCCTGCTCAAGCCAGCCTCGAACAACACTGCGGTTTTGCTGCAGGTCCATCATATACTGCCTGTTGACCAGAGCGTAGACAATCAGAGTCGGCACAGGGCTAACATTTTTAACAAGGGGCTTATAGTGATAAAGCTTGACCTTATCTTCTTCGTAGACCAGCTCCTTGGGAGTCAAATCAACATCTATCTCTTCTATCGCCAGCAAAGAATTAATGCCCTGAAGCATCTTTTTGCTCATAGTCAGCTGCTCGTCAACAATCTTTTTCATACTATCCTGGGTAAACATGGTTATTCTTCGGCACCTCCTTTAGCACTCAATTTATTTAGCGTATCCTGGAGCTCTTTAATAGTTTTTGCCTGCGCTTTAATTGCCTTTCGCATTTCATACACCGATTTGTAGAGTGTATCCATCTCTTTGTCCGTGGGAACAGGAAAATTGCTGCTGATATAGTTATCGAGCAGATCATCGTAACGCTTCTTGAATTTTACCCAGGCATCGACTGCATCACCAAGGATCTTGGAAAAGCTTTCTGTTTTAAAAAGTTCGAAATAGGCTTTTTCGTTAGTTTGCCACCACAACTCGTAAAATTCACTAAACGTTTCCGGTGCCTCACCTTTTTCAGCCAGTTCAGCAATGTTTTGCATCATCTGGTCCATTACTTCCCTGCCTGACTGATAAAGGGCTGCTGAAAACTTGTTGGAAGCGGCCAAGTACTGCATGTAAGAGTCAAGGCTGGCATTTACTCGTTCCATACTTTCCCGACTCATTCCAAGAGCCGGCATCTGCAATATTTTCCCAAATGAATTGCTGTAAGCTTCCTGCCAGAGCCTGAGAAAGTCAAGATAGGCCTCGCGATCACCTTTCGCCGCTTCCATATATTTGGCCTGTAATTGGCCTGAGGTATCTATCCAGGGTTGGAAAAAATTAATAAATACTTCCTGGTAGAGTCCGGATAGTTCGGCCGGGGTCTTCATGAAAGAGCGAAAAGGTTCAGGCAGGTTCAGGGAAAAGAACTCATCAAGGATCTTGTTGTAACTTTGCAGGGAGGCAGAAGAAATTTCTTTCCACTTATCAAGATCTTCTTTCCCGGGAAGGTTGCTAAAATAACTTTCCCAGAAAAGGAGGAGACTTTTATACATATCACTGGTCTGGGACATCTTTTCGAAAGTTTCCTGGCCAACCTGTGTGGGTATCATTTTCATGAATTCCCGATAAGCGGAAGTTGTTCTTTTCATCATCTCCTGATAAATATCGACCGAAGGCATGGTCCAGCCTTTAAAATCAGCAGGATAAAAAAAGCCACCGGTTTGAAAAGAGTTCATGGCATCCTGCCAATAGGTGAGCATTTTCTGCTGCATTTCCCACCAGTTCCGCAAGGCATCTGTTTCCTGAGATGAGAACATATTACCCATCTTCCAGGGCTGAAACTGGGTCATGCTTTTTTGCCAAAACTCCATCATGTTTTTTTGGCTCTCCATCCAATTTTCCATCATTTTTTTAGTAGCATCATCTGTGGATCCCGAAGCTTTGGCGGACTTCATTTTATCCATAGATTCTTTCCACATGTCGAGCATCTGGCCCTGGATTTCCCACCAATTATGCACCGGGGACTTTGTTTTATCATCCAAGATATTGCTCCCTCCTTGAGTTTGTTATTAAAACCGGCTTAGCTTTTTGCTTTCATTACCCTGGCCTGCCCGTCAACTACAGTTTTCCCCTCCTGGTTTATTACAGTAGTATGCAGGGTCAGGATCCTTTTATCTTCTCTTTTTTCAACTACTTCAACTTCCGCAGTCAAGGTGTCACCGATAAATACAGGTGCTAAAAATTTTACTTCCTGAGACAGGTAAATAGTGTTTGCACCCGGCAATTTAGTTCCCAGAACAGTAGAAATTAATGATGCACTTAACATACCGTGGGCGATGCGCTTTTTAAAAATGCTCTTTGCCGCAAATACATCGTCAATATGAACAGGATTGATGTCACCGGTTATAGCAGCAAAGGAATCAATATCTTTTGCCTCTATTGTTTTCACAAAACTGGCTTTTTCGCCTGGAAAGATTTCCTCAAAAGGGCGATCAGCAACCATTAATAACTCCTCCCAAAAGTTCAATGTTATCGAATTCTCTTTTGGTAACAACGATATAATAAGCCTGCTTGTTTGCCTGTCTGCCTGTAGCAAGCAAAGGCTGCCAAGCACTGTCGAATTGTCTTTTTATTCTACACGTTAGACACAAAGTCCTTTCAGAATACAAAAAATATTTTGACTGCACTCATCTCATCGAAGAAAGGTTAACCGATTTTTAACCGGAACATTGCAGACAGAGTATGAATGTAAGAAAAACCCATTCTTGTAGACGCCATGCCACCGGGCAGATTTTTACTCCTTAGGCTTTTGAAGTGGCACCCCTGTTTGGCAAAGAGGGCAATTGTCCTGTTCATATGATGGCAGTTCCATTGAGCATAATGAATGGGTAGGCAAATTGAAACCAACCACCCCTGCTGAGCGATCAATGATCGTTGATACCCCGACCGGCACAGCCTGCAGCCTGATAAGCAGGTTGATCACTTTTTGCACTGAACCTCCGGTGGTAACAGCATCTTCAACTATCAATACTTTTTCGCCCGGATCAATTTTAAAGCCGCGCCTGAGAATCATTTTCCTTTCAAAAGGTTCAGCAAAAATCGCTCTTGCCCCGAGGATACGCGCTGTTTCGTAGGCAATGACTATACCACCCATGGCCGGCCCGATAACCGTTTCCACACCATCAGTCCTAAATGGTTCGGCCATCAGGGCAGCAATTTTTGCAGTATACTGCGGATGCTGCAGCAGCTGTGAGCATTGTAAAAAGCAGCTGCTGTGCCGGCCTGAGGTTAATAAGAAGTGACCTTTCATTATTGCCCCTGTTTGATCAAGCAGTTCAGCAACCGCTTCATGTTTCATCGCTCTGCTCCCATTTCAGAGATAATCTTTACTGCAGCACCAAAAGGGTCGGCAGCACCGGTGATCGGGCGGCCGATTACCAGGTAATCGCCTCCGGCGGCCACAACAGATTCAGGGGTTGCAACCCGCTGCTGATCAAAAGCTGCTGTGCCTGCCGGTCTCACACCGGGGGTAACCGTAACAAAAGATTGTGAAACTGCCGTTTTGACAGCTGCAACCTCAAGGGGCGAGCAGACTACCCCGTCAAAACCGCACTGCGCAGCCAGCCGAGCCAGTAGGGTGACATTTTCGACTGTGCTTCCGGATAAGCCGATTTGAGGCAGATCATGATCGCCGATACTGGTTAATACAGTAACAGCAATCAGCAGCGGTCTCTGCTGCAGGCCTTTAACCGCTTCGCGGGCTGCCAGAAGCATCGCCTTACCTCCGGAAGCGTGCAGGTTAAGCATCCAGACACCAAGTGTGGCCGCTTCTCTAACCGCAGCGGCAGCAGTGTTCGGTATATCGTGAAATTTAAGATCAAGAAATAAACGGTAGCTGGAGGCCAGTTCAGCAACCAGCGCCGGCCCGCCGGCCATATATAACTCGAGGCCTACTTTAAAACTTACACCGAGGGGACCGAGTTCTTCAACCAGGTTTCTTGCTTGTTGCGGATCAGCCAGATCAAGCGCTACTATTAAGCGCTCTGCATTACTGGTCATTATGATCTACTCCTTTCTGTGCGATTCCTTCGATATTTTTGAGGGCAGCAATATCATGTTCGATCATGTAGTCAATCAGATCCCGATAAATCTGTTCCGGCAATTCAGGATTATAAAATAGAGCGGTACCCACAGCCACCGCCCGGGCACCGGCCATAAAGAATTGCAACGCATCACGAGCCGAAGAAATACCCCCCATGCCCAGCAGGGGAATCTTAACCGCTCCGGCAGTCTGCCAGACCATTTTCAGCGCTACCGGTAAAATAGCCCTGCCGGAAAGCCCGCCAAAAGTATTGCCTAAAAGCGGCCGCCTCTTCTCGATATCGATCAGCATGCCGGAGAGGGTATTGATTAAGGAGAGCGCGTCTGCTCCGGCCGCTTCGGCTGCCCTGGCAATGACTGTTATGTCGGTTACATTGGGGGAAAGCTTGACCAACAGGGGCAAGGTAGTCTGCCTTCGGACCGCACTGACCACCTGATAAGCCTGATCAGGATCAGCGCCAAAAGCAAGCCCACCGGCTTTAATATTCGGACATGAGATATTGATTTCCAGGCCATCCACTCCTTCCTGCCCATTAAGACCAGCAGCAACCAGTGCATATTCTTCCACCGTGCGACCGACAATATTAACAATGACTCGCGGCCCGGCATTTCTCAGCCGGGGCAAGTCCTGCTCGAGAAAATGCTTCAATCCCGGGTTTTGCAAACCGATCGCGTTAAGCACCCCTGAAGCGGTTTCAGCTAAACGGGGCGGTGGGTTACCGGGCCATGGCTCCGCAGAAATGCCTTTGACTATAATCGCACCCAGGGCACTTGTGGAAAAGCGCTCCCGATACTGGTGGCTGTCCCCAAGTGGGCCTGATGCCGCCAGGATTGGCGTCTCCAGTTTCAAACCACCCAGGTTTACTGCTAAATCAGGCTCAGTCACCAAAAATCACCACCTCGGCTGAAAAAATCGGCCCATCATGGCAAACCCGCTTGTAACCGTCGGTAGTCGCAACAGCGCAGCCAAGACAAGCTCCGATACCACATGCCATTCTCTCTTCCAGAGAAATCCAGGTGGGTAAGCCTGTCCGGCGACCGAGATCAGCCACTGACTTAAGCATCGGTCGGGGCCCACAGGAAAAGACAGCCCTGCAGCAATCGGTATTAGCGTTTAGCAGGCGGGAAAGCAAATCGAGGGCTGTTCCTTTCTCGCCCCTGCTTCCATCTTCAGTTGCCACTAGCAGAGTGACTCCTGCTATTTCAAGATCTGTGGCCGGGCAAACCAAACGGGTTGCCGTACCGGCAGCGTAAATCAAGGTGCACGGTTTAGCGGCTGCAGCAGCGAGATAAACCAGGGGCACAATCCCCATGCCTCCCGCTACCAGCAATGAATTTGCCGGTATAGCAGGAAAACCTCTCCCAAGCGGTCCAAGCACTTTTATGGTAGAACCTGTTTTTTGATCAGCCAAAATACTTGTACCCTCACCTATTACCTGAAAGAAAAGAGTCAGTTCCCCTTTCTCGCGATTAACCTTAAAAATGCTGAGCGGCCTGGGTAATTGCTGCTGCCGGTTCGGAGGCAGGTAGAGCATAACAAATTGACCGGGAGATGCTGTTTGCACTATTGCCGGCGCCATTATAGTCAGCCGGACAAAACCTGGTGCCACTACCCTGTTTTCGATAACCGGGTAAACCTGAGGCCTACCCGTGTAAAAGAGGTTCCTTTTCAGTGACCACACCTCTCTTCATCACAATTTCGCCACCGACTATCGTGTAGGCTGCAGCGCCAGTTAGACGATATCCGGTAAATGGAGTATTAGAGGCTTTGGAATACCAGGCATCCGGATTTACAGAAACCTTCTGTTTCAGGTCAATCAGGGTCAGGTCAGCCGGACTGCCCGGCCGGAGAGTCCCACCGTTGACCCTTAAAATACGGGCTGGAGCAGTAGTTAATTTTTCCAGCAACAGTGGAAGTGTCAGATTTTTAATCCGGTTTGCGTTTAGTTCATTAAGCATCAGGGAAAGGGTCGTCTCCAGGCCGGCAATGCCAAACGGCGCAAAATCGTATTCAACATCTTTATCATCCGAGTGATGCGGTGCATGGTCTGAGGCGATCGCATCAATTGTTCCATCGAGCAGCCCTTCCCACAGCGCCTGCCGGTCAAGCTCAGATCTGAGCGGGGGGTTTACCTTGGTATTGGTACTGTAATTTAAGTTCTTCACAGCCCGGTCAGTAAGCAGCAGGTGATGGGGAGTTACTTCTGCAGTTACGTTCAACCCCGCAGCTTTTGCCCGGCGCACCATTTCTACTGAACCTGCCGTGGAGAGATGGGCTACATGCAACCTGCCACCGATGTATTGTAACAACAGTAGATCGCGAGCCAGCATAATTTCCTCTGCCGCCGCTGTTGTGCCGCGCAGTCCAAGCAGTGAAGAGACTACGCCTTCATGCATCATGCCCCCGGCTGACAAGCTGGGGTCTTCTTCATGAAGAATGATCAGTGCATCGATACCTTTGGCGTATTGCAGGGCATTGCGCATTAATGATGCGCTTGCTACCGGCCGGCCATCATCTGAAAAGGCCACTGCGCCGCCCATCTGCATCCGTCCCAGCTCGGCAAGTTCCTGTCCCTCCAGGCCTTTGGTCAGAGCGCCGCAAGGATAGATACGAACGGCAGCGCGATCGGCCCGTTCTTTAACATAGCCGATCACTGAGAGATCGTCAGCCACTGGTTTGGTGTTGGCCATGGCTGCAACTGCTGTAAAGCCGCCGGCGGCGGCGGCTCGCGCGCCGGAAAAAATGTCTTCTTTATATTCGAAACCGGGGTCCCGCAGGTGAACGTGCATATCGATCAAACCGGGGGCGACGATGAGACCGGCAGCATCAATCGTTTCCGTTCCGGCCGGCGCTTTCAGCCCCTTTTCTACCGCTTCAATTTTTGCACCGCTAAGCAGCAGATCTGCTTCCTGATCGTAATCTCTGGAAGGGTCAATCACCCTGCCGCTCTTTATCAAAAGCTTCTTCATTCCTCTTTTATCCCTCCCAGTAAAAGATAGAGAAGCGCCATGCGCACGGCCACCCCGCCGGTTACCTGATCTAACACAGCAGAACGGGGACTATCGGCCAAACCTGAAGATATTTCAACACCCCGGTTAATCGGACCGGGGTGCATGATTAAAAGGTCTTCTTTGGCACCGGCCACCCGTTGCTCGGTTAGACCGTATAGTTCCGCATATTCTCGCAGGCTTGGGAAAAGTCCGCTATCCTGCCGTTCTTTCTGCAGCCTCAGGGCCATAACGACATCGGCATTTTCGACTGCTTCTTCCACCCGGTCGTAAGCTCTGACTCCGAAAGCTTCGAGATCCGGTGGCATTAGCGTTGGCGGTCCCGCTAACGCCACATAAGCCCCCATTTTTTTCAGCCCCCAGATGTTAGAGCGAGCTACCCTGCTGTGACGAACATCTCCCACGATCACAACCTTAAGACCTTCTAAGCGACCCTTCTTATCGAGGATGGTAAAGAGATCCAGAAGTCCCTGTGTCGGATGTTCGTGCATTCCATCACCGGCGTTGATCACTGAGGCATTGATATTTCGGGCCAGGTAGTGAGCCGAGCCGGATACCGGATGGCGCATGATTACACACTCAACACCCATTACCTCAACATTCCTGACTGTATCCTTAAGGGTTTCTCCCTTGACCAAACTCGATGATGCCCCCGCAACACTGACCGAATCCGCGCTCATATACTTCTGGGCCAGTTCAAAACTGGCCTTGGTTCTGGTGCTTGGTTCGTAAAAAAGATTCAATATCGCACGGCCACGCAGGGTAGGCACCTTCTTAATTTTGCGGAGCATAATTTCCCGCATCGAGCGGGTAGTCTCAAGTATCAGCGTAATTTCTTCAGCTGAGATTTCCTCGAGACCAAGAATATCTTTGCGTCTTAAAGCCTGCATTAATCAGATCCCTCCTTCCCTGTTAGACTTAGCCTGCTAAATCTTCCATAATATCAACCTGATCGACCTGATCGACTTCCTGCACCTTAACCTCAATCAGTTCGCTGCGTGCTGTAGGTACATTTTTACCAACATAGTCGGCTCTGATCGGCAACTCACGATGCCCGCGATCAATAAGAACGGCGAGCTGAATAGTGGCCGGCCGACCGTGATCGATGAGGGCATCCATTGCCGCCCGGATTGTGCGCCCGGTGTAGAGAACATCATCTACCACTACAACATGCTTGTTATTTAGGTCGAAGGGTAAATCAGTAGTGTGGACCACAGGCTGGTCTTCGCGCTGGGAAAGGTCGTCACGGTAAAGTGTGATATCGAGAATGCCGAGGGGGACTGGCGAACCTTCTATTTCCTTTAGGTAGTTTTGAAGCCGGGCGGCCAGGGGCACTCCGCGTTTGCGAATTCCGACCAGAACCAAATCTTTTATATCTTTATTGCGTTCAATAATCTCGTGTGTAATACGTCGCAGAGCCTGCCCGATTGCCTTTTCGTCCATGACTGTCGCTTTAAGTTTAAGCGTCATCTTTTCACCTCCTTCCTGATGCTGCACAGGTTACAGGCAGAAGGTGACCGGGTACACCAAAAACACCGCCACTGCTGCGGGAGCGGGCGGTGTACAGATATAACATTGCGGTCGCCCCCTTGCCAGCCTCACAGGACCATCTTTAAAGGGTGCCTAACTGCTAACACGTTAACATTAAAATAAATAAATGTCAATGTCAATGATTGAGTAGCCATTTGCGTTGTAGCAAAAAAAAATCGGAAAAAACGAATAGAATCATAAGGCCGCCGAAAATTTGGCAACATGTATCCTCAAAGTAAGTCAAAATAATCGCGGTTGATGTTATCGGCAGCTAG
>Ga0194126_10012799_pt1 | contig 10576 bp, 17 predicted proteins | sample TA2KigC150mmetaG_FD_148641 | JGI IMG/M metagenome (GOLD analysis project Ga0194126, IMG submission 148641) | Freshwater microbial communities from Lake Tanganyika, Tanzania - TA2015035 Kigoma Deep Cast 150m | ecosystem: Environmental > Aquatic > Freshwater > Lake | place: Tanzania: Lake...
ATTTTTGGCCCTGTGGCCCGTGAGCTCAGATGGAAAGAGTATACAAAGATAATATCGCTGGCTCCGGAGGTCTTATAGGAGAAATATGGGTTTAGGTATAAAGAAAAATGATACGATTTTAGTGATTACCGGTAAAGAAAAGGGGAAAAAGGGCAGGGTGCTTTCTGTTTCTCAGTTGAAGGATCAGCTTTTGATTGAGAAAGTGAATATCATTAAAAGACATATGAAACCAACCAGGAAATATACACAGGGTGGAATTATTGAAAAAGAGGCGCCGCTTCACATATCAAATGTAATGTTGGTGTGTCCTAAATGCAGTAAACCAACAAGGATCGGCAATTCATTATTGCAGGATGGCAGGAAGGTGCGTATGTGCAAGAAATGCAGGGAGGTTATAGACCAGTAATGATCCCGACACTTAAAGAGAAATATCTTAAAGAAGTGATACCTAACATGATGAAGGAGTTTTCTTATAAAAATATTATGGAGGTCCCGAAGATCTGGAAAGTTGTTCTTAATGTTGGATTGGGAGAGGCGATTCAGAATATAAAGCTTCTTGACGCAGCCCAGAAGGAACTTTCCTCAATAACCGGGCAGAAGGCTGTGGTCACAAAGGCCAAGAAGTCAATAGCAGCTTTTAAATTGAGGCAGGGGGTCCCTATAGGATGCAAGGTGACCCTGAGAGGGGACAGGATGTACGAATTCCTTGACAGGTTCATAGGCCTTGCATTACCAAGGATCAGGGATTTCAGGGGGATATCAGGGAAATCATTTGATGGAAGAGGGAACTATTCTTTGGGACTTAAAGAACAGTTCATATTTCCTGAGATCGATTACGATAAGGTTGAAATGGTTCATGGGCTTGATGTAGTATTCTGCACTACCGCCAAAACGGATAAGGAGAGTAAAGCCCTGCTGCGTTATTTTGGGATGCCGTTTAGGAATTAAAACGGTTATTAGTTATTCGTTATCGGCTATGTGTTGAAAAACAGATAGCAAAAAACAAATAACTAATAACTAATAATTAAAATCAGGAGTAATGAATGGCAAAGACTTGTTTGATTGAGAAGACGAAAAGACCACCGAAGTTCAAGGTGAGGGCCTATCACAGATGCAAGTTATGCGGAAGGCCAAGGGCATATTTGCGTAAGTTCGGAATGTGCAGGATTTGTTTCAGAACACTCGCACTCGAGGGGCATATCCCCGGAGTGGTTAAAGCAAGCTGGTAGTCTATGTTGGAGGTGATTAATGCTAACTGATCCAATTGCAGATATGCTTACAAGAATCCGGAATTCCATACAGATTAAAGCTGAAAAGGTTGATATACCTATTTCAAAGCTGAAATTAGAATTGGCAAAGATATTAAAGGAAGAAGGGTTCATAAGGGCATATAAAATATTGAAGGATAGAAAGCAGGGTATCCTGCGTATAATTCCCAAATATATTGAAAATGAAAGTGTTATCTCGGGATTGAAAAAGATAAGCAAACCCGGCAGAAGGGTATATGTGGCCAAAGACGAGATCCCGAAAGTGCTGGGTGGTTTGGGAATTGCAATTTTGACAACATCGAGAGGGGTGTTAAGTGATAAGTCCTGTCAGCGGGAAGGTGTTGGCGGCGAAGTTATCTGTTATGTGTGGTAAAGGAGAATAATTGATATGTCGCGAATTGGTAAAAAGCCAATAGAAATACCTGAAAAAGTAACTATCGAGATAGATGCCGGAATAATAAAGGTTAAAGGCCCGAAAGGGGAATTGAACTGGAGTCATCCGGATACGATTAGGGTTTCGGCAAATGGTGGAAATATTTCTGTAGAGAGAACAGGCGACTCTAAAGCTGAACGGGCGCTTCATGGCCTTGCAAGAAGCATTATCTCCAACATGGTTATAGGTGTTTCACAGGGTTACCAAAAGGTTCTTGACATAGTCGGTGTTGGATATAAAGCACAGGTAACTGGTGATAAGATTCTCCTGACTCTTGGTTATTCACATTCCATACAGTTCCAGTTGCCGCAAGGCATTAAGGCATCCGTTGATCCTAAACAGATACAGATTACACTTGTTGGGATTGATAAACAGCAAATTGGACAGGTAGCTGCTAGTCTGAAGGCGTTGAGATTACCGGATGCCTATAAAGGAAAAGGACTCAGGCATTCAGGCGAGAGGATTAAATTAAAGGTTGGTAAGGCAGGGAAAAAATAGCTTATATAGCTGACAGCTCATGGCTAAGAGCTTGCAGAGGAGGTTGGTTTGGCTGAAAGTACAAATGAGAGCAGAGTAAGACGCCACAAAAGAACAAGAAAAAAAGTTTTCGGTTCTCCTGATAGGTTGAGACTATCAGTATTCCGGAGCCTTAATCATATATATGCGCAGATTATTGATGATTCCAGAGGGCATACAATTGTGACTGCATCAAGCCTTGATAAGGAATTTAAAAACGAGAAATCTCACAAAGGAAATATAAAGACAGCAAAAATGGTAGGGGCGCTTATAGCAAAGAGGGCTCTGGAAAAGGGTTTAAAGAAAATTGTTTTTGACAGGAGCGGATATCTTTATCACGGCAGCATTAAGGCATTAGCAGAAGCCTCGAGGGAAGCAGGGCTGGAATTCTGATTGTTTTTTGGTTTTCAGTCTTCGGTTTTTTTAGTTTTTAACAATTTGCAACTGATGACTCAAAGCTGGTAAATGGAGGTTATGTGGAGAAGATTGATCCGGACGGGATGACTTTAAAAGACAAGGTAGTATATATAAACAGAGTGGCGAAGGTCGTGAAAGGCGGCAGAAGGTTTTCTTTTACCGCGCTTGTTGTTGTCGGAGACGGAGAGGGGACTGTCGGCGTAGGAAAAGGCAAGGCAACAGAAGTCCCTGAGGCGATAAGAAAAGCGGTAGAACAGGCAAAAAAGTCGCTCATGAAATTTCCTCTTAAAGATGGGACCATACCGCATAGAATTATAGGGAAATTCGGTTCCGGCGCTGTTGTTATCAACCCTGCAATAAAAGGCACCGGAATTATAGCAGGAGGCGCTGTTAGAGCTCTCCTGGAGGTAGGTGGGGTACAGAACATTGTTGCAAAATCCCTTCGCAGTCATAACCCTTTTAATTCAGTTAAGGCAACATTAAACGGACTTATAAACCTCAAGGATCCTGAATCTGTTATGAAACTCAGGGGGAAAGCTGAGGAAGAGACTCAGGAGTCATCATGAAAATAGAGGATTTAAAACCAGCCCCGGGAAGTCGAAAGAAAAACAAAAGAGTTGGCAGAGGGATTGGTTCAGGTCATGGAAAAACTTCCTGTAAAGGTCATAAAGGACAGAAGGCCCGCTCCGGCGGCACAAAAGGGCCGGGATTTGAAGGCGGCCAGATGCCTCTGCAGAGGAGACTCCCTAAACGGGGATTTAAGAACCGTTTTGCCATAGAGTATGCAATTATCAATCTTAAGGATATCGGAAAGATACAGGATGCGGATATTATAACTCCGGAGATTCTTGTAGAGAAGGGCATTATAAAAGATTTAAAGAACGGCATTAAGGTTCTCGGTAATGGCGACATTCAAAGGCCATTGACAATCAAGGCAGATGCTTTCAGCGCTTCTGCCATATCCAAAATATCTGCTGCAGGCGGCAAGGCAGAGGTAGTATAAGAAGTTGGGCATCCTCTCAAGCTTTCAGAATATATTCAAAATCGCAGAACTTAAGAGCAGGGTTCTGTTCACTTTAGCCATACTCGCTGTATACAGGATAGGCGCTCATATACCTACTCCAGGGATTAATGGAGAGGAATTGAGCAAGTTTCTTACTGAAAAAGGCGGGGCGCTAATGGGCTTTTTTGATATGTTTTCAGGCGGCGCCTTATCGAGGGTGACTATTTTTGCCCTCGGGATAATGCCGTATATCAGTGCATCTATTATCTTTCAGTTGCTGACAGTTGTCATCCCTGCTATCGGCAAGCTTGCAAAAGAAGGGGAGGCCGGGCGAAAAAAGATAGTCAGGTATACCCGATATGCTACAGTTGTTATCGCTGCGATTCAATCTTTCGGGATAGCAGCAGGTCTTGAGGGTATGGCTGGAGGCGCGTTTGTTCAGAATCCTGGCTGGTCATTCAGAATTCTCACAATGATTACGCTGACATCCGGCACTGCTTTCATTATGTGGCTTGGAGAGCAGATTACTGAAAGGGGTATCGGGAATGGCATATCGCTGATCATCTTTGCCGGTATTGTGGCAAGCTTACCCAATGCAATAATAAGCACCGTCAGATTGCTTCAGGCAGGGGAGTTGTCCATATTTTTTGTCATTTTCCTTTTTGTGATGATGGTGGCGGTTGTCGCTGCAATAGTATATATGGAAAGAGGACAGAGGAAACTCCCTGTTCAGTATGCGAAGAGGGTTGTTGGCCGGAAGGTATATGGAGGTCAGGCAACACATCTGCCCCTGAAGATTAATACTTCCGGCGTTATACCTCCAATATTTGCATCTTCTATCATTATGTTTCCGGCAACAATAGCAGGTTTTATTGCAATCCCCTGGGTACAGGAGATTGCCAGACAGCTTTCTCCCGGCACAATTCTCTATACGTCGCTTTACGTGGGCATGATATTTTTCTTTGCCTATTTTTATACCGCCATTATTTTCAACCCGGTTGATATAGCTGATAACCTCAAAAAGTACGGCGGGTATATACCGGGCATAAGGCCGGGGCAGAAGACCTCTGAATATATCTACAAGGTATTGTCGAGACTAACGTTTGTAGGCGCTTTCTATCTCGCAACAGTATGTATTATCCCTGAAATTCTGATAAGCCGGTTTCATGTGCCTTTCTATTTTGGAGGGACTTCTCTTTTGATTGTAGTCGGGGTTGCTCTTGATACGGTTTCCCAGATAGAATCGCACTTAATCACCCGTTCATATGAAGGATTTCTCAAGAAAGGCAGAATCAAAGGGAGAAGATAACGGCATACTGCTGCGGGAACATAAAATCCATGATGTCGACTATGCAAGTAAATGATTATATTGAAATCTCAGGAAGAAATAGAAAAGATAGCTCTTTCGTGCCATATTGTAGCAAAGACTCTTGATTACTTGCGGGGTAAGGTAAATCCTGGCATAACAACCAGGGAAATTGAACAGCTGGCAGAGGATTTCATAAAGGCAAATAATGCAGTGCCGGCATTTAAAGGGTATAGGGGCTACCCTGCAAGCATATGCGCTTCGGTGAATAATGAGGTTATACATGGCATACCCTCAAGCAGGGTACTGGAGGAGGGGGATATTCTGGGAATAGATCTTGGTGTTTATAAAGACGGTTTTTATGGAGATGCTGCGTATACCTTTCCGGTTGGCAGGGTAGATTCAGAAGTGGAAAGGTTACTCAGGGTTACAGAAGAATCCCTAAATATAGGAATAGAGAAGGCAAGGGAAGATAAGAGAGTGTCAGACATATCACATTCGATCCAGAAACATGTTGAATCGAACGGATTTTCTGTTGTAAGGGCGTTTGTAGGTCATGGAATAGGCAGAGATTTACATGAGGACCCCCAAATCCCGAATTTCGGTTCCCCGGGACGCGGCCCGAGGCTGAGATCAGGCATGACCCTGGCAATAGAGCCTATGGTTAATGAGGGAGGACACGAGGTCGTAGTACTTGATGACGGGTGGACAGCTATTACGTTAGACGGCAAGTTATCTGCCCATTTTGAACATACTATCCTTGTTACAACCGATAAGCCAAGAATCTTGACTAAAATAACTTAAAATATTATAATATTTAGCTGATGCCAAAAGAAGATAATATAGAAGTTGAAGGTAAAATTATAGAAACCTTGCCAAATGCAACGTTCAAAGTGGAGCTTGAAAACGGTCAGATTGTTCTTGCATATGTGTCGGGAAAAATGAGGATGCATTTTATAAAGATTTTGCCTGGTGACAGGGTTACAGTCGAGCTTTCACCTTACGACCTTACAAAGGGAAGAATAACATACAGATTTAAATGAAATGTAAAAAGGGGTTATAATGAAAGTCCGTTCTTCAGTCAAACCAATATGTGCTAAGTGCAAGATAATAAAGAGAAAAGGCATCGTAAGGGTTATTTGTGATAATCCGAGGCATAAACAGAGACAAGGATAGATCAGGTAGAAAGCATACTGTAGATAGACAGCAAACAGGCATAATAAAAAGAAATAATAAACTCCAAATAGAGGAGGTATAAAGTGGCGAGAATTGCTGGGGTTGATTTGCCAAAAAATGAACGTGTGGAGATAGGTTTAACAAGGATATTCGGTATAGGGAGGCCTTTGTCGCAGAAGATATTATCTGAGACGACTATCAACCCGAATACGAGGGTTAAAGATCTCTCAAACGAAGAAATTGTAAAAATAAGAGTGGTATTAGAAAGAGACTACAGAGTTGAAGGTGATCTCAGGCGTGACATATCACTGGGCATTAAAAGACTTGTAGACATCGGCAGTTATCGAGGGATGAGACACCGTTTGGGACTTCCTCTAAGAGGCCAAAGAACAAAAACCAATGCACGAACCCGTAAAGGTCCAAGAAAAGCAGTTATGGGCAAAAAGAAAGAGGCATAGCGAATGGCTCAGAGAAAGAAAGGCGCAAGAAAAGATAAAAAGAATATAGCATATGGAGCAGCACATGTTCAGGCTACTTTTAACAATACAATAGTAACAATAACCGATCCAAATGGAGATGTTATAACATGGGCAAGTGCAGGCAACCTCGGGTTTAAGGGATCGAGGAAAGGGACTCCTTATGCTGCACAGATTGCAGCAGCAGCAGCAGCAAAAAAAGCAATGGATTTCGGTATGAAACAGGTTGATATTTTTGTAAAAGGTCCTGGCGCAGGAAGGGAGTCTGCAATACGCGCACTTCAGGCGGCAGGTCTGGAAATTAATCTCATAAAAGATGTCACCCCTGTTCCTCACAATGGGTGCAGACCTCCAAAAAGGAGGAGAGTATAACATGGCAAGGTATATAGGAGCAGTATGCAGGATTTGCCGGAGAGAAGGAGAAAAGCTATTCATTAAGGGTGACAGGTGTTACACAGAAAAATGTGCTATTGAGCGGAGAAAATATCCGCCCGGACAGCATGGACAGGGCTTTAAGAAGTTATCCGACTACGGGGTTCAGCTCAGAGAAAAACAGAAAGTAAGAAAAATGTATGGGCTTCTCGAGAAACAGTTCAGAAGGTATTTTTATGATGCTGACAGGGCGAAGGGAATTACAGGAGAAGTGCTGCTGCAGCTTATTGAGAGCCGTCTTGATACCATTGTCTTCCGTATGGGATTCGCTCCGAACAGGCGCAGGGCAAGACAACTTATCGGACACGGGCATATTTTAGTCAATGGTAAAAAGGTAAATCTTCCTTCTTATTCAATAAAGCAGGGAGATTTAGTCGAAGTAAAAGAAACAAGCAGGAATATGGCTGAAATAGCAGACAGCATTTCAAAAAGTGAACATAGGGGATTACCTGGATGGGTTGAAGTTGACATTGCTCATTTTCAAGGCAAGGTCTTGCATATTCCATCTCGTGATGAGATACAACTTCCTGTTCAGGAACAGCTCATAGTAGAACTATATTCCAAATAAACATAATTAGTAAGTTAAAAGTGAAAAAAAAGTAATGAGCAAGAGAAAAACCACATTGCTTTTTCTTTCGTTTCATTTCTAATTTTTCAGAAGCATAGGAGGCCTTATGGACCTGAGAAAAATAGGCTTTCAGCTGCCCGATGCGATACGGTTTGATGAGGAAACACTGACTGACACATACGGCAAACTGATAGCTGAGCCTTTAGAACGTGGTTTTGGCACTACTTTGGGAAATACCCTGAGGAGGGTGTTACTTTCCTCTATTGAGGGTGCAGCAGTAACAGCAGTGAAAATACCCGGCGCCCTCCATGAGTTTTCTACAATAAAAGGCGTTAAGGAAGATGTTGTCGACATTATACTGAACATAAAGAAACTCAGATTTAAACTCTATGTCAATGGAAGGAAGAGTGCAACCATAAGGGTAAAAGGGCCTAAAAGTGTGACAGGCGCAGATATTCAATCAGAAGCATCCTTTGATGTCCTCAACCCTGAACAGGTTATCGCAACTCTGGATAAGGATTCTGCCTTTGAAGCGGAGATGTATATAAAGAAAGGCAAGGGATATCAATCGGCAGAGTCCAATAAAGAGGAAGATCTCCCGGTGAATATGATCGCAGTTGATTCTGTATTCACACCGCTAAAGAAGGTTAACTTCACTGTTGAAAAGGCAAGGGTTGGAAGGGCAACGGACTATGACAGACTTATCATGGAGATATGGACTGACGGCAGCATAACACCTGAAAAGGCAATCTCACAGGCTGCCTCCATCTTAATTGAACATATGAGCCTGTTTATACTGGAGGAAGAGGAAGAGGAAGGGGAGAATATCTCTTTGGATCAGGAAAATCTGACACATGCGATGAACGAGGAGCCTATTTTTAACAGCAATCTCCTGAAAAGCGTTGAAGAACTGGAGCTTTCCGTGAGGTCGTATAATTGTCTGAAAAATGCAAGCATTAAGACTATTGCCGACCTTGTACAGAAGAGCGAACAGGAGATGCTGAGGACAAAAAACTTCGGGCGTAAATCCTTGAATGAAATAAAGGAGATTTTACATGCCATGGGGCTTCGTCTCGGGATGAGAGTTGACCTTGACGCCCTTCATAAGGAAGCTGTTTTACAAAGCGGAGGTGTTCAGCAAGATGCGACACAGAGTTGATGGAAGATTATTCGGCAGAACTGCCAACCAGAGAAAGGCGCTTTTAAAAGGACTGGTGGGATCTCTCCTGGAACATGAGAGGATAGAGACAACAGTTGCTAAGGCGAAAGAGGTCAGGAAGATCGCAGAAAAAATAATAACCCTTGGCATTAAGGGTGACTTGCACGCAAAACGAATTGCCTTTTCGTATATTCCTAACAGAGCAGTCATATCAAGGCTTTTCAGTGAAATAGGCCCAAGATTCTCAGGAAGAAATGGCGGGTATCTAAGAATTATACAGACCCGGAACAGAGTTAATGATTCCGCCTCAATGGCTGTGCTTGAATTTATCGATTATGAAGAAATAAAAAAATCAAAAGAGACAAAAGATAAAAAAGAAAAAAAGACAGAGAAGTCCAGCTAAATATATAAACATTGCCAAATGAGAAGTGAGAAGGCGAAACCTGCCGCTTCTCATTTTTTTGTTTTTGAAACCTGATCCAGGAGACTAAGGTTGCGGCTTTATTTAGAACTATAAATTGTCGAACTGAAGTATCATATTAAGCAGAAGGCAATAAACTATGAAGATTCTTGTTACAGGCGGGGCAGGATACATAGGAAGTCATATAGTGAGGGCCCTTGGTGAAAAGGCGCATGATATTGTTGTTTATGACAATCTCTCCTATGGGCATGAATGGGCGGTGCTTTACGGAAGACTTATAAAGGGTGATCTCGCCGACAAGAAGTTTCTTAGTTCAATATTTGAGAACGAAAGACCTGATGCTGTTATACATATGGCTGCATTGATTGTAGTGGATGAGTCTGTAAAAGAGCCTTTAAGATACTATAAAAATAATTTTGTAAACGCCCTGAATCTTGTTGAGACATGCATAGAGCATAAAGTAAAAAGGTTCATTTTTTCCTCAACAGCAGCTGTCTATGGAATTCCGCAAAGAGTCCCGGTAACAGAGGATATGCCTTTGCTGCCTATAAATCCCTATGGTTCATCAAAGGCAATGGTTGAACATATGCTGGATGACGTTGCAGCATCGCATGATTTCAGTTATATATCTCTCAGATATTTCAACGTAGCAGGGGCAGACCCCCTTGCAAGGATCGGACAGGCCAGAGAAGATGCTACGCACCTTATAACCGTGTCTTTAAGGACAGCTCTCGGCAAGAAAAGCCATCTTGATGTATTTGGCACAGACTATCCTACCGACGATGGCTCCTGTATAAGAGATTATATCCATGTCGATGACCTTTCCAATGCCCATATGCTTGCCCTTGAATATCTTGCATCAGGCGGCAGGAGCAAGGCATTCAACTGCGGATATGGACATGGATATTCTGTTAAGGAAGTGGTTGATAGAGTAAAAGAGGTTACGGGAATTGATTTCCCTGTCAGATATACGGACAGACGACCAGGCGATCCGCCTGTGCTTGTTGCAGATTCAACAAAAATAAGAGAAGAACTCGGGTGGACCCCGGAACACGATGACCTTGGATATATAATCCGGACTGCATGGGAGTGGGAGAAAAAGATTTACGGGGCATCCGGTCCCAAATGATAGCGGAAGAGTTTCCTGATCCAAGCCGTATGAATATATTGTATAAAAGGATATGTGAGACTTAAAGAACTTTTATATTGCATATATTACAGTTCATTTTCTATTTATCGTTTTCACATAGAACTCTGCACAGCGATTAATTTTACTAATAAGTGCAAAAGTAAGGCTACATGGATGTCATTCCCGCTTGTCGGGTCACCTCTTCTCCTCAGCGAACCCGCCTGAGTGCGGGAGCGACTCGCCGAGGCGAGAATCTTTCTGCAAAACCCAGA
>Ga0194126_10012806_pt1 | contig 10571 bp, 12 predicted proteins | sample TA2KigC150mmetaG_FD_148641 | JGI IMG/M metagenome (GOLD analysis project Ga0194126, IMG submission 148641) | Freshwater microbial communities from Lake Tanganyika, Tanzania - TA2015035 Kigoma Deep Cast 150m | ecosystem: Environmental > Aquatic > Freshwater > Lake | place: Tanzania: Lake...
GTGTTGCCCAGAATCTCCAGCGGATCATGCTCCACCCAGCCAGGTTTGGGATAGATCTGACGGTGCTCCTTCTGATCCGATACAACCACACGACCTGAGCGGTCAAACACCATGAAGCGCGTGCTGGTCGTACCCTGGTCGATCGCAGCAACATACCTGACCATACATCCTCCGAGCAATACTGAATGCAATTGTAAATCGAAACCGGGAAATCAGTTGAGGTAAATCCCTGGTTTCCTTTATTGCAAGCGTAATAAAATTCCTATGGAAACGATCTCCATGCTCGAGCGCCGGAGAGAAATGATTTCCCGGACATCCTCTTCTTTCCACCCGGTTGGACCTCCTCGAGGATGAGACTTCCGTTCCCGCATTCAACCGCAGGGTCGCCAGCGATTTCAAACCGCGTTCCCACCGCCCTGCCGCATGATACTCCGATCGAGGCGCGGAAGACTTTCAGCATGTTTTCATTCCATACTAACCAGGCCCCCGGCCAGGGATCCAATCCGCGCACCCGGCGTTCCAGATCTCGTGCAGGGAGAGTGAAATCCAGCAACCCGTCTTTTTTTTTCAACATGGGTGCGTAGGTTGCGCCCTCGTCCGGTTGGGGCGTGGGAGACAACCGCCCCGCGAGAAAGTCTGGAAGGATTTCAATGAGCAGATCGGCTCCCAGCCGGGAGAGGGAATTCGAAACGGAACCGGCGCTGGCATCCTTCTCGAGCAGGATGGTTCGCTTGTCGAGGATGGGGCCGGTATCGAGCCCTTCATCCATCTTCATGATCGTAACGCCGGTCTGCTCATCTCCGGCCAGGATGGCAGCCTGGATCGGCGCTGCGCCTCGCCAGCGCGGGAGCAGCGAAGCATGTACATTAATGCAGCCATAAGCGGGCATTTCAAGGACTTCTTTTTTCAGGATTTGACCGAAAGCCGCCACGACGATCAGGTCCGGAGCCCATTCATGCAATCGTTCCATCGCCAATGGTTCACGCAATTTCCCGGGTTGAATCACCGGCAAGCCCAGGTCCCGTGCAAAGAGTTTTACCGGAGGGGGGTTCACCTGTCGCCCGCGGCCGGAAACTCGATCGGGTTGCGTAACCACGCCAACCAGGGTGTGGTTTTCCGCCAATCCTCGCAGGGTTGGCAGCGCAAACTCCGGAGATCCCATAAAAACAATTCGCGCAGACATGTGAAGATTGTAACGCTTCTTCGTGAATATTGAAACGAATTCCCCGCCACTTCTGCTCGTCAGCTTCAAGCCAGCTGGATCTCCGCTGCTGCCAGTACCAATGGTTGGGTGAATTGATTTGCGTTTTATCCTGATTGGTTGTAAAATAGCGCAAATTTCAACCCAACCCATTCGGAGGAAAAATCATGTCCCAAGCACCTGTATCACCGGATATCACCAGCGATGACAAACTGTGGTCAATGCTGTCGTATATTCCCATAATCTGGCCTATTCCAGCGATAATCATCTTTTTGATGGAAGACAAAAAGAGTCGTCCATACATAAAATTTAATGCAATCCAGGCTATTATCATGGGTGCTATTGCATGGATAACATCCTTCTTCTGCATTGGCATCCTTGTTGCCATATATATGTTTTACCTGGCATATCTCGCCTGGCAGGGTCAGGAAGTCAAAGTGCCTGTAGTGACCGACTTTATTCGAAATCAGGGCTGGGCATAATATAACAGGTTGTCAAAAGGCTCGCGGAGTACCGCGAGCCTTTTCGTTTATTCTTAGGAGAATCCCATGAGTGAATCGTACACATCAACCCCCGCAGGTCCGTTGTCACCTTCCGAAGAACGACAATGGGCGATGATCGCGCATTTGGGCGTGCTGGGAAATTTGATCACCGGATTCCTGGGTCCCGCAATTCCTCTGGTGATCTACCTGATGTACAAGGATCGTTCCCGGTATGTAGCTTACCAATCCCTGCAGGCGTTGATCTTTCAACTGGTGTGGTGGGTGGGCGGTGGTATCTTGACCGGCGTGGTATGGGCCATCACCGGCGCGTTGAGCGCAGTCGTGATCGGAATCGTTTGCATCCCTATAGCCTGCGCGGTCAGCCTGATGCCTCTGGTCGCGCTGGGTTATGGGGTATACGGCGGAATACAAACCAACCAGGGCCAGGATTTTCAATACTGGCTGATCGGCAGCTGGGTCAGGAGTACATTGACCGGTTAAGTGACAAAAAAAATCCTGCGGCAATGGCAGGATTTTTCATCTTAAAGTCGATCCAATCACGGGATGCGGCTGCCGATATCCGAACCCAAACGGATTTCAATGTCCACAGTGGATGCGGGGTCGGCATGAAATCGGATTTGTGTATGGGAGAGACCGAACGTACTCTGCAGCCAGCGCAAGGTGTACAATTTTGGCCCGTACACAACCACCACAGTGGAACTGTAGACCTCGGTGGCCGGACCGACTTCAGTCACGTTCATCCCCTGACCCTGGAAGAACACACCTGCGCGTTGATCGAGTCCGGGAGTGAACGTCCCGTCCAATATTCGAACCCGCGCCTCCTCGTTGCGCATCAAGGTCGTCGGATCCCCCTGGGCGATCGGGCTGGTCGGTCCGCCGGTCGTGAAGATCTCGTCACGCAGCACGCGCACCTTGTCCATGATCGGCTTCATGATATTGGCGTTCTGCCCGCCCAGGATGACGCTGTCCAGCGTGACCATGGAAGTGTCGATGATGCCCCGTTTCATGGAACCGAAACTGATATCCTTTCCCAGAACAGCCAGGCGGATCGCGTCCTCCAGTGGCATGTTGGTGTGAATACCGGCCTGGAACTCAGCGTAGATGGCGGGAGCATTCTGAATCAAGGTTGGGAACACTTGCGGGTCGAAGATCTTCCGTTGGATGGCATCGATCACGTATTGCTGCCGCCTCGCCCGGTCGATATCTCCGCCCTCGGTCTTGCGCGTGCGGGCATACGCCAGCGTCCGCCAGCCATTCATGTACCGATAGCCGCAGCAGTTGACCCGGAACTTATCCTTGCCGGGGCCGATGGGATCGAGCACCAGGCTCTCCTCGACCCACACCTCCACACCCCCGATGTAATCGATGAGCGCGGCAAATGTGGCAAAATCGATCTGCACGTAATAATGCACCGGCACGCCCAATAGCTGCTCGACCGTCTTCATGGCGAGACCCGCCCCGCCTCCGGGAAGTTGATTTCCCTCCCCACTGGGATACGCGGTATTGATGCGACTGTATCCGAATCCGGGAATATTCACCCACAGATCACGCGGGATCGACATCATGCCCGCGGTCTTTGTGGTTGGGTCCACCGTAAACAGGATCATCGTGTCGGACCGCGGCGGCCCCTCGTTGGCTTCCCAATCGCGGTAATCCAAACCGAAGAACAGGATATTGATACGGCTGGCTCCATCCCAGGCCGGCGGAAGCATGGCTTCCGGAAGTAAAACCGGCGTTGGAGGAAGTGAAGCCGGAGAGATTGCAGTACCCTGTTCGTTGATGACCGGCCCGTCGATCGGATTTGGCAGGCCCCCCGCGCAAGTCGGGAGGGTGATGCCCGGCAAATCCGTCGCCATCCAGCAATCGACCATGCCGCGCATGAAAATAAAAATCCCAACAGCAAGTGCAATTCCAATCCCCCAGAAGATGATCTGTCCAATCCCTATGCGCTTGAACTTGGGAAAGCGTATGCGTTTCAGGAACTCAAGTCGATTCATTCGCTCCAACCTCAGGGCTTAATATACACCATATCCATCCCAAGCCGTTCCAGCCCTTCCCTGGCCCAGTATTGCAGAACCGCGGAGTCATCTTCCAGGCATTTCATCATGACCGGGATTGCTCGTTGATCCTTGATCTCCACCAGGGCTCGCAAAGCCGGAATTCTGACCTTCAATGGCGAGGTCTGCATCACCTCCAGCAATGCCGGAACTGCGGGACCTCCGATCTTCACCAGCGCATTCCCCGCCAGGCCGGAAACCAGGGCATCCTCATCGGATAGAGAAGCAACCAGATCCGGCAAAGCCAGTTCGTCCGGATGATTGCACAAGGCAAGCGCGGCAGCTGCCCTGACCTCGCAAGAAGAATCCTTGAGGAGGGGCACAAGGTCCTCGGTCCGCGCATGAGGCGACTCAGCCAACGCCCGCACTGCCCACCAGCGGGTATCCACCGATTCGGCGCGGGTCAAACCCAGAAGAGCGGGAATCGCCGCCTCGCCCCTTTCGAGGATCAAGGGAATCGATCCTTCTGCACGCGCGTCATCCCCGCTGACCAGGTCCGCCAGCAAGGTTTGAAGATCTTTCAACACAATTCCTTATTTGGCCGGCGGTGGAATGGGGAGGGCATCCTGCGCGGTGTTGATCCATTTATCCCCCTCGTCGATCAACATCACGGGAATGTCATCCAGTATGGGATACTTGCGGCCGCAATCCTGGCAGATCAGCCAGACATCCTTGTACAGCACGAGCAGGCCGTCTTTTTCACGCACACAATTCGGGCAACGCAGGATTTCAAGCAGTTCTGAACTGACCATGTTTTCTCCTGTTGGGAGGAAATTCTACCATGCTATGTCCGGGGAGACTGGCAAAGTTCCTTGCGTTTCGCGGTTTTTTCCGGGTCCTCTGTGCCGGGACCGAACTGGCAGATCGCCTGCCAGGGCTGGTAATGAGTCTCGAAAACATCCGAGAAATACACCTGCCCTCCCCGCCAGACAGCCCGCGTAACGCGCACATCCGCCCCCTCCGCGGGATAATCCACCTGCTTGATCTGATTCTCCTTCAGATCCGGGTTTTCCTCGAAGACCGCCGGAGGCGGCGGGACCACATTGGAAGGCCCGGTGGTATCCCAGGTAACGGAACGACCATCCGAGGTGGAATACAACTTCCAGGTGAGCGTGCGCGCACCGACGTTCACATAGGTTTCCATCAGCATCCAGTACGGGGTGTCGTTGACGAATTTGAAATCCACCAGCGGGAAGTACACGGTGGCATCCAGGCCGGCCAGGTTGGTATCGATGGAACCGCTGGAGGTCATTTCATAGTAAGAGACACGATAGGCATGTGAATATCGTTCAAGGATCGGATAACCGGCGAAGAACACTGTGCGGAAAAGGGTTGTGCTCACCTGACACACGCCTCCACCCACCCCCTTGATGGTGCGGTTGCCATAAATGATCAACGCCTCGGCAAATCCGTTCTCGAGGCTGACGTCACCCAGCGCGCTGCCCATGGAGAAAGTTTCGCCGGGCGCAACCAGTATTCCATGAAAGCGTGCCGAAGCGGCTTGAATGTTCTGAATTCGCTGCTCGCTCGAGCCATAGAAATAGGAAGTCTGCTCGGCGACCAACTGGATGATTCCGAGGTCCGACCCGCGGGCTGTGTCAGCGACCGCCGGTTGCGTTTCGATCACTGAAAGCGGGATCGAATGCTCGCCCCTTAACAGCGCCTCGTTGATCCCTGTAATACTTGCCTCCACATCCAACGTCCGGCCGACGCGGGAGGGTTCGAGCGCTTCCAGTTGAGCAGTTTTGTCGTTGAAAATAAACCGCGCATTAGCCGGTTGACGATCCACAAAAACCTTGAGGTCGTTCAGGGCAAGGCGCAAGGCCGTCGGATCCAGTCCCACCTGCATTTCATATCCACCGGCGTTCTCCACGAGGCGCACGGCAAGCATATTGGCCACCACCGGAATGTCGTACGACCAGGGACCCGGATCCCCTTCGCGGGAGTTTGGAACGTAAATACTCAACGCCTGGCTGAGGATCCGCCGCGCTGCATCCGCCTGCGATGAGACATCCAGCAGCCGCGGTGCCGCCTCTTGAATCACGAGGGGAACCTCGCCATCCCGAAAGGATTGAAGCTGTGCTCCGAGAAAGATCAAGGTGGCATCCAGGTTAAGCAATTTCCCGATCTGCCCGGGCTGCGCCACGACGTTGGTCCCCTCCACATGCAGGGAGGCCTCCACCACCGGCCGATTGACCTTGGTTCCAATATTTTGCAGAAAGACGTACGCCACGCGCTGATCGAAGATGATCACCGGCGGCACGTCCTCGCCCAGGCCGCGAGCCCGGATTTGTCCGGCCAGCGCGCCGAAAAGACCGCCCTCCCGCCCCATTCGATAAGCGGACAAAACACTGGCCGTAGGGTCAAAGACCATGCCCAATTCAACCGGAGAGGCCACCCACACCTGTTCCCCGTCGCGAAAAAGGATCTTGCCGGTGATGGGATACGAGAGCGTCTGTGTTAACTTGACCACCGCCTGATCGCGCGTCAGGCCGGAGAGATCCACGCCGGCCACCGACACTCCCGGGAAGATGCGGCCCGCATACGCCAGCTGGTAGCCAACCGTCCAGAAGATCACTGCGCCTAGAAACAAGGCCAACCCGGAAAGAAGCGCGGCGATAATCGATCTGAGAACTGCCATTCTTGGAACAAGGGAAACGTTCATGGTGAAATTATAACGAAAAACGAATCGGCAGATGAATCCCACATGAGAATCTCTGCGGGCGTAATTTCGCATTGCTTGTGAGATCGGATCACATCATCTACAATTGGCAAATGCAGGAAATTCCCACTACGCAAAGCGGACGCCCCGACGACATCTCACAAGCCTCTCAAGGAAAAAATCCGCGACTGCGTTGGTGGTTGGCTTTGATTGGGCTATTCGTGCTCGCGTGTTCGACGGTTTTCGTTTGTGCCCTGATCCTCGCCGCGCCCGCATTAAGAGAATTGATCCAGCCGGCCAAGGTTGATAAAGCCTCGGAGATCGAGCGGGAAATCACCAGCGGAAACACCATGGGCGACCCGCAGGCTCCGATCCATCTGATCGAATATGGGGATTATCAATGCCCGTTCTGCCTGCAATTCTGGCGGGAAACGGAACCGTTCCTGATCGAGGAATACGTGAATACCGGCAAGGTGTATTTCGAGTATCGCTCGCTCGGGGAATTTCTGGGGCCGGAATCGGGATGGGCGGCCGAGGGAGCATATTGTGCCGGAGACCAGGGAAAATTCTGGGAATTTCACGACACCCTGTTCACGAACTGGACCGGCGAGAATGCCGGTGATTTCACCCGGGAAAAGCTGATCGGATATGCCGAGACGCTTCATCTGGACCTGGATGAATTCGCGGCCTGCCTGGAAGATGGAAAACACAAGGGGACGGTGGATCGGGACCGGCTGCAAGCCGAGGCGGAGGGGATCACCGCCACGCCGACGTTCATCATCAACGGCCGCAAGGTGGAGGGGGCTCAATCCTTTCAGATCATGAAGCACATTCTGGACGATCTCTTGAACGGCGACATTCAAACGATCCACGGATGAACAGGCTATAATTCCAGCTGCATGAAATCCCGAGGAATTCATTTTCAGAACGAGCGCGTCACGCTCATCCACGACGACGTGTTGAACACGCGCCTCGTGGCGGAGGGGAGCATCGACCTGGTGATCACCTCCCCGCCCTACAATGTGGACATCCAATACAACTCGCACCGCGATGACATTTCCTACGCGGAGTACCTGGAATTCAGCCGCCGCTGGATCTCCCGCTGCTTCGAATGGCTTAAACCGGACGGCCGGTTCTGCCTCAACATCCCGCTCGACAAGAACAAAGGCGGGCAGCAAAGCGTGGGCGCGGACCTGACCACCATTGCAAAGCAAACCGGATTTCACTATCATTCGACGATCATCTGGAACGAGGGGAACATCTCGCGGCGCACCGCCTGGGGTTCATGGAAGAGCGCCTCCGCCCCTTTCGTGATCGCCCCGGTGGAATTGATCGTCGTGTTGTACCGCAGCAGCTGGAAGAAGACCAGCGGTTCACGCGCCTCGGACATTACCCGTGAGGAATTCATGGATTGGACCAACGGTCTGTGGACCTTCAACGGCGAGAGCCGCAAGAAGATCGGCCATCCGGCGCCGTTTCCCATCGAACTGCCGCGACGCTGCGTCAAATTGTTCAGCTTCGTCGACGATGTGGTGCTCGACCCGTTTTGCGGCAGCGGCACGACCCTGGTCGCGGCTACTGCCAATAACCGCAAAGGGATCGGAATCGACGTCGACCGGAAGTACTGCGAATTGGCGCGCAAACGCCTTCTTTCGTCAAGCTCGACACAAGGCTCGCCGCCGAAACCGCGTCCACGAAAATCCCACAAGGCCGGATAATACGGTGCACGAAAATTCCCGCAATAAGTATGATAAAAAAGATTCCCTGCTGCTGGGAAACCGGGCGGAGAAGGCCTTTGTTCAACTGGCGCGTCGCCTGGGCTGGCGCGTTTCACCTTCCTCGAAACGGCAGAACATCGACGAGCACTGGGATTACCAGATCGAACGCGATTCGCAGTCCTTCAAGGTGGAGGTAAAAAGTCTCAAACGCATCCACAGGGATGACGAACAGGCGCAATCTGAACTCACCTGGGTGGAATTGCACGGTGTCCGCCCGCACGACGCAGGTTGGTTGTTCGGCAAGGCGGATTTGATCGCCTTCGAAAAGGACGAATCCTTCCTCCTGGTCCGCAAATCGGACCTGCTCTCCGTCGTCAATAAGAAGGTGGACCTGGTGAGAAAAGTAAGTGAACCATCCGATGCCCTGTACAAGGTGTATTCCCGCCCCGGGCGCAAGGACAAACTAACCCTCCTGCCGATGAAGGACATTCAGAACATTCAATTCGAGGAATGGAGAAAATGAATCGCTATTTTAGAAGTATCCCATGGATCATCCTATACGTGGTCCTCACAACAGCCTGTTCCACTTCTTCCTCACCCACGGTCATAACTGGACCATCCGAAACCGCGCCCTCCGCAACCAGCATGCGAACAGATACCCCCATACCCACTCCCTCTTCGACCTTGCCGCCTCCAACATTGACGTTCACACCCGCCCCGCCTTCTCCAACCCATACAGTTACCCCCCCGCCCTTTGTGGAAAGCTTGAAGGCGGTGGTGACGGCGGATTTGCTAAGCTGTCGTTATGGGCCGGGCGCGGAATACCTGTACTTGTATGCCCTGCGCAAGAGCGCGAATATCAGACTGATCGGCCGCACCGACGGCAACAACTGGGTGATGGTGGACGGAAAGAACCTGTGCTGGGTGAACGCCAAATTCCTTGAGATCGCGGGAGACCCGAAATCCTTGAAGATCAGTTACCCGGAAGGGTATCGAATTCCCGTGTCCCCCTACTACTCTCCCCCGGCAGTTCTGAGCGCGGTCCGCGACCCGAACAATCCCTCCCTCGTCGCCGTCACCTGGACAGATATCGCCCTGCGCCCGGGAGACGAGGAGGATGAGAACATGTTCATCTATATTATCGAGGTCTGGCGCTGCGAGGGCGGGCAAATGATCTTCGATCCGCTGGCTTCGAATTATCCGGAGATCACCTTTATTGATGAACCTGGCTGCGCCGCGCCCTCACATGGCCGTGTGTTCTTTCAGGAAAAGCACGGGTACGCCGGGCCGGCGGAGATTCCCTGGCCCCTACAATGACTTAAGACTCTCCTTCACTGCGTAACACCAGGGAATTGGACGATGGCAATGCATATGTCTTTGCGAAATCCCGTAGGGGATAGGGGATGTGGCAATCTCGACAACCATGCCGACTAGGAGATTGCCACGCTCGCTGGCGCTCGCTCGCAATGACATTTAGGGTTTCTTAATCGATGAGCCACCCGCATTTCCAGCAGGTGGCTCTTTATATACACAAATAGAGACAAGTTTTCACTCGGAATTCAAGGCATACGACAAAATGTCCTTTAACCTGTACTTGTAACCGATGAGTGTCAACTCCGGCGTGATCGAGCCGGCCGTCTCGACCCGAAAATCCCCGACGCCGAAGATGCGGTCAAAAAGATTTTGATCCGCAGCGTAATTGGTGATGCGCGAAAAGGGAATCACCACCTCGCTCTTGCTCAGAATCCCCCTGCGATACGACAGGCGGTCGTCCAGAACGTCCAGCCTTTCGGAAAAATGTGCGATAATCCTCGGGTTCACCAACGACCACCAGCGAATGACGGGTTTAAAGGATTGCATGCAGGGATTTCCTTTCGAAAGCCAAGTATAAAACAAAACCAATCATTTGACACTTTGTTTAAACCACAGGGAGTGTTGGTAATCCTTCACTTCGCCCAGGATTGCAGCTCACATCGTCCCGACACCTGCACCAATCGCAGGTACGGTGTGTCCTGCGGGAGGGAAACACGACGAAGATCATGACTGATTGCCGAAGGTGTGTAAAACATTCTTGATCGCTTGTCATGGTAATATGAGTTAATCTGAAAAGGAAGAAAAATGCATCGAAATTCCAGGACCCCTACTTTGCTCCTGACGACATTGCTGATCGCAATCTCAAGTTGCGCCCCAATCAGTGGAGATGACAACCCGGCTCTGCCGGAGGCAGAATTGACAGCTGATGAACCGACCGAAACTGCTGTCGCGACCTCCACATCGTCTGCCATCACGCCTAAGGTTCCACCGACGGCAACTCCAACGGATACGCCTGCTCCTCAGGTGGTCGATCTCCTCTTTACAAAGAACGCATTTTGTCGCAGAGGGCCGAGCACGAAATATTTCGATGTCGGAAGTTTCAGTCAGGGCGATACT
>Ga0194126_10012808_pt1 | contig 10570 bp, 11 predicted proteins | sample TA2KigC150mmetaG_FD_148641 | JGI IMG/M metagenome (GOLD analysis project Ga0194126, IMG submission 148641) | Freshwater microbial communities from Lake Tanganyika, Tanzania - TA2015035 Kigoma Deep Cast 150m | ecosystem: Environmental > Aquatic > Freshwater > Lake | place: Tanzania: Lake...
TTTTTCGGCTAAATCCTTATTTGTTATAGAACCGTAAAGTTTACCTTCTGGGCTTGAGTTTACTTTGAATTTTAAAATAAGCCCGTCTATTACTGACATTATCTGCTGCGCCTCAGCAGTATTTTTGGCCTCTTTTTTTATTAATGATTTTTTAACGATTTCCATCTGCCTTATATTTCCCGGTGTTGCCGCAAGAGCCACATTATTTGGAAAAAGGAAGTTTTTGGCAAAACCGTCCTTTACTGTAACCATATCACCGGCAGAACCTAGTTTTTCATAATCTCTTGTAAGTATTACCTTCAAATTTTCCTCCTTTAATTACTGGCTTCTTTTCAGCTTCCTGAAATTAGCCCATATATCTATAAGCCCTAAAGCGGGCAGAAATATTAAACCAAAAATAAAAAACACTGCAATCACTATTATATACCTGATTGCATTCCTTACATTAAATTTTTCCAGCAGGCCCCACAAAACTGCCATGCCGAGCATAAGATATAAAAAACCAAAAATAATTATTAAATTATATCCAGCAATATCTATTAATGGATCAAGCCTGCTGTTAAATGAAGGTATAACAACCATTGCTATGCCGGCTATTACACCCCAGCACCAGCACCAGTGCAGGTCCCATTCCTTAAACTTTTTAAGCTCATCAATAAAAATCCCGTATTTTTTAAGCATAAAATAACTGAAATAATAATTAGCCAATGAAACAAGACCGAAAAATACAGCCAGCAAGCCCGGAAAAATCTTTGGCACAAACCTTAAAAAAGATTGTGTCTGCATTATTAAATCCTGGTACTGGCCGGCACCTGTAAACATTAGTCCTGCATAGCTTTGCAGCAACGGATCGCCTGCAAGGCCATCGACATAAACATTATATGCAGTAAGCATTTCTTTAAAATAATTCTGCTGGAACAGGGCTGAATTTATTAGAAGAAATAAAGCTGCAGAACTTGCAAAAATCAAAAAACATGTTCCAAGTATATACACCGCTTTCCTTCTGGTCCTTATTATATGCCTGTAATTAAAAGCTACAGCAATAACTATTGCCAGAATCACTATTGCCAGGATGTAATTGAAAATAAAAAGGAACAGCAGTCCCGCTACAGCACAAATAACTGCGTCCCTTATCCTGTTTAAAGAAAGAAGCAGCACTGCAGGAACAGGAAGAAAACCCAGGCCCGCAAAATTCAAAAAAGGCATAAAAAGCGTAACAGCAGCTGCAATAGCTGTAATGAAAATCATTAATAGCAGATTAACCTTTTTTAAATCATTTTTTTCAAAATTATCAAAGGGCATAATACAAATCTCAATCAAATATAATAACCGTATTGCTATCGCTTGAAATACGGCATAAGAGCTATTTCCCTGGCTCTCTTAATTGCGTCAGCTATCATTTTCTGGTGCTGGACACAGTTGCCGGTTGATCTTTTGGGCTTTATTTTGCCTTTATCAGAAACAAATTTCCTAAGTACCCCGACATTTTTATAATCTATATAATCAACATTTTCTTTACAGAAATAACAGTATCTTTTTCTCTGCCTCAAATTAAGGGCCGCAGCACCTCCTGCGCCTCTTTCCATTGAGTTTCTTGAAACCCTTGTCACCTTTTTTTTCAACTTAAAGCTCCTCCTGATGCAATTAAAGCAATATAATTTTTATTAAAATGGTATATCGTCATTTGTAAAGTCCAGGTCTCCATCACTTGCGGCCTGGTTATCCTGGTTAATCCCAGTATCCATTCTAGGGTTTTTTTCTATGCGGCAAACAGCAAATTCCAGGCTTGGCGCAATCACATTTGCAATAATTTTAAAATTTGTTCTTTTCTGGCCGTCTTTATCATCCCAGCTGTCCTGGGCGAGCCTTCCATTTATAAGCACCCTGTCGCCTTTTCCAAGGCTTTCAGCACAATTCTCCGCAAGCTTAAACCATGCAGAAACATTAAAAAAATCTGCCTCACTTTCCCATTCCCCCGTAGATTTATTCTGGAACCTCTTATTTACTGCTATGCCAAAACTTGCAACAGGGGTTCCGTTAGAGGTAAATCTTAGCTCTGGGTCTCTTGTTAAATTCCCTACAATTGTAATATTATTTACATTTATAGCCATGGCTTTCCTGCTTTCAGTAAATAAAATTTTTAATAAAATTATTCTTATTTATCACTGGTTTTTACAATAAGGTGCCTGAGGATTTTATCATTTATTTTATTGATCCTGTCAATCTCGGCAAGCACCTGGGTGCCTGATTCAAAATAAACTATGATATAAAAGCCGTTTTCCTGGTGTTTTATGGGATAAGCAAGTTTTTTTATTCCCCAAGTATCAGTCTTTGAAATATTGCCTTGTGATTTCTCTATAAGTGAGGTTATTTTTGCAAGTTCTTCATTGATAGTGCCCTCTTCAAGCGTAGGCACAAAAATCAGCACTAATTCATAATTTTTCATTCATTTCCCCCTCTGGACTAAATTTAATCTTAAAATTAGGCTCTTGTTTTAATACTAAGAGCAGAAGGAAAACTAATAGTTTATTTATTTAATTGTAACTATAAAGTATTCCTTGAGGATAATATAACAATTATATTTTTTTATCAATATTAAAGAGTTATTTTTTTACTTCTTTTATTTTAGAATAAATTTCAATTACCCTGTCTTCACTATCATCATACACAGGATTTATATGCCCTGTGTAATTAATTGCAGATATATAGGGAAAATCCCTGTCAATTACCACAATATTTATTGCGCCCTGCCTCTGTATAAGCGATCTCCAGCATTGCGGCGGAATGCTTAACCAGTCAACTATCAGGGCAAGTATTACTCCTCCGTGGGTAACGACTGCAGCACTGCTGCCGTCAGGATTTTCTGCAACTATTTTTTTGACAGCTTCTTTTGCCCTGTTTATAAGAACACCGAAGCTCTCGCCGCCGGTCGGTGGGTTTCTGTATGGGTCTGAAAGCCAGTCCTGGTAATCCTGCCTGTATTTTGTATTGATTTCCTCAAATTTAAGGCCTTCCCATTTGCCAAAATTGAGTTCCCTTAAATTTTTATGTATTTTTATATCCAGCCCGGTCCCATCTGCTATAATTTCTGCCGTTTTTACTGTTCTTTTTAACGGGCTTGAATAAATAGCTGATAATTTAACATTTGAAAGATATTGTTTTGCCTGTTTTGCCTGGAAAACACCAGTTTCAGTAAGCTCTGTATCCATGGAACCCTGGTATCGGCCCTGCGCATTTCCATCAGTCTGGCCATGCCTTATTAAAAAAAGTTTAACTCCCATTTAATATTCCCCTGAAAAAAAATACCCTACAAAATAAAGTGATTTACTGGACAGCTTTTCTTCCATACAGCAAATCACTTTAATAACTTAAATTATTTTTTTTAATCCCGGACTATTCCTGAAAATAAGAATTTACTTCATATCTCTATTTGATTTGTACCGGGATATAACTAAAACTCTGCATATACTAATTTTTCACTGTCTGCAGCCATTTTAATTTAAGCATTTACATTTAGTATCTTCTGTAACCCCTGTTTGCGGGTCTTTCCCTTTGCGGCCTTGCCTCATCAATTTTAAGATTCCTGCCTTCAAATGAAGTACCGTCAAGAGCTTCTTTGGCTTTTTCAGCTTCTTCGGGACTGGACATTTCAATAAACCCGAAACCCTTGTTTCCTATTAATGTTACCTGCTTAACTTCTCCATGAGAAGAAAACAGTTCTGTGAGCTGGTCCTCAGTTACAGAATACGTCAGATTGCCGACGTACAGTTTGCTGCCCTGCATACACTTACCTCCTTTTAATTATGATATTCCCTTGGTTTCATAATATTTCTTTTCAAGAGGAAACTGCAAGCAACAAACAAACTCTTAATTAAAATATCATTACACTAAAGAGAAAGTTTATTATATGCCATTATTGAAATTATTGTCAAATTTTATTAAATTTAAAAAATTAATGCATATTAACAACATATTAGCTTAGTGGTAAAATCAATACTATAAAAAGTTTCAATGTTATGAATAAACACATGCCGTTTGTGCATTTTGTTTTTGGTGGCTGTTTTTTTAATAAGCAATTATAAATTTTTGGCATTTTTAAGACAGGAGTGATAAAAAATGAATATAGGCAGAAACAAAAATTTTACCCTGCTATCACTTTTTTGCTGTAGGCCGGGCAGTCAAAGAAGTTATCTTTTGAAAAGCATTCCGGCATTCATTATACTTCTTGTACTCATAATTTCTTTGGCATTAGTATCCGGCGGATGCACACGCGTGGCTGAGGTAAAACTTTATTTTGCAAAATATGAAGACAACTCTATGTATCTTGTTCCCGAATTAAGAAAAATAAAAAAGGATGATAATTTTTATAGAACAGTGCTGGAAGAACTAATATCGGGGCCAAAAAGTGAACAGCTCTATCCTGTGCTTCCTTCAATGGTCAAAGTAAATTCTGTAAAGCTGGAAGAAGATCTTGCAATTGCAGATTTTTCAAAAGAAATCATTACTGATATTTCTGAAATTCCGCACAGTTCTGCCACAGAAATTCTTGCAATTTTTTCAATTGTGGATACACTTACAGAATTTGATGAAATCACTAAAGTCCGCATAACTGTGGAAGGAAAACGGCAGGGCGAGATTGAAGGATTATATATAGAAGATTTCTGGGGCCACGTGGGCATTTATGAAGATTTTGAGCGCAATGAAGATATGCTTATTAAAAACTAATTTAAACCATTTAAGTCAAAAATATAAACAGGAAATACTGATTATCCATTTTTATGGCAGAAAACAGCAGCATTCTTACATTTGAACAATTTATTAATGAAGGCACATGTACTGCTTTTAAAGAAAGAACCGTTAAAAAGGGGCAAAAAATAGGCTGGTTCTGCAGTTACACTCCTGAAGAAATAATAACAGCATCAGGCTTTATCCCTTACAGGATTGCCGGCATAAATAAAACAAAAAAAGCTGAAGGATATTTTCCAATAAATTTCTGCCCTTTTGTTAAATCCATGATGGAAGATCTTCTTGAAAATACCGCTAAAAATGAAAGTTTTTCTGGGCTTATATTTACAAATTCATGTGACTGTATGCGCAGGTTTTATGATGTGGCGCGAAACTACCTTTCAGGCATGCCTGCATTCATGCTGGATGTTCCCAGAAACAGAAGCGCGCTTGCAGTCAGGCAGTTCATTAATAATATTAAAAATATGCTTTCTTTTTTGGAAGATATCAGTAAAAAAAATATCCGGATTGATTTGCTTGAAGATGCTGCATGCCTCCATAATAAGAAAAGGGCAATTCTAAGCGAAATTGAAAGTACATTTATAAGCCATATAGGCTTTACTGCAGCAAATTATTTTAAAATAATGGATTATGCGATGACGGAAGAGCCTGGTGTTTTTACAGCCAATTTAAAAAAGTATCTTGAGTACATTAAAAATGCCGGCAAAGCTATGTATTGCCCCCGGCAAAGCCGTCCGGGACGGCACGCAGCTGCAAATAAATATATTTCTAAAGAAAACAGCCCTCCCGTTATGATAGTTGGCAACTTTATCCAGGAAAACAAATTATGGGAAATATTTGACGAACTTGACTGTTTTATTGCTTATGCAGATACCTGCAGTGCCGTAAGATATTTTAAAAACATTACCGGCTTAAAGAAGGACTGTAAACATTTATATGATAATTATGCTCTTGCAGAAACCGGCAGTACCGGGCCTATTACTGAAAAAATTTTAACGGATATTGCAATAAGGCAATTATATAAACCGCAGTGCATGAGAATGGCTGATTTAAGCAAAAAAATTGAAGAAATAAATAAAAACATTGATAAATATAAAATAAAGGGGATTATTTTTATAAGCCAGAAATTCTGTGATAATACCCTTCTTTTTTATCCTTTGCTGCGGCAGGATTTAAACATATTAAAAATTCCTAGCCTTTTTTTGGAAATTGAACACAATAATTTATCTGCAGGACAAGTAAAAACAAGAATTCAGGCTTTTCTTGAAATATTATAAAAAGCCTCATGAGCCGGGCATATTTAAATATGGGTATTTCTGAAAAAATTAAAGATGACTTAAAAAATAAAATACAGAGAAATCTTGACAGGGCATATATAACAAGAGTTTTGAAAATTCTTGGAACCAGGCCGATACTTTCTGCATATGGTTCAACATTTGCTTCTGAATCAGATAAAATCCTTAATATTGCCAGCATAAAAAGTTTAAAGAATGCCTACAGCGGCAGGTACCCTGTAGCTTATGGCTCCCTTTTTTTGCCCTATGAAATGATTCATGCCCTTGGTCTTGCACCATTTTTGCCGGAGGTGATGGCAGGATTTACTGGCGGGCTGGGAATTACTGATAAGACGCTGAAAGAAGCAGCTTCAAAATGGTACACCCCTGATTTGTGCACATTCCACAGAAGCGCAGCAGGTGCAGTTGAGCTGGAAATATTTCCCAAACCAAATTTCCTTTTATGCGCAAACCTTGCTTGTGACGCTGCCCAGAAAACATTTTATATAGATGCAGTAAAATACAATATTAAAGATAATTATTATCTGTTGGAAGTTCCTTTTACAAAAGATAAAACAGGCATAGAATATCTTGCAAACCAGATTCAAAATATATGTGAAGACATAGCAAAAAAAACCGGTAAAAAACTGGATATGGATAAATTCAGCAAAACAATCAGTCTTTCCAATCAATTCAGGCACTGGGCAATTAAATTAAACAGCATAAGAAAGAAACTATATAATTATCCTGAAAATTTTAACGGGCTTAATTTTATACTGCCCTTTCACGGTCTTGCGGGAACAGAAGATGCGGTTAAGGTCTACAGGAGCATGTATTTTGAATTTAAAAAACTGCTTGAAGTACAGGATGCTGCCCCGAAAAATAAATCCAAAAAAAGATTACTGTGGCTTCACTTAAAACCTTATTACAAAAACAGGATTTTTAATGTTCTTGAAGAAAATAATTATATTCTTGGATTTGAAGAAATAAACTACGTTTACTGGCCTGAGCTTGATACTGCCAGGCCCTTTGAAAGCCTTGCTGTTAAAATGCTTTCACATCCGTTAAACGGAAGCATTGATAACAGGATTTGCGCAATACAGAATATGGTCAAAGATTATAATATAGACGGGGCAATTCTATTTTCACACTGGGGCTGCCGGCACAGCAATGGCGGCGCAAGGATAATTAAAGACAGTTTAAATAAATCCGGAGTTCCCCTTCTGATTCTTGATGGCGACTGTCTTAATAAAAATAATTCATCTGAAGGCCAGATGCTGACCAGGCTCCAGGGTTTTATTGAAATTATTAACTCATCTTATAAATAAGAAACTCTTGAATACATATTTATTAAATTTAAATTAAGTCTATCGGGGAGGCAATTCTCTTTTTTTTTAATGTTTTGCGCCCTGATATGAAGCGGAAGGAATGGCTACAAAAATGTTTACATGCGGAATTGATGTGGGCTCTGTGTCTGCAGAGGCTGTAATTCTTGATAAAAATAATGATAAAAAAAAGATATGCGCTTATATTATTGCGCCAACAGGTGGAGACAGCAAGGAAGCAGCATTGTCTGTTTTTAACAGCGCTTTAAAAAAAGCGGGCCTGCAGCAGCAGCAAATAGAATCTGTTGTGGCTACTGGATATGGAAGGCAGAATATTCCTTTTGCCAATAAAAATATAACTGAAATTACATGCCACGCAAGAGGAGTCGTGGACTTTTTCCCGCAAACCAGGACAGTCATAGACATTGGCGGCCAGGACAGCAAAGTAATCAAGCTTGATGCCGGCGGAAACCCACTTGATTTTTTAATGAATGACAAATGCGCCGCTGGCACCGGCAGATTTCTTGAGGTAATGTCAAAGGCCCTGGATATTAATCTTGAAAATTTTTCAGAAATATTTAAAAAAACAAAAGATAAAGTTGATATATCATCGACCTGCACTGTATTTGCCGAATCGGAGATAGTATCCCTGATTGGCCATGGTGCAGATAAAAACAAAATTATTAAAGGCCTTGTTTATTCTATAACAAACAGGATTATTTCAATGGTTGAAAGAATAGGCCTTGAAGAGCCTGTGTGCATGACGGGCGGAGTTGCAAAAAATATGGCTGTTGTTGAAGCGCTCAGCGAAAAACTGGAAGTGAAAATATATGTGCCATCTGAACCCCAGATAACCGGGGCTCTTGGCGCAGCAATCCTTGCCGGCTAAATCCGCCGATTATAAATAGCCATATGGCTTTTTCTTTTATAAAAAAGGAAACGCCCCATTAATTTATCACTTCTGCTTTTTGTAAAGGGCATTGATTTTTATATATTCATAGGATATATCATTTGTAAGTATTTTTGTTGTAGCATTGCCTTTATTTAAATCAATTATAAATTTAATATTTCTTTCCTTAAGCAGCGCTGATGCTGCTGCCTCGTCATAATCTTTTGCCATGCCTTTTTCCATTATCAGCATGCCGGAAAGATATATATCGACATTACTGCTGTCAATATTATCCACAGAGCCAATTGCTGCTGCAATCCTGCCCCAGTTTATGTCCTCGCCATACATGGCAGATTTGAAAAGGACTGAATTGGCAATTTTTTTGCCCACTGACCTTGCTTCATTTTTGTCATAAGCTTTTTTTATTTCAATTTCAATTACTTTTGTTGCCCCCTCACCATCCTCTACAACTTTTCTTGAGAGGTTTTCAAGGGTGATGTGCAAAGCTTTTTTAAAATATCCGTATAAAGGGCTGTTTTTATCATTTAGTACAGCGCCGCTGCAGCCATTTGCAATAACTATTACCATATCGTTCGTACTCTGGCATCCATCAGTGGAAATACAATTAAAAGTATCATCAACGCATTCAGAAAGTATGCCATCAAGAATTCCGGGTGATATGGATATATTTGTTGCAATAAAAGAAAGAGTTGTTGCCATATCGGGTTCAACCATTACAGAGCCCTTGGCAATTCCGCCTGTAATAATCTCTTTATTATCATATAAAAACTGAAGGGCAAATTCTTTTGGATGCCTGTCTATTGTAAGTATTGCTTTTGCTGTATTGTGCCCATTGCCTGCACTCAGGTTTTTGCTGCAGCATGCAATGCCTTTCTCAATTTTTTCAAGAGGAAGCTGCCTGCCAATCCTTCCCGTGGAAGATACAAGTATATTATCCTTTTGCAGATTGAGGTATACTGATGCAATTTCAATTGTTTTTTTGGCATTTTTTAAACCCTCAGATCCTGTACAGGCATTTGCAATGCCGCTGTTTATTATTATGGCATTTATGTTTCTATTACTGGCAAGCTGCTCCCGGCAAATAATCACAGGTGCGGCTGCAAACGTGTTTTTTGTAAAAACCCCGCTGCAGGCCGTACTGCCGGGTATTAATATTACACTTATATCATCTTTGCGTTTACGTATTCCGCAGTGGCATGAACAACAGAGTACTCCAGGAACTGAAGTAATTGTGCCTTCAGGAATAATTTCATAATTAATATCTTCTTTTTGTTTATTGCTGCTTTCCATCATTTTTTTCCCGTTATGATTTTTCAAATTGTTGCTTAAAATATTTTGCATATTATACAAAAAATATAAATATTATGCAATACAATATTATGCGGCATTAGCATTAAAAATACCAGTTTACTGCTGGCACAAAATTTTAAATGCTTCCTTATGCGGCGGGCATAAAATTTTTTCTTAAAAACTGCAGGAGCTTTTAGTGAAATGTTTTTTTTAAATATAGAGGGATTATAGAAATATTATTAGCTCTTTATATATTAATGCATTTACTGATAATTATTATTTTAACTTTTCAATAATTTTTACCGCTGTTTCCAGCTCATCCTGTCTTGTTTTTATTTTTTTATCAAGTTTTAATTTAAGTATTTCATCAAGTATGAACTTGTATTTTTTTGAAGGTTCTATATTTAAATATTTCAGGTCTTTGCCTGTAATTTCCGGCTTAATTACTGAGAGCCCTGATACAAATTTTGAAATATTAGCACATTGAGTTTTTCCTGCCGCACTTACAATAAGAAGCATCTCACCTGACTTTCCTGAAATAATACTGTAAAGCAAAGAATTCTTACTGATTTTTTTTCCAAGTGTCTTTTTCAGATATGCATAATCATTTATTATTTCAGTGATTATGGCACAGTCCTTCTTTTTTATTTTCATTCTGGAACAAAAATTTCCGGTATCTGCATTTTTTGAGTAAAGCAGCATTAATGAAACAAGCACCCTCCACATTAAAATATTCATTTCTTTAAATTCAGCAATTTTTTCATACTTTTTGACAGCATTTTCAATATGGGTTGTAAGCCTTCCAATTGATTCGGGGTTTATTCCAATACTGTCCAGGGCCTCTAGCAAAAAAAGCCTCCTGACTGCTCTTTCCGGTTTTTTCCCATTTAATATTGATTCAAGTTCATCCCTTATCCTGATACCATTTAATCCCTTTAGAATATTCATTTTTATAGAAAGAATGGCCAATTTTTCAGTCTGCATATCCATTTTGAACCCAAGCCTCTGTTCAAATCTTACAGCCC
>Ga0194126_10012811_pt1 | contig 10568 bp, 9 predicted proteins | sample TA2KigC150mmetaG_FD_148641 | JGI IMG/M metagenome (GOLD analysis project Ga0194126, IMG submission 148641) | Freshwater microbial communities from Lake Tanganyika, Tanzania - TA2015035 Kigoma Deep Cast 150m | ecosystem: Environmental > Aquatic > Freshwater > Lake | place: Tanzania: Lake...
GCGGCATTTGGCAACGTCGATACTGGGAACACGTGATACGGGATGAAGCCGATTACCGGGCGCACCTGGATTATATCCACTACAACCCGGTCAAGCATGACTGGGTAAAGCAAGTGAAGGATTGGCCGTATTCGACCTTTCATTATTGGGTCAGGCAAGGCGTTTACCCCTTTGACTGGGGCGGTTGTCGAAGAGACTTATATGAATTTGAATAGTTTGAACATACGGCGCAATGCCCGTTGGTTATTGCGCTTTACGGCATTGCATATGAAGGAAAAACACTTACGATTTCGTTTTCTTATTAATAACCCCATGCGGCACGTGCGCGGCGGCGACGTGTTCGGCGGCGGATTCGCAGTGGCCTTGCTGGTCGTCAAAGAAAATATCAGCACCAAATGCCTTTAAGAACGCACCTTTGGACATACCGCCCAAAAACAAAGCTACGTCGATGCGGATACCCCACGCCCTTAAGGTGCGCACCACACGTTCGTGTGCGGGCGCGGCGCGGGCGGTAACCAGCGCGGTCCTGATCGGCGAAGTCTCCGGCTCAAACTGACGTTGGATATGATGCAATCTACCCAGAAAATCTTTGAACGGCCCGCCCGGCAACGGCTTTTTCGCCTCATTCCGTTCGTTTTCAGCAAACACCGCCAACCCTTTCTCCTGATAAATCCGTTCAGAATCGTCGGAAAATAGGACGGCATCGCCGTCGAACGCGATGCGAAGTTGCAAACTTTGGCTGGCCGTGGCGGAACCGCTCAGGATCGTCGCTGCGGCAAATCCGGCATCGAGCGTTTTGACAACATCATCGGCATTCGCCGATAAAAACAAGTGCGCGCCGAAGGCCGGCATGTACGCGTAGGGCGACACGCCGCTGGTGAACGCGGCGCGGGTTATGTTCAATTTATGATGGGCGATTGAATTAAAGATGCGTAAGCCGGTATCCGCGCTGTTTTGCGAGAGTAAAATTATTTCTACCAGCGGCTCATGTGGGCTGTTATCATTAATAGCCAACAGTTTTTTTACCAGGGGAAACCCGTAACCGGGCGCCAGTATATCGTCCTCATGATTGATCTGATACTCGCAGTACGCTTCTTTCCCTTGTAGCTCAAAGACTTTGTGAGACTCATCCAAATCGAATAAAGCCCTGGAAGACACCGCGACTACTAATTTTTGCTTCTTTATTAATGACATAAAAGCTCGATATCAGATTAATACCCAATGGATAATTAGGACTTCCTTGTTAAAACACATCGCCATTACCAACAGTTAAATTGATGTTAGAATCTTATCCAAAACCTAACGTAGCTTCCATGCAACTATCCATTACCGCCTTAGGCAATCTCAATAGTCACTTTTTAGCGGATATATTGCCCATTATCCGTGATTGTAAGTGCAATGTTCTGGAAATCCGATCATCGCGCTTAGGCCAGTCTACCGCCAGCTATCTGTTAATTCAAGGTAACTGGAATCAAATTGCCAAACTTGAAAGTGTACTGGAATCCCTGCAAAAGAAAGTCGATATTAAACTGCAATACCTGCGCACCGAAACCAGAGAGAAAGGCAAGGAATCCGTACCTTATACGCTGGAAACGATTTCGCTCGACAAGGAAAGCATTGTGGAAGCGATCACTACCTTTTTGCTGGAACACAATATCGATATCGAAGAAATCACCGGCAGCTCGTACCAAGCGCCTTATGCGCAAACTTCTGTTTTCTCGACAAAATTCGTTATTTTAGTGCCGCCGCAAATTCATTTGTTGTCGCTAAGGGAAGAATTTCTGGATTTTTGCGATCACTTGAATATCGACGCCATTCTGGAACCGATTAAACGGTAGGAGCTTAACATGCCGATGCCCAGCATTCTTGTCGCCACGCCTAACCAAAACTATGTTTCTACCGGTATTGCCGGAGCTACTAATCTGACTGATTTTAAAGGAAAGCTCTTGGTTTTGTATTTTTACCCGAAGGACAGCACACCGGGCTGCACCCAACAAGGCCAGGATTTCCGCGACCACTACGACGAATTCAAAACTCTAAATGCCGAGATTATCGGCGTTTCCCGCGACAGTTTGAAATCGCACATTAACTTCAAAACCAAACAGCAATTCCCTTTTGAACTGATAGCCGACACGGACGAAGCTCTATGCCGTCATTATCAGGTTATTAAAATGAAAAACATGTACGGCAAGCAGGTTCTGGGTATTGAACGCAGCACTTTTTTAATCGATCCCAACGGCGAATTGGTACGCGAATGGCGCAAAGTCAGCGTTAAAGGACATTGGCAAGAAGTACTGCAAGACTTGCAGGATCTGTCGCAGCACTAAAGGTACGGAGTTTCTTCATCTTACCTTATGGTTAAGGCAACCAGTAGTCTCTCATTAATTCTCCGTTTCGGTCAAGATCATATCGTCATTGCCGAAGTCGCCGACGCGGGTGCCCAGCTTGATCATTAACCGTACTTCGTTTCTGGAATCGGGTGAGTTCAAGGCGTCGTCGTAACTGATTTTTCCAGCCACATACAAATCATACAGTGCCTGGTCGAAGGTTTGCATGCCCTGTTCGCGCGACGATTTCATTAATTCTTTCAGCTTATTAATCTCGCCTTTGCGAATGTAGTCTTTTGCCAGCGGCGTATTAATTAATATTTCCACCGCCGGATAACGGCCTTTGCCGTCCACGCGCTTGATTAATTGTTGCGCGACAATGCCTTTCAGATTGAGCGATAAATCCATGTGCAACTGATCGTGCATTTCGTCGGGGAAGAAATGCAGAATCCGGTCCAGCGCCTGATTGGCGTTGTTGGCGTGCAAGGTTGATAGGCACAAATGCCCGGTTTCAGCAAAAGTAATGGCGTTTTGCATGGTTTCACGGGTTCTTATCTCACCGATCAATATCACATCCGGCGCTTGCCGCAAGGTGTTTTTCAGCGCAACTTCGTAAGACTCCGTATCGATGCCGACTTCCCGCTGGGTTACGATGCAGCCCAAATGCGGATGCTGAAATTCGATGGGGTCTTCAATGGTGATGATGTGGCCGCTTGAGTTTTGATTGCGGTGTTTGATTAATGCCGCCAGCGATGTCGATTTACCCGTACCGGTCGCGCCGACAAAGATAATTAGGCCGCGCTTTTCCATAATCATTTCTTTCAAGATAGGCGGCAAATGCAGATCTTCCGCATCCGGTATCTGATTTTCGATCCTTCTAAGCACCATGCCCGCCGCATCGCGCTGGGTAAAGGCGCTCACCCGGAAGCGACCCAAGCCGGGATAACCGACGGCAAACTGGCATTCTTTGGTGTTCTCGAATTCGCTCTTTTGCTGCTGATCCATCAGGCTTAAGACAACCATTAACGATTGCTCTGAGGTTAATGGATTTTTCGACAGTTCCACCAACGAACCGTCTGCTTTCATGGTCGGCGGCCTGCCAGCGGTAATAAACAGGTCGGACGCCCGCTTTTTAACCATTAATTCTAAGCGGGGTGGACGGTTAGCTCCACCTGCCACAACCATTAGTAATCACCGCCAGACATCTCCGCTAGTAAGATCAGTTTCAGTCACCGCACCGGTACAAACTGCCTGGTCAATCAATCGACGAAACAGCAGTCCACGATTTTTGGAAGTGCGGCGGTTAAATCGAAAAGTAAACTCTTCCAAATACGCCTGTAAATAAGAAGCGTCAACAGCTCCTTGATGAGTGCCCAGTAACCAGCGTTTCAATAAACTAGCTACACGGTGTACGCCGGGCATCGTTATGTGCGCAGGGTCGCCGCTATCAGATAACACCAATTTTGTATGCTCGTACCCATACGCTGGCAGAGTGTTATAACCAAGCCAACCATCGGTGATAATCACTGATCCTGGCTCAATTGTTTCTCGTACAAATGCTACCAAACTATTGGCTGAAGCATCCGGGATGTGGCGCAACCGAATACGCCCGAATCCCTTTGGCTGCATGATTTCTACAGCGGCAACCACTATACATTTATGGGCGCCACGACCCCGTTTTGCACCGTGCTCAACGCCACCAACAAAAGTTTCATCTACTTCCACATTGCCAGATAATGCTTTGCGGTCCGTACAAACCATCGCAACCCGATAACGTTGCAATAAAGTCCAAGCCACCCTGTAACTTGTGCCCAACGTTTTCTGTAGCGTTTTCGCAGACATACCGTTCTTCGCGGTAGTCAAATGCCAGGCAGCCTCAAACCAAGTAGTTAACGGGGTGCGTGTTTTGTCAAAAATAGTACCCGCAATGACTGTTGTCTGGTGACGACATGAAGGACACAAAAGTCGATTACGAGTCAGACTCCATGCGGCATTTTCAATGCCACAAGCAGGACAGATGAAAACTTTTGGCCAACGTAGTTTCTGTAAGTACGATAAGCATGATTTATCGTCAGGGAACATCGTCACGAACTCGCGGTACGTGCGCGGGTAGTCTTGTCCAGCAACAAGCCCGGCTGTCATCTAGCAATGCGGTTAAATACTCTCACCACTACATATTGACAGAGGTGGAGCTAACCGTCCACCCCGTAATAATTTTTTTCTTATCGAGATTTGTTATGCCGGATTATCGCCGCTATCGTATTGCCGGTGGAACGTACTTTTTCACGGTTAATCTTTTGGAGCGAAACCCAAACGACTTATTGGTCAAGAATATCGATGTGCTTCGTAAAGCCGTCCGACAAACCCGTAAAAACTTGCCTTTTCATATTGATGCCTGGGTAGTTTTACCCGATCATCTCCATGGCGTCTGGACGTTACCGGCCGGCGACAATGATAACTCGAACCGTTGGCGTAGCATTAAGCAAATTTTTTCCAAGGCAATGCCGAAAACGGAAAGGCGTTCTGGGGTTCGGGTTGCTCGCGGGGAAAGAGGTATATGGCAGCGCCGGTTCTGGGAGCACATGATTCTTGACGATGTCGATTATGCTGCGCATATTGATTATTGCCACATCAATCCGGTGAAGCATGGCTTGGTCAAAAAGGCAGCAGATTGGCCTTATTCAACCTTCCATCGTTATGTTAAAGCTGGAATATACTCAAACGGCTGGGCAGCACCCTCATCGTCAGAATCTACCGATGGTGAGCGGGCTTAATACTCATACGGCGCAATACCCAAGGGCACAAGTACGGCTTCGCCTATTGCGCCCTATTTCATTGCGCCTTATGGCCTTTAACGCAAAATAAATTTAATTTTTTTCTCTCTGTACATGACAAAAATAAGAGAAAGTTGATATAGCTCGTTGAAATGTAATTAAATACTGCATTTTGTTTTGCAAACATGAAAAGCGGTCAATTACAAATCAACGAACTGACGACTATCTTAAACCAGCATTTTCACTGGAACAAGGCCAGAATGGCTTGCTTTGTTGGCATGCTGATCGCCTTGATGAGCGTGAGCACGGTCAATCTGACGCAGCTGGCCCTGACCTTTCCCAGTCGCGCCCAGATACCGTCGCGTTACCGCCGGATACAGCGGTTTTTTAGCGGCCACAGGATTGATTACAATGATGTGGCCCGCTTTATCATGAAACTGTTCGGATTTACCGAGACGGACTTTTATCTGTCACTGGATCGAACCAACTGGAAGTGGGGCGGTGTCAACATCAACTTGCTGGTGTTGGCGGTGGTTTATCGAGGTGCAGCCATTCCCGTGTATTGGCTGCCGCTGAACAAACGCGGCAATTCCAACAGCCGGGAACGCAAGGCCCTGTTACAGCGTTTTATCGGTCAGTTTGGTAAAGGCCGCATCAAGGGGCTGCTGGCTGACCGGGAGTTTATTGGCGACGCCTGGATGGGGTGGCTTATCCAGGAGCGGATTCCCTTTATCATTCGGATTCGCAATAACAGTATCAGCACCAACCGTCGGGGCCAAAAGACACGCGTTGACCGTTTGTTTGAGGCGCTCAAGCCGGGCGAGACTGCACGGCTGCAGCAGCCGAGGCCGCTGGGTCAATGCCGGGTCCATCTGAGCGCCCTGCGCTTGGCCGATGGCGAATTATTGGTGGTTGCCAGTGGCGGCCGGGTCCAAGACGCGATTAAAATTTACGGTTTGCGCTGGGAAATTGAAACTTTGTTCGGCTGCCTGAAGGGGCGTGGCTTTAAGCTCGAAGAAACCCGCGTCGTTGGCTATCTTCGCATCAAGAAACTCTTGGTGTTGCCGGTGATCGCTTTTTGCTGGACCCATAAAGTGGGTGACTGGCTGCACGATTGCGTTTTGCCCATTAAGATCAAGACCCACCGGCGCAAGGCCCAAAGCATTTTTAGGTATGGCCTGGATGGTATCCGTTCCGAGTTTTTTAATGTCCATTCAAGGTCAAACAAACGGCTTAAAAAATTGATTTCATTGCTGTCGCCAATACCACCGGCGCTCTATGCAATGGAGCTACCAGTAACCAGTTAATTTTTTGTCATGTACAGAGTTTTTTTCTAAACCATCAAGTAAATCTTGTGCTTTTTTGGCCATGACCTGTTCGCCTAATTCACTATACAAATCAATACTCTTTCGGACAAGAAGTTTGGCCTGCGCGATATTGCCTTGCTGTGCATAGACCAAACCCAAGTTGCCATAATTACTTGCCATAAAATTTTTCCTGCCTAGATTTTCATCGAGGGTTAAGGCTTTTCTATAATATTCAATAGCCTTTTCTAAGTTACGATTGGTTTGGTAAACAAGCCCCAAGTTAGTGTAATTGTTAGCCACGGCCTCCTTATTGCCTAAGCTTTCATTGAGTGCTAAAGATTTTTGATAAAATTCACTAGCTGTATCAAGGTCACCACTGGTTTGATAGATCGCCCCTAAGTTAATGTAAACCTGTGCCATGCCTACTTTATGACTTAAGTTCTCAAAGGATGACAAGGCTTTTTGATAATATTCAATGGCCTTGCCTAAATCGCCACGGGTTTTATAGACAAACCCCAAGTTGGTGTAATTAATAGCCACACCTTCTTTATGGCCTAAGCTTTCATCAATGGTTAGTGCTTTTTGATAGTATTTAACGGCTTTCTCCAGGTCTCCACGGGTGTTATGGATAATACCCAAGTTGGTGTATTCCGCCGACATGCCTTCCTTGTTGCCTTGTCTTTCATCTAGCGTTAAGGCTTTTTGATAATACTCAACGGCTTTATCAAGTTCTCCACGGTAACGATAGGCTTCCCCTAAGTTGTTATTAGTTACGGCAATACCTTCTTTATCACCTAAGCTTTCATGAAGGATTAGGGCTTTTTGATAAAACTCAATGGCTTTGTCCAGGTCACCACGTGTTTTATAGATAACTCCCAAGTTGTTGTAATCCCTAGCCATGCCTACTTGATGGCCTAAACTTTCATGAAGAATTAGTGCTTTTTGATAGTATTCAACGGCTTCCTCCAAGTCGCCACGCGTTCGATAGACATTCGCCAAGTTACCCAAACTATTAGCCATGCCTACTTTGCGACCCAAGCTTTCCTCTAGCGTTAAAGATTTTTGATAATACTCAACGGCTTTTTCCAGGTCGCCACGGGTTTGGTAGACAATCCCCATGTTATTGTAAGCCATTGCAATTTCTTCTTGGTCGTTATGTTCCTTCCCCAGCCCTAGTAATTTGCTGTAAGCGGCAATGGCCTCGTCTAACTCACCGATACGTCTAAATAAATGTCCTAAGCTATTCCAGCCATCGGCGTTGTCGGGGTCTAGCTGTACCGCTTGTTGCAAATAGCTTATTGCCTCAAGGTAATCCAGTTGCAAATCTTTTATTTTTGCCAATGCGATTGCATCAATGGCTTGCGCCTTTTTCTGATTTGCTATACTGGCTTTGTGCTGTTCATAAGATTTTTTAAATAACGCTTCCGCTCCTTCAAAATCACCGTCATCCAATTTCACTTGAGCTTGTTTAGCAACATCATCGGTACGTTTTGTTAAACTCTCTTTGAGTTCTTGGAGATTTTTTATCAAGGCTTCAAGTTTGGTTTCTTGGGTTTCCAGCCTATTGTCTTGCTGGGCATCTTTCGCTATCTGGTTTGTGCTAGAGCGATTAACGACTTGTTGCAAGCGTGCCAATGCCTTTTTTGACACGCCACAGTTAACCGAAACATTGCCTTGGGCAATAATGGCAGGGCTGCACTCCCCTTTGGTTTGCTGGGAAATGGCTTTTTCCGCCGCAGCAGCGTGAATAGATCCGGAAACCAGAGAAAAAACAAGTATTATGAGCGAATGTTTCAGCATTATTGCCCCGATGTTACAGAAACATCGCCCCCGCTAATAATTGCTGCGCTATTATTGCCTTCAGTTTTTTGCACTACATTTTTATTGTCTAACGGAACTTTTGAAATAGCAGCAGGGCTAGAATCACCTTTAGTGTTTTGTTCAATGTAAGTAATACCGTTATGGGTCGTCGGGGCTTTAGTTTCTGTCGGTTTATTGGCAACATATTGATAGGCTTGCCAACCCCCGGCGATGACGATACTTAACCCGCCGCCGATAAAGGCGAGGGTTTGCTGATGTTTGGTAACAGACAACCAAGCCCATGCAGTACTGAACAAATTGGTTTTTGCGTTATCTCTTGCCTTGTTTGAAGCCGTATTGGATGGCGTGAAACGCGTGCTGGGTGCTGTTTTGAACTTAATGCGTTCATTAATGGCGTTACACAATTTCAAAAAGTCCGGTGTGTCTGTCTCCCCATCCCAGTCAGTCAGGTTTACGGTATGCAGCGAACGGAAAGCGATGGGTGGCTCAACTGGCTCAAATAGAATAGGTAAAAGGTTGTTACGCTCACGGCCTATACCCGCTTCACCACAAACCCAATCGGATTGCTTGGAGGCTTCTGACCAGGCGACAATAATGCAGTCAGCTTGTTGGATCGCCTGTTCGATGACGGCTTCAAAATCCTGCCCTGCAAGCAAGGAAGTCCTGTCCCAAAAGACTGACCATCCTTTACTCTCCAGTGCAGCGGCAAACAATTCCGCCTTTTTTATATCTTCACGGGCATAACTTAAGAAAATGTCAGCCATATTGCACCACGTGTAAAAGGCATAGCGTGCTTATAGATATTTTAAAATTAAATTCTAAGCTAGTTTTTTTCGCAATCATAGTAAATATGTCACAACATTATTGCTTGTGGTAACCTGCTGGCATCGCTTACGAAGAAGGGGCGATATTGCTCGGTATAACCGTACAAATTTCAGCATGTCGGGATAACATACCCCAACAGCTATGTTTTAACGGCAATGCCGCTTTTGAGCCACATTGATACGTTATGGGCAACATGTCCTATCCAGTTGATAAGGCAATTTAGTTAAATTTCTCGCCCCGCTTAATCCATTTGTCAATATCTTTTTCCGTTCTGTCTTTCGGCAATCCCGGGTGGATAACCCTGGCGGCACATTTCTCTGCGGCTTTGACCAAATCCGAATAAGGCCCACCCTCAGGATTCATGATATAAGCCTTATTATCTTTGTTATAGGCAAAAATTTTCGGATTAAGCTTGATGCACTCTTCGCAGGACGAGCAATATTCCGTTTCCAGCCAGGGCGCCATGAAGTCAGCGCCGGGCTGGGACGTTGCTTTAGCGGAGGCGGTTGCCGTTTCGTCAGCTCCGCCTAAAGCCAGTTCTTCAATGCCACCGCCTTCACCGCCAGCCAGTTTCATCAGCCCCCGTGCAATCTTGCCCACAATCTCCGATCGTAATTTTTGTTCGATATTTTCGGCTTTCGCTTCCTCAGGTTTATAACCTGCCAGGCCACGCAGCAGGATCCAAAAATCGCGCCGATCCTCGCAGGATTCGACAATCTTCTTGGCAACCAGCACCCGGCTGAGCCTTTGCTTCCGGTCGACAGCCCAGATATAAGGAAATTTGCCTTCCCGGTTGCCCATATCCATTTCCAGGAATTCCGCCAAGGGCACCATATTTTCATTCCAAGCATCGTGCGGAATCTTACGGAAATGCTTCCTGAATCTGGCTTCCGTCAAGGCAAAGTCGGCAAAGGTCATCGGCAATTCCAGGGTTTTTTCACGGTCATTCTCGAGGTATTTCAGCCGGTAGGCTGGCCAGATGCTTTCAATAGCCGGGTTGCCGTTCAGATCGATAGTGTCTTCCATTTTAACGCCCTTTTCCGGGTTATATTTAAAAACCGGGTAAGCGCGGGACTCCACGGCGAGCTTTGCCTGATGGACGCCCATATCATCGCCTACACCATGTTCCGGCTGGCAGGTGGTATAGACGTTAAATAAAGCCGGCCGTCTGGCTTTTAAGCCATCAATGAAACCTTCGATCATCTGGCTGGTGTTGGCGATGGTGGCTTGCAAAACATAGGTATTCCTGTGCGCCATGGCGATCAGGCCGATCTCTTTACGCGGTTCGGATTTACCCTGCCAAACCTTGCCGTATTGCGCCATATCCGATACCTGCCCGATAAAACCGGACGTGCAGGCTTGTCCCCCGGTGTTGGAATAAACCTGGGTATCTAACACGACGACCTTGATCGGCTTGCCGGTTGCCATCATCCTCGAGAGGTTTTGCAAGCCGATGTCATACATGGCGCCATCACCGCCGACGACCACTACCGGCGGACATAGCGACCATTCAT
>Ga0194126_10012818_pt1 | contig 10563 bp, 10 predicted proteins | sample TA2KigC150mmetaG_FD_148641 | JGI IMG/M metagenome (GOLD analysis project Ga0194126, IMG submission 148641) | Freshwater microbial communities from Lake Tanganyika, Tanzania - TA2015035 Kigoma Deep Cast 150m | ecosystem: Environmental > Aquatic > Freshwater > Lake | place: Tanzania: Lake...
TGTTGGTGTTGCAAGAGTACTGGCGGAATGGTCGGTGGGCGCAACTGTTTCCCCACATGGGTTGTGCCAATCCCTCCCTCAACTGATTTCACCTTATGTGCCCCCCATTAAAAGTTGCCTTGCTCCCTTTGGCATAACGTTTGCTAAAGTCAGAGTTGATGTAACCCAGTCGCAGGACGAGAAAGAACAACAGCGAGAGGAAATCATGGACACAAGTGCAAATGAGCCTGAGGTTGGCATGCCATTGGATGCCGAGCAGCAGCTTCAACAACTGCGCAAGCAGTTGGAAATGCTCTATCAGAATCTTCGCACGGCGCGGCATGCGATCAACAACGACGTGGCGGTAATCATGGCAATGGCGGAATTGAGCCAGCGGAACCCTGCGCAAAGCCAGAAACTGGTCCAACTTTGCCTCGAAAAGGCGCCACAGATATCGGCCTCGATTGGCGGGTTCTCGGAATTGTTCAATGGCACATTGAATATGCAGCAAGGTTCCAGGAAGATCTAACCGCCGGTGTGGACAATTTTGGCGGAGAGGGAGGGATTCGAACCCTCGATACAGGCTTAATTCCCGTATAGCGGTTTAGCAAACCGCCGCCTTCAACCACTCGGCCACCTCTCCGCCCGTTGACGGACGCCTGTAACCTAGCAATCTCATCGCGGCTTGGCAAGCGATGAAAATGAAATCTCCTCCGATGGCAACGTTGACTTTCGGTGCTGTATTTGACATTCTTCACGCCGTCCGCCACCAATCATCCAGACGGAGGCACTTACAATATGCATTGGATAGACACGGCAGTATTTCTCGGTTTCATCGCCAGCGTCATCACCATCGGTTTGTGGAAGAGCGCCGGGGAAAAAACTCACAGCGAGCACGGGGCGAGCGACTACTTCCTGGCCGGGCGCGGGCTGCTCTGGTGGTTGATCGGGTTTTCGCTGATTGCCGCCAACATCTCGACCGAGCAATTCGTCGGCATGTCCGGCCAAGCCGCCAACTGGCTCGGCATGGCCATCGCCAGCTACGAATGGATGGCCGCCATCACGCTGGTCGTGGTCGCATTCGTCTTTCTCCCGACCTTTCTCAAAAGCGGCATCTACACCATTCCGGAGTTCCTCGAGTACCGGTACAATGTTTTTGCCCGCAGCATCATGGCCGTCTGCACCATGATCATCCTTGTCGGCGTTCCGACTGCTTCCGTCATTTTCTCCGGCGCGAAGGTCATCAGCGTCTTTTTCCAAGGCACGACACTTTTCGGCCTCGACCTCGGCAACATCACCGTTGCTTGCTGGATCATCGGCATCCTTGCCGCCGTCTATGTGTTTGCCGGCGGTCTCAAGGCTTGCGCGTGGGCCGACCTGATTCAAGGCGCGGCGTTGATCATCGGCGGAGCGATTGTGCTATGGCTGGCACTGCGCTACCTCGCGGCGGCTGATCCTGTCGCATTGGCCGCCACGGCGTCCGCTCCGGACATCACAGCGGAAAAATTGAGCAACGCTTCCGCGCTCTCCCGCTTCTGGGCATTGAACAACGCTCCCCTCCCTGCCGGCAAACTTCACATGGTGCGTCCCGCCAATGATCCTTCGATCCCGTGGACCGCGCTGGTCATCGGCTTGTGGATCCCGAATTTCTTCTACTGGGGCTTGAACCAGTACATCACCCAGCGCACGCTCGGCTCCAAGTCGCTGGCCGAAGGCCAAAAAGGCATCGTGTTCGCCGCTTTCCTGAAACTGCTGATCCCCTTCGTCGTCGTCATTCCCGGCATCCTCGCCTACAATCTTTTCCGTGACGACCTGCGCGGCGAAGCGATCCGGAAAAACGCCGCGGTCATTGCCGAATACGAGGCGAAAGCGGACAAGGTTTTCCAGTTCAACGCCGACTTCGCCAAGGCCGACACCGCCAAGGCCGTTGAACTGGCGCGCTACAACGCCGCCAAGCTCGGCGCGGACGCTTCCAGTCTGTTGAACGATCCCGAAGGGCTGACCAAGTTCAACGAACAACTGGTCGCACAGGCGAAACTCCAGAGCCGCCCGGTCTCACGCGCGCTGGAAGGTTATGACTACGATGCCGCGTTCCCGACCATTCTCCGTCGGCTCCTCCCCCAAGGCAAAGCCGCCAACGGCCTCGCCGGGTTTGTGCTCGCCGCCATTTTCGGGGCCGTGGTCAGTTCCCTCGCGGCGATGTTGAACTCGGCCTCCACCATCGCCACGATGGACATCTACCACAAATTCCGACGGCGGGCCTCGCAGTACGAATTGGTCAGCGCGGGCCGCATGTTCACGGTGTTATTCGTGTTGATCGCAATCCTCATCGCGCCGCAACTGGGCAGTCCCCACTTCGGCGGCATCTTCACTTTCATTCAGGAATTCCAAGGATTCATCTCGCCGGGCATCCTGGCCATTTTCCTGTTCGGCCTGCTCGTCCATCGCGCGCCGCGGATGGTCGGCACCGTCGGTCTCATCCTCAATCCGATCCTCTACGGCGCGTTCAAGTGGTTCGTGCCCGGCGTCAAGGAATGGGCGTTCCTCGACCGGATGGCTCTCTGCTTCGGCATCATTCTGGTCGTGCTCACCATCATCACGCTGCTTCGACCGTTGCCCAAACCGGTCGAACTGCCCGTCAACCCCGCGATGGACATCACCGCCTCGAAAGGCGCCAAACGATTCGGTCTTGTTGTCGTCGGCTTGACCATTGCGCTGTATGCGATCTTCTGGTAACCCGGAGAACAACCATGAATCATTATCTCACACTGACACTCGCGCTCAGCCTTGCACTGACTGCTGGCTGCTGCAATTGCCGCAAACAATCGGGAGGAAAACCCATGACCATCAAACAAGAACCCTTTGGCACCACCAAGGACGGCAAACCCGCCATCCTCTACACGCTCCGCAACGCCAACGGCGTCACCACCCGCATCACCAATTACGGCGGCATCGTCATCAGCCTCACCGCGCCCGACCGCAACGGCAAGCTCGACGACGTCGTGCTCGGCTACGACAACCTCGCCGGGTATCTCCAGAAGACACCGTATTTCGGCTGTCTCGTGGGGCGCTACGGCAACCGCATTGCCAACGGCACGTTCACCCTCGATGGGCAAACCTATAACCTCGCCACCAACAACGGCCCCAACGCATTGCACGGCGGCATCGTCGGCTTCGACAAAGTGCTCTGGAAAGCCCGCCCGTACGAGTCCGACAAAGGTCCCGCGCTCGAACTCACCTACGTCAGCAAAGACGGCGAGGAAGGCTACCCGGGCACGCTCACCGTCACGGCGGTTTACACGCTGACCGCCGACAACGCTCTGCGCCTCGATTACACCGCCACCACCGACAAAGCCACCGTCGTCAACCTCACCCAGCATTCCTATTTCAACCTCGCCGGGCAAGGCAACGGCGACATCCTCGGCCATCAAGTCGTCATCAATGCCGACGCGTTCACGCCCGTTGACAGCACACTCATCCCCACCGGCGACATTCGCCCGGTCAAAGGAACTCCGTTCGACTTCACCACGCCGCACACCATCGGCGCGCGCATCAATCAACCCGACGAACAACTCAAGTTCGGCGGCGGCTACGACCACAACTGGGTCCTGGGCAAACCGCTCGCAAACGACCTCTTTCTTGCCGCCACCGTCACCGAACCGACCAGCGGACGGGTCCTCGAAGTCTGGACCACCGAACCGGGGTTGCAGTTCTACTGCGGCAATTTCCTGGACGGCACCATCACCGGCAAATCCGGCAAAGTCTATCAGTACCGCTATGGGTTTTGCATGGAGCCGCAGCATTTTCCCGACAGCCCAAACAAGCCGCTTTTCCCCACCACCGTCCTCCGTCCCGGCGACACGTACCGGCACACCATGATGTACAAGTTCGGCGTGAAGTAACGGCCGCCGCGGCGATCAGTATTGAATGGTGCGCTCTTGGGAGGCGGCGACACCGGCATTCATCCAGAGATGAACGCCAATCGGCGTGATGATCGCGCCACGGCTTCCGTCGGTCGTCTTCAACTTGTACGTGTCGGAGAAATTATACTGCGCCACAGGAACCTCTCGAACACCGCTTTCGGTGGTGACCCGCGACGTGACTGCGCCCGCATACACCAGCCACTGTTCCCGCTTGCGCGCATCTTTCAAGCACGCCTCGATGACAGCGTCCATGTTTTCCCATTCCAATTGCGGGGCGTTTCCGCGCAGAATATCCGCAAGCACCGTCTTGCCCAATGTCTCCGTCGGGGACACCAGCGAGATTTTTTCCGCAATCACGCGCCCCATGCCCGATTGCCCGCCGTACACGGGATCAGGACTCTGACAAAACCATGCTTCCACATTCACGTTGGCAGAACTGAAGACGCGATGCAGCGGTCCGGTGGGTTTCGCGGGGGCCGGCGGCGGGGGAACCGTTGCGCCGAGGCGAGGGCCGGACATTGCGCCCGTCTTGCTGGGGGGGGCCGCCTTTCCGTTTTGCCTTTTCGGCATCAAGCTTCTTTTTCAAATCCAAGGCAGTGGGCGACTGCGCTTGTGTATCCTTTGGCTGGCCGTACCGGCCAACCATTTCATACTCGGTTTCCCAAAGCCGCGCCTCCACCGAAACGGCCAACGTCACGAGAATCGCACAAATCCATTTCATATTGCACCTTTCGACGTAATTGTATGTGTTGCGAAGCCGCCGTCAAGTGAAGTTCAATGACCTTCCGAACGAACAGGTGGCTTCGTCATTCCAAGTTCAATCTGCCTGGCTGGCGCCGTGTAGCGGGCCACGGAGATGAATTCGCGGACATGCTCCGCCGTCATCTCGGTTACGCGCCCCTTCGCGAGCAGGTCAGCCAACAAGGCGCGATTCAATAGCTCCCATTGTTCCATGCTGAGCGCAGGTGTGTTCATTTTCCAATTCTCTCGTGACCTGTCTTCAACGCATCCTCCACGATCACGAGCGCCAGTGTACACATTCCCCACGCCCGGTCAAGGCTGGCTCCTTGTGGCGATTGCGCGCGATCTGCGCCCGAACCCGCTGCGCCGCGTCACGGTTTTTGGACTTCCAACCGGTAAAACCGTTGCGCGGCAGATTCGGGCAACGTGTTCGTAAAGAGACTGATCGTGTCGGGAAGATTGACCGCACCGGGTAACAAGGTGAAACGCTATACGTCCTCACGACCAAGCATTAGCCGCTACTTCTTCTGCAACGCAGGATACGGTCGCCCGGCGATCAGGCGTTGGCCGTCGGAAAAACCTTCCAGCCGGCCGGCGAGGCGCTTCACGAGTCGTTCGCGCCACAGTTTCACTGCCGGCGCCTTCGACAAGTCGTGTTCCTCGCGCAAATCCTTGTCCAAGTCGAACAACTGTTCCGTGCCGTCATCGGGCCGCCAGATGTATTTGAAATGGCCGTCGGTGAGAGCGTGGAACGCCTGTTCCTTGCCGTAGCAGGGCGCGTGTTCGTAGTGCAGCCACTCGCGCTCGACGCGCCCTTCGCCGCGCAACACCGGCACGAGATTGCGTCCGTCCACGTTCCCCGGAATCTTGACGCCCGCTGCCGCCAACAACGTCGGCATGATGTCTTCGAGGCAGACCGGCTGGTTGCAGCGCGCGCCGCGTTTGAAGCCGAGCGACGCCGACCCGGCGATGATGAACGGAATATTGGCGGCGCCTTCATACGGCTCGCATTTGCGGAAGTAACCGTGATCGCCCAGCATCTCGCCGTGATCGGCGCTGAACGCGATGATCCACGCGCGCCCGGCCTTCTCGCTACGCGCCTTGAACTCGGCAATCAACGGTCCGAACTGTTCATCGAGATGTTCGATCAATCCAAAGTATCCGGCCTGCGCGCGCCGGAGCATATCGCCCTCCAGCCGGATCCGGTGCCCGTTCTTGCTGCCGGTCGGCGAGAGTGCCGCCCAATCCACCCAGTCGCCGCGCGCCACGGGCGGCAGGTTCTTTTTCAGAAACGCATCGAAAAACTTCTTTGGCGGGAACAACGGCGGATGCGGCGCGTAATATGATGAGGTCAAGAACAGCGGCTGCCCCGACGGTGTCTCGCGGATGACTTGACGGGATTGTTGGGCCACCCACGCGGTGGGATGCAATTCGTCGGCGTGTGGCCACGGCGCCGCGGGCCAGCGATTGCAGTCCACCTTCAACGTGTTGATCACATTGCGAATGCCACCGGATTCCGGCGCGGCTTTCTTCAGATACTCGTCGTAGTCGTCGCCACTGACGTAAGTCGAACCAAGGATTTGTTTCTGATAACCGCATGTGCCGCTCTTCGGGCCTTGGTGCATGTTGCGCCCGACCAGCACTGTGGCGTAGCCCGCATCGGCCAACGACCCCGGCAACGTCGGCGTTGTGATTAGCGGCGCGGCAAACCCGACGGAGCCGCTGGTCTGCGGATACAACCCGGTCATCAGCGCGAACCGCGCCGGAACGCACGAGGGCACGGTGGAATACGCCCGTCGGAACAGCGTTCCCTGTTTGGCCAGCGCGTCCAACTGCGGAGTGCGAACGACCGGGTGATCGAGGATCGAGAGGCAATCGCCGCGCATTTGGTCCGGCATGAGGAACAAGATATCCGGCCGCTCCACTGCCCACGTTGTGACTGAAACCAACACAGCGCCGAGAACGTTCAACAGTTTCATGATAGATGCGCGACTTTGCCACGCCGACTTTCGCCTTGTCAATCTCCGCCGCCAATGTCAGGAGTTTACGTCATGGACGGATTACCCAACAGCAAACACTACGCTTGGGCAGTGAAGACGGGCTTGATTGAGGTGTGGCGGCAAGACGGCCAGCTTTTTCTCAGGTCAGGCATGAACACACCGTCGGAGTCGCCCACGTGCTCGCTTACCAAGGAAGACGCGCTTGAGATCGCAACGATTCTTTACCATTTGGCCCAAGGCAGTCCCGGCTACTGACGAACGTTACGGCCGGCTGCGGCCTTTGGATTTTATTTCTTCGAGCTTGGTTGACATTTCCTTGACGATGTCGGGATGCTGGGCGGCGATGTTCTTGGTCTCGCTCAAATCGTCGGCAAGGTTATAAAGCTCGGTAGTTGCCGGGGCGCGTTTGCCGGCCTTCTTGCCTTTGCCACCACCAGCACCGGCGGGGATAAGTTTCCACACGCCTTTGCGGAAGGAAAGTATGCCGCCTTGCTCTACGAGGTATTCGCGGCCGGTTTTTCCGCCGAGAAGCGCGGGGAGGACGTTAAAGCTGTCGGGGCCGGCGGCCTCGATCAGTTTCTGGCCGGTCAGCGCGGCGAAGCTGGCGAGCATGTCAACGTGGCAAATGAGCGCACCGGAATCGCCGGTCGGAATGTGACCGGGCCAGCGGGCGATGAAGGGGACGCGAGTGCCGCCTTCGTAGGGGCTGCCTTTGCCGGCGCGGAGCACGCCGTTGTGCGGATGACCGTTGTTGGTCTCGACGGTGCCGGCGTTGACTTCGTCGGGGCCATTGGTGTCGAGGACGCCGCCGTTGTCGCTGGTGACGATCAGTAGCGTGTTGTCTGCGAGTTTCAGTTTGTCGAGGGCATCCATCACGCGCCCGATCGTCGCGTCGAACGAGTGGACGTTGTCGCCGCGGATGCCGGCCTGGCTCGTGCCGCGGAAACGTTTGTGCGGAACGCGCGGGACGTGGATGTCGTGCGTGCAAAAGTAGAGGAAGAACGGTTTACTCTTGTTCTTCTCGATGAAGGCGATGGCCTTGGTGCCGAGCAGGTCGGCCATTTCGTCGTCCTTCCAGAGCGCGGCCTTGCCGCCGACTTGTTCGCCGATGCGCGGGATGCCGTTGACGAACGAGCGCGGTTCGCCGCGTTTGACGGAGTAGTCGAGCTTGATCGGGTCTTTGGGGTCGAGGTTGACGACGCGGTGGTTTTCGACCCAGACGCACGGGGTCCGGTCGCCGGTGGCGGGCAACAACCACGCGTAATCGAAACCGATTTCGAGCGGGCCGGGTTTGATCTCGGTGTTGTAGTCGGTGGGCGTGGTGCCGAGGCCGAGGTGCCATTTGCCGACGACGCCGGTGGTGTAGCCGGCTTGTTTGAGCATCGAGGGAACGGTGACGCGGCCCGGTTCGATGATGAGTCCGGCGATGCCGGGGAGGATGCCGGTTCCTTGCTTGCGAAATGCGTATTCGCCGGTCATGAAGGCGTAGCGGGTCGGCGTGCAGACCGCCGCCGGTGAATGGGCGTCAGTGAACCGACGGCCTTGTTTGGCGAGACGGTCAACATTCGGCGTCTTGATTTTCGTCGCGCCGTAGCAACTGAAGTCGCCATAGCCGATGTCGTCGGCGAGGATGAAGATAATGTTCGGCTTGTCGGCGCCGTTAGCGACGGCGCACAGGCAGAGAATGGCAATGAGTGTTTTCATGATTCTACAATCCTATCACGGAATAGACGACGTCTTGAAGGACGCCTTGTTTCTTCAGTGCGGTGACAATCGGATCCAGCTCGCTCGGCGAGCCAGCGACGAAATAGGTCCAGACACCGCGTTTCTCCTCCATCTGCTCACACGTCAGGAACGCCTCGCGTCCCGCCACGTCGCGCGGCGTCAATCGCCGGGTCACGCGGATCACGGCGCTCTTGCGCAGGCTCTCGGAGTCGTAGGGACACTCCTCCAGCGAGATGACTTTCGTCAATCGCCGGACGACGCGCACCATCTCGTCCTTCTCTGTCGGCGTGCACCAGAACGTCACCACGATCGTGCCGTCGTGTTCGGGCGAGAAATTTCCGCCGTGCCCGACGACGGTGTCAATCGAGACCGCGCGGTTGGAGAACGCCGACGCGATGCTGGTCAACGCGCCCGAACGGTCGGCCACGCGGACGCGGAAGACCCAGTGTTGTTTGTCGCGATCATTGGAACTCATGGTTTCTTTTTCCTGTCTGTGGGCGGAGCGTAGCGGCGCGGTTTCTCCGTGCCGTCGAGCACGCGCCCGGCGGCGACCGCCATCCGTTCCATCTCCGTCGTTTGCTCCAGCACGAACATCGGCGCGAGGTGCGACACCCGGTCCTTCAACCCGCGCACGACCAACTCCGACCGCGCCAGTCCGCCGGTCAGCGCGATCCCCTCCACGTCCGGCCCGGCGGCAACGCACATGGCGCCGATGGCCTTGGCGATCTGGTAGATCATCGCGTCCACGATCAACTTCGCGTGTTCATCGCCGGCGGCGATTCGTTTCTCGATGTTCTCCATCCGGTTGTCGCCGAGATACGAGCGCAACCCGCCGCGCAACGTCAACTCCTCGAACAGTTGTTCCTTCGTGAACCGGCCGCTGTAGCACAGTTCGACCAGCTCGCGCGTCGGCAACTGGCCCGCACGTTGCGGCGTGAACGGTCCTTCGCCGAGCAACGCGATATTGCTGTCCACGATCTTACCGGCGCGCACCGCCGCGATGGTAAACCCGCTGCCGAGATGCGCCACGACGAGATTGACCTGACCGACCGGCAACCCGATCTTCTCCGCGACCTTCTCCGCCGCGCCGTGAACGCTCAACACATGCCCAACGCTCTGGCGCGTGATGCCGGCATAGCCGGAGACCTCAGCCGCCGGCGAAAACTCATCCACCATCACCGGGTCCACCACAAACGCCGGGACGTCGAACCGCTTTGCGACTGCTGCAGCGAGCGGAATTCCGAGATTGGACGCGTGCTTCCGCTCGGCGCGTTCAGTGATCGCCTTTACCATCGCCGCGTCCACGCGATAAACACCGCCAGCCATCTTGTTCTTCGGGCGCGGCAGAAACCCGCCGCGGCCAATGACCGCGTCCACCGCGCCGATGTTGTGCGTTGCGAGGAAACGTTCGATCTCCGTGCTCCGGTCCTCGACCTCCGGCGCGTGCGCGACCTCAACCTCCTGTGCCATGCGTCCGCCCTCGAACAGCGCCAGCTTCGTCGAGGAAGCGCCGGGATTAATGATGAAGACGCGGTATTTCCTCCCGGCAACCTTCACCGGCGCGGTGGCGCGTTTCATCGGCAAATACTCGGCGGCGATGCTGCACAGCGCGACCGACTGGAGTTTCGTCTCGACGTTGTCGGCGCGCGACAGAATCACGTACGGCACCGAGACGCCGACAGTGATGCCGGCGAACGTGCCGAGGCCGTATTTCACCGTCTCCATCATGACCTTGTAGAGGATGTTTGCAGCGTCAATGCTCGGGCAAACGAGGATGTCGGCGTGCCCGGCGACTTCGTTGCCGGGCATTCCTTTCAGCCGGACCGATTCCTCACTGACCGCGAGGTCGAACGACAACGGCCCGTACACCACCGCGTCCGGCCAGCGCCGTCGGGTGAGCGCCTCGGCCAGTTTCGTCGAGGGCAACGAATCAATCACCTTCTCGTTGGCCGAGAGCAACGCGACGCGCGGCTGTTCGATGCCGAGGATGTGGCGCGCCACGTCCACCGCGTTCTCGATCAAGCCGACCATCCGCCCGTAGTTGCAGACGGTCGTCACGCCCGGGTCGGTCAACAACATCGGGCGCCCGCCGCGGACCGGCGCGAGATCAAACATCGTCACGAGACTGATCGTCGGGCGCACCACGATCTTCAACATCGCCCGATTCAACACCGGCGTGGAGATGTTTCCCTTCA
>Ga0194126_10012820_pt1 | contig 10562 bp, 14 predicted proteins | sample TA2KigC150mmetaG_FD_148641 | JGI IMG/M metagenome (GOLD analysis project Ga0194126, IMG submission 148641) | Freshwater microbial communities from Lake Tanganyika, Tanzania - TA2015035 Kigoma Deep Cast 150m | ecosystem: Environmental > Aquatic > Freshwater > Lake | place: Tanzania: Lake...
GTTTGCTATTAAGAACTTCGTATATAGATCAAGAGAACATTTTGATTTTGTCATAATGTAAGTACCATCAAGATGGTGTTTACATTATGACACATATGTTGTGTGGAGCGGAAGTGCGTAGGTTCTATCGAAAATACAATTCAGAACGAGACGAATATCCTGCCTTTAGGGATGTTGAGACCGATGAACTATATTCAAGTATCTATGCGAGAATTATTATTAAAAATAAGAAACCACAAAAATAGTATGAATAACCAAAAAAATTTTTTAGAGCATAAAGATGAAATCCTAAAGGCATTAAATGAAAAAATGTCTAAGGGTGAAATTAAAATACAAGAAAAAGTCACTCTCGTTGATGGTTTTTTCATGCAAAGTTTTCAAGATACCTTACAAGGTATTCAGTTAGGAGGTCGGACAGTTCCATCGATAATGCTTGTTGGCGAAAGTGGACAAATTTATTTTTTCGCTCTTAAGGCGATTTTGCCAAATATTCAAATATAAAAAATATGGAATCTAAAGATAAGATAACTGAAGACTTTGCAAAAGATTTTGTAAAAAGTATACAAAATATGTCTGATAAGCGGATTGAACTCGCCCTAAAGAATAGGGGGATTGAAGATCTGCAAGAAATTTTAGAGCAAGCAAAAAAAGAAACTATTGAAGAATCAAAAAAAGAAAATAAAAGAGAGATAGACAATTTAAAGAGAGATTTTTTTGTTATATTTGGTATATTCGCGTCCCTCGTTACTTTTGTTGTTGGTGAAATAAGTATTTTAAAAACAATAGATAATATTTATGATAAGGTCGGCTTTAGTTTCCTTTTTGTATCTTTTATACTAGGTTTTTTGTTTGGAATTATGTTCTTATTAGACTCAGATGTTATTGAGCATAAATATCAAAAAATGGGCTGGGTTTTTTCACTATTTTTCTTTATTGGCTTAGCTTTTATACTTATACCCTATTTATTAATAATCAAAATTTAAATAATATGAAAATAGAACTACACAAAATAAAAATTTCAGAAGTTGTAAAAAATTACAAGGACAGTGCCGAGGAAGGCGTGTCCGCTTTTGGTGGTAAGCTAGACATTCGTCCAAAATATCAACGAGAATTCGTATATAGCGGGAAACAAAGAGATGAAGTGATCAGAACTATAAAAAATGGATTCCCGCTCAATGTGATGTATTGGGTTAAAAAAGAGGACGGAAATTTTGAAGTGCTAGACGGACAACAAAGAACGATCAGTATCGCTCAATATGTAAATGGAGATTTTTCTATTGAATTCAACGGACGAACTGCCATGTTCCATAACCTCACCAAAGAGGAGCAGGAGCAAATTATGAATTATGATCTCATGATTTATCACTGCGAGGGAAAAGATAAAGAAAAGCTAGACTGGTTTAAAATTATCAATATCGCTGGCGAAAGATTAACAGATCAAGAACTTAGAAATGCCGTTTACACTGGACCATGGCTTTCTGACGCAAAATTAAAGTTTAGTAAAACAAATTGCGCCGCCTATTTGCTCGCAAATGACGGAGGTTCTTTGGTGTCTGGCTCACCAATCCGCCAAGAATATTTGGAAACTGCTTTGTCTTGGATAAATAACGAGCAGATAGAAGAATACATGGCGAAACATCAGCACGATAAAAGTGCAGATGAATTGTGGCAATATTTTCAAGATGTCATTCACTGGGTGCGAAAAACTTTTCCAAATTATAGAAAAGAAATGGTGGGTGTAAATTGGGGCGAACTTTATAATGAGTTTAAGAGCAAAAAACTTGATTCAGAAAAACTTGAAAAAGAAATCAAGAAGTTGATGCAAGATGAAGATGTAACAAAAAAATCTGGTATTTACCCTTATGTATTAACTCGAAAAGAACGATATCTTTCTGTTCGTGCTTTTACTCCAAACATGAAGCGTGAAGCATACGAAAGACAAGATGGTATTTGTCCTGTCTGTAAAAAAGAGTTTGCTATCAATGAAATGGAAGCCGACCATATCAATCCTTGGCATGACGGAGGAAAAACTGTTGCCGAAAATTGCCAGATGTTGTGTAAGGAGGATAACAGAACAAAATCGGGGAAATAAGGAACAAAAAGAACGAGTTGCGGTCTCGTCCTTTCTAGAATCTATCCTTTTATATTTCGAGGATCGTTTCCGTATGAATTTCTCCAGCCTATAGTCCCGTCAAGATTCTGAACAAGTAGCTCTAGGTGTTGGTTTTGTGCAATTTCTCTAGCTTTTTCAACGGCTTCAGCTTTTGTATCACAGATCGCTGAAGCTTTTTGATTACCAACTACCTTAACTTTCCAGTCTTTGCCATTAGGACTAACGAAAATTTGGTTAGCCATTATTGGTTTAAGTAATTAACACCCTTGTTTGTTAAATAATCTAAATCTGATAAGATAAAAGTGTTGAGATTTTACTTCAAAGTTTAGCCAAAACGCCCTAAAGGGTAAAAAAGACATTTCTGATTTTGTTGGAGGAGGATTACCGCAAATAATCACTTCTCTTTTTTATTTTATACCCTTTATTTTACTTGTCAAATTTATCCACAGCCGACCTGTCTATTTTCTTGACATTAACTCTCATTTGGTTATACTGGGGGTATGATTAAACATACATTTTTATTAGAACTGAGAAAAAATCAGGGTATTTCTCAGGCTTTTGTGGCTGAAAAAATCGGTGTCTCAAGAGCTAGTTATATAGAAATTGAAAAAGGCGCAAAAGAACTTACTCTTTCACAAGCAAATAAAATTGCTGAGATTTTTAATATTTCTCTAAATGAACTTATATCTGGCAAAACAAATGCAAGCATAGAAGTTTCTTTACAAGAGAAAGAAAGCAAAAAAGAAAAGCAGGAAATTAGAATTGATGTCCCACAAAAAAATCTCAAAAAGTTTAAAGAGGTTTTACTTTATATTCTTGAAAAGGTTGGTGGAAAACCGAATGTGGGCATGACTGTTTTGTATAAACTCCTATATTTCATTGACTTTGATTACTACGAAAAGTTTGAGGAACAACTTATTGGAGCAACTTATATAAAAAACCACTTTGGACCTACTCCCGTAGAGTTTAAAAAAATTGTTGAAACAATGGAAGAAAAGGGAGAACTAGAAACAGTCAAAAGTAAATATTTTCAACATAATCAGACTAAGTATTTACCTCGCAGAGAATCGGATATTTCTGTATTAAATGCAAGAGAAATCAAGCACATTGATGAAGTGCTGTCTCGTTTGTCTGATAAATCAGCAACAGAATTAAGTGATTACTCGCATAAAGATGTTCCTTGGATTACTGCTCTGGATGGGCGACCTTTATCTTATGAATCTGTGTTCTACCGCACCAAGGACACGTCAGTTCGAGAATATGAACCTGATAACTTATAAAAGCACTTCGGGTTTTGATAAAGATCTAAAAAGATTACTCAAGAAATTCAGAACACTTGAGGATGATATTGACGTAGCAAAAAAGAACGCTATTGAGTTATTCCATTCACTAAAAGTAGATAATAATTCTATTGAGCCAATTCAGAATTTTTGTTCTGATGAAGTAAAGATTTGTAAAATAAAGAAGTTCGCGTGCAAAGCTCTAAAGGGTCGTGGCGTGCAAAGCGGTATTCGTGTGATTTATGCGTATTATGTTTCTACCAATACTGTAGATTTTATTGAGATGTATTTCAAGGGAGAATCAGAGAACGAAAACAAAGATCGAATCAAGGAATATTTATCTAGTCTTTAGGGGGCCCTGCTCGCACCCCTCTCGTCCTCGCGAGCGGGGTTTTGTGCACACGCGAACGGGTGAGCTTGGGATTGGGACCCATGCGCAAGACTCATTGAGAGCTTTTGTATTCAAAAGATCCAATGAGTGGACAGTTTCTGTAAGAAAGGCGGGTCAAGTGTGCAATATGAATTTGAGCCTCGGACATTTCTGCTAAGGCGCCCATGACTAAAGGATGAGCGCCGACGCAATAAGCAAGAGATAATCTAAAGTCTTGAGAAATACTCGGATATGAAAACAAGGAAGGGGTGAGAAGCGAATACTTGGAACTTCGCAAGGTCAGAGTGGGACGGCGCGAGACTGGGTCGCGAGATTTTTCAGCAAAAAAATACTTGTGACATTTCTTTTCTCTCAGACAAATTGTTTCGCCTTACTGAGTCCAAATTATTTTTTAGGATTTTTGGTAAAAAATTCGAACATCAATCAATAAACACCTTATTTTGATTTGTCCATTGCGGAGAGGAAGGGACTTTCTCCTTACAGGAGGAGTTTTGGTTTCCCATTTTTTCGGAGCAGAGCTCCTCAAACATATGGGAGAACCTTTTCAAATCCCTCACGCGAGCAAAGCAGTTTGCTCGCTCCTCTCCGCATAAGAAAATCACCGCCCCAAAAAGGACGGGATTTTCAAATGTGGTGACGATTGGCACAACTTTGAACCGATAGGACGGCTGAGTTACACCAATGTTGATAGGATTATACGAAAATTGAGGCGGATATACCAAGAAAAGCCGGATTTGTTCGAAGTTCCTACTTTCGCTCGGAAGATTTATTAGTCGTCGCGTTCAAAATCTGCCCCACTTGTTCGTTCGTGACCTTGGAACCCGAAAGACGAAGCGATGAGCCAGTGGATTCGATAAGAACTCTACATCGAAGCTCTGTCAGATATTCTAGTGAGGTACTAGATTGTTTTTTGTGTTTATGTTTTGTCATAAATTTTCCGATACAATCCAATATAATCCGATATATGTACTACATCGGATACACCATCTGAAATTGCTCAAAATCTCTCCTCAGAGATTCAAAATTATCTTGGACAAATCCTTCGGTCAGCGGGTAAGCTTGCCAATCAGTATAGATAAAATCGACCTTATCTTTTTCAAGTGTCTTTTGTAGAAAATTTCTAGTATTCCAACAAACAATTAAGTGCTCCCAAAAACTATTTGGATATTTACCTGATTTATTACAGTCTCTCAAATCCGGATACTTTTTAAGATATGTAATGCACTCTTTATAATTTGGCTTATCTTGCGTAAACCAGTGAAATTGCTCGTGTATGAAAGTCTTAAGTAGAAAAAGAGGTTCAGTATTACGAGTGTTGAGTGTGAGGATCGGATGTGAGTGTGGAACTGATTTTTCTTCAACGATTATTTGAGAAGTAAATAGTGGGGTTTTATACTTGGACAACAAATCTTCCAAAATGGACTTCACCTCTTGTTCTTTGGCCGTATTATTTTTGGTTGATACTTCTATTTCCATAGTTTGAATCCCTCCAAGGTTCTTATATTTTACAACTTTTCGGTTTTAGAAAGTATCTTAAAACAAGGGCGTTTTAATGCTCACTTTTCAAAACCACTGGCGGAGAGGGAGGGATTCGAACCCTCGGTTCAGTTGCCCGAACGCCGCATTTCGAGTGCGGTGCCTTCGACCACTCAGCCACCTCTCCAATATCTTAACTACACTCTTTCGCTATGATACATGAAAGGGTGCCTTTCCGCGACATCCCCGTTCTTTGCTACGCAAAGAACGGGGTGCGCGGACCCGCTCGCAGGGACGAGCGGGCGACCACTCAGCCACCTCTCCAATATCTTAACTACACTCTTTCGCTATGATACATGAAAGGGTGCCTTTCCGCGTATTTCCGCGTTCGTTTCGCGAAGTTCTACGTAGTTCGTATATCCTAGCACTTTTTGCCATTTTTTCAAAACATGATACAATGCATCGGTCAAATACATACATGGCCCTATCGTCTAACGGTTAGGACATCGCCCTTTCACGGCGGTAATCGGGGTTCGATTCCCCGTAGGGTCACCCAGCTCTACTTTCATAACAGACGTATGCATACCGCATGCGTCTGTTATGGTATTGCTCTGTATACATATGTAGACTCTATTCATGAAAGTAGGGCTTGGGTAGACCCTAAGCAGGGCGACTACTTGCCTTGCGACGGGGAATCGAACCGAGCACCATTTTTGCAATGGCAAAAGTGGTGCTCGACGCCCAGCAGCATCCAGCCCCATTTTCATAATAAACACATATGCCCTCACTGATTTTTATCCGAGGTATGAGTATTGTTTATGAATGAAGCCTCTCATGAAAGTGGAGCTGGATAACCGCGGGGTCGATTCCCCGTAGATTTTTATACGAATCGAACGACCCAAGGTGGTATACCCAGCCCTACTTTCATAACAGATGTATGCATACTGTATACATTTGTTATGGTATTACCCTGTATACATACTTAAACTTTATATATGAAAGTAGGGCTGGGTCGCTGCGCCGCGTCCAGCGGTACCCAGCTCCACTTTCATACTAAATGTTTCCCTTTGCACAGGGCGATAATTGCGGGCGTGAATATCAATTCAAGTATTGAGTTGTTTATGAAAGTGGGGCTGGATAACTCCGGGACGATTCCCCGTAGAGTCAGTGAAAAAAACTACACGCTATCGCTTAATTTTGCTATACTATCCTCATACTCATAATTACGAAACATATATGGCAAAAGGAATGATGTGTCAGAGTTGCGGTATGCCACTCTCCAAGGACCCACAAGGTGGGGGAACAAACGCGGACGGTTCAAAATCCGCAGTGTATTGCAGTTATTGTTATCAGAATGGGGCATTTATTGCACCTGATATAACTGCTTTGCAAATGCAAGAGTTTGTGGTGGAAAAATTGAAGGAAATGCATTATCCAGGATTTATTGCGAAGTTTTTTGCAAAGAATATCCCCAATCTTGAACGTTGGAAGAATGTCTCTGTTTCAGCAGCCCCAGCCGCTCCTGCCATTGAAACGGTCGTTCCTCCTGTGAACACACCTGTTTCTGGTGCGACAATTTCAAGTGCTCCTGAGACACCCATCGTTTCTCCTCGTGATGAATCTGCGAGTTAAAATGGAGATTTTAGATCGTAATCGTTGAGTAATTAATCATAATAATCAATAGAATACTTTATGGACATAAAAATTATTATCGGAACTATCGTTACCGTAAGCATTATTGGCGGAGGAGTCTTTTTTATGACAGACATTATGTCCGGTAGATCCGAGACATCTCCTTGTGCTGATGCGTGTCGGAAAGCGCATGAAACGTGCCCATCTTTAATTAATGAATCTCAATGTAATACTACTTGTGCAGGAATGAGTAAGGAAACGATGGCGCATTTGGAAGAGTCGGAGACATGCGAGCAGTTGACTTCAAGGCCAGATTTGATTGCTGATAGTGTTATTCCAGAAGGAGCGACTCCTGCACCAGTAGATAAAAATGCTGAACAATGTGAAGCAGCGTGCGGTAGTTATGTTGGCAAGTGTTTAACATTGGTACCTAATGCCACACCCGCTCTTTTTGAAGAAGGTCAATCTTCGTGTATGGCAGAATGCGTCCATTGGGATATAAATAAGATTGATTGTATGGTTGGTGCATTTGACTGCGAATCAATGACCACTGTCTGTGGGCTATAATAAATATGGATAATAATACAATTCTTATTATAGGAGGCACAGTTCTTATTGTGGGAGGAATTGCTGCGGCAGGTATTATGGGGCACGGGATGAAGCAGAGCGCTGATGGTCTTCGTTCTGATGATGATATGGCAATCAAAATGGAGCAACAGGACTTTGAAGATTATTTGGATGAAGAACGCTATTCATTCTGTCAGGGGAGAGAAGAAATCAAGGGCGTTTATACTAACTCTATTTTGGGGAGTGAAAAAGGAAATATCACATATATCTCAGATGATATCTCTGTTTTCGATAAAGAAAAAAATAAACTGTTTATTCTGGGGCGTCGCATCACATATACATATTATGGAGATGCGCAGTTAGCATTTGCTGATGGTGAGGGCGTGTTAAATATAAGTGAAGAAGGGGTAACGACAGAGTATTTCAGTAAGTATACTGCGCCAGCAAGGATTGATTATAATGCAAATATGATTATCCCTGCTCCTGAACGAAAAAGCACTGATTGGGTTGCGGTGCGCATAAAAAGCATCGGTACATTGATGGGTATCACTGATGAGCGAGAGGATATAGAAAATGGAGATGCAAAAGTTTTTTGTCCCAGTTTCACATTGGAAGGTATTTCGCAGTTCCCAGATTATATTTCTTTTGAGAAAGTTTGTCCTGATTATTCTCCCAATCCTGGGGTCGCGTTTTCTGGAAATTTCTCTTATGCATGTGGTGGTGTCGAGAATGCACGTGGGGTAGAATTAGCAAAGGAGTATCAGACATTGGAGCAATTACAATATGAGTTTAATAATATTTCTGGAGACAATGATAATCAGCAGGGAGACGAATTTGAACATACCATTCAGCAAAGTCAGTCAGATAATCAGGATACGCATAAAAAACTACAAGAATTGAGAGATGAATTGAAGTCAAATATCTTTTGATCAATCACATGAAAGAAAAATATATTAAATCATGAATATATTATTGTCTCGATATATTATTATACGAATCTATTTATTTATTTTTCGATTGGTATATGAAACACAAAGACGAAAGCACGCTCGCGTATTTTGGGCGTAACTTATATTATATTTTCGGTATCATCTTGGTATGGCGTGGGATTTGGTATGTTCTTGATTGGGTAGATGTTAGTTTTTTTGGCTCTAATCATTATTGGACGGGAGCAGTAGGAGTCATTCTTGGTTTGGTACTCTTGTATGTACCTGATGGAGATTTGAAGGAGATAGAGAAGCTGTAAGGTGAGTTTCAAGTTTCAAGAACGCTTACGAATAACAAATGTGTACGCCTGCCCCGCACCCTATGTGGTGCTGGGGAATATACGAATACGACTTCTTTTTTTATCGTTTACCGTTTATAGTTTTCGTCTTCATATTTCTCATTTCGTATTTCATCTTTCGTATTCTTGATTTCCGTCAATTCCATAATTCATAATGTATATCTATATTAATAAGTCATAAGTTCATACCTATAAGCTAATTCCTTATTCCTCACATATGGATACCATACCAAATCAGGAACTTCATCGGATTACTTCCACAGCGATTATTCATCGTGACGGGAAGTATTTGATTTTGAAACGGTCTCCTCACAAGAAGACGTTTCCGAGTAAGTGGACGGTGCCGGGTGGTGGACTTGAGACGGATGATTATACGCAGACCGAGAAGACAACACATGACCATTGGTATTATGCTATTGAGCGCTCACTCCGGAGAGAGATAAAAGAAGAATGTGGACTGGAAACAGGAAAGTTGGATTATCTGTTGGATATGACTTTTATCCGTCCTGATGGTATTCCTGTTATTGTTCTCAGTTATTATGGTCCCTATGTCTCGGGCGATGTTGTGCTTGATGAAGATAGTGTTGAGTATGCATGGGTGACGTGTGAAGAAATGAAAGAGTACGACCTTATTGAAGGTATAGGGGAAGAGATTGAGATGGTTGACCGGATATTGAAAGGGGAGAAGGATGTGATATTTGCGAGAGAGAAATAAAAAAAGAAATAACGCGGACACGATGCTGAACGAACGCGGAAAGTCGCGGACACTACGCGGATACGATGCGGAACCTACGCGGACATGATGCAGATCAGACGCGGAATGTCGCGGAACGGGATAAAAAATAGCATGAGGAGATTAAAAATTAGGAGACTACATATTAAACGATAACATACACGACGGATTGCTCTACGAGCAGTCCGTCGTTTTGGTTTATATAAAAACCGTTCTTGTGAGCGGTTGTGAAAAAAAGGTCGCACGGGATGGTATGTGCGGGAGGTTGCGACCGTCTCATGGTCTTGGTCATGAGTGATGTCTGAAATCGTAGTTGAGCGCATTCAGAAACATATCGGGCGCGCCGTGCGACCTCTGAAATCAAAAAAGAACTTATTGGAAATATCTTCTCCGCTTGAGACATGTTCGGACAGTGTCCGGATAACCGATTTCGGTCGCCCCTACTCTCGTAACTGTGCGCAAGCGGAGAAAGAATCAGCATACGAAATAAGATACTCTTTTCTCAAAATATATTGATAGGGTATGTTTGTCAATGACATGATACAAAAGGAAACCCCGCCGTTTTTGGGGGGGGGTGCGGACTGGGGTCAGAGAGACCTTACCGCAATAAAAGAACAATACACTTTCCTTACTTGATATGCCCGTTTGGGGCGTCTCCCGGCAAGATGGAAATGGGGCCGGGTCGGATAGATCAGAAAATTGTTGTCCTTGTTCCCTACCTAAAATAAAACAAGGATTTGGAGCTGATGACTCCATGTATCCAACGTGACGGGGGATACAAGGACAACTTGGCAATTGCCAACCTCTCTTTGTTACCTTGCCCAAGGGAGAGAGGGTAGCATAGATGTAGGCCTTCCCAGTCCCGTGAGTTCCATCGCTAGCTCAAGCCCGAAGGCGAGCGGCGCTCACGGTTTTTGTAGGGTAATGTAAACCACAATCCACCAAAAACACAAAACCACGCCTTAACAAAGCCGTGGTTTGTCATAGTATGGGGAATGTAAAAGAGAAGCCACCAATACTATGTATCATCATCATATCTGTCCGCATTGCGGATGCAAGAAATTGTGGGTCGTTCACGGTACTCA
>Ga0194126_10012834_pt1 | contig 10554 bp, 7 predicted proteins | sample TA2KigC150mmetaG_FD_148641 | JGI IMG/M metagenome (GOLD analysis project Ga0194126, IMG submission 148641) | Freshwater microbial communities from Lake Tanganyika, Tanzania - TA2015035 Kigoma Deep Cast 150m | ecosystem: Environmental > Aquatic > Freshwater > Lake | place: Tanzania: Lake...
GCGTATGCCTTCCGGTATGATTCGTACATCTCCATGCGGGTCAGATAGCCGTCGTGGTCGTAGTCGCGCGCCGGATGGTAGTAGAAGTCACCGAAAGCGATACCCGGGCCGAATTCGGTCGGCGTTATCACGCGGCCGGTGTAGTTGGGTTTGCCGGTCGCGGCATGAACGTTGGTGATGAGCGTGGCGTTGAGCAGGTTCGAAATGTCGCAGTTGAGCGCGAACGAGAGGCCGCCGAGCGTGAAGTCGCGGGACAGCCGACTGTCAACCGTGAAACTGCCCGGCAGCCGGGCCGAATTCTGCAGGCCAATGGCTGTGCCCCGGGCGTCGGTCGGCGTGTAAGGCGTGCCCGAGCCGTAGTTGACCACACCCGCGGCCTCGAAGTTACGCATCGGCAGGAACGCAAAGTCGGACGGGAAGGCGAAGGACAGGTCGCCACGTACGGCATGGCGCTGGTCCTGATCGAGATAGTAGTCGAGCTGGAGCGGCCGCTCGCGCTGATACTGAGAGTAGGCGGTCGAGGCGGTACCCTTGGCAATCTGGAACGTGTAGCCGAGTCGGCTCGACCAGTAGCTCGAGAGCTGCTTGGTCATCGTCGCCTCAAACCCCTGAATCCGGGCGTACTCGACGTTGTAGTACATCGTGTAGGACTGAGGCAGAGCGTCAACCACGCGCACGCCAGCAAGGTCGAAGACGTCTTTGTAGAACGCGGTTACGTCGAACTGGAAGATATCGCTCAGTTGGGCGTCGAATCCGAGCTCGTAGGATATTGTCTTCTCCGCTCCCATGTCGGGGTTGCCGACGATGACGTTGCCGCGCGTGCGCAGTTCGGCCGCAGTCCGGTCGGCATAGGTGTACAGGTTGTCGAACGTCGGGTTCTTGAAGAAGTGGCCGTAGGAGAACCGGAACTTGATGCGCTCGGTTATCGGGTAGGAAAGACCGAGCCGCGGCGACAACCGGTACTTGGCCGGTACCGGCAGGAGTGAATCGGAAATCTCCTTGCGCGCGCCCAGGCTCTCGGGGAAGGCCCGGACACTGGCCTTGGAGTCAAGGAAGTCGAACCGAATCCCGGCTCTGACCACCAGGTCCTCGAAGTCGGCACGGTCCTGGACATAGGCGGCCAGCACCAGCGGCTGGTACCGGAACGCGTCCCAGAACGGGTTCTGGTCCCAGGGCAGGGAGTTGTCGTACATCGAGAGCGTATACCGGGTGGCACTGATGCCGAACTTGATTTCGTGAATCTTCGACACCGTGTGCGTCACATCGAATTTGCCGAGCATGTGACTAGTCGCGCGGTAGTGCCAGGTCCGGTCGTTGCCCTCGGTCACAAACAGCCCGGCGACACCGAACGGATTCTCGGTCAGCGCGTAGGCGCTGGCGAAGTTGGTCTTGTTCGGGTAGTAGTAGACCGGGATGGACTCTCTCTTGTCCGGGCTGATGTACAGCCAGTACGACCGCCAGAGCTGCAACACTCCGTCGCGCCGGCTGGTCAGGGTATCCGAGCCGGGATGGCCCTTTTCGTAGGCAGCGTACTTCTCCCAGTCGAAGATCCAGTCCTCGCCCCGGAAGAAGTAGCGGTCCCAGATACCGTACTTGCGCAACATGCCCCAGAAACCGAGCGTGTCGGCATTCTCGGCATTGAAGTTCCGCGAAGCGACGATCAGGTTGGTCTGGAACAAGCCGAACTTTGCCTCGTAGACCGTTGTCGGCGACAGGAGATGGTTGATTGTGAAGTTCCCCTTGAGCGACCGTACCCGGCGTCCGGGCAGACCGGTCCGCCAAAACTGGTAGGTGTGCGAGTAGGGCCACCACTGATAGTTCGAGTGATGCCCGTCAAGCGTGAACTTCAACCCCTCGCGCGTCAGGGCAAAGGTCTTTGGCATCTGCACGGTCAGCTTGCCTTCGGCCGCGTACTCACCGCGCGGAGCGGGAACCTTGTAGCGGACGTTCCGGTCGTCGTCGGTCTTGTAGTACTCGGTGGACAGGAAGTAGCGCAGCCGGTTCCAGACCGGGGTCGGTCCGCCGAGCGAGAACGTCAGCCGGTTGTACCCGTAGTTGTAACCCGTGCGCGCGGGAAAGACCTCGTCGCTGATTGCGCCGAGCCGGCCCGAAGTCCGCGCGCCGCCCTCTTTGGTCACCGCCTTGATGATGCCCGACATCGCCTCGCCGTACTCGGCATCGAAGCCGCCGGTGATAACCACCACCGATTGCAGCGCGTCGGTCGTCGGCTTCGGACTCGACCACATCGTACCGACAACCGCGTCCTGCGCGTTCACGCCGTCCACCAGGTAGGCGACGTCGTCATAGCGTCCGCCGCGGATGTGGGTCCAGCCGCCGCCGCGGGTCTGGGTCACGCCCGCCTGGAGTCCAACCAACTCGGACAACTGCGTCACCGGCAGCCGCTTGAACTCCTCGCTGGTTATCACGCGCTCGACCGATACGGCCTGGCGCTGTACTAGCTCCTTCTTCTTGGCGAAGACGTCAACTTTGACGCCCAAATCCAGCACCACCGGCGACATCTTGAAGTCCACCGTCGCGGTCAGGTCCTGGATGACCAGGACATCGGTGATCTTCTGCTCATTGTAGCCCATGTACGATGCGCTGACCGTGTACTTGCCGGGCGGGATGTTGATGATGTGGTAGCGCCCGTTGACGTCGGTCGCGCCGCCCAGCTCGGTGCCCTCGACGAGCACGTTCACGCCGACGAGCGCCTCGCCGGTCTTCCGGTCAGTCACCTTGCCACCGACGTTGCCGGTATTGGCGGCAAAGGCCGCCGTGACCACAACCAGCACCGCCAGTGCGGCCCTGATTAGGCCTCGGGTCATTAGGAATTGGTCATTGGTCATTTTCACGACTCACCTCCTACTTCACGCGGACCGGGATGCTCCAGACCGTGGCGCTGTATTTGCCCTTGACTTCCCAGAGCACGACCGGAGGGACTTCCTGCACGTAGAGCTTGTACAGACCGGGAGCAACGTCGGCCAGGAGAATCTGCTGATTCGCCCGCGGCCCCTGCATGTCGTAGCGGCGGCCGTTGAAGTAGACGTACTCCGCGCCGTCGGTGCCGAGGGTCGAAAGCAGACTGGCAAGCCGGATCGTGTCCCGCTGGGCATAGGAGAAGATGCCGCCGGTCGGAATGTCGGCATACGGATAGAAACGCTGGATACCGTAGCGCAGCGTATCCGGCCGCAGCAGCACCGTGTCCAGTCGGCCGCCGCCGGCCAGCACGCATCGGGCGAAGTACGGCGCGTCGTCCGGATTCGGTGCGTAGAACCTCGTCCCGCCCGACAGCTTCCAGAGCTCCCAGTTCCCGGCCGTCTTCTTGAACACGCAGCCACCGGTGGTCACGGCCTCGATCGGCTTCTTGATAACCACACTGCACGGCCTGAGCAGAGAGTCGTAGTACGGCAGACGGAGTGTCTCACCCGGATTGGGGAAGAAGAGCGACTCGCGCAGTGAGTCGGTCATCCGGTACGCGTACATCAGGAACTCACCCGGTATCGTCTCGGCATAGGACACGGTACAGGTCGTCTCGGTCCCCATCGTGTCAAGCGTAGCGGCGAACCGGTACTCGAGGTCGTATGCCGTATCGTCGAACAGGTGCTGGAAGCCGGCACACCGGAACCGCGCTTTGAATGGGTTGCCCTTGAGTTCACCGGCCAGGATTGAACTGGTACTGCCGGGCAGTGCCGTGTCGATCATGACCATCTGCAGTTCGGACAGGCCGATCTCGAACAGGCCTTTGTTATCTTCGATGGCCTTCTTGATACTGACCGTGTCCTCCGCGCCCGGCTCCCAGAAAGGCTCGGGAGGAACGCGGCCACAGCCGTAGTACAGCGCGGCGCAGGCCAGAGCCAGCACGACCAGGGCTCTGGAGCCGATCCGGAGCAGGGGCCAGGCACCGCTCCGGAAGCCGCGGCGAACAGCATTCTGCTGTCCGCTCTTGTTCAGAAACGCAGACATCTCGCTGCCTCCTTTTTGCTAGTATATACTTTCTTCTGCGCCTTTGAACCGGGGCTGCCTCACGTCACCTTGCAGCTCACGGGTCGCAGGCCCCTGCCGCGAAAGTCGGCAAGCAGGGCCTAAAGCCGCCATCAGACCGGTAAGTCTATGCGGCCGGGCCGTCCATGTCAACGAGGCTCTTCCGGACGACCGGCAGCGTTCTGGCTGCCGAGTCCGGTCACAGCCCGTACCGGGCGACAATTTCGTCCTTGGTCTTGTGCAGGATCTCGTACTTCCTGCCGACCTTGATGAACGCGGCAATCGCCCTGTCGATGTGCTCTTTTTCGTGGCCAGCCGAGAGCTGGACGCGGATGCGGGCCAGCCCTTTGCCCACCACCGGGTAGAAGAACCCGATGACGTAGATGCCCTCGGAGTACATGTCACGGGCGAAATCCTGGGCCAGCTTGGCGTTGTAGAGCATAATCGGCACGATCGGGTGCACGCCCGGCCGGATATCGAATCCGGCGTCGGTCATCGCCTTGCGGAAGTACATCGTGTTCGATTCCAGCTTGTCCCGGCGTTCGGTCGTCCGCGACAGCAGGTCGATGATGGTGACCGCCGAGGCGGCGATTACCGGCGGCAGGGTGTTCGAGAAGAGGTACGGCCGCGACCGCTGCCTGAGGATCTCGATGATCTCCTTGCGCGACGCCGTGAAGCCGCCGGACGCCCCGCCCAGCGCCTTGCCCATGGTCGAAGTGATGATATCCACGCGGCCCATCACCCCGCAGTGCTCGTGCGTGCCCTTGCCGTGCTTGCCCATGAACCCGGTCGAGTGGCTGTCATCCACCATCACCAGGCAGTCGTACTTCTCGCACAGGTCGCAAATCTGCTGCATCGGGGCGACGTCACCGTCCATTGAGAACGCGCCGTCGGTCGCAAACACCCTGAACCGGGCCTTCTGCACCTCGTCCGACTTGAGCTTCTCCTCGAGGTCGGCCAAATCCATGTGCTTGATGATGTAGCGCTTCGCCTTGGACAGCCTGATGCCGTCGATGACCGAGGCGTGGTTCAAGGCATCGGTGAGGATGGCATCCTCTTCCTTGAACAGCACCTCGAACAGGCCGCCATTGGCGTCGAAGCAGGACGAGTACAGAATCGCGTCATCCAGACCCAGAAACGCAGCGATCTTCTGTTCGAGCTGGCGGTGGATGTCCTGGGTCCCGCAGATGAACCGGACCGAGGACAGGCCGTAGCCCCACTGGTCGAGCGCCTTGTGCGCCGACTTGACGGTCTCCGGGTGGCTCGAAAGCCCCAGGTAGTTGTTGGCGCAGAAGTTCAGGACCTCCTTCTGCGGCGCGCCGGCCGGGAACTCAACTTTGATACCCGCGCCCTGGGGCCCGTAGATGTACCTTTCCTGCTTGTAGAGCCCTGCTTCCTGAACCGACTTCAGTTCGGTCTGCAGGAACTCTCTTATCTTGCCGTATGCCATTCAGTTCTCCTTAACTCGGACGTTTCTTTCTTCCGCTACTATCACTACGCCGGAGCTCGTGCCCAGCCTCGCTGCTCCGGCCTCAATCATCGCCCGGGCGGCTGAGTAGCTCTTGATGCCGCCCGATGCTTTCACGCCGATTCGGCCCGCGGCAATGCGCGAGAGGAGCTCGACGTCGGCCACGGTCGCGCCGCCGGTCGAGAACCCGGTCGAGGTCTTGACAAACGCCGCGCCCGCCTCGACCACGAGGCGCGTGGCCCGCTCCTTCTCCTCGCCGGTCAGCAGACAGGTCTCGATGATGACCTTCACCGGCCGCTGCTGCGCCGCGTCCAGCACCCGCCGGATGTCGGAGACGACCATCTCGTGCGCCCCGGCTTTGAGCCAGCCCAGGTTCATCACCATGTCCAGCTCGTCCGCGCCCAGGTTCACCGCGGCCGCGGCTTCGGCTGCCTTGGCCTCGCGCAGGGTGGCACCCAGGGGGAACCCGACGACGGTGCAGACCCTCACTCCGCTGCCCTCGAGCCGACGACGACAAAGCGGGACATAGCACGAGTTCACGCAGACAGTGTGGAACCGGTGCTCTATCGCCTCATCACACAACTGCTCAACCTGGACCGGCAATGCGGCCGGCGCAAGCAGAGTGTGGTCAATGCAGCGGGCAATACTGCCGGACTGTTGTTGCATAAGTATGGGCGTGCTGCCTCAATCCGTTTTCGGCGCGCTCAATTCTAGAAACCCGCGCCCAACTGTCAAGCCGTCCGAGCAGCCGCAGAACCGGCACTGACCGCCACTCGCTTCTCGCCGTTCGCCTCTCGCCCGCTTTTCCTCGCTTCTTCGACTCCCTGATTCCCTGGCTCATTCTGCTTCTGACTCCGACCATCCTCGGTTCGTCCTCGGCGGAGCTCCGCCGAGTACCGCCGGGGCGGCCCGAGGAGATGCTCCGAAGCCGCGGTATCCACCCGGGGGCACGATGCCGGATATCGGACTCCGGGTCATCCTTCGCGTCGGGCCCGCAAGGACAGGCAGGCAAGACGTCCCGAGGCCACTGTCAACAGTCAAATACCCATCGGCAGCTCGCTCCTATACTCGGAACTATGCCATTAAATATAGCCGGCGAAGAGGAGCGGAACTGACTTAAGTTGTTGCCCAGCATATGGTTGCCCGATTCAACCTCTCAATCCCTCTCAAGTCCCCCAGACGGTCTGCGTAGCGGCTTCGCTGGCTCCGTCTGGCAGCACGATTGGCTGAGCTTTGGCCCGGGTTTCAGCCTGGGCTTTGACTCAAGGGACGCCTGGAGCGACGCCGCGGGCAAGCGCTGAAGCGATGGCTGAAGCGGCTGCTCAGGCGGTTGCTGATGCGACTACCGAAGCGCTCAGACAGGCGGGTCATGGTGCGGGCAACGGCGCGTATGAATCAGCGATGCCTGTGGTTTTGGCCGCGGTCTTGCCTGCGGCAATGATTGCGCGGTTCTCCGACCGACCTCGGGTTCGACATGGGGCATGTCTCCCGGCGGCTGCGGAACTGCCGCATAACTGCCTGCCGGCATTGACTTTGGCCGGCTTGTTGATAGACTGCTACGTTCGGAATAGCCTGCTGTAACGGTAGCGTGGCCAACACACCGGCCACGACAAGTCCCCTAAGGAGGAATCGATGGCCCTGACTGACGATGTCAAGAACATCATTGTTGAGCAGTTGCACGTGACCCCTGAGAAGGTCACCGACAGCGCCCATTTCGTTGACGACCTGGGCGCGGATTCGCTCGACATCGTCGAACTGGTGATGGCGTTCGAAGAGAAGTTCGGTATCGAGATACCGGACGAGGATTCGCAGCAGTTGACCACCGTCGGCAAGGCGGTGGAGTATCTGCAGAGGCGGATGGCCGAGAAGAAGTAGTCTTCTCGACCGGTTCCGCATGAGCTGAGATGGCAATCGAAGATAGCGGTCGCCGCCGCGTGGTCGTGACCGGACTCGGCGCGGTCACGCCGGTCGGCAATGACGTCCCCGGCTTCTGGCAGAGCCTGATGCAGGGGCGCACCGGCATCGCCCGCATCGCGGCCTTTGACCCGGCCGACCTCGAGGTCCAGATTGGCGCCGAGGTCAAGGAGTTCGACCCGACCCGACGGCTGGACCCGAAGCTGGCAAAGCGCAGCGATCGGTTCACCCAGTTCGCGCTCTACGCCGCGGACGAGGCGGTCAAAGACGCCCGGCTTGACTTCAGCGCTCTTGACCCGGACCGCGTCGGCTCAATCGTCGGCTCGGGCATGGGCGGGGTCAGCACCTGGGAAACGCAGCACGCCGCGTTCGTCGAGAAGGGACCGCGGCGCGTGTCGCCGCTGTTGATACCGATGATGATTCCGGACATGGCCTGCGGACAGATCGCCATCACCTACGGTCTGCGTGGCCCGAACTACGACACGACCTCGGCCTGCGCCTCCGGGGCTCACGCGACCGGCGTGGCAATGCGCCACATCGTGGCCGGCGAAGCCGACGTGATGATTGCCGGCGGCTCCGAGGCTGCAATCACCAAGTTCACGGTCGCGGCGTTTTCGAACATGGGCGCTCTCTCCAAGCGCAACGCCGAGCCGGAGCGAGCGTCCCGCCCATTCGACCGCGACCGGGATGGCTTCGTCATCGGCGAGGGCTGTGCCGTCTATGTCCTCGAAGAGCTGTCGCATGCCCGCCGACGCGGCGCGCCGATCTACTGCGAACTCGCCGGCTTCGGCGCGACCGCCGACGCTCACCACATCACCGCGCCCGACCCCGAGGCACGCGGCGCAACCGCGGCGATGCGCCGGGCACTGACCGAGGCCGGGATCGCCCTTGAGGAAGTTGACTACATCAACGCCCACGGCACCTCTACCCCGTTGAATGACGCGACCGAGGTCAGAGCGATTGTCGAGCTGTTCGGCGAGCATGCCCGCCGGATTGCCGTCAACTCCACCAAGTCAATGATCGGGCATGGCCTCGGTGCGGCCGGCGCGATGGAGCTGGTCGCGACCGCCCTGTCGCTCAAACACGGCCGGGTCCATGCCACGCTCAACCACGAACATCCCGACGACGGCGTGGAGCTGGACTTCGTCCCCGGTGAAGCCCGGGAACGGCCGATGCGGGTCGCCCTGTCCAATTCGTTCGGCTTTGGCGGGCACAACGTCTCGCTTTGCCTCCGGGCATTCGAAGGCTAGCCGGTGAACATCGTCGTCTGCGTCAAGCAGGTTCCCTCGACCGAGACGAGGATCCGCGTCAACACCCAGACCGGGTTCGTTGACCTGTCCGATGCCGAATGGGTCGTCAACCCGTTCGACGAGTACGCGCTCGAGACCGCCCTGAGAATCAGAGAGAAGCTGGGGGCCGGAACCATCACCGCGGTCGGGCTGGGTCCGGACCGAGTCAAGTCCGCGCTGCGCACCTGTCTGGCGATGGGCCTCGACAGCGCCATCCTTCTGAGCGACCCGACGTTTGATGGTCTCGACGCGCTTTCTGTGGGCCGGCTGCTCGCCGCGGCGCTGAAGAACGTCCCCTGCGACCTGGTGCTCTGCGGCAAGCAGGCGGTCGATGACGACCAGGCCGCGGTACCGGCCGCGGTCGCCTGGTATCTCGGCCTGCCCCACGTTGCCGCCGCGACCGAGATTGTCGTCGAAGCGGGAACCCGGGAAGTGACCGCACGACGTGAGGTCGAAGGCGCGACCGAAGTCGTGGCGGCGCTGCTGCCCTGCCTGATTACCATCGGCAAGGCAGCGTATGAGCCGCGCTATCCGACTCTGAAGCTGATGATGGCGGCCAAGCGCAAGGAAATCCCGGTCTTTGACGCCGCCGGGCTCGGCGTCGCTCCGGACCGGCTTACCCGCCGGCTCGAATACGTGGAAGACCGCCTGCCGCCGGGCCGCAAACCGGGTCGGGTCATCGAGGGCGAGCCGGCCGGTACCGTACCCGAGCTGGTTCGACTGCTGCACGAGGAAGCCAAGGTCATCTAGCCGAACATGTTCGACCGCAAACTCTCCCAGGACCGGCTGCTCATCGGCATCGGCGGCAACATGGGGGCGGGCAAGACCACGGTCGCAACCGAGCTCGTCCGCTACGGTGCCAAGGTCATTGACGCCGACGAAATGGGCTGGGGCATCCTGAACCGGGGCACGGCCGAGTACCGCTCGGTCGTTCGCACTTTCGGCCGGGGAGTGCTGACCAAGAGCGGCCGGGTTGACCGTCGGGCTCTGGCCGATACCGCATTTGCCAGCCGCGCCAGCCTGAACAAGCTGAACCACATCGTCCATCCGACCCTGGTCGGGCGCGTGCGCCACGAGGTTGACCGGCACAAGAAGGGGCTGGTTGTGGTTGACGCCGCCCTGCTGTTCTTCTGGGGCCTTGACAAGGAGATGGACGTCTCGATTCTCGTAACCGCGCCCGAGCGGCTCAAAATCGAGCGCATGACCCAGGTCGGCATGACCGCCGAGCAGGTCAAGGCCCGGCTCAAGCTCCAGCAGCCGGACTTGAGCGTCTGGCGTCGTGCCGACTTCGTGTTCGAGAATAAAGGGTCGATGGCAGAGCTGCGGCGCAAGACCCGGGCTCTCTGGAATTTCTTCTACAGCGCCCGGTTTCAGAGCTTCAAGGCCACAAGGAGGGCATAACCCGGATTCGTCCGCGAATTCGGGCTCGTGTCCCCCCCCGGCCCGACGATGAAACTGAAACAGGTCCCGCTTCGGGAAATCGACTGCGCCGGGCCGGTCGTACGTGCGACGACGCCCTACATCCTCGAATACGACGAAGTCGCCGCCCTGGCCGACGACCTGTTCGCGACCTATGCCCGACTGATCAACCCATCGGCCACGGCGCTGGGCCCGCGGCAGCGCGAGGCCAACGCCGAAACCTATCCCCTGCTCGGCCCCCGACGCGAGCTGGGATGGCTGCACGTTGTCTATGACCTGGACGAGACCAGACTGGCGCTCGAGCTGACCCCGGACGAGGCGACCAAGTTCTACCGGCTGCTGCGCGAACAGCGGATTGTCCGGCCGGACCTGGACCAGCTCCGCACCCTGATGTCGGGCAGCCTGGCCGAAACCGTGGCCGCGGTATTCTGGCAGATCGGCGCCATCAAGGTGAGCATGGGCGACTTGCGGCCCCTCTTCCGG
>Ga0194126_10012839_pt1 | contig 10551 bp, 8 predicted proteins | sample TA2KigC150mmetaG_FD_148641 | JGI IMG/M metagenome (GOLD analysis project Ga0194126, IMG submission 148641) | Freshwater microbial communities from Lake Tanganyika, Tanzania - TA2015035 Kigoma Deep Cast 150m | ecosystem: Environmental > Aquatic > Freshwater > Lake | place: Tanzania: Lake...
CCCCCGCCCGCCGCCCCCTGCCCGACGGCGCCGACCGCCGCTCGCGCGAGGCCCGCGGCGCGGACGCCGGCCGCACCCTCTCCATGCTCGAGGCGATGCGCGAAACCCTCCGCTCGCTGCTCGACCGCGATCCGGCCGTCACCCTCTGCGGACAGGACATCGCCGACCCCAAGGGCGACGTCTTCGGCGTCACCCGCGGCCTCTCCACCGCCTTCCCCGGCCGCGTCGCGAACGCCCCCCTCACCGAGAGCACGATCGTCGGCACCGCCGTCGGCCGCGCCCTCGCCGGCGGACGCCCCGTCGCCTTCCTCCAGTTCGCCGACTTCTTCCCGCTCGCCTACAACCAGCTCGCCGCCGAACTCGCCGCCATCCACTGGCGCACCAACGGCGCGTACGAAGCGCCCGTCATCGTCATGGCCGTCACCGGCGGCTACCGCCCCGGCCTCGGCCCCTACCACGCCCAGAGCCCCGAGGCCGCCATGGCCCTCGCGCCCGGCCTCGACGTCGTCGCCCCCGCCACCGCCGCCGACGCCGCCGGCCTGCTCAACGCCGCCTACGAATCCCGTCGCCCGACCGTCTTCCTCTACCCCAAGGCCCTCCTCAACGAGCGCCGCCTCGCCACCTCGCCGGACGTCGCCGCCCAGTTCGTCCCCCTCGGACGCGCCCGCACCGTCCGCTCCGGCCGCGACCTGACCCTCGTCGGCTGGGCCAACACCGTCGGCCTCTGCGAACGCGCCGCGGACGAACTCGCCCGCGCCGGCGTCGAGACCGAGGTCATCGACCTGCGCTCGATCTCGCCGTGGGACCGCGACCTCGTCGCCGCCTCCGCCGCCCGCACCGGCCGCCTCATCGTCGTCCACGAGGCCTCCGCCTTCTGCGGCGTCGGGGCCGAGATCCTCGCCGCCGTCGCCGAGTCGTCCACCGCCCCCGTCGCCCTCGCCCGCGTCACCGGCCCGGACTCCCTCCTGCCGTTCCATGCCGACCTCCAGCTCGAGGTCCTCCCCTCCGTGCGGCGCATCCTCGAACGCGCCGCCGCCATGCTCGACCTCGACCTCCGCTGGGAGAAGCCCGCCGACGACGCGCCCGGCACCCGCACCGTCCGCGCCGCCGGGTCGAGCCCGTCGGACGAGAACATCCGCATCGTCCGCCTCCACGCGAAGCCCGGCGACGCCGTCGCCGCGGGCGCCATCCTCGCCTCCGTCGAGGCCGACAAGGCCCCGCACGAGATCGCCGCGCCCTGCGCCGGCACCGTCGCCAGCCTCGCCGCCGCCGAGGGCGAGATCCTCAAGGCCGGCGCCCCCCTGCTGCGCCTCGCCGTCGCGGACGATGCCGCCTCCGCCGCCCCCGCCGCCGAAGTCCCCGTCATCCGGCGCCGCGCCCGCTCCGCCCGCACCGCCCCCGCCCTGCTCCGCCGCGACGAACGTCCCGTCGTCATCTCCGCCATCTGCCACACCACCGGCGCGCGCGAGGTCTCGAACGAGGAACTCGTCCGCTCCTACCCGGACTGGAAGCCGGAGGACGTCGTCCAGCGCACCGGCATCGAACGCCGCTACTGGATCGGCCCCGGCGAGAACGCCCTCACCCTCGCCGTCTCCGCCTGCCGGAAACTCCTCGACCGCGAAGGCCTCACGATCGCCGACTTCAACGCCATCATCTGCAGCACCGGCACGCCGCTCTCGGCCACGCCCTCCCTCGCGTGCCGCATCCTGAAGGAACTCAACGAGCCCGGCGGGGCCGTCCAGATGCAGGCCCACGACGTCAACGCCGCCTGCACCGGCTACCTCTACGCCCTCCAGCAGGCCTGCGACATGCTCCAGCACAACCCGGATGCCCGCATCCTCCTGGTCACGTCCGAGACGCTCTCGCCCATGCTCGACCACTCCGACCCGGGCACCCTCTTCCTCTTCGGCGACGCCGCCACCGCCTCGCTCATCTCGCGCGAGTCCCGCCCCGGCGGCTTCAACCTGCGCGTCAGCCGGCCCGTCCTCTCCGCCCTCGGCGAGGAGGAGAAGGTTCTCTACGTCCCCGCCATCAACACCGGCGCCTACGTCGCGATGGACGGCAAGCGCGTCTTCCGCGTCGCCATCCGCAAGATGATCGACATGCTCGAGGGCGCCTGCGGCGCCGACGGGCTCTCGATCAACGACCTCTCCATGATCGTCCCCCACCAGGCCAACGAACGCATCATCGAGGCCATCCAGAAGGCGATCAAGTTCCCGACCGAGAAGGTCTTCTATTTCATCCGCGATTACGGCAACACCTCGTCGAACACCATCCCCCTCGCCCTCTCCGCCCTCATCCCCGGCCAGCCCGCCGGCTACAAGGTCGGCCTCACCGCCTTCGGCGGCGGCTTCACCTTCGGCGCCGCCATCCTCGAAGTGCTCTGAGGAGCCGAGGCCATGCTGACCCGCATCTCCCGACGCGACTTCCTCAAGGCCTCGGGCGCGGCCGCGGCCGCCGCCGTCTCCGGCTGCCGGCAATTCGCCCCGGCCTCCGCCTCCGCCCCCGCCCGGCGGTGGTTCAAGGGCAACCTGCACATGCACAACCAGTGGTCCGACGGCGAGCCCCTGCCGGAGTGGGCCGTCGACTGGTACAAGTCCAACGGCTACCACTTCATCTGCCCGTCGGACCACAACATCTTCCAGACCGACGCCCTCCGCTTCGACGGCTTCGGCTTCAACCTCCCGCCGTCGGATCCCGCCGCCTTCAAGGGCGAAACGTCGCTGTGGAAGATGGTCTCCCCCGCGGCCGGCTGGGCGAAGCTGACCCGGGCCCGCATCGACCAGGCCGCCGAACGCTTCGGCAGGGACTCCGTCCGCACCCTCGTCGTCGGCGGCCAGACCTTCGTCCGCATGAAGCCGTTCGCCGAACTCGAGAAGCAGTTCGTCGAGCCGGACAGGTTCCTCATGATCCCCGGCTTCGAGCAGACCGGCGGCTGCCCGGACGGCCGCCAGGTTCACGTCAACTTCATCAACGTCCGCGAGGCCTTCCCCTACATCGCCGCGGAACAGCCGGGGGAGATCCTCGAACGGACCTACGCCAGGGGCCGCGAACTCTACGGGAGAGACTACCTCTTCACCGCCAACCACCCGCTGTGGCGCTACTACGACGTCTCCCCGGCCGACCTGATCGCCCTGCCGCAGATCCGCCTCTTCGAGCTGAACAACAACGAGGTCACCGGCGGCTTCGACGCGCATCCCCGGGGCTGGACACCCGAGCGCTGCTGGGACATCGTCAACGCGCACCGGGCCGCGCACGACCAGCCTCTCCTGCTGGGGATGGGATGCGACGACCGCCACGTCTACGACGGTCCCGCGAAGGCGTGGTCCGTCGTTCGCGCCGCGAACCTCCGCGCGGGGGACCTGATCGACGCGATCGCGGCGGGCGACTTCTACGCCTCCAACGGGCTGGATTTCGCCGACATCCGCTTCGACGGCCGCACGCTCGCCGTCCGGATCGACGTCCGCGAGGAGGGTGCCCACCGCATCCAGTTCGTCGGCACGAAGCGCGGCTACGACCCGTCCCGCCGGACGGTCGACGTCGCCAAGGGCCCCCGCTGCCCCGAACGCAGGATCGACGTCTATTCCGACTCCATCGGCACGACCCTGGCCACGGTCGAGGGCACGGAGGGCGCCTACACCCTCAAGCCCGACGACCTCTACGTCCGCGCCCGGATCGTCCGGGTCTCCCCCGAACTCCAGCCCGACTGGAAATCCCGCCCCGCCGCCTGGTCCCAGCCGTACCGGTAGCCCTCCCGCGCCGTTGTCGTCATCTCGTCGCCCGGCCCGGACGAAGGCAAGCGCATGAGGACGAGGGACGAGGGGCGTGGGTCGAGGGGGCGTGTGAGAGTGGCTGGTGCCGGGAGGGCCGCCGGCCCCGGCGGCCGAACGAACGACCTGAAACGAACGCCCCGCCCAGCGTCCCGTTTGACAGCCCGTTCCGCAGCGACGTACCCTCCGCCCCATACGAAGAGTCCGCACGCCGGGAGACCGCGGACGCAGTGGATGAACCGATGCAAGGCGACGCACAGGTCCATCGGGCCGCGGATCCGGCGGGATCCCGCGGACTCGCTCCCATCGGCGGATCGTCCGTTCCCTGCCTCCGATCTCCCGCCGCATACCTTCGCACCCTCCGCGCCTCACCGGCTCCCCGCCCCTCGGCCCCGTCTGAGGCCTATCGCTTTCCCCTACTGCACCCACGAAACCAAGCGGGAAAAGTCATGAGGCCCGGCACATGATCCCAACCCTCCGACATCAATCATTTTCGGGCTCATTCGATGGTGGGCTTCCACAGGGGAAGGGCGCGAAATGGAAACACAGGACGCCCGTGTACCGAGTTCACCGATGATGCGGTTGATCTACAGGGCGGGCGACCTGATTGTGCGATACAAGCGGGTGGCGCTCATGGTTGCCGTAGTTGCACTCCTGGCTGAGGCGACCCGCGTCACCTGGAGAGGAAAGACCGGGGACTTCGGGCCCGTCATCGACGCTGTCAACCGACTGGCAGCGGGAGAACCGCTGTATGTCGGCAACGAGACCGGACCCACCTACCCCTATTCTCCGTTGTATGCGTTGTTGCTTCAGCCGCTTGGAATGCTTCCCGATCCGGCTATCCGGTTCCTCTGGTATCTTCTGACGTGGCTGTTCGTTGCTGGATCATGGAGTTTGACTGCACGGATTCTCTACGACCGCGAACGATCCGACGCTGCGGTTCCCAAGGGGTACTGGTTCCTTGCCGTTGCTCCTGTATCGTATTTCGCTTACTACAACGCGCTGAATGGTCAACCCACCCCCCTCATGATGTTCCTCGTCATCCTCTCCTACTACCTTGACCGGCAAGGACGACAATGGCTGGCGGGGATCGCGTTGGCGGCCTCCATGCTGATAAAACCATTCCCCGTCATCGTCCTCGGATTCTGCCTCTTGAGGAGACGATGGCTCACAATCCTCTCAACGGCCGTTGCATCGTGCGTCTTCCTGATCCTGCCCGTTCTCCGCTTCAAGGAGCACTATGTGGAAGTGCTCAACCGTTGGATGCAAGTCAATCGGCAGCAGCAGACCATTTACGACATTTCCGACTGGGGGCACCAATCGATCTCATCCTTCTGGTATCGAGCCTTTGGCCGACATCATCCCCCTCCTTTCCTCACAGATCCGGCTGATCCCGTCTTCTGGTTTGTCTGGCTGAGCATTGCCGCCCTGGTTGTCGTGACGGTATTGACGACGCTTGCCGCGGCGCGAACGGGGCGCCAACAGGATGAGCATGCCGCGTTCGCACTGTACCTCTTATGCTGGGCGTTGCTTCCGCCCACGAGCTGGAAGCACTACTACATTCTTCTTCTCTTCCCCTGCGCACTTCTTGCGAAAATCGCCCTTTCCAACGAGGCCGGCGGCAAGGCGAGCATGCGTGTCCTGGGCGCGCTCGTTGTCGGGCTCATTCTTCTGCACACGGATCTGCCGGGCGTGAAGCACACCTTCTATGAACTGTCCACGTGTGTCTTCATGGGACTTCTCGTTTTCGGGTTGCTCGCGGTGTTGGTGGCGAAGTCATTCATGGCCCAGCCATCGCCCTCGCTTGTACGAGCGACCCGCCACGGGTCGCTCGACGGTGAGGCGCAAGGTTCGGCACCTCGGCGCACGTCATGAAGGGACGAATGAAACACACAGAAATGCAAGTGCGGAGCTGTCGGATCCTGCTTTGCCTCTTCGCTTCGCTCTTGGGTCCGACGGGGTGCACCCCTCGCGAAGACCCGAGGGCCAGGGAAAGGGGACTCGCCTGCCTGCGGGTTCTGATGGCGGAGGACCTGCTGTCGCATGCACACGTCGAGGTGCCCAGCCTGGAGAACATCGCCATTCTCGGAGACGGGGCCGAGCCGTACCTTGGCCTTCGACTGTTTCCCGGCCAGAAGAAATGCAACGGAGGCATCCGAGCGGAAGTGAGCGTTGACGTGCCTCACCGGGAGGGCGACACCCTTCGCTACGAGTGGCGTTTCCGGGTGCCTGCGGACTTCCACTCCGACGCACCGAAGAACCGCTGGTGGGTCATCGGGCAGTGGCATGACCAGCCCGACACGAGCCGCGGCGAGACATGGAAGGGCTTCCCCTCGCGCAGCCCGACCGTTCTCATCGGCATCGGAGAGCACGACGGACGCACGGCCATCGGCATCGAGTACGGCCCTACCCAAGCGGAGAAGCGAGGCCCCCTCTTCATTGAACGCGGGACGTGGCATCCCATCGCGCTTGTCATCCGTTGGTCGCAGAAGGCCGATGGGAGGGCCGAGGTCTTCTTCGACGACATGACCCGGCCCGTCTTCACCCTTGACGGCCCCAACATGCACAATGGCTTCCAGCACTACTTGAAGCTCGGCATGTACCGGCATCCGGATATCGCCACGGACAACTGGATCCACCTCGCAGGACTGAAAGTGGCCTTCGTTACCAACCCTGTCGGCCGGCAAGCCCCGACGACCTTGCCGGAATGATGTCACGGAAGCCCCAAGAGACGAACCGCCGAGCCGGGGCACGGCAGCGAACGGCCTCTCCGCCGCCCGTTCGAGCGTCGCGGGCGCCCGCGAGCACACCGTGCGCCGCGCCGCCGCCGAGTCTGTCGATGAGCTTGGTCGTCCGCCTGGAGAGAGAGCAAACATGAAATCATCAACCGGCAGCATGGTGGCTGTTCTCACACTGATCACGGCGGCAATTGCATCGAGTCCGATCGCATTCCATCCTGCCGCGCCGCACGTCCCAGCAACCAAAGCCATAGAGATTGCAGACAAGTACGTGGGCGCAGCAACCCATTCAGCGCGCTACTGCTGCAGTGCCGTCCTGGATGAAGGGGGAATGGCACCCGCGCCACATGGGTCTTCCCGGCATTGGCATCTGCAGTATCAGGACGCCGGCGCCGAGCGCACCAACGTCCTGCACGTTTACGTGGCGATGGATGGGCAGGCGGGAAGTCAGGTGCCACCATTAAGCAGATGAAATGCGGCGAACCAAGGCGTGGAGCGTTCGCTTCACCCGCGGCGCGCCGGCAGCTGACGCACCCGGCCCGCAGCGGTTTCTGGTCCGCTCACCCATGACCATCGACCAAGAGATGAAGACAAGATTCAAGTTCGTTCGTACCCGCAGATACCTGGATGCCGATCTGGAACTGGTGCTGACGAAGACAACACAGGCGGATCCGGTGAAGAAGCATGTGCCGGGGTACGAGTTTGAGATGCGCCAGGCTGGCAAGACAGCCACGATCGGCAGCATTCGTTTGAGGATCGGCCGGACACGTCCCCTGGTCGGCTGGTGCGGACATGTGGGATACGGGGTCGACGAGAAGGCGAGAGGCAAACGCTATGCCGCCAGGAGTTGCAGGCTCATCTTCCCCCTTGCGTCCGCCCACGGACTGCAGACGCTCTGGATCACATGCGACCCGAGGAACATGGCATCACGCCGCACATGCGAAATTGCCGGGGGGACCTACGTGAACACGGTTCGCGTCCCGAAAGGGACGGAGATGTACGACCAGGGGCGACGATGGGTGAGAAGGTACCGATTCGATTTGAGAAGACTTCTGTCGAACGCACCACGGGCCTTCACGGATCGCGGTGGCTAACCGTGAAGTCTCCGCCTCCGCCTTTCGGGCTACGGCGCGGCACGCCCGCCTTCGCGCCCGCCTGACCGCGGGCGGCGGGACCGCGGCCCGACTGACCTCGCCGAAGTCCACCCCTGCCTTCGACACTCGACACTCGCCACCCGCCACTGTTCCCCCTCGCCCCTCGTCCCTCGCCCCTCGTCCCCATTCGGTTGTCCCCATTCGGTTGTCGTCTTCCGGCCCGCCCTCGACCCTCGCCCCCCGCCCCTCGTCTTCTGCCCCCATTCGTTTGCCCTCCTCCGCCAGCCACTCGCCACTTGCCACCCGTCACTACTCCCCCTCGCCCCGCCCAACCTTGACTTCGTCTGCGGCTTCCCACCATGCTGATCGCATGATGTCCGACAGGAACGCGCCCATGACGGACGCGCACACGGCGTCGCGCGGCACGTTGCGCTCCGCGCCGCCCGTGCCGCGGGCGTTTGACCTAGTCGCAACCGTGAGGAACAGGATGCTCAAGAGAATGATCCCGCTCGTTGCGGTACCGTGCTTCGTTTCGGCACCCGCGGATGGATCTGGGGGCGGGACAACAGACCCGGCCGTGCACCATCGACCCGCCGGGAAACCGGCGCCGAACGTGGCAGTGCTCTACAGCGACACGTTCCTCCTGCACGACACCGGACCGAACCACCCGGAGCGTCCGGATCGCCTGGAGCGGGTGGTCGCCCGCCTCAAGGGCGACAAGAAGCTCTCGGCGGGACTGGTTTGGCCGGAGTTCAGGCCGGCGACGATCGAGGCCCTCGAAGCCGTCCACGCCCAGGACTACCTCAGGCTGGTCGAACGAGAAGTCAAGGCCATCGGGGAACGCGGCATCGCCGACCTGAGCACCGGGGACACGGTGATCTCCCCGGGCACCTGGGAAGCGGCCACACTCGCCGCCGGGGCGGGGATCGCCGGCTGCGACGAGGTGATGTCCGGCCGGGTCTCGTCCGCCTTCGCGCTGGTCCGGCCGCCGGGGCACCATGCCTCACGCGCACGGGGCATGGGTTTCTGCGTGTTCAACAACGCGGCCATGGCTGCGCGGCATCTCCAGAAGCGCCACGGCATCCAGCGCGTGCTCATCGTCGACTTCGACGTCCACCATGGCAACGGCACCCAGGACATCTTCTACGAGGACGATTCGGTCTTCTACTTCAGCGTCCACCAGCACCCGCTGTACCCGGGCACCGGACGGCCGACGGAGACCGGCAAGGGCAAGGGGGCCGGCTTCACCCTCAACGTGGATCTTCCCGCCGGCGCCGGCGACCATGCGGCCCTGGACGCCCTGCGGAACAAGCTCAAGCCGGCCATGGAGAAGTTCAAGCCCGAGTTCGTCCTGGTCTCCGCGGGTTTCGACGGCCACAAGGGCGATCCTCTGGGCGGGCTTGCCTACAGCGACGACGGCTACGCGACCATGGCCGAAGTGCTCCTCGGCATCGCCGACCGCCACACCGCCGGGCGCATCGTGTTCCTCTTGGAAGGCGGCTACGAGCAGGAGAACATCGCCCAGTCGGTGGCCCGGATTCTGGCCGTGCTGGTAGGGACGGAGGGACCGGAGATCCGGAACTCGCGAGGTTCAAGAGACTGAGGACTCCCACGGATCGCGGCAGCGAACCGTGAAGTCCCCACCTTCGCCCTTCGGGCCACGGCGTGGCACGCCCGCCTTCGCGCCCGCCGGACCGCGGGCGGCGGGGCCGCGGCTCGACTGAGCGCGCCGAAGTCCGCCCCCCCCCTGGTCCGCATTCGGTTGTCCCCATTCGGTTGTCGTCTTCCGGTACGCCCTCGACACGGCCCTCCCTCGCCCCTCGTCCCTCGCCCCTCGTCCCTCGCCCCTCGACCCTCGCCCCTCTTCGCTTGCCTTCCTCCGCCCCGCCACTCGCCACTCGCCACCCGCCACTGTTCCTCCTCGCCCCGCCCGACCTTGGCTTCGGCTGCGGCTTCCCACCATGCTGATCGCATGATGTCCGACGTACACAGGGGACTTGAACCCCATCAGGACCGCGCGTATGTTGGGCGTACAATCGCATGCAGCCGACGCGGGAGTCCTGCGGCGCTGATGCGGAAAGCCGGACCCGGAACGATGAAAACGAGAAACGCCATAGTCATCGGATTGATCGTCGGCCTTTGCATTGCGGGCTCGCGATTCGCGTTCGAGTCATCCATGCCATCGCTTGTTCCCTTCGATGCCCAAGGTGGCCTCTGGGTCGCGTTCTCTCTTGTGGTGAGCGGGGTCACATTCGTCTTGGCGTCACTGTTCTGTGCTCTCACGCTCAAGCTCTTTGGCAAACGCATGCGAATGCTGGGCATCCTATGCCTCCTGCCGGTACTGTTCTTCGGCGGCTGTACTATCCACCGAATGGTTGAATTGAAGCAGATCCGGAAAGCCCTCCTTGACGCGAAAGACCCAACAACAAGCCCCGATCGCTTGCGCGCTCTGGTTGGATACGAGACAGGATTTGGCTACGAGATTGACAATCGCATTGCATCCAACCCCAACACCTCGGCCGATGTGTTGCGACTGCTGCACGGCAAACCCGGCCAGGTTGGGACCGAGATGAGCCTCGCAAGAAACCCCAACACCCCGGACGACATCCTGCGCAATCTTGCCAAACGAGATGACGAATGGAAGAAGTACATTCAGGAATCACTTCAAGCAAACCCGCGATATAGAGATAGCAGCTCCAACAGACTAGGGACTCCCACGGATCGCGGCAGCGAACCGTGAAGTCCCCGCCTTCGCCCTTCGGGCCACGGCGTGGCACGTCCGCCTTCGCGCCCGCCGGACCGCGGGCGGCGGGACCGCGGCCCGACTGACCTCGCCGAAGTCCACCCCTGCCTTCGACACTCGACACTCGCCACCCGCCACTGTTCCCCCTCGCCCCTCGTCCCTCGCCCCTTGCCCCCATTCGGTTGTCCCCATTCGGTTGTCGTCCT
>Ga0194126_10012846_pt1 | contig 10547 bp, 2 predicted proteins | sample TA2KigC150mmetaG_FD_148641 | JGI IMG/M metagenome (GOLD analysis project Ga0194126, IMG submission 148641) | Freshwater microbial communities from Lake Tanganyika, Tanzania - TA2015035 Kigoma Deep Cast 150m | ecosystem: Environmental > Aquatic > Freshwater > Lake | place: Tanzania: Lake...
CTACCGGCTACCGGCTACCGGCTTTACCAACCGCCGCCATAGTTCTTGTACAGAACCGGCAGGTAAAGCTTATAGCGAGGTGGCAAGTAGAGGACCACGTTAGCCTCGCCCAGCCGTGAGCCGACGATCACCCGCACCGTGACCGTAGTGGGCGTGGTGCCCGCCGTCAGGGTAGCCGTGACAATGCCATTGACCGTCGGGGCGCTGAGTGGAGCAATCGTCGCCCCGGCCGTGACGAAGAAGTTGGCTACGTTGCCGTCGGCCACGGGATTGCCGTAGATTTCGGTCACCGTGGCCGTGATGGCGGAAGTGGAGACACCATCGGCCGGGATCTGCAGCGGATAGGCCGTGACGACCACGTTCTGCGGCGGATAAGGAGTTGTGAAGGTCACGTCGGTCGTGGCCCAGATGGCGTCCACTGTGGCCGTCACTATAGCTGTCCCCGTCTTGGTGCCTGCGGTCAGGGTCGTCGTGGCTATGCCGTTGGTCGTCAGGGCGGTCAGCGGGTTGACCGTGCCCAGGCTGGTGGCAAAGCTGACCACTGCACCATCGGCCACCAGGTTGTTGCCTGCGTCACGCACGGTCGCCGTCACCGTTGACGAGCCAGTCACGATGGAGATGCTCGGCGGCGAGGCAGTCACAGTCACGGAAGCAGGCGGCCCGATGGTGAAGGTCACCTCGACCACGCGTAGCACTACACCGGCCGCGGCGGAAACCTGTGCCGTGCCTATGCTCAGGCCAGAGACGAGCGTGGTCAGAGCGACGCCGCCCGTGGTGGTTGTGTTGTAGATAGTCGAGCCGCTCTGCTGGAAGGTACCCAGCGTGGTGGCGAAGCTCACGCCTGTGCCATTGGCCACCACGTTGCCATAGAGATCGCGTATCGTCGCTGTGACCGCCGCTGTATCCCCGCCGATGGGGATGCTGGTCGGGGAAGCCAGCAGTAGCATGTTCGCCGGTGGACCGGGCATGAACACCACCGTCGTGGTGCCTGAGACTGTGCCGGCGGTGGCGGTCACTACTGCCGTGCCTGCTACGGTGCTGGCACTCAGGGTGGCCTGCGCGATGCCGTTGTTGGTGGTGGTCACGATGGGAATGATACTGCCCAGGCTGGAGGTGAAGGTCACCAGCGTGCCATTAGCCACCGGGTTGTTGCCGATGTCCAGCACCGTGGCCGTGATCACCGCCGTGCCTGTGGCCACCGGGATGCTCGGCGGTTGGGCCACTACGATGACCGTACGCGGCAACCCGACAGTGAAGGTCACATCCACGAAGCCGCTCGCTACGCCGCTGTAGGCATACACTCGTGCTGTGCCGACGATGTTGCCAGACGTCAAAGCCGTGGTAGCCAGGCCGTTCACTGTGCCCGTAAACGGCGGTGAGACACTGCCCAGATTAGTGGAGAAGTCTATGCGTGTCCCATCACTGACCAGATTGCCGTACTGATCCCGCGCCGTGGCTGTCACCGTGGACGTGTACCCGCCGATGGGCATAACCAGTGGAGAGGCCAGCACGGTGATGGTGAAGGGCAAGCCTGGGGTGAAGGTCACGTTTGTCGTACCCCACCTGCCTCCGGCCGTGGCCGTGACGATAGCCACGCCCACGACGTTGGAGGTCAAGACGGCAGCGATGGTGCCGCCGGTGGTCGTGCCGGTGGGCGGGGCGATGCTGCCCAGGCTGGTGGTGAAGGTCACTAACGTCCCATCAGCCACCGGATTAGTAGACTGATCCTGCACCGCGGCGGTGATGACTACCGGCGCGCCAACGACTGTGCTGGTCGGGAAGGCGGCGACGGTCACCGTGAAGGGCGGCCCAGCCGTGAAGGTAACCGGCAGCGTCCCCACAGCGATACCCGCCGTGGCGGTGACCAGGGCAATACCGGCGGTGTTACCCGAAGTGAGCGTGACCGTGGCCAGGCCGTTACTCGTGGGGCGCGTGGGCGGGGCGATGCTGCCCAGGCTGGTGGTGAAGCTCACCACCGTGCCGTCAGTCACGCGGTTGCCGTACTTGTCCACTACTGTGGCCGTCACCGTGGACGTGCTGCCCCCTATGGGGATGCTCGGCGGCACCGCCACCAGGGTCACCGTGAAGGGCAGGCCCGGCGTGAAGGTCACGATAGCCGTGCCCCAGCGAGAGTCAGCCGTGGCCGTCACCACCGTCGGGCCGACGATCAACGAGGTGACGGTGGACGTCGCTACGCCTGCCGCGCTGGTGGTGCTGGTTGGTGGGGCAGTACTGCCCGGACTGGCCTGGTAATATACCACCACGCCGCTGATCAGATTGTTGAACTGATCCCGTACCGTGGCCGTCAAGTCGGCGGGGGTGCCCACCACCGTAGTCGTAGGTGAAGCGACGAGTGTGACCGTGAAGGGTGCCCCGGCGGTGAAGGTGACCGGCGTCGTGCCGAAGGCCGTGCCGGCGGTGGCCGTCACCGTTGCCGTGCCAGCAATGTTGCCAGCCGTGAGCGTGGAGGTAGCTATGCCGCTGATGGTAGTGGACGTGGGGGGGTTAAAGGTGCCACCCAGGCTGGCCTGGTAATATACCACCGTGCCATTGGCGGCCAGGTTGCCATACTGGTCCGTCACCGTGGCGGTGATGGTCGCTGTGCCCACACTTACGGGGATGCTGGTGGGAGAAGCCGTCACCGTCACCGTAAACGGTGCCGCCGCCAGGAACTGCACGTTGGTGGTGCCTGTACGCCCATCAACCAGGGCGATGACGGTAGCCGTGCCAACTATGTTGCCGGAGGTCAGCGTGGTCGTGGCCACTCCTCCTGTGGTAAGCCGGGTGGGCGGAGCAACAGAGCCCAGGCTGGTAGTAAAGGTAACCGGCGTATTATCGCCCACACGATTCCCGTGCTGATCCACCACTGTGGCCGTGATCGTGGCCTGGTTCCCACCAATAACGATACTGGTGGGGGCGGCCGTCACAGTCACGGTGAAGGCGGAGAGTGGCGTGAAGGTCACGGGGGTCGTCGCCCAGGCTGTGCCTGCCGTGGCCGTCACTGTAGCCGTGCCAGCGATGTTACCGGAGGTCAGAGTAACGATGGCCACGCCACCGGTGGTGGTTTGTATTGGCGGGGCTACACTGCCCAGGCTGGTGGCGAAGGTCACCATTGTGCCGTCCGCCACCAGGTTGGTGTACTGATCCGTCACCGTGGCGATGAGCGTGGAGGTGACGCCGCCCACAGGGACGCTGGCGGGATTGGCCGTGAGCGTCACCGTGAAGGGCAAGCCCGGCGTGAAGGTCACCGTGGTCGTCCCGGAGATGGCATCCACCGTGGCCGTCACCGTGGCCGTACCCATGAGAGTGCCGGAGGTCAAGGTCGCCGTAGCCACGCCACCCGTGGTGGGCCGCGGCTGCAACTCGGCAATGCTGCCCAGGTTGGTGGTAAAGGTTACCAGCGTGCCGTTCGCCACTAGATTAGCGTACTGATCCCGCACCGTAGCCGTGAGCGCAGCAGTCAGCCCGCCGATGGGAATGCTCGTCGGCTCGGCCACCAGAACGACGCTCGCCGCCGGGCCAGGGGTGAAGGTCACGTTGGTGGACCCCGACCGGGAATCGGCAGTGGCCGTTACTAGGGCCGTGCCGGCGATAACGCCCGAGGTCAGCGTGGCCGTGGCCACACCATTGGTCGTGCTGCCGGTCACAGGGGCGATTGTCCCCAGGCTGGTGGCAAAGGTGACCACCGTGCCATCACTCACCAAGTCGCCGCCCCAGTCACGCACCGTGGCCGTCACCGTCGCCGTACTCCCACCTATGGGGATGCTCGTAGGGAAGGCCGTCACCGTCACCGTGAAAGGCGCCCCCGGCGTCACCGTGAAGGGATTGCTGACGCCCAGCTTGCTGCTGCCCGTGGTCGTGATGACTGCGCTGACCCAGGCCTTGAGGATGGTCACGCTGCCCGACCAGACGCCGTTGACGAAGTTACCCGTAGTGGTAGGCACGATGGTCGCGGTGCTGTCAGCGAGGGTATTGCTCCCCGTGTAGCCGGTGGCGATGTTATTGTAGGCATCCTGCGCCGTGATGGTGATAGCGAAGGCCACCCCCGCCTGCTGCGTGCCGATAGGGGCGAAGACGAAGTGATCCAGCGGGCCGGGCGTGAAGTTCACGTTGGTTGTCCCGAAGCGGGAGTCAGCAGTGGCGGTGACAATGGCTGTGCCCACCGTTGGCCCGGAGGCCAGGGTGGTGGTGGCCACGCCACCGCTGGTGAGCCGTGGCTGTGTCTCCACAATGGTGCCCAGGATAGTGGTAGTGAAGGTCACCGCCGTCCCATCGGAAATGGGGATGCCCAGGGGGTCCCACACCGCGGCCGTGATAATCGAGGTAGCACCGCCCACGGGGATGCTGGGGGGTGCGGCGGTTACAGTGATGGTCCACGGGGCGCCGGTGAAGTAAACGATAGTGGTGCTCACCTGGGCGCCTGCCGTCACTGTGACGGTGGCCATGCCCGGGGCGAAACCGGAGCGCAGGGTGGAGGTAGCCACACCACCGCTGGTGAGCCGCGGCTGCCCCTCCACGATGGTGCCCAGATCGGTAGTGAAGGTCACCAGTGTGCCGTTGGCCACCAGGTTGCCACAGGCATCGCGCACAGTAGCAGTGATCAGCGCCGTAGCAAAGTTATTGGCCGGGATGCTGGTGGGATGGCGGGTCAGCACCAGGCTGCCCGGCTGTCCCGGATTGACCGTGAGGTTAGCTGTGCCGAACACCGTCATTGCCGCTGTGGCCGTGAGCACTCCGCTTGTAGTGGTGGCCGTAGTGCCCCACACCGTGGTCGTGACTACACCGTTTACCGTGGTGGCGGTGGACGGGCTGAAACTTGCGCCGGGCACGTTAGTGGTGAAAGTCACCGGCGTGCCATCGGTGACCACGTTGTTGCCGTAGGCCAGCACAGTGGCCGTTACGCTGCCGGGGCCACCGCAGGTGACCGTGTAGGCGCTCTGGCCCAGGGTGACGGTCAGCGGTGGGCCAACGGTGAAGGTGACCGTTGTGGTATTGGTGACCAAGCTGCCGGAGGCCGTAGCCGTGATCGTCGCCGTGCCTACCTGGCCCGCGGCGGTCAAGAAGCCGTTGAGCTGGCCAGTGCCGCTCTTGATCGCCCCGCCGGACTCAAAGGCATCAATGACGCCAAAGGTGCCGGAACCAGCCTGCAGCGTCACGGTCATGACGTGTGGGCCAGAGGTCAGGCTGTCAGCAATCAGGGCCCGGAAGCCGCATTCCTCGGTGGCACTGCTGCTCGTCTGGGTCACGACGCCAGCCAGCGAGCCATCTATCCAAACGCGTAGCACGCCGTAATCGCTACGCTTAGGATACCAGAGTGCCGCTGCCGTCCCGGTGAAGGTGTAGGTGATTACGTCAGCAGAACTGGTGGTGTAAGCAACCACGATGCCCGTGCAGGAGCCTGCAGTATACGTATGCACTTGAGTCCAACCCGACCGCGTGACGTGGGGATCGCCGGCCGACTGCTCCGCCTCAGAGCGGTCAAAGACAGGATTGGTGGAGCCAAAGCCCGGTGTGATGGCGAACCCGCCCAGGGTGCCGTTGGGCGAAGGATTGCCAAAGGCGTCGCGCACGTTGGCTGTCAGGGTGGTAGTATCCACGCCGTTGGCCACCAGCGTGGTTTTGCCAGGGGTCACCGTGAGGCTGACCGCCGGCTTGCCGAAGACCACAGAGGTGGTGCCGGTGACAATGCTGCCGTGGGCGGTGCCGGTGATAGCCACCGTCCTCGTCACCGGGTCGGCGTCGGCCAGCCGCGCCGAGGTGAGAATAGCGGTGGCCACACCGTTGGTCGTGGTGCTGGTCAGGGGCGCGATGCTGCCCAGGTTGGTAGTGAAGGTCACCGGCGTGCCGTCGGGTGAGGAGCCACCGAAGGCGTCCGTGGCCGTGATGGTCACGGTGGCCGTGGTACTGCCCGTAGCGACGAGCTGTCCAGGGCTGGCGCTTACCATGAGGGGAGGGACCACCGGCTTGCCGAAGACGACAGAGGTGGTGCCGGTGACGGTGCTGCCGTAGACGGTGCCGGTGATGGTCGCCGTCTTAGTCACCGGGTCGGCGTCGGCCAACTGCGTCGAGGTGAGAACAGCGGTAGCCACACCGTTGGTCGTGGTGCTGGTCAGGGGCGCGATGCTGCCCAGGTTGGTGGTGAAGATCACCGGCGTGCCGTTCGCCACCAGGTTGCCACAGGCATCCGTGGCTGTGAGGATTACGGTAGCCGTGGTACTGCCTGTAGCGACAAGTTGGCCGGGGCTGGCGGAGAGGGTGGGGGTGATGGGCGAGCCTGGATTAACCGTGACAGGCAGAGTGTTGGAGATGCCCGCGGCTGTAGCTGTGATGACCCCCGTCCCAACTTTGTTCGCCGTGAAGACGGTGACCGCCTGCCCGGTGACGTTCGTCGTGGCGGTGATCGGGCTGACGCTGCCCAGGGTGCTGGGGCTGACGGCGAAGGTCACCACCGTCCCGGCGATGGGATAGCCGCCGTTGCTAACAGTAGCCGTGATCGTGTCCGTTATCCCGCAGGAGAGGACGACGGGCGTGATCGCGGCGGTGAAGGTGATGGCTGGTGGCCAGGCGAAGACTACCTGGGTTTCCGTGTGGAACAGCGGGCTACTGCCCAGAGCCGTGGCCCGCACGGTGGAGGTGACATTGCTGGTCTCACTGCTGGAGCGCAACCAGGTGACGACCTGGCCATTGGCATTCGTTCGTCCGCTGGCACGGAAGGCGTCCACGTAGATGAAGTAACCACCGGAACTGGGGTTCTTGGAAAGCGGGCTGGTCTGCCTCACGGTGATGGTGTGCGGTCCGGCGCTCAGACCCGTGGCGATTTGCTGCTCAACGAAGGTAGTGACCGCGCTGTACATGTCTATGGTGATGGGAGGACTGCTGTCCACCTGGACGGCAGCGATACCGCCAAGAGAATTCTTGGCGTAAAGCAAGGAGATAGTACTGGCCGTGAAGGTCCAGGAGGCACTGGCTGTGGGATAGAAGGCGCCGTTCGATTGGACGTACTTGCCGCCGCTGGCTTGAGGATTGATCACCTCAGTCCAGGCGCCGCCCGGCGATTTCGTCACCTCTGCACCCTCGCCCTCCACGAAGGGCAGGCCGGTAGTGCCCCTGGTCGCCGTGACCCCCACCGTGACGTTGGACACCGGGTTGCCGCCTGCATCCTGCACGGTGGCCGTGATCGTCGCCGTGGAGACCCCATCGGCACGAATAACAGGGGGTACTGCCACTGCCGTGATTGTGCTGGGCTGGCCTACGGTGGCCATCTCCAAGAAGGTCACGGGTGAACCCACTGCCCCTGCCGCCTGGGCGGTAATCGTGTAAGTACCTACCTTGCTGCCCAAAGTGAACTGGCTGGCGGCCTGCCCGTTGGCCCCTGTGTTGGTGGAGGTCGGCGACAAAGATTGTCCTACGGCTCCAGCAGGCCAGCCGGCGATCGTGAAGGTGATGGGCACGCCCACGGCGGGTTGGGTGGTGGGGACGGTCACCCAGCCGCTGGGCTGCATCAGCGGATAGTAGTCCCGTGCGCCAGAAGTGCCAGGCACAAGATAAGACGTGTTGCCAATGCCGTCACCGGTGGCACTGACCACGAGTGAGTTGAGCAGCGTCGTGAAGATCACGCCACTCTGGTTATGGCCAGAGACCATGGCCAGGGTATCAGCATCTTTGCCCGTGTAGTCGCCCCAGTAGTTGCCCGCCGATGGATAGCCATTGTCCCACAGGTTGGCGCTGCCACTATCCCAACCCTGGCCGCCGGTATTGCCATAAATGTTATTGTGGAAAACTCTTGCACCAGAGGCATTGGGGTAAAGATCAATACCCCAGGCATTGCCGTAGACGTTGTTATCCCTTATGATTGCGTTACTTGCTCCAGAGCCAGATCCCGCAGCGATGCCCTCCGTGTTGCTGAAAATGTCGTTGCTATTGATCAGAGCACCACTAGCTCCACTATCTACGACAACGCCCCAGGAGTTGTTGCGAATGATGTTGTTGGTAACCGTCACGTTATTGGCACCCTTGATATGGACGCCGTAATTAGTCATCGTGTTGCTGATGGTGAAACCAGAGAGCAGACTGTTGTTAGCTGTGATCACCACCGCCGGGGAGGTGCCCAGGATAGTCGTGCTGGCCGCTCCCGCGCCGGTCAGGGCAATGCCCTTCGTGATCGTGATGGGCCCGGTATAGGTGCCGGCATCAGCGGCGATGGTATCGCCATTGATGGTGCCTGTGTCGTCAATGGCCGATTGAATGTCGGCGAACCACTTGCCAGTGCGCGTATTGCGCACCTTGCCCATGACCACCGTGGTGGTGCCGGTCGCTACGCTGCCCAGGGCCGTCGCCACGACGGTAGCTGTACCCCCTGTCGTGCCCGCCGTAAGCGTAGCCGTGGCCTGGCCATTGCCACCAGAGGTAGTAGTGCCGGAGCGGAAAGCGTCCACAAAAACGTAGTAACCAGAGGACGAACCGTTCTTATTACCAGAGACCGTCACCGTGATGGTGTGTGTACCCGCTGGCAGGGTGTTGAAGAGCACCGTTTCTACCTGCCAGGTTTGAGCGGCGCTGTACATGTCCACGGTTGTGGTGTAGAGACCATCCACGTCTACATTGGCGATGCCCGCATTGTCTTGGGTGTTGTGGACCAGAGAAATAGCGCTGCCCATGAAGGTCCAGCGCACGTAATCACCGGTGGCGTTGGAGTAACGCAGGTCGCCGCCACTGGCCTGGGGACTGGCTTGCGCGGTCAGAAACCCCCCCGTCTTGGTTACGGTGCCGTCGCTGGACTCCACGTAGGCGTAAGGGAAGCTGCCCAAACCTGTGGTGACGGTGAAGCCTACCATGGTGCCGTTAGCCACGGCTGTGCCGGTCAGGTCCGTCACTGTGGCCGTAATGGTCGCTGTGGAGGAGCCGTTAGCATGGAGGCTGGTGGGGTTGGCAGTCACCGTAACTGTTGCTGGTGGCCCGGCCGCCAGGAGCGTGGCTGCCTGCGGATCCCGGACAGGCGGGGCAGGAGCGGCCGCCGCGGGGAGGCTTTTTATTTCCAGGCCCGGCCACCAGGGCTTGACGGGGACTCTGAGGGTGGAGGTGGCAAAGGCCTTCTCGGGCGGCGGAGCCCAGGGAGTGAGCGCCAGTGAAGACAGGACGCAGATAATGAGTAACACGTCCAACCATCTCCCCCAGCCGCGGTGTAGGGATAAATCCTGCCTGGAGAGGCGGAAAGGCGTCACCAGCCGCTGCAGGGTGCGGGTCAACCAGCTATCGGTTAAAGGCTTCATAGGGCTCCTCCTTATCGGGTTAGGGCCTTCGAAGATTTGGGAAGCGTAGTCATTCCGCAGGTTGAGGAGAGCGCGGGATAGGCATCAGCAGGTAGAAATACTACCTCATTACTGAAAAACGCCTGAGGGGGGCTTTTGGATACGTCTATGCAGGGGCAATTACAAAAATTAAGGTGTTGTTTAAGGCTTGCGGAAGACCAGATCGAGCTTGACCGTGTTGCTGCCATCCACCGTGACGGTCTGGCTCTCGCCTGCCGTGGCGCCACTCGGCGGCACGACGGTGAGGGTATACTTGCCAGCACACAAGCCAGCGAACCCATACAAGCCATTGGCATCGCTCGGCGTTTTGGCACTCCAACCCTCACCCTTGATCTCCACGGACACGTTGGGCTCACCAGCCCCACCCGCCGACACGCTACCCCAGATGCGCGATTGGCATCCACCGGCAGGAGGCTGGATAGCAGGCGTGGGCGCCGTGGGAGCTGCCCCGGTAGGAGCTGCTGGCAGGGGCACAGACGGGGCCGGCGTGGAGCCACAGCCAGCAATGACCATGACCACGAAAAGCAGAATCCCAAGCGCAAGCCACACCGTATGTTGTCTAACGAGCATTTCCTTTCCCTTAAGCTAATGGTAACGAAACCAGGCCATTGGCGGTAGAAGTGACCAAGGTGAAGTATAACCAAAAACCTGGCGAAAGTCAAGGCACTGGCGTAAATTTCGCCCCAAAAACTTTGACAATCAAGCCAACCTGTGCTATAATATGCCTGCACCACGGGGAGATCGCATAGCTGGTCTAGTGCGGCCGCCTGCTAAGCGGTTACAGGGGCTTTAAACCTCTGTCGCGGGTTCGAATCCCGCTCTCCCCGCCATCGTGCGATTGCCGATTGGTGATTGCCGATTGGCGATTGGCGAATCAAAAATCGGCAATCGGCAATCGGCAATCGCCAATCAGCCCGTGTGCCCTCGTAGCTCAGGGGATAGAGCGCAGCGCTGCGGACGCTGAGGCCACAGGTTCGAATCCTGCCGAGGGTACCATGCTATCCAGCAGCGATCGTTTGCTGTCCATCCAGCAGACGATCGCTTTTTGTTGCCTGACGCGGTAGGGCAGGCCCGTGGCCTGCCGCCTGGTTTGGAGCATGAGGCGGCGGGCGCCGCGCCCGCCCTACGGCTTACTCAGCGTTGACAGCACCCCAGCCCTGTGTTACAATGCCCGCACCATGAACACACCGCTCGATGGCATTCGCATCCTGGACCTCTCCCGCCTGCTGCCCGGGCCCT
>Ga0194126_10012850_pt1 | contig 10544 bp, 13 predicted proteins | sample TA2KigC150mmetaG_FD_148641 | JGI IMG/M metagenome (GOLD analysis project Ga0194126, IMG submission 148641) | Freshwater microbial communities from Lake Tanganyika, Tanzania - TA2015035 Kigoma Deep Cast 150m | ecosystem: Environmental > Aquatic > Freshwater > Lake | place: Tanzania: Lake...
GTTCGAACTCCGAGGGTGAATAGTCTATTTGAAGCAATCCCTTTGCTGGCGGGCGATTCATCGAAAAATAAAAAAGCCGACTCATCAAAGAATCGGCTTCAGTTCAATAAAGTGCCCTTTGCTGGACTTAGTTCGAACAAACTAGCTGAGGAAATGTACCGTGTAAAACACTTTTAATTATCTTTAAGATCTTGAAATTATTTCCTTCTGGTAATTACTACAGATGCTAATGGGGTTTATATTTTAAAAGTAAATGCTGAATCAATACGTATTATCATTAGCCCTGGGACAATAGATGAATATGAGAAAAACGCATCTAAATAACATGAATTTTATCATAAAACGAGCACCAAAAAGGGGTTGAGATTCTCTCACCCCTTTTTCTTTAAACGAACCAACTAGGCGTATAGTTCATAGAAACATGACATGTAATTTTAGACAATCTGAGTGTATCCATTATAGTCGGCAAAAAAGAATGGGTCATTATCATTTGATCCGGGTACCAGAAATTGATAGGTGCTTTCCCATACTGCTCTTAAAAAATCTTTCTTATCTGGAAAAAACTCATTTATCAGCTTTTCATTTACTGTGAATTCTACAAGTGGTCTCGGGAATCCTTGTACTGTGCCATTTGTCAATGTCAGCTCATCAAGGCCGGCATTAACCAATGACCAGTCTATGATTACTAATTCTGCATCATAAAATGCAGGCATAAATTCCATACAAGATTTTATGTAGTCAAGATTTTGTTTATCGGACGGTAACTGGGAAATGTCTGGCCAAGTTCCTTCCCCTTTTGAAAGAACGAATTGAACTTTTATTTTCATGTAGGTGACAGTTTAATAATTATTTGAAAAAGTAAAGTGCCTTTTCTGATAAATTCAACACACGTCAGTTTATTATTGCAAAATTGTTTTGGAAATAGAATCCCGATAACTCGGTCTCTACCTTCTAATATTGGCTTGCATGATTTGATATCTGAAAATTTAATTTCTTTAATACATTTATTTTTATCATCAAACCATTCTATTTTGCAATCGTCAATTAAAATATAATCTTCTTTATTTTGAATAAAACTACTAAAAAAATTTATAATCTGCATTGCTAAGCCTATTAAAAAAAATATACCAATGACTGCAAGAAAATAATCCAAGAATGTATATGGAATTTTACTTTCGGGCTGAAAAATGGATGATAAAATCCATAAAATCAGTCCAATAACTATAATTATGACTTTAAAAAAGATAGTATGCCAATGATTAGTGAAAAGGTATGAAGAATTACTTTTTGAGTAAGTATCTATTGAAAAAATTGAACTATAAATTAGGTGGGGCACATAATGTGCACAATTTATTCCTCAAATTGTCCAGAAAATGTAGCATCATTATAACCTTCAATCCTTTTCAAAAATTTGGTGTATATTGGCTTAGATAAGTTAACCAATTCCCTGATATGGCGAAAGAAGCTTCGTTTCAGATATCCGGTAAAACCTTCTCTGCTACGCTTACTAAGTTGGATCGTGACAAACTATACGGGTGGGTCGAGGAGCGCTATCAAGACAGAAAAGGAAATCCGCTTTCCTGGGCGACCCTGTTGTTGGATGGGAAAACTCTTATTGCAGCGGGCGGTACAGCATTGAAAACCATAGGGCCTGACGGTGGTGAGGTTTCAAAGTCAACACTCAAGGCCATCATGCCCGACGGCTCAGACGCCCTGATACAGAAATCTGTTTACGATGAACCCGTACAACTCGACGAAAGCCATAGCATAGAGGATCTGATGCGACTAGAGGTAAAATCCTTATACCAATTATCGGTAACCGATGGTTTGGATACGGTAAAGGCCGTATTGAATAATAGCCCGGTTTTATATTTCAAGTTTAACTACCGTGCCGATTATGAGGCAGATGATGCTTTTATCATCCGACAGGGTGATCATATTTTCATCATTACCGGCATGCTACAGGAGTTTGAGTATGCTTTGCCCGAAAAGCCAGCGGTCGTTGATGTAGACGAGGAGGAATCCGATTCCTCGATAGATTTCAACATGTTTTAATCTACACTATGCGTAGTATTCGATTAGCCGATTCAAAAAACCGAGATACCTTCGTGTCATTCGGTAAAGCACCTGCCCGCTCCCCAATCCGTTTTGTGCTGCCAGACGGATCAGCCACCCGTACGGCCAAACTCATCAAATCGCCCATATCTTTTCAGTATGAAGCATTGAAAAACAAATACGGCACCGACGAAGCGTTGGCGGACGCGTTACTATCCGATGATCCGGAGATTGATGCCGCCACTGTTGGTCAGACCATGGGTAAGGGACAGCGTATTCTGATTGATGAAAGTCATAAACCCACCTTTGAAGCTATTGCAAAAGAAGCGATATTCTCCCCAGATGGTAGTCTAAAAGAGGAGCGGGAGTTAGTGGAGCGATCTTCGAATATCCAAGGGAATCATCCTGTAAAATGGGCTGGAAAATTCATTCCTCTCACCGAGGCATACAATAAATTCATATTTGCGCGGAAGTATCAACTTACGCACAGTGATGGGCTGACATATGACTTTTTATTTAGTATGGCTCGTGAACTAGATGAGAAAAAATCACTGATGTTGCTTGGGGCGGGGCCCAAGGGCAACGAGCCGCTCATTTTCCAAGATAACGGCAAGCCCTACCGGGCATTTTTAGAAGGACGCATAAATGGAGAGGGGTATCTATTGATCATGCATTTATCAAACCTTGAATTAAAGTCGATCTTATGAAGTCTGCTTCAGAGATGAAATCCATTTTGGATTACAAGCGTAAAGTAGCATCCAGGCTGATTCCAGTGGAGGGAGGTCGGATTGGCGAGATTATCCCCGAATCAACTGAATATATTTTTTCGGAAAAACTCGATGGATATTTATGTTTGGTCATTAAGGAAGAAAAGAGTGTTCAATTTTTTGATCAAAATGGCACGAAACTGGAATTACCCCATCTAGAGAAAGCTTTTCCTGAAAAAGCAAATGGGCTGTGGGCAGGGGAGATCCATGTTGCGGGTGGCCGTTCGCGTTCTTACCTGGTTGCGGCTGCCTTGGCAAAGGATAGCGAGAAATTGTGTCTGGGGGTGTTTGACACGGTAGATACAGCTATTCAGTCATTCGAGGCGCGCATAGATCTCATCCGTAACAATTTTCCAGCAGAGGGGCTTGTTCGAGCCGTTAAATTTCAAACGGCTGATTCGCGGTCTACACTAATTGCACAATTCAATAAGATCACGCAAGCTGGCGGTGAGGGCATGGTTGTGTATACACATGCCGGTAATGGTTATAAGATAAAGCCACTTCAAAGCATCGATTGTGTGATATTGGGATATGCGCTTCGGGAAAACAAACCACAGATCAGAGAGTTACTTTTGGGACTGGCTACATCGGAAGGATTTCGGGTGGTGGGTAAAGTGAGCAACGGATTCAGTGAGTCTTCCCGAGCGGAATGGTTGACGCGGTTGGAAAAAATAAAAACGGAGTCAACCTGTTTGGAGGTTGCTGGAAATGGATTGGCCTTTTATTGGGTGCGTCCTGAAATCGTCGTAGAGATCAGTTGCCAGGAAGTTATTTTTGACAACGCATCCAGTATTATCCGAAAGTCGGCTGTTACATTTGGGAAGAAGGGGTACGAAATGACGGGGCAATGTCCGGCTTTTAGCTTTCTCCATCCTGTATTTGTGCAGGAGCGTGCAGATAAGAAAGTCAGCGAAACTGATTGTGGTTTGCGTCAGATCGGCCAGGCGATTGAACCCGTAGAGGTAAGCAATTTGAATTACAATGCAGGATCTGCCACCAGGATTGACCGTGCTGTCTATGTTAAAGAGGGGAAAGGGGGACGGGCGATCCGGAAATTTACTATCTGGAAGTCGGATCCGTCGCACAAAGACTGCTCACCATTCGTTGTATTTTTTACTGATTTTAGTGCTGGTAGAAAAGACCCATTACAGACAGAACTCTTTGTAGCAACTAGCGAGGACAACGCCAAGTCAAAAATGCAAGAATTGGTGGAAGAGAATATCAAGAAGGGGTGGGAGAAGGTTTAGTCCGGAACCCAAAGTTTCATCAATGAGGTTTTACCGGCAACATCCTGATCGTCGTAGGATATCAACAGCTCTTCATCGTTGTAAAACACGCCGGCAATGTATTCGAAAAAGCCATCGGGTGTTTGCATCTTTCCCTTCAAGTAGTTAAACTCCTTGGGCGTGGGAATGTCGCTCGCAGAAATTTTAAAAGCACAAACGTCTCCTTTATTTTCTTCGTAGTAGAGTAGCATATTTTGCTTGGATTTATTTGGCAAGATCACACGCTTCTCTGATTTGAGAGTATGATCAATATCCAGTCGATTTGTCATCTCCTTCATTGAGAATGTTTCAATCGATTTTCCATTGTGGTCTACGAGTCGGAATGACAGTGAGTTGTTGATCAATGGCCTACTGATAGACCAGATATTGTCTTGGAATAGGTAGAATCCAGCCAGTATTTGTTCAATTTCATAACCGATACTGCTGAGGGTGCCTTCCGGATGAGTTTGTTGAATGTCAATCGCTCGTCTGGCCTGTTCATCTGTCAGGATGTGACAAGTCGCATTCAACTCAAAGCCGCTCACAATCAGCCGAAAATTATTTACCATGGTCATTCATTCGAATTAAGCACGGGCAGGAATGTCTCATAAATATACTCTAGAATCTGAGAGCAATTTCTTTTTTTGACCAATTCATCGCTGATCAGCCCGCCAATGCGGTGATCATACATACGCCGGTTGCGGTAGGTGTTTACGACACTGAATTCAGGAATTCGTATTTTAAACAGACGCATGGCAGTGTGTGTAAATCCGATACGGTCTGTCAGGAAAGAGAGTTTTTTATTCTTCAGGTCCTCATGTGCGATCCAAGGCCTGGTTGAACAATAGTATTGCACTCCGTTGCTCTCAAGTTCCAGGATCGGTTCAAAATCAATCAATTTCAGTTCTACACCCGTATACAGTATATTTTTCGGATGTATATCACCGTGTAAAAGACCCATTGCGTGGATACATTCGATATCATGTGCCAACTGCATCAAGAGGCCTTTCATCTTTTCGGCAGGCACGCCGGACGTGTCTAGTTTCTTTAAAAGCGGCATTTTTTGATATAAGCGATCTCGTAACCATAAATGATGAATGGTCGGAAAAGAGGGAGCTGACAGCTTACCACACGCTTCAATGAGTTTTAGTCTTTTCGTTAACTTGGGCGAACGAAATTTGTCAGGCAAAACCCACTCTTTTTCAAAGCCTTCCGCTATTCTTTTTCGGCTATTTGGTATCACGTTAATTTATTTGCCAAGTCAATAAATCTAATAAATATTTACTATTTTGAATTCCATTTTAAAAATTAACCAATGGCAAAGCAAAAAGCAATGGATCTTGAAAGTGCTATTAAGCTGATCTTAGACTCAGAAGAGGAGAGTGTTCCGGCAGAAGTGTATGAAAACCCGGAGCTTTATCTGGCTTTGATCACAGCCGAATCAGATTATTCCAGTATGGCATGGTTGGTTGACAATCACATGCCTGCTTCCTTGCGACAGGAGCGAGCGCTAATGGAAAAGCTAGTGCGCCACACACCGCGGGTGTTTGGGGAGTTGGGCTCTCCATTGAATGATGATCTTGAGCTATTCAATATTGCGATGACGGAAAACATAAAGCTTTTCGAAAAAGCTGGTCCTAAAATCAAGGCAGATAGCAAAATTGTCGAAGATTTTTTTAAACGCTGGATTGCCGAAAATCCTGACTCTTTGGAGCCGATTACTTGGATATCAGAGTCTCTTGTCAAGGAATTAAGGCTTATTGAATCCTCCGGCATCAAAAATTTCCCTGCCAAGAACGGCTATAATCGATTTGTTATAGAAATTTCACAAGAGGATGTTACTGAGAAAAAAGCTGATGCGGTCCTTGAAAAGCATAGCTCTTTTGTTGAAACACTAATCAAGGATAAAAAGGCGGAACTGTTTGGTGAGGTATTCCAGAAAGATAATTCTGAGGATTATGAGTCCGTCGATACGACAGCTTTTTTGTATATAAAGGATACGACGCTCCAAGACATAGATGATTATCTTAACAACCTTGCTGCCAAAAAAGTCAAGGCGGCCTCGGTACAAGTATATGATATTGACACACCCGAGTATATGAATTATAGCGACGGCGAAGTCAGTTCCGGTTCTATTGATTCTGATTCATATGACGATGATTTTCCGCTTTATGAAAATGCCATCAATCCACCGAACCTGTCACGTTGGCCCATCAAGGTTCTGGATCGTTATATGTAATAGCTAGTATTTAATCTGACATTTTGGGGTTAACGATATTGTTTACTCACTCTAAAGTTAATCCCAACTGTCAGATTAAGTCTTAACTAATACACGTTATATTTGATTTTGAATTCGAGTGTAAAAAGAAACCTGCAGCATGCTGCAGGTTTTTGCATTAATATTAGTTTTTCTTGAATCAGTTTAACTGCAGCGCTTCAATGAATTCCACAGCTAGATCAATCGCATCAAGCTTGAATTCTGCTACGGTCCGCCGGCCCTGCCGATACCTGATCATCGGATGTCACCGGAACTGAATGAAGCCTGTCAGACTTTTTGGGATGAGCATGTTTTTTTACGTCTTCATACGGCTGAAACGCCTGGCAAATTAGCTTAAAGAAATTCCCAGTACTCCGATTCACCGTTTTGGAGCTCCACCACTTTCCCGGTTATTGTTCGGTATACAACATTTTCCTTGTACGTGGCAAATGCTATGAAATGGTCAACGTAAATGTTATCATAGATAAATGCGCCATTATTTTCTGTGCCCCACCAGCTTCCATACGAAGGGATGGGCAGCTGTTCTGATTTTTCGTTCTGCAGGACCGACTGAAGGGAGGAGTAATCTTTCGGGATCTTTTTGTCTTGCCAAGTAAATTTTTTTCCGGTTAATTGGTAGATGGAGCCGTCCTTGGTTTCCACCTCCAGCTTTTTTGGTTTGATGACCTTCGATTTGTTTTGGCTGGAAGGTAGGGGTCCCAGCGGATGACCGGATATCGGTTCAACCAGTTGGTTGATATTGATGATCCAGCTTTTCATTTCTTGCTCTGTAGAAAATTCAGGGACCTTGATCCTTCCCAGCACCCAAATTGTTAAGGCGTTTTCGTCCACCGAGTACGAATCGGAGCATGCTTCCTTTCCATTTACTTCAACCCATCTGCGGATACTAATATTCATCTGGATAATATTTAAATAGTGACTGATTGTATAAAATTGGGGTTAAACAAATATAGACAATTTGGCTATGTCCCCGGCAGTACGACAATTTGACTGCCGCTGTATTTTTTACTGATTTTAGTGCTGGTAGAAAAGACCTATTACAGACAGAGCCCTTTCCAGCAGGGATTTATCCATTTCGGACGTGGGTGTAGAGGGGATTGACAGTAAAATTTTGTGGGTCTGGATAAAAGTTTTCGGATTTTTCCTCAAATTGTTGATAACTTTAGCATAAAATATTTTCAATTCGGAATTTTATCAATTTATTTCATTAGGCATTAAAAAAATTGAAAAATGGCAAAGCCTCCAAAAATTAAAACTAACAGCGCATTTCTAAAAGAGATTCTCATTGGCCAACAAACATGGATGTCGTCAAATTTAGATGTTAAAACATTTAGAAATGGTGACGAGATTTTTGAAGCAAAAACTAAGGATGATTGGCAGAGAGTCACGGATGAAAAGATACCAGCATGGTGTTACTATGAAAACAGTAAAAAAAATGGCAAACAATTTGGTGCACTTTATAATTGGTATGCAGTTAGTGATGCAAGAGGTTTGGCTCCCGAAGGATGGCATATTCCAAGCAGCGAAGAATGGCAAAGTTTAATAAATTTTCTTGGTCCAGAGGAAGCTGGGAAAAAGTTGAAAACTGTAAAAGGTTGGGGAGAAGGAGATGACGACAGCAATGGAACTGATGAAGTGAGTTTTAGTGGTCAGCCTGGCGGTTGCAGATTTACTAGCTTCGTTTTTTTAGGGGAAAATTGCTATTATTGGACTTCAACTCCTGGAAGTTCCTCAACGGCTATTAGCAAAATCCTTGGTAGTGTCAGAGACAGTGTACGCCATTGGGTATCAGCAATGGATGCAGGTATGTATGTTAGATGTGTTAAAGGCAAGAATATAATCTGGAAATAAATAAGAAAAGTAGAGCGATAAAACAAGGGGAATTAAATCTTATCTATACGCACTCCATTTTAAAATCGTGTAGCTGAGATATCAGTACGTGTTGCTGATTACGTCACATGGCTTTATGATGCGCGCTCTTCTACTTTTTCCAAATGACTCTTAATCTCAGTAATTCGCTCGCCCTATTTTACTGGATAAACTGAAACACCGCTCTATCCGGCCGGTAAAATGTAGATCTATAATTAAGTTAGCGGTAAATGTAACAGACGACATAACAAATATGAAACGAATTGTACTAATATCTTGTGTTTCCAGAAAAGGAAAAATCAAAACGAAAGCTAAGGACTTGTATCAAGGCCCTTTATTTAAAAATAGTTTAGCATACGCACAAGCTTTAAACCCTGACAAAATTTTCATTTTATCAGCACATTACCACTTACTTGACCTTGACAAAGAAATAGAACCTTATGATGTAACATTAAGTTACGTTTCACCCGATAAAAGAAAGAAAAAAGCCAAATTGAAAGTGTTGACAAAAGATGAAGCAAAAAGATGGGGACAAGAAGTTTTAAAACAATTAGGTGATGTTGCTGACCTGAAAAATGACAAATTCATATTTTTAGCAGGACAATCATATCTTGAACCAATACAAAATGATTTGACAAAAATTGAAGAACCATTAAAAGGAATTGTGCAGGGAAAAAGACCAGGTAAATTAAACGAACTTTTAAGTGATATAAATGATAAAAGAACTGCATAAAATATTTAACGGACTTGAGAGATATTCATTTCCATTCAAGGATAAGGAAAAAGATATTCCCAACAACGGCAATTATATACTTTTTGAGAAAGGAGAATTATTCGACAATCTTGATAGAATTGTTAGAGCGGGAACTCATACAGGTGACAAGCAATTACGTTCTCGACTCAACCAACACTTCGTAAAAGAAAATAAAAACCGAAGCATTTTTAGGAAAAATATTGGTCGTTGCTTTTTGAATAAAGACCAAAGCCCATATCTGCCATTGTGGGAACTTGATATAACTTCTAAAGCCGAAAGGGAAAAGAATTTAAAACTTCTTGACCTTGACTTTGAAAAAAAGTTAGAGAAGAGAATAAGTGACTACATTCAAAACAATCTTTCGTTTTGCGTTTTTCAGGTTGATACTAAAGAAGACAGACTTTTTTGGGAAAGTAAAATTGTTTCGACACTTGCAATATCAATCGAATTGAGACCTTCTAAAAATTGGTTAGGTAACCATTCGACAAAAGACAAAATTAAAGCAAGCGGACTTTGGCAAGTAAATGAATTATATAATGAAGCTTTGACTGCAAGGGAACTTGAAACTTTAAAACAAATGGTATTATGACGACTGAAAGAACACCTACCGCTAACAGGCGTTTGGCTCAATGGCGGATGACGTGGTTAATTCAACATTCTACCTCGCACCAACTTTTGTGGTGTATTGACAGTTTTGAGCTCCGAAATTCGCCACTGCGCCAAGCGCCAAAACGTTATGAAAATTCGATCAGAGCAGTCAAATCAGCCATAACTTCGTTAGAACCAGTAGTAGTCAAGTCTACTTGTTATTTCATAAAATAATAATGGTTTAAAAGAATAACATATAGACCACTAAAAATCAATCAGGGCAGTCAAATCAGCCCTAACTTCGTTAGAACCAACGGTAATCAAGTCTACACCGGTATACTCAAAATATATACATATTACAATAGCAGTAATCTGGCTTTAAGAAGACCATCTCTGGACAGTTTTGGTTTGAAGAATGCGTTTGCTTTGACCAATTTTAATAGCTTTTCTAATGTATTCTGGCGTCAGCCTCTTGGAAGGGGGTGGAAACTAATTGCATCTGCTGCCATCAGTTTCAACAATGACCTCATCAATTCTCAATTGCAGAATCAAAATAATGCTTTGGTCACATCAACCGGTATTGCGGTACTGGATGCGCAGAATTTTGATCTGCGTGTTACCAATACTATGTGGCAGGTTAGGGGGCTGGTGGAGAAAAAGATTGGCGCCATTAGTGCAGTTCGTTTTGGTGCAGAGTTTTGGAAATTCAGCGATAGTAATGCCACACGATTCAGCGGAAGTAGTTACACCGGCAAAACGCATGAAGAGTATATTGCTGCTTTTGCAGAATCTGACGTGTATATCACCAATGAACTGGCCTTTCGTCCGGGCATACGCATGGAACGTAGTGAACTTTTGAATAAAACAAACATAGCTCCCAGAGTATCCTTATCCTATAAACTAAGTGTGAATGCCCAGTTCAGTTTTGATTATGGTATATTCTATCAAACACCCGAACGAAGGTATAT
>Ga0194126_10012856_pt1 | contig 10541 bp, 8 predicted proteins | sample TA2KigC150mmetaG_FD_148641 | JGI IMG/M metagenome (GOLD analysis project Ga0194126, IMG submission 148641) | Freshwater microbial communities from Lake Tanganyika, Tanzania - TA2015035 Kigoma Deep Cast 150m | ecosystem: Environmental > Aquatic > Freshwater > Lake | place: Tanzania: Lake...
GCGAGTGAACCGGCAGGCTCCGCGCCCCGCGGCGTCTCGCACAAAACATAGAACTCGAGCTCCACCGCGAGCACCGGCGAGAGGTCGCGAGCCTGCAGCCTGTTGATGATCCGCGCGAGGACATGACGCGGATCGGCGACCGCGGGATCTCCCGCGAGGTCGTACATCGACAGCATTACCTGAGCGGTAGGCCGTTCAAGCCAAGGCGCACGCAAGAGCGTGTTCGGCACGGGGCGACAGATGAGGTCGGCATCGCCCGTGTCCCACACGAGCCCCGTGGCGTCGACATCGGTGCCGGTGATGTCGAGGCCGAGAATGGACCCCGCGACGGGACGCCCTTGGGTATAGAGCCGCTCGAGTTCGTGGACACTCGCGATCTTGCCGCGCGGCACACCCGAGGGGTCAGTGATGAACAATTGCACCGCTTCAATATCGGGGTGTCGGCTGAGAAACTCGGCGAGTTCGCGGCTCATGACAGATTCATCTCGAGAAAGTCGTCGATGTCTCGGCAAAGATTCTCGATGGCGCGAGTCTCGAGCATCGGTGCCGTCAGCATCATGTTGTGGAAAGGCGTAAGCAACGAGCCGCGGTTGAGCAGCCAGAGGTGCAGTGCATGCTCGAGGTCAGGGCGCATCGCGGCCTCGGCCTCACTCCCATTGCGCGGCGCCGGACCCCAGCCGAATTCGAGGCGCGCCCCGACCCGCGAGACGTGCCAGTCGAGTCCACGACGGGTGAAGGTGGCGCGCAACCGCTGCTCCAAAGTCACGGCCTGCGCCTGCATGGCGGCATGCGTCTGTGGCGTATGCAGATGCTTGAGCGCGGCCTCGAGCGCGGCGAACGCCAGCGGATTCGCTGCGAGCGTGGTGCCGATGCCCGAGTGGCCCGGGGATTTGTCGGTCAGCACCTGGCGCATTCCACGCTCAACTTCGGATGTGAAGCCGAGCACGGCGCAGGGCAGCCCGCCAGCGATGGCCTTGCCGCAGACCCAAAGATCAGGCGCGAGACCGTGCTCACCCGCATACCCTGAAGGTCCAGAGGAGAGCGTATGCGTCTCGTCGATCAGCAGCAGCATGCCATGGCGCCGCGTCAGTGATCTCAGCCACTCGAGGAATCCAGGCTCGGGCAAGACCATGCCGATATTGGTCATCACGGGCTCGGCGATCACGGCTGCGATATCGCCCCGGGAGAGCTCGCGCTCCAGCGCCGCAAAATCATTGAACTCGATCGCGGTCGTGGCCAAGGCCTGATCGAAGGCCGGGCCGATCGCGCCTTCGCGCGGTACGGTGCGGCCGTGGCGCAGTCGCACCAGCGTCTCGTCTACCGTACCGTGATAGCAACCGTGAAACAGCAGAATTCTTTGACGTCGAGTGATGGCGCGCGCCCAGCGCAGCGCGGCACGGTTGGCTTCGGTCGCTGTCTGCGTGACCTGCCAGAAGGGCAGCCCGAAACGACTCGCGAGACGCTCGCCGACGGCGGCCACGCGCTCGGCGGGCAGCATGCAGGTGAGTCCTTGCGAGGCCTGAGCGCCGATGGCCGCCGCGATTGCGGGTGGCGAGTGACCGAACATCGCGCCCGTGTCGCCCAAGCAAAAATCGGCGTAATCGTGGCCGTCGGCATCGGTGAGCGTTGCGCCGCTTGCAGCCGCCACGAAGAGCGGAAACGGGGTACCCCAATCAGCCATCCAGTGCATCGGTACGCCGGAGAGCCAATGCGCTGCGGCGCGGGCTGCGAGCGCTTGCGAGCGCGGATGACGGGTGATGAAGGCCTGCCGCTCGACGGCGAGACAGTGTTCGAGTGCCGCCGCGAGCGGCGGCGTCATTTGGCCTTGCGGGGCGTGCTGCGGCGCGCGGCCTTGGCGCTGCGCGCGGGTTTAGCGCTGCGCGCGGGTTTGGCCTTGGACGCGGCCTTGGACTCGGACGTGTTGTCCGCCTTGGTGTCCGCCTTGGTGTCCGCCTTGCTATCTGCCTTGGGCACCGCGGCGCTTTCCTCGGCGGCCGCCGACTTGGCCTCACCATCCTCCTTAGCGTCGGACTTCTTGTCCTCGCCCTCGCCGGCGAGGTTGCGCTTGCGGTCCTGTTCGCCCTTGAAGTCGGTCTCGTACCAGCCGCTGCCCTTGAGGCGGAAAATCGGCGCGGAAAGTTTGACCAGTGCGCTCTTGCCGCACTCGGGGCATTTGCGCAGCAATTTATCGCTGATTTTCTGCAGGACTTCGGTTTGCGCGCCACAGGCGCCGCATTCGTATTCGTAAAACGGCATGGTGCGAAATTATACCGCCTTGCCGAAGCTCAACCGACCGTCCTCGCCAATGCCGACTTTGATCCGATCCCCGGGGGCGTAACGGCCCTGCAGCAACTGCTGGGCGAGCGGGTTTTCGATCTGCTGCTGGATGGCGCGCTTGAGCGGGCGCGCACCGTACACCGGATCGAAACCGGCCTCGCCAAGCAGGTCCAGAGCCCGGTCATCGAGCGCGAGATCGAGCCCGCGATCGATCAGCCGCTTGCGCAGCTGGCCGAGCTGGATATCGACAATGGCGCGGATCTGCGCCGTGCCAAGCGGATGGAACACGACGATGTCATCGATGCGGTTGATGAATTCGGGACGGAAGTTCTGCTGCACGATCTCCATGACCGCGCTCTTCATGCGCACGTAGTTCTTCTCGCCCGCGTGCTCCTGAATCACCTGCGAACCGAGATTCGAGGTCATGATCACGACAGCGTTGCGAAAATCGACTGTGCGTCCCTGACCATCGGTCAAGCGACCATCATCGAGCACCTGCAGCAATATATTGAATACATCCGGATGCGCCTTCTCGACTTCGTCGAGCAGGATCACGGCATAGGGGCGACGACGCACGGCCTCGGTGAGATAGCCACCCTCCTCATAGCCGACATAGCCCGGCGGCGCACCGATCAGGCGTGCGACCGAGTGCTTTTCCATGAACTCCGACATGTCGATGCGCACCATCGACTCTTCGGTATCGAAGAGAAACTCGGCGAGCGCCTTGCAGAGCTCGGTCTTGCCGACACCCGTTGGACCAAGGAAAAGGAACGAACCGTTCGGTCGTCGTGGATCGGCGAGCCCCGCGCGGGAGCGGCGAATGGCGTTGGCGACGATGCGCACGGCCTCGTCCTGCCCGACCACACGACGTGCCAGCGCCTCTTCCATGCGCAGCAGCTTTTCTTTCTCGCCCTCGAGCATCTTGGAGACCGGGATACCGGTCCACTTGGAGACGACCTCGGCGATTTCTTCGTCAGTGACCTTGTTGCGCACGAGTTGGGTGGCGCGACCCTCGGCGGCCTGCGCTTCGCCGAGACGTTTTTCGAGTTCGGGAATACGGCCGTACTGCAACTCCGCCATGCGCGTCAGATCGCTGCGGCGACGCGCCGTCTCGAGTTCGAGTTTCACTTTCTCGAGCTCTTCTTTGATACCCGAAGCGCCCTGCAACGAAGCCTTTTCGCTGCGCCAGACTTCTTCGAGGTCGGCATATTCCCGCTCGAGTTGCGCGAGGTTTTCTTCGAGTGCGGCAAGACGCTTGCGCGTGGCTTCGTCTTTTTCTTTTTGCAGCGCCACCTGTTCGATCTTCAGCTGAATGATGCGCCGCTCGAGTTTGTCGAGCGCCTCGGGCTTGGAGTCGATCTCCATGCGGATGCGTGCCGCGGCTTCGTCGATCAGGTCGATGGCCTTGTCGGGCAATTGCCGATCCGCGATGTAGCGATGCGAGAGCATCGCCGCAGCGACGATCGCCGGGTCGGTGATGTCGACGCCGTGGTGCACTTCGTAGCGCTCCTGCAGTCCGCGGAGGATGGCGATCGTGTCCTCGACCGAAGGCTCATCGACCAGCACCTTCTGAAAGCGCCGCTCGAGCGCTGCGTCCTTTTCGATGTACTTGCGGTATTCATCGAGTGTGGTCGCGCCAACGCAATGCAGCTCGCCGCGCGCGAGCGCGGGCTTCAGCATGTTGCCCGCATCCATCGCGCCCTCGGCCTTGCCGGCACCGACCATGGTGTGCAGCTCGTCGATGAAGAGGATGACCTGCCCTTCCTGCTTGGCCAAATCATTGAGCACGCCTTTCAGGCGCTCTTCGAATTCGCCGCGGAACTTGGCGCCGGCGATCAGCGCGCCCATGTCGAGCGCGAGGATGCGTTTGTTGCGCAGACTCTCGGGCACTTCGCCGTTGATGATGCGCAGCGCGAGGCCCTCGACGATCGCGGTCTTGCCGACGCCCGGCTCGCCGATCAACACGGGGTTATTCTTGGTACGCCGCTGCAGCACCTGGATGGTGCGACGGATTTCGTCATCGCGGCCGATCACTGGGTCGAGCTTGCCTTCGCTCGCCCGCCGCGTGAGATCGACGGTGAATTTCTCGAGTGCCTGACGGCTCTCCTCCGCATTCGGATCCTGCACCTTCTCGCCGCCGCGAATTTCGTCGATGGCCTTGTCGAGCGCGGCTTTGGTGAAGCCCGCATCCTTGAGGAGTCGCGCGAGCAGCGCCTTGTCCTCGAAGGCGGCAAGCACGAAGAGCTCGCTCGAGATGTATGGGTCACCACGTGTCTGAGCGAGCTTGTCGGTGACGTTCAGCAGTCGCTGCAAATCATTGGCGATATGGATCTCGCCTGGCGTGCCCTCGACCTTGGGGAGTTTGTCGAGCGCGCCGGCGAGATCGGTTCGCAAACGCTGCAGGTTGCCGCCCGCCTTGACGAGCAGTGGTTTGACCGTGCCGCCCTGTTGGTCGATCAGCGCCAGCAACACATGCGCGGGCTCGATGATCTGGTGGTCGCGGCCGAGGGCGAGCGACTGGGCGTCGCCGAGCCCTTGCTTGAATCGTTCGGTGAGTTTGTCCTGACGCATGGCGCCGCTCCCGCATCAAAGCCCGTTATGATGACTGCCTAAATTAGGGCAGTACGCGGGCTTTCAAGGGTGCGCTCGACCGCTCAATGCAGCTGCGCCTCGGCGACCATCACGAGGCTGACCCCCACGGCGATCCACACCACCTGAAAAACCGAGGCGCGCAAGTCGGTGCGCTTGTGCAGGCCGGGGATGAGGTCGGCCACGGCGACATAAAGCAGGCTGGCCGCAGCGACGGCCAGCGCGTAAGGCAGCAGCGCCATCGCCTCGCGAAACGCGAGCCAGCCGACCACGCCACCGAGCACGGCGGTGAGACTCGAGGCCATATTCCAGAGCAAGGCTTTGCGACGGCTGAAGCCGCCATGCAGCAGCACGGCGAAGTTGCCGACTTCCTGCGGAATCTCGTGCGCCATGATGGCGAAGGTGGTGACGATGCCGAGATGCACGTCGGTCAGAAACGCGGCGGCAATCAGCACGCCATCAATGAAATTGTGCAGCCCATCGCCGACCACGATGAGCCAGCCCGAGGCATCGCGGCGATGGTGCTCGTGGGTGTGCGCCGTCTCCACCGCCTCGGTGTGGCAGTGCCGCCAGAGCAGGAATTTTTCGAGCACGAAAAAGAGCGCGATACCAGCGAGCAGCGCGGCACCAATCGAGTGAACCTTGAACGGTCCGGCACCCGATACCGCGTGGGGAATGAGCGCGAGCAGCGCCGTGCCGAGCAGCGCACCGGTGGCGAAGCTGACCGAATGCGGCATGATCTGGTTGCGCCGCTCTTCGGAAAGCAGCAGAAACACCCCGGCGATCAACGCGGAGAGTACCCCGCCCAAGGCGGTGAACAGCAGGATCGTCGGCAGTGTGGATTCCATGTAACGTTATATTCTAACACTGCCGCGAACTGAGTGCGGCCACCCGCCGCTTCACTCGCGCCAGATCAAGGCCGCCATGCGGCCCGTGCGCTGGTCACGGCGGTGCGAGAAAAATCGCACCGGATCTGCGGCCGTGCACCACTGCCCGCCGGCGAGCTGCGCGATCCCGAAGCCCGCAAGACGGATGCGCGCGAGCCGCGGCAGGTCACACTGCCAGCGACCGCGAGGGTTCGGCGCAAACGCCAACTCTGCATCAGGTTGAGTGGCAAGGAAGGCGGCACGCACCTCCTCGCCAACTTCGAAATGCGCCGGCCCGATGCAGGGTCCAAGCCAGACGCAGAGGCGCTCTGGCGCCACCTGCATCGCCTTGACGGTCGCTTCGAGCACGCCGGCGGCAAGACCTCGCCAGCCCGCGTGCGCCGCGCCCAGGACCCGGCCATCGTCGCTCGCAAACAGCACGGGCAGGCAGTCCGCCACCTGAATCGCGAGCACCGCGGCCGCGGCGCGGGTGACCGCGGCATCCGCCTGCGGCCGCACGCCCGGCTCGGGTCGCCCCATCTGATCGAGATCGAAGACCGCGTGACCATGGACCTGATCGAGCCACACGGGCTCGGCGGGCAGCCGCAGCGCATTGGCGAGGCGGCGACGATTTTCGGCCACCGCTGCGGGATCATCGCCGACATGCACGCCGAGGTTCAGCGTATTCCAGGGCGGCGAACTCGCCCCGCCGCTGCGCAGCGAGAAGGCGGCGCGCACGCCAGCCGGGGCGGACCATCCGGTCTCAAGCAGCGGGATCATTGACTCGACAGCTCCTGCTCGAGCACCGCGAGCAACGCAGCGAAATCTTTGGGTAGCACGGACTCGAAGTTCACCCGCTTGCCATGCACGGGATGATCGAATGACAGGCGTGCCGCATGCAGCGCCTGACGTTTGAACGCGGCGAGCGCCGCGAGTACTTCAGGCGTCGCGCCCGCAGGAATCCGTCGTCGCCCGGCATAGAGCGGATCGCCGACGATGGGATAACCGATGTGCGCGAAATGCACGCGGATCTGGTGCGTGCGCCCGGTCTCGAGTTGTACGCGCGCCAAGGTATGCACACGAAAACGCCGTTCGATGCGGTAGTGCGTCACCGCCCGGCGACCATCGCTGCGCACAGCCATGCGGGTACGTTGCGCGCGATGTCGACCGATGGGCTCATCAATGGTGCCGCCGCCGGTCATCACGCCCTGGCAAAGCGCGAGGTACTCACGCTCGACCTCGTGCGCGGCGAGCGCGCGCACGAGCGCGGCTTGCGCGAGCGGCGTGCGCGCGACGACGAGCAGCCCCGATGTGTCTTTGTCGAGCCGGTGCACGATGCCGGCACGCGGCACTCGCGCGAGCTGCGGATCGAGTACGAGCAAGGCGTTTTGCAAGGTGCCCGCAGCAACGCCCGCACCCGGGTGCACCACGAGGCCTGCCGGCTTGTCGATCACCAATACCGCCGCATCGCGATGCACGATGCGAAAGGGCACCGCCGCCTCGCCGGCTTCGACGCGGGTCTCGAGCGCGAACTCGGCGCGCACACTCACTCGTTGGTCGCTGACCGCAAGTTGTCGACGCGACACCGGCGCCCCTTCAAGCAGCACGCGACCCTCGAGAATCCAGCGTTGCAGGCGCGCCCGCGAGTACTGCGGCAATAGCCGCGCCAGCACGATATCCAGCCGCTCCCCTGCCCATTCGGCGGGCAGCGTGAGTTCGTGCAACGTGGAGGCGGGTTCGGAAGCAGGCTCGGCGGCCTTTTTGCGGGGCGGTGTCATGGGCTCGGATATAATGCCCGCCCTTGCCACCTGGATTCCAACCACGATGACGCCGAACTCGCCGCGCCCCGCAGCCCGACACGCGTTCCGTCCGCTGCCTGCCCTGCTGTTGCTCGGCCTGCTCGCGCTGCTTGGCGCCTGCGCGTCCAATCGGGACCAGCTCGACCTGGCACGCGGCGGCGCCGCGGTGGTCTACGAGCGCGCCCGCACGGCGCTCGAAAACCAGGATTATGACAATGCCATTCGACTCTACGAAGCGCTGGTCGCCCGCTATCCCTTCGTACCCGAGGCACGTCAGGCGCGGCTCGATCTGATCTATGCCTATTACAAGGGTCGCGAAAGCGAGTCGGCGCTCGATCAGGCCGATACCTTCATCCGCGAAAATCCGACTCATCCGCGCATCGACTACGCGTGGTACGTCAAGGGACTGGTCGATTTCGAACGCTCGGCCAACCTGCTCGAACGCTGGCTCGATGTTGATCTCGATGCGCGTCCGCCGCAGACCGCGCGCCGCTCTTTCAACTCGTTTCGCAAGGTCGTCGAAGAATTCCCGAAGAGCGAGTATGCGCACGATGCGCGTCGACGCATGATCCACCTGCGTAACCGCCTCGCCGACTACGAAGTCTATGTGGCGCGGTACTACATCGAGCGCGAGGCCTGGGTGGGCGCTGCCCGTCGCGCCCGCGAAACCATCGAGCAATACGATGGCTCACCGGCGGTTCGCGAGGCTCTCGAGATTCTGATTCTTTGCTATGACCGGCTCGAGATGAAGGAACTCGCGGCGCAGACCCGCGAGGTCTATGCGGCCAATTATGGCGGCACCGCCGAGAAGGTCGTGCCGACCAAGAAATCTTGGTGGCGCATCTGGGGCTGACAAGGCCGCGCGGCGCTGCTCAGCGCCGATAACCGCTCGTGATCGGATACCGCCAGTCGCGGCCGAAGGCCCGGCGACTGACGCGTACGCCGGGCGGTGCCTGACGACGCTTGTACTCGTTGCGCTTGACGAGCTCCAGCACGCGCACCACGGTCGTTCGCTCAAAGCCGCGCTCGACGATTTCTTCGACCGACTGATCCTGCTCGATGAAGGCCTCGAGAATGGGATCGAGGATTTCATAGGGGGGCAGTGAATCGGCGTCCTTCTGATCGGGGCGCAGCTCCGCCGACGGCGCGCGCTCGATCACTCGGGCCGGAATCGCCGCCGACTCGCCATTCGCACTCGCGAGCGCATTACGGTACGCCGCGAGCCGATAGACGAGCAGCTTGCTGCAATCTTTGATCGGCGCAAAGCCGCCCGCCATATCGCCATAGAGCGTGGCATAGCCCACGGCCATCTCGCTCTTGTTGCCGGTGGTGAGCAACATGCGCCCGGTCTTGTTGGAGAGGCCCATGAGGATCTGCATGCGGCAGCGCGACTGGATGTTTTCTTCGGTCGCATCGACGGGGCGACCCGCAAACTCCTCGCGCAGCGCCTCGAGCGTGGCAGCGAACATACCCTCGATCGGAATGACGGAATATTTGACGCCAAGTCGCTCCGCCTGCAGCGCAGCATCGTCGAGGCTCATCTGCGAGGTGTAGCGCGAGGGCATCATCACCGCCTGCACGCGCTCGGCGCCCAACGCATCGACGGCGATCGTCAGCGTCAGCGCCGAGTCGATCCCGCCCGACAAGCCGAGCACGACACCCGGAAAGCGATGCTTGCCGACGTAATCGCGTACGCCCATCACCAGCGCCTCGTAGACCTCGGCATCCGCCGACAGTGGCGGCGTCACGGGAGCGATGGGCGAGCGAGTAGCGGCGCTTTGCAACGCCACGGACACGCGCAGCGGCGCACCCGGCGCATCACGGGTCAGCTCGACGAAGCTCAAAGATTCCGCGAACGCCGGCGCGCGCAGCAAGACCCGACCCTCGTAATCGAGCACGACACTCTGACCGTCGAAGACAAGCTCGTCCTGTCCGCCGACCAGGTTCAGATACACGAGCGGCAGCCCGGTCTCGGCCGCGCGTCGCTGCAGCAAGGTCTCGCGTTGCGCTTGCTTGCCCTGCTCGTAGGGCGAGGCATTGACCACGATCAGCGCCTCAGCACCGGCGGCGCGCGCCGCCTGCGCTGGAGCGTCTTGCCAGATGTCCTCGCAGATCAGCAGCCCAAGACGCAGTCCCTGCAGCTCGAAGAGGCCGCTTGACTCACCGCGCGCGAAATAACGCTGCTCGTCGAACACGCCATAGTTGGGCAAACACTGCTTGCGATAGTGGGCGAGCTCTTCACCGGCGTGCAGCACCGAGACGGCGTTGAAGATCAGCTGCTCGGTATATTCGGGAAAACCGACCAGCAGCGCCGGCCCTGCGCGCTCGGCCGTGAGCGCCGCGAGCGCGGCCTCAACCTGCCGCCGCAATCCTCGGTGAAAGAGCAGATCTTCGGGCGGATAGCCAACCAGCGCCAACTCGGGAAAGACCACGAGCTGTGCGCCGGCGACATGCCCCGCTGCAGCGATTTGCCGGATGCGCGCCGCATTGCCGCCGACGTCGCCGACGAGAAAATTCGTCTGCGCGAGGGCGAGCTTGAGCGCGCGACCGCTCAAGCCTTCCGACGCTTGCGCAGCTGTTCGTCGATCGCCGAGCCGAGTTCGGCCGGCGATTTGACGGTGCGCACGCCCGCCGCCTCGAGCGCGCTGAATTTGTCGGCGGCCGTGCCCTTGCCGCCCGCGATCACCGCGCCCGCATGACCCATGCGCTTGCCCGGCGGCGCCGTGACGCCAGCGATGTAGGCGACCACCGGCTTGGTGACGTGCTGTCGGATGAACTCCGCGCCCGCCTCTTCGTCGCTGCCACCGATCTCGCCGACCATGACGATGCCTTCGGTCTGTGGATCATTCTGGAAGAGCTCGAGCACATCGATGAAGTTGAGTCCGCGCACCGGATCACCGCCGATGCCGACGCAGGTGCTCTGCCCGAGCCCGTTGTTGGTGGTCTGGAACACGGTCTCGTACGTGAGCGTGCCGGAACGCGAAACGATGCCGACGCAGCCGGGCTTGTG
>Ga0194126_10012858_pt1 | contig 10539 bp, 7 predicted proteins | sample TA2KigC150mmetaG_FD_148641 | JGI IMG/M metagenome (GOLD analysis project Ga0194126, IMG submission 148641) | Freshwater microbial communities from Lake Tanganyika, Tanzania - TA2015035 Kigoma Deep Cast 150m | ecosystem: Environmental > Aquatic > Freshwater > Lake | place: Tanzania: Lake...
TGGGCTGCGGCAGGTCGCGGACCATCCACGGCCCCAGGGGGCAGAAGGTGTCGAAGCTCTTGGCGCGGGTCCACTGGCCGTCGAGCTTCTGCAGGTCGCGGGCGGTCACGTCGTTGCCGCAGGTGTAGCCGGCGACGGCATCGGCGGCCGTCTCGGGAGTCAGGTCGCGGCAGCGGCGGCCGACCACCAGCACCAGCTCGGCCTCGTGGTCGACCCGGTCCGAGCGGGCCGGGAGGACGATCTCGTCGCCCGGCCCGATCACCGCCGACGGCGGCTTCAGGAACAGGATCGGCTCCGGTCGCGCATCGGTGCCGCCGCCGACCGCGTCCACCCCGGTGTGCTCGGCCACCTCTTCCACGTGCGCCTGGTAGTTGAGGCCGACGGCGATCACCTTGGTCGGCTGCACCGGCGTGACGATACTGACGCTGGTCAGCGAGACGGAGCGCACGACCTCGGCCTCCGAGTCCCACGCCGGTCGGTCGAGCAGCCGCACCGTGCGCCCGGCGAAGACGCAGTAGTGATCGTCGCCCTCCAGCCGGCAGCGGCCGAACGGTAGACCCGTGATGGCGTCGGGCGCCTGGGTCATCGCGACCCTCCGCCTCCGGCCGCACCGCCGCCACCTTCCCGGCCGGGCGGCACCTCGCAGCGGTCCTTGCCGCGGCGCGGCCCGAGATCGGCCGTCCCGCTCTCCCGACTATGCACCATGCCGTACTCGATCGAGTCGACCAGCGCCTCCCAGCTGGCCTCGATGATGTTCTCGGAGACGCCGGTGGCGCCCCACACATCTTCCCCGTCGCTGGCGTCCAGCAGCACGCGGGTGACGGCGCCCGTTCCCTTGTCTTCGTCGAGGATGCGGACCTTGAAGTTGACCAGCTCGATGTCGGCCAGGTGCGGGTACTTGCGGGTGATGGCCTGCCGCAGCGCGGCGTCGAGCGCGTTGACGGGGCCGTTCCCCTCGGCGGTGCTGATGATGCGCTCGCCGCCCACGTGCACCTTGATCGTCGCCTCCACGACGGCCTTGCCGTCTTCCCGCTTCTCGACGATCACCCGGAAGCTCTCCAGCCGGAACAGCGGCTCGCGCTCACCCAGCTCGCTGCGGAGGAAGAGGTCGAACGAGCCGTCGGCGGCCTCGTACTGATAGCCCTTGTGCTCGCGGTCCTTGAGGTGGCGCAGGATCCGCCCCACGCGCTCGTCCTCACCCTCGATGCCGAGGCCCAGCTCCTGCGCCTTGCGGACCACGGCGCCCCTGCCCGAAAGCTCGCTGATCACGATGCGCTGCTCGTTGCCGACCTGCGCCGGGTCGATGTGCTCGAAGGTCTGCGGCACGCTCTCCACGGCGGCCACGTGCAGGCCGCCCTTGTGGGCGAAGGCCGTGCGACCCACATACGGCTGATGGGCGCTGACCTCCATGTTGCAGATGTCGGCGACGAAGTAGGCGGTCTCGGTGAGCCGCTCGAGCTGTCCCGGCGGCAGCACCGGGCGGCCCATCTTGAGCTGCAGGGCGGGGACGATCGAGACCAGGTTGGCGTTGCCGCAGCGCTCGCCGTAGCCGTTGATGGTGCCCTGCACCTGCACGGCACCGGCCGCCACCGCCGTCAGGCTGCCGGCCACGGCGCACTCGGCGTCGTTGTGGCAGTGGATGCCGAGCGGCACGTCGACGGCGGCGCACACCTCGGCGACCACGCGGCCCACGTCGGCCGGCAGGGTGGCGCCGTTGGTGTCGCAGAGGCACACCAGCTCCGCGCCGGCCTCCGCCGCGATGCGCACGCAGCGCAGCGCGTGGTCGGGGTCCTCGGCGTACGCGTCGAAGAAGTGCTCGGCGTCGTAGAAGACCCGCTTGCCCTGCCCCGCCAGGAAGCGCACCGAGTCGTCGATGATGCGCAGGTTCTCGTCCGGGCTCACGTGCAGCACCTCGCGCAGGTGCAGCTCCCACGTCTTGCCGACCAGGGCGACGATGCCCGGGAACGTCTCGGCCAGCACGCGCAGACCTGGGTCGTTCCCGGCCTTGACGCCGCGCCGGCGGGTCATGCCGAAGGCGACCAGCTCCGCGGTGCAGAGCGCCTCGTCCTCCATCGCCTTGAAGAACGCGACCTCCTTCGGGTTGCTCGACGGGAAGCCGCCCTCGATGTAGTGGATGCCGAGCTCGTCGAGCTTGAGGGCGATGCGCACCTTCTCGTCGACCGAGACGCTCATGCCTTCCTGCTGCATGCCGTCGCGCAGGGTGGTGTCGTACAGCGTCACCTCCGTGTCTTCTCTGCTCTGACTGCCCATGCTGCCCTCGGCGTCCATGACGGGCCTCCCGCCTGCTACTCCACGTACTCGACGTAGTGGGCGAACGCCTCGTCGCGCCCCTCGACGATGGCCTTGTAGCGCTCCTGCATCGCGCGTGTCACCGGACCCGGCTCGCCGATGAAGTGATGGTCGATCTCGCGGACCGGCACGATCTCGGCGGCGGTGCCGGTGTAGAAGACCTCGTCGGCCACGATCAGGTCGCTGCGGGTGAGCGTTCGCTCCGCGAACGGCAGTCCCTCCGCCTCGCAGAGCTCGATGACCATGTCGCGGGTGATGCCCTCCAGCACGCCGTCGGCGGTCGGCGGCGTGAGCACCTTGCCGTCGCGCACCACGAAGAGGTTCTCGCCGGAGCCCTCGGAGACGTGGCCGTGCTCGTTCAGCATGATGGCCTCGTCGTAGCCGGCGTTGGTCACCTCGACCTTGGCGAGGATGCTGTTGAGGTACTGGCCGGTGGCCTTGGCGGCGCGGGCCAGCGAGGTGTGGTCCAGGCTCTGGATGCTGGAGAACTTGGCCCGCACGCCGCGCGCCATGCCCTCCTCGCCGAGGTAGGTGCCCCACGGCCAGGCGGCGATCGCCACGTCCACCGACGAGGCGAGCGGCAGCAGCCCCATCTCGCCGTAGCCCCGGAACACGATCGGCCGGATGTAGCAGGCATCGAGCCGGTTGGACTTCACGAGGTCGAAGGTGGCCCGCCGCAGCTCATCGGGTGTGTACGGGATCGGCATGTAGTAGAGCTTCGACGAGCGATACAGCCGCTTGATGTGGTCGGTGAGGCGGAAGACCTCGGGACCCTTCTCTGCCTTGTAGCAGCGGATGCCCTCAAAGACGCCCGACCCGTAGTGCAGGGCGTGCGTCAGGACGTGCACGCGCGCCTCGTGCCAGGGCACCAGCTCGCCGTTGAACCAGATCGTCTCCATCTCCGGGATGGGCATCCGTCCGTCCTCCTCGCCGCCGCGCCCAGCCGAGCCGAGCGCGATAACTATCAACCTCTACTTAAGAGTAAGTCTCTGACCTGCATCCGGCCTCGTACCTGCATCCGGTTCCCTGCCTGCATCGATCACACGCGCTCGGCGACCAGGTCGCCGACCTCGGACGTCGAGTAGCCCATACCACCGGACGCCATGCCCCTCATCTTCGTGCCGGTGACCTCGGCGACCGCGTTCTCGACGTCCTCGGCCGCCTGCTTCTCGCCGATGTCGTCGAGCAGCATCGCGCCGGCCACGATGGCCGCCACCGGGTTGATCACGCCCAGGCCGGTGTACTTGGGAGCCGAGCCGCCGATGGGCTCGAACATGCTGACGCCCTCGGGGTCGATGTTGCCGCCGGCCGCGACGCCCATGCCGCCCTGCGTGATGGCGCCCAGGTCGGTGATGATGTCGCCGAACATGTTGCCGGTGACCAGCACGTCGAACCACTCCGGGCTCTTCACCATCCACATGCAGCAGGCGTCGACGTGGTAGTACTCGCGCCTGATGTCCGGGTACTCCTCGTCTCCGATCTCGTTGAAGCGGCGCTCCCAGAGGTCGTACACGAACGTCAGCACGTTGGTCTTGCCGACCAGGCCGAGAGTGTTGTCCTCGCCGATGCCGCGCGCCTTCTTGCCGTGCCGGCGCGCGTAGTCGAACGCCCAGCGCAGGCAGCGGTCTACCTGGGCGCGGCTGTACAGCATGTTCTGCACCGCGACCTCGTGCGGCGTGTCCTTCATCATGATGCCGCCGCCGCCGGCGTACATGTCGCCGGAGTTCTCGCGGACCACGGCGTAGTCGATCTCCTTGGGCCCCTTGTCCTTGAGCGGTGTTTCCACGCCGGGGTACAGTCGCACGGGACGCAGGTTGATGTATTGGTCCAGCTCGAAGCGCAGGCGCAGCAGCAGGCCCTTCTCCAGGATGCCGGGCGCCACGTCCGGATGCCCGACGGCGCCGAGGTAGATGGCGTCGACGTTCTTGAGCTCGTCGACGGCCGAGTCCGGCAGGATCTCGCCGGTGCGCAGATAGCGGTCGCCGCCGAAGTCGTAGTGCGTCAGGTCGAGCGCGAAGGCGTGCTTGGCGGCGGCGGCCTGCAGGACCTTCAGCCCCTCATCGACCACCTCGGGACCCGTGCCGTCGCCGGGCAGCACCGCGATCTTGTACGTCGTCGTCATGCTTCCTCTCCGCTGTGCGATGGTGTGCAGTCTGTGGTGTGCGTCGTGGCCGGCCTCAGCGCGCACCGCTCAGGAGCGCCCCGGGCGCCCGCCCGCGACTCACGGCGCCGTCTTCCCCGCGGCCGCCTGCTCCTCCTCGAGACGGGCGCGTACATACGGCAGCAGCCCGCCGCACTCGATCAGCTGCTGCATGAACGGCGGGAACGGCTCGGCCGCGAAGCGCGTGCCCCGGGTGACGTTCTCGATGACGCCGGCGGCCGCGTCGACCTTCAGCAGGTCGCCGCCGAGCGCCTCGCGAGCGGCCTCCGGACACACCACGATCGGCAACCCCACGTTGATGGCGTTGCGGTAGAAGATGCGCGCGAAGCCGGCCGCCACGACCACCGAGACGCCGGACGCCTTGATGGCCACCGGGGCGTGCTCGCGGCTGGAGCCGCAGCCGAAGTTGTCTTCGGCGACGATGATGTCGCCCGGCTCGACCCGCTGCACGAACTCGGCGTCGATGTCTTCCATGGCGTGCGCCGCCAGCTCCGCCGGGTCGCTCGTGGTGAGGTAGCGGGCCGGGATGATGACGTCGGTGTCGACGTCGCGGCCGTACTTGTGCACCTTGCCCTCGAAGATCATCCCAGGCTCCTCATTTCTTCCCGTCGGTGCAGACCATGTCCGGCGTGGCGATGTGGCCGGCGACGGCCGACGCGGCGGCCACGTACGGGCTCGCCAGGTAGACCTCGCTGGTGATGTCGCCCATGCGGCCGACGAAGTTGCGGTTGGTGGTGCTCACGGCCCGCTCACCGGCCGCCAGGATGCCCGTATGGCCGCCCAGGCAGGGGCCGCAGGTCGGCGTGCTGAACGCGGCGCCGGCCTCGATGAGCGTCTGCATGGTGCCGTCGGCGGCCGCCTCCAGGCACACCTGCTGCGTGCCGGGCAGGATGATCAGTCGCACCCGCGGGTGGACCTTGCGACCGCGCAGGATCCCGGCCGCCTGCCGAAGGTCGCTCAGCCGACCGTTGGTGCAGCTGCCGATGACCACCTGATCGATCTCGATGTCGGTGAGATGCGCGGCCGGCCGGCTGTTGGCCGGCAGGTGCGGCACGCTCACCGTCAGCGGCACCGCCGCCGCGTCGATCTCGAGGACGTCGGCGTACGCGGCGTCGGGGTCGCTGGCAAAGACCTCGCCGGCGGTGCGCGCCCGGCTGCCCTCCGGCCGCGAGGCCAGATACTTCGCGGTCGTCTCGTCGTGACCGACGATGCCGGCCTTGCCGCCGGCCTCGATGGCCATGTTGGCCATCGTCAGGCGGCCGTCCATGCCCATGACGTCGATGGCCTCGCCGGTGAGCTCCATGGCCCGGTAGAGGGCGCCGTCGACGCCGATCCTGCCGATGGTGTCCAGGATCAGGTCCTTGCCGGTGACCCAACGCGAGGGCCGGCCGCGATAGACGAACTTCATGCTCTCGGGGACGCGCAGCCACGTGCGGCCCCACGCCATGGCGGCGGCGAAGTCGGTGGAGCCGATGCCGGTGCCGAAGGCGGCAAGGGCGCCGTACGTACAGGTGTGCGAGTCGGCGCCCACGACCAGGTCGCCGGGCGCGATGAGGCCCAGCTCGGGCAGCAGCGCGTGCTCGATGCCGACGCGCCCGACCTCCCAGAACTTCTCGATGCCGTGCGCGCGGGCGAAGTCGCGCACGCGCTTCACCTGGTTCGCCGACTTGATGTCCTTGTTGGGCGTGAAGTGGTCGCAGACCAGGGCCACGCGGTCCGGGTCGTAGACCCGCTCCAAGCCGGCCCTCTCGAACTCGTCGATCGCCAGCGGCCCGGTGATGTCGTTGGCCAGGGCGAGGTCGACGGTCGCCTCGACGATCTGGCCGGGATGGACCTCGGCCAGCCCCGCCGCCCGGGCGAGGATCTTCTCCGCGATCGTGCTCGCCATCACTGCTCCTTCTTCGTCGTCGCTCGCCCGGCACGTGATCGAGCGGTCCGGTTGGGCTTCCCGCCGCCGCCGCCGGCGCCCGCCGCCCGTTCGCCGTTCGCCTCGCGGCGGTCCCTGTAGTCGATGGTGCGGCGCGGGCCGGCGCCGGCGGCGTTGTTGAGCGCCCGCACGTAGGCCTTCGCCGAAGCTTCCATGACATCGAAGCTCACCGCCTGGCCGTTGTAGAGCTCGCCGTCGACCTCGACGGTGATGTGCACCTCGGCCAGCGCATCCTTGCCGGCCGAGATGGCCCGCACCTGGTAGTCGGCCAGGCTGCCCTTCATGCCGACGGCCTTGTCGATGGCCTTGAACACGCTCTCGACGGTGCCGTTGCTGAAGCTGCGACCCTTCTTCGTGCGGCCGCGCACATCCACTTCCACCTGCGTGGTCGGGACTATCCCCGATCCGCTCTGCGTCACGAAGCTGCGCAGCGTGAAGTGGTCGGTTCGCTCGCGGATCTCCTCGCCGACCAGCGCCTCCAGGTCGACCACCGTGACGTGCTTCTTCTTGTCGGCCGTCTGCTTGAACTTCACGAACGCCTCGTCGAGCTCCTCATCGCTCAACTGGTAGCCCATCTCCGCCAGCTTGGCGCGCAGCGCGTGGCGGCCGGAGTGCTTGCCGAGCACGATGTCGCTCTCGGCCAGACCCACGTCTTCCGGCCGCATGATCTCGAAGCAGGTCGCCTCTTTCAGCACGCCGTCCTGATGGATGCCGCTCTCGTGGGCGAAGGCGTTGCGACCCACGATCGCCTTGTTGCGCTGGATGACGTAGCCGGTGATGGTGCTCACCAGCCGGCTGGTGCGCGCGATCTCGGTCGTGTCGATCTGCGTCTGGCAGTCGAAGAAGTCGCGGCGCGTGCGGATGGCCATGGCGACCTCTTCCAGCGAGGCGTTGCCGGCCCGCTCGCCGATGCCGTTGACGGCGCACTCGACCTGCGTGGCGCCGGCGCGCACGGCGGCCAGCGAGTTGGCGGTGGCCAGTCCCAGGTCGTTGTGGCAGTGCACGCTGACGGTGACGTCGTTGAGCGCCGGGCAGGCCTGGAACAGGGCGCGGATGAAGTCGCCCCACTCGGCCGGGATGGCGTAGCCGACGGTGTCGGGCACGTTGATCGTGGTGGCGCCGGCCTCGACGGCGACCTTGAAGACCTCGGCCAGGAAGCCGAGCTCGCTGCGGCTGGCGTCCATGGCGCTGAACTCCACGTCGGCGTCGCGGTGCTCCGCGATGAGGTCGCGCGACAAGCCGACCATCTCCCTGGTGGCCGCCAGCACCTGCTCCGGCGTCATGCGGATCTGGTGCTGCAGGTGCACCGGGCTGGTGCTGATGAACGTGTGGATGCGCGGCCGGGCGGCCACCTTGACCGCGTCCCAGGCCGCCCGGATGTCCTTCTCCAGGGCCCGCGCCAGACCGGCGACGCGCGGCCCCTCGATCTCCCGCGCGATGCGCTGCACCGCGTTGAAGTCGTCGGGGCTGGCGATCGGGAACCCGGCCTCGATGATGTCGACGTTGAGCTTGGCGAGCTGCCGGGCGACCTCGAGCTTCTCCTGGGTGTTCATGCTGGCGCCCGGCGCCTGTTCGCCGTCGCGCAGCGTGGTGTCGAATATGCGTATGTGGCGCGCGCTCATGAGCTGCCGCACCTCCTCCTGCCGGACGTCTGCTCTGCGGTGCACCTGCGGACGCCCGGATGACGTCCGTGTTCCGTCAAGAGCCCACATCCCGGATCCCTGCGAGGGTGGACGGGACGAGCCGACCAGCGGGACGGTGGCGCGGGGCGGACTGGACGGGATCCCGTGACGGGATGTGCCGACGCTGCGCGAGACGGCCCTCGCTGCGGCTCTCTTCGTAGGATGGCCGGACGGCCAGACAGGCTGTTACGCATCCCCCCGCAGGGGGAGGAGCAGGAGCAGGCCGAGCTGGAGGGCGCGTACCTCAATGGGGCCCTCCGAGCGACGATCTGCTGCGGTGCTGCTGCGCATGGTCACGCGATTGTACTTTCACGCCTCGCACGGTGCAAGCACACGGCCGCACCGGCGGCTCACGCCGGGCGAACCCCGACGGCCGCGGGGCGGACCGCCCTCAGCGCATCTCGGAGAGCCGCGCGACGTCGTCGGCTGCGCGAGCGCCGCGCTCGCCGCGCACCACCAGCCAGGCGCCCCCGACCACCGCCAGCGCCCCGACGCCCAGTTGCCACGTGAACGGCTCGTTCAGAAGGGCGAGGCCCAGGACGGCCGTCCACAGCACGTACGTGAGGTTCAGCGGCATGGCGCGGCCGGGCCCGATGCGGTCCACGGACGTGAAGTAGAGCAGATACCCCGCGGATCCGGCGGCGGCGGCGCCGAGCACCACCAGTGCCGACGGCCGGGTGAAGGCCGTGCCGAGCAGGTCGAGGCCGCCGACCGCCGGCAGCAGCACGCAGACGAAGGCGAGGAACGACCCGACCTGCCGCGTCGTGTTGACGGCGGTCGGGGTCAGATGGCGCATGGCGCGCTTGGCGAACAGACCCTCGAACGACCAGCCCAGGGCCGTGAGCACGCCGAAGAACACGCCGAGGTAGAAGTGCGGGTGAGCCCCTTCCGGCGCCCGATAGCTCACCACCACGGCGCCCGCCACCACCAGCAGAAGGCCGGCCCAGCCGAGCCGGCAGAGACGATCCTTCAGGAACAGGATGCCCCACAGCGCCCCGAAGACGGGCACGGTGGCGGAGACGGCCACGCCGTAGGTGACGCCGGCGAACGCTATGGACAGGAAGAAGCACCCGGTCGCCAGCGGACCGCCGGCGAGCGCCGAAGCGAGCGCGTCGGCGGTCCCGGGGCGCCACCGCAGCACCGGTACCAGATCGCGCCAGCGCCGCATGCCGGCCACCATGACGAGCTGCCAGAAGCCGCGCAGACCGTCGTAGAGGGCGGCCGCCACCAGCGGTGCGACGAGCCAGCGGCTGCTGCCGGCGAAGGGAGCCATGGCGAGCGCCACCCCGTTGATGACGTTCGACACCCCCCACATGACGCCGCTGGTGAGAGCGATGCCGTACCCCGACCGCGCGAAGGCGGAACGATCCGAAGGAGGGGCGGCGCACATGCCCGGCAGGCTACCACGGTCACCCCCTCGCGGTCGCCCGACCCGCGCCCGACCGTGCCGGTGGCCGGTCAGGGCTTGAACGGGAACTCGTAGAACTCGGCGATCTGCTCCATGACCTCGGCGGCCACCAGGTCGCTGCCGGCGCGACTCCAGTGGATGCCGTCGCCCTGGCGCATGAGCTCCTTCTTGCCGGAGATGCCGGTCAGGTAGTCGGAGTAGTTGCCGTTCGCGTCGCCGAACATCGTATAGGTGTCCACGTAGTGGACGTTGGGGCGCCTCTGCGCCTCTTCCTTGTAGATCCTGTTGAAGTTCCGGTAGATCTCGCTCTGCGCCGGGTCGCGGGCGATCGGCATGCCGACCCACCAGACGGGGCGGCCCTGCTCGCCGCCGGCGATGTCCATCGCCACCGCCACCCGCTCGCGGTACAGGTCGTTCCACTCCTCGGTGCCGTAGTAGTAGATCTTCCCCTCATGCTGCACGTCCTGGCCGTCGTTGGCGCCGGAGGCGAACACGACCACATCGGGCTGGAAGCCCTTCATCTCCGCCTTCAGACGCTTGGGCCAGTTGAAGAAATCGGGACGGCTGAGACCGGAGGACACGTGGTAGTCGAGGGCGGTCTCGACGACCCCGGTGCGGTCGGCCATGGCCACCAGGCTCTCACCGAAGGTCATGGCCATCGAGTCGCCGCCGACCCAGAGGGCCAGCTTCCTGTCTTTGGTGGGCGTGAAGATGGCGGCACTGGGCGCGACGGACGGCTTCGGCGACGCCGTGCCGTCCGATCCCGAGCCGCCGCCGGCCGATCCGGTCGGCTGCGGCTCCGGTGTGCGGGTGTGGACGCCGGCCTCTTCACGCGCCCCGCGGCCGAGAGCGTCCTCGATCGCCGCCCGCGGCCGGTCGAGGCGCAGCAGCGAGCTGACGGTCGTCACCGGCTTGACGAGCGCCATCGCGATCGAGCGCGTGGTCCCCACGTGCATCGACTCGGCCGCGCTCTGCAGGCTCTGGGCGTTGAGCAGAGCCGCCAGCCCGAGGCCGATGATGAGCGCCAGCAGCACCTTGCCGGCCGGCGCCA
>Ga0194126_10012859_pt1 | contig 10538 bp, 10 predicted proteins | sample TA2KigC150mmetaG_FD_148641 | JGI IMG/M metagenome (GOLD analysis project Ga0194126, IMG submission 148641) | Freshwater microbial communities from Lake Tanganyika, Tanzania - TA2015035 Kigoma Deep Cast 150m | ecosystem: Environmental > Aquatic > Freshwater > Lake | place: Tanzania: Lake...
AATGCCACATACGATACACGAGAGTTTCTCGCGCATTTGGGTAAGGGGACTGAACCGCTCTTTTCTGCCTTTGCGCAATTTGATGTAAAAGATACCTTTACTTTTTTTGAAAAGCGTGGACTTCCGCTCGTTATTGAGGCGCGCAATCGTGCGTTTCCCGCGTCGCAGAACGCGGGAGATGTGCTTCGTATCATTGAAGCATACGCGCGTGATAATGGTGCAATCATTCGTACGAAAACAAAGGTGTCGCGCATTCTTGAAGAGCATGGTGGTATTGTCGGTATTGAGACAGGAAAAAGTGTTATTGGTGCGGACGCTGTCATTGTCGCGACCGGCGGGCTTTCGCACCCAGAGACGGGGTCTACTGGTGACGGATTTACCTTTCTTCGTAATCTCGGACACAGTGTTGAAGACCCGGGCGCGGATCTCGTGCCGATAGAGGTACATGACGCATGGGTCAAGGCGCTTTCGGGGACATCACTTTCGTTTATGAAAATGACCGTATATGCAAATGGTAAGAAAGCATTTGCGAAAAAAGGGAAAGTGCTCTTTACACATTTTGGATTGTCGGGGCCACTTGTCTTGAACTCTGCGCGTGCCATTGGGACACTCCTTGGGCAAGGGCGCGTAACTATTGCTATTGATGCATATCCTGATACGGACATTGGTGCTCTGGAAAAAGACATCATCCGCGTCTTTGACCAGGCGAAAAATAAAATGATAAAAAATGTTGCTGACGACATCATGCCACATGGTATGGCAGAAGTTTTTCCACTTCTTTTTCCGCATATTCCGCTTGATAAAAAGGTGCACAGTATTACCAAAGAAGAACGACGTCTCATTGTTGATACATTGAAAGCACTTCCCGTTTCTGTTGTCGGTCTCATGGGTATGGACCGCGCTATTGTTTCTGATGGCGGTGTTCCTCTTGATGAAATTGATACGAAATATATGCGTTCGCGCTTGTACCCCAATCTGTATGTGACAGGGGATATGATTCATGTGAATCGTCAATCCGGCGGATATTCGCTCCAAATCGCATGGACGACTGGCTATGTTGCCGGCTCGGCGGCGTGATATACTATCATGATAATGCGTATGACTCAGAGAAAAGTCTTCGCCCTTTGGGCGTTTTTGTTCAGTGTGTGCACGATGTGTACTGCCGTGCCTCTCGCATACGCGGAGACGGCAACATATATGCGGATGCGCGTTGACGATGTTGTCCATGAGACGCGTGAAGCTATTTCGGGGACGGACACGTATCGTATGGTGCAGACGCTGTCGGCGACTGTTGTAGACGGAGAGAGACGTGGCGAACGTATAGAGATTGAAAATGATAGGATACCTCTCGCGGACGGGGATGTCTTTTTTGCAAAAGTAGTAACTGTTGGTGAAGGAGAGATGATTTCTGTGTATGACGCGGACAGAACACGTGTACTTAGTATTCTTGGTATTGTATTTGTCGCGATGACACTTCTTTTTGGTGGCAAACAAGGTGCGCGGTCACTCGGCTCTCTTTTTGTTAGTATTGCAGTCATTGCATTTGTGTTGTTGCCTCTCTTGTCTCTTGGTTTTCCTCCTGTGCCGACAGCGACTGGTATCGGCGTAGGAATGCTCTTTGTTGCAATATTCCTTACCCATGGATGGAATAAGGGCTCTGCGGTTGCCTTTGGGGGAACAGCGCTCGCCGTTGTGCTTACGGGACTCATCGCATGGGTTGTCCTTGGTGTGGGCATGTTCACGGGGCTTTCTTCTGATGAATCACTTTCTATCGCTTTGGGTACAACGGGGCATATTGATCTTGCGGGCATACTTCTTGCTTCTGTTATTATCGGCGCGCTCGGTGTGCTTGATGATGTGGGTATTACGCAGGTGTCTGTTACACGCGAACTCTGCGCGACAGGAGGACGTACACGCCGTGAGGTATACCAAAGCGCGATGAAGGTCGGCAAAGACCATATTGGTGCGCTCATCAATACACTTGTTCTTGCGTATGCAGCATCAGCGTTACCACTCCTTCTTCTTTTTACCCTTTCACAAGAAATGCCCGCAATCGTGCTTATCAATGGTGAAGCAATAGCCGAAGAGATTGTACGTGCTCTTGCGGGAAGTATTGGTCTTATTGTGGCAGTTCCTCTGACGACATACGTTGCGGTGAGGACGTTTTTTGTGTCTCAACGTTGATACACTTGTCTCTTACATACTCTATCCGTTATACTATATACATGATGGAACAAGCACATACAGAAGGACAAATAAATGTATCAGAGCAACAAGCAAGTCATGGTGTGCCTATTGATGTGAATCCTCCGTTGCAAGCATCGGCATCTTCTATTCCAGTACTTCCTGCTATTTCTGCAAATAGAGAGCGTTTTATGAAGGTTGCGTATCCGGTGTTTGCGGGTGTTCCTACTGCTATCATCATTTTATTTTCTTTTGATTTTGGAGAGACATACAAGACCGTGTTGGAAAAGGTACTTTCGCCTATTATCACGGGGGTTACGTCTGGTTTTATCCTCTATATCCTTGGCTTAAAACGATAACGAATATAAAAAACAGGCGCGCGTGAGCGCGCTTGTTTTTGTGTTGCATAGTTATTTTGTATCCTTGAGAAAGAGCGTAACGGGGAGTCCTATGACGATAAGTATGATACCGAGGACAAGAAAGAGTGATGAGAATGGAAGAAATACAAGTGTGAGAGACGCAAGCATTGGACCGATGATATACGCAAGTGAGTTGGTATTTCTAAAGAAGCCAATGATATGAGTATCTTTAGAATGGATATGCTTAAAGAAATATGTTTCAGACATAGTTTCCACAATACTTGCGCCGATACGGGTCGCCGCGAATATGAGAATCCAGCGGAAGAGTTCCGTTTCTACGTCCATGGTTGAGATAAATGCAGTGGAAATCCCCATAATGAGAAATCCGAGAAAAAGAAGTTCCTTTTCACCCCAATGTTTGTCAGCGATGTGCCCAGCAGGAAGAGCAAGGAGAACGAAGGGAATGAGCATCACCGTAAAGATAATGCCGATATCATTCCAAGCGAGTCCTATGACATTGTGAAGATAGAGTGGACTGTAAATGACCATCCACGTGTAGAAAAAACGCAAAAGTAGATTGACGATAAAAATAAGAAACACGTCTTTCTTTTGCGCAACTTCTTTGAGTGTTGCAAGGAATTGAGTCCGTTCATACACAGGGTCTTTAAAGTTTCTCATGTACGTAAGGAGTAGGAATGTTACAGAGAAAACAGTTACCGTTGTCAGTGAGAATATCTTCCAATAATCACCATTAGTGAGAATGGACCCAGTAATAAACGGGGAGATGAGAAAGGCGATATTGGTAAGTGTGAGAAATGCGCCACGGATACTTCCTGTACGCGCATCAGAAGAAAAGCGTTCTATGAACACATCTTGTGTGAAAAACATGACATTGATACATGCCATGTACAAGACGAATGAGGTAAAGATGATAAGGGGAATAGAAGAAAATGCGAGAGAAAGCGTGAGCATGGCGATACATGCGGAAAGTGAAAAAGCAACGGGATAATTGCCAAAGCGTGACAATATACGAGGAATGAGTGTGATGAGGATGAAAGAAAGAACAGCCCCCGCGACATAGAGCAAGCCCACCGTGCGCTCAATAGCAAACGTTGAGAGGAATGTTGACATGACATACGTGGGAAGCGCGACAGTAAGAGCAAAGACGAATTGGATGAGGTACAACCCTCTAAATATTTCTGTTTTACGGGCGTCTTCTTTTGCGGCAGGGGGGATAATGAGCATGGTGTGTATAGTATAGCATAGTGAGTTGTCAGTTGTCAGTTTTAAGTTGTTAGTCAGGAGGCTTGGTTGTTTTACTTTATTGCGTTGAATATCGTTAGTGTGCGAAAACAAAAAAGCGCAGAGTATGCGCTTTTTTTGTATAAGTATCTATGTCAGTAAGTATCTTATGTGTTTGTGCTGAGTCGTTTGATGTATAGTCGTATCTGGGTATTACACACCGAGAAGGACTGGTATAACAATCGGTCGTTTTGCTGTTTTTTGCAAGAGGTAGCGACCGATGTCGTCTGCAACTTTGTCTTTGACAAATTCAAAGTTAATCGGATGCATGCCGACGAGTGCGTCTTCAATCGTGCGTTTGGTGAGATTGCGTGTCTCGCGGAGAAGGTCTTGGGAGTCGCGGAGATACACAAAACCACGTGAGATGATGTCAGGTGATTTGCGCAGGCGTCCCGTATTCATATCAACGAGTGCAACAACCATGAGGATGCCATCTTGGGCGAGCATCTGGCGGTCGCGGATAACGACTTCCTGTGTTTCGCCGATAGAAAATCCGTCTACCATGACAACACTTGCAGGCGCTTTTTCTTTTTGAATAGTTAGTCCTTTTACACCCATGTCAATGATTGTCCCATTATCAGGGATGATGATGTGGTCTTTGGGGAAACCATTCAAGTCCATAACTGTTTGCGCGTGGACACGAAGCATGGAGTGATATCCATACGCGGGCATGAAGTATGTTGCGCCAACTTGTTTGTTGATCCATGCAAGTTCACCCGCATTGCCGTGTCCCGTGGAGTGAACATCAGACACACGATAGTGAATGATACGCACATCATGACGGTAGAGATTGTCTTTGAGTTTCTGAACAGAGATCTCATTCCCCGGAATGATAGAGGACGACAAGACGATAGTGTCTTTGGGTGTAAAGCGAATATATTTGTGTGTCTTGTTTGCGACACGCATGAGGACCGCAAATTCTTCACCTTGCGCTCCTGTCGCGAGTATCATGATGTTGCTCGAGGGATATTTCTCCATTTCTTCAAGAGGAATAATCGTCTCGGGTTTGATACTGAGGAGCCCTGCTTTCTTGGCAATTTCAATATTGGATTTGATACTGCGTCCATCGATGACGACTTTTTTCCCGTGCTTTTCGGCAAGTTGAATAAGTTTGATAAGACGTGCGAACTGTGAAGCAAATGTTCCTACAATGAGTCGGTCAGGTACTGTCTTGATAATTTCTTCAAGATTTTTGTGAATCTGATCCTCGGTAATAGAAAATCCTGGACGTTCTACATTGGTTGAATCAGCAATAAAGAGTAGGTTGTGTTGTTTGCCAATATGCGACCATACTTTTTTCTCACGCTCAACTGGTTCACCGTTTTCGTGGTCAAGTTTGAGATCACCTGTAATGACGATATTGCCATGCTTTGTCTTGATTGACGCTCCCATTGAATCAGGGATGGAGTGTGTGACCGGGAAAAATTCAATGGACGTTTTACCGAGAGTAATAGTCTGCCCGGGTTCTACCAGTTTGATAGTGAGCGCAGGCATGTGAGGGAACTCTTCTTGGCGTTTACGAATCATGAGTTCTGTGAGCGCACGAGTATATATGGGAGGGTTACCAATGCGAGGCATGATATACGGAATACCGCCGATGTGATCAAGGTGTCCGTGTGTGATAACTACACCACGAATACGCTCTTTGCGTTCTTCAAGATATTTGGTATTAGGGAGAATATAGTCAACGCCGGGAGATTCGTCTTCGGTGAATTGAAAGCCGACATCAAAAATAATGATATCTTCGCCGTATTCAACGACAATCATATTTTTACCGACTTCCTCAACGCCACCCAAGGGGATGACGCGGACATTATCTCCCACAGAAGGGAGTCCGAGTGTTACTTTGGGACCTTTTGCAGGGAGGATAGGATGGGGGGAGGGGCGCTTGTCGGCGCGCATACGTGATGGGCTACTTTTACGCACGGGTGCTCCTGCTTGGCGAGGAGTTCTTGTTATAGGGACATGCGCTGGACGACGAGTTGGCGTACTTGTCTGCGTGGTGTGTGCGACACGGACGGGAATATGTCGCGCATGTGAAGGGGCGACTCGGCTTGCTGGCACACTAGGGCGTGACACTGGACGTGCTGAAGAATGCAGAGGTCGTGCTGTGCTTTGTGCGGGAGTATTACCAAGGACGGGGCGTCGAGATGATGAAGTGTGTCCATGGGCGTTTGTCGGTGGTACCCGACGAAACGGAGGTTTTCGATGTTGTTCTGGTGTGTTCATACAGAATGTGATTAATGTGTGTATACAACAGTAAACACTGTTGTGTACGGCGATGAAGTGTCATCGCAAATAATAATAATGGTATTGAACGTATATATGATCGATACAAAGCGATATGTATATCGATTTCCCCGAGAGGGGGACAAGGTATCAAGTATGTTTGTTCGGACACCATGACAGGGCGCATCATATGTGATGGGAAACGCCATGCTATGGGGTACGAAATGTAGTGAGAATTATTCTGTTGTTTTTTCTTTTTCAACAAATATTGGCCAGACATGATCAGTTTCAATATGCCATGAGAGAATACCACTAAATCGTTCTGCCGCGGTTACCGCGGAACCGATTGAAACGCCGAGCATGTGGTCGGGAAGCGCATAAATAAAATCAGGAGCGTAGAGAAACACCGCGGGTGTATCATCTATAATTTCAGCTACGAGTTTGTTGTACGCTGTAAGGCGCTCTTCAGTAACTGACGAACTGCGAGATGTCTCCAAAAGTTTGTCCGTAGTAACATTTGCATACATGGCGATATTGAGTCCAGGATCGTTCCGTTGGGACGAATGCCAAAACGCGAAGAGGTCAGTATCGCGGCCAACGATTTCCCCAAATAAGAGTGCATCATAATCACGGGGACGAATGACCGATTGATTGAGTTCGTTTGCGTCAAACACTTTAAGTGTGACGGGCACACCAAGCGCCGCCCAGTCTTCAACGAGGATATCAGCGACTGACTTAAGTTCAGGAACATTGGCAGTTGCAAGAGAAAATGAAAGCGTTGTTCCGTCGTGTTTCCATGTGCCACTTCCGTCATCGTTTGATGACCATGTCCATCCCGCATCTTCAAGTATTGTACGAGCACGCGCAAGACGTTCTTCACGAGAAATGGTATCTGTGGATTCGGGTGCGATATATCCGAGAGAGCCAGGAGGAATAGGTCCATGAAGGACAGAACCGTATCCGAAAAGTACTTCATCAACGATACGTTCTTTTTCAGTGGCGATATCAAGTGCTTTACGGACAGAAGCGTCTGTGAAGACTGTTGCTTTGTCTTGATTGAAAAATACACCAAAGACACGAGGAAGTGGTGCGCGTTCAATACGGACACCTTTGTCTGTGAGTTTCTGAGCGACAGAGGGGGTGATTGCGTTTATTCCTTCAATTTCTCCTTTAGAGAATGCATTGACAAGTGTATCCTCATCACGATAAAAGCGCATGCGGATATGAGAGAGATATGGTTCACCTGTTGCATAGTCATCAAACGCACGGAGGTCATAATAGAGCGGAATACCACTTCCGTCGCGTCGCGCTCCTGTTACTCGATACGGACCCGAACCGATGGGTGTTGTGTTATATGCGCTAAAACTAAACTCTTCCGTGGTGATTTCTTTCCATATATGTGCAGGGAGAATACCTAATGTCGTATTTTCCAGAAAAGGTGCGTACGGGCGGGGAAGTACGAAGACGATCGTGTGGTCGTCCTGTGCGGTTACTTGTACGCCGTCCCAATTGGCGCGTTTGGGACTTTTGAGCATACTATCTTGCGCTTTTGTTACCGTAAAGACAACATCATCAGCAGTGATTGGTCTACCATCATGAAAACGGAGATGTTCACGGAGGGTAAACGTATAGGTGAGTCCATCATTTGAGATATTATATGAAGATGCAAGATCAGGAATGATTTCTCCTGAAGGAAGAGCGCGCGTGAGTCCCGCATATACAAGAGCTGTCATATCGCGATCGGCATCAGAAATAGCAAGAAGTGGATTAACAAAACGGGGAGTGCCAATGACACCCTCTGCATACGATCCTCCTTTTGCGGGGATGACGACCATGTATGCATTATTTACACGGTAGAGAAAAAATGTCGTGCTTATAATGAATATCCACAACAGCACGAAAAAAACGACACGCTCGGTGTGCGAAAAAGACGCAACAATGCGTGATATGTGTGAGGAGAACGTCCTGAATGGACGAAAAAAAGAATCAAATGACATTGCAATTGACACGGACATGATAAAATCATGCCGAGGAAGGGAGATGTGTGCTAGACGACCAGCGAGAGGAATACGGAGACTGCAAAGAGTACGCCGATAATGATAGTAGCGTAAAAGAGTGTTTTTTCGGCACCACGGCGCTCATGAAAACCGCTCATGCTGTCAGCACCACCAAATGCACCACCTAAACCAGCTCCTGTTTGTTGAAGGAGTGTGGCGATGATGAGCAGTGTGGCGAGGACGGCTTGCGCCCAGGGCAGAATGTCTCCGAGAAATTCCATTGCTGTAGAGTATACCATAGTACGATTTTTACGCAATGGGAATGTATAGATTTGGGGAAATAAAAGAGACGGCATGGTACATCCAAGAATATATTGCAACACCTGCTACAAAATGGCTGTGGCATTGAGCATGTCTGGTTTCACCCCTTCTTCCAGTGTGTGCCACACTGTGATTTTCTTATCGTTTATGAATATAAAAACCCGACACCAATCATTCTGTTGGTATCGGGTTTGTGTGGCTCTATAAGGTGAATTCTTCAACGAGCCCCGCAACGAGCCCCACAACGAGCCCAAAAACGAGCCCCGCAATGATGAGCCCCGGAACGAGCCCCGCAATGATGAGCCCCGGAACGAGCCCCACAATGAGCCCCACAACGAGCCCCACAACGAGCCCAAAAATTAGACCCCCCTTCGGCTTCAGTGGCTTGAACATGTTTACCACAAGGCAAACATTCAAGCCTACGAGCCCGTAGGCTATGATGGGTACCCACATGAGGCGCAGAGCCACCTCAATACCCATCCCATTCGCATCATCTAAAATCTCCCTGAAGCCAGGGAGCAGAAAATGCTCAAATTGCAGGTAAGTAAATATACCTGCAATGACAAGTCCCAGAACCGACCATAGCGACCGGTTCGGTATCTCAAGAGATATCTTCATCTTTTTCTTCTTTTATATTTCAAAAACCACTAAAACTGGTATATCATAGTGTGTTGTTTTTGTCAATGCTCTGTGGCACATCACATACATGGCGCGGTCATATATGACCACGCCATGTATTCTTTTTCCTCGGCAGGCGCGGCGTAGCCACGCCTGTTTAATCTCTTTTAGGGTTCAATTCCACACAACTTGCTGCGAAAAGTTATTTAAATTGTTTTATGTAAAAGATATGACGATACCCTGCAGCAAGCTGTGGGGTAGTTCATTTAGTGGTAGGGAGAGGTCATGTAAACATCGAATAATTTTTTCGTTGAGGGAAAGAATGGAGAAGAGTTCATGGTGGATGTTTACTGGTATGACGGTGCTTGTGGGTGGGAAATCAATAGCAGAAGCTTCTTGAAATATTATGGCGTTTCTTGGTGTGTTTGAACATGGTTCGTTTGTTCCGGTAACGCGCGATACTTTGAACCTTAGTCTATCGGTCATTAGTCAACGGACACTCGGACTCTTTGTCTCTCGGACACTTGAAACTGCAAACAGTTTCCTGGGTCCTTTTGTTTTGACACATAAGTAAGTGACGGGCTGCCATATGGGGTGAACTTATGGGGAATGCATGGATTTGACCTGTATTGATTTCGCGATATAATTTGAATGCATTATTAGATTAGCAATATATTTTTTTAAACGATATGGCTACAAAGAAACAATCGGCGGAAAAAACCGCAATTATCCCACTCGGCGATAGAGTACTTGTCAAACCTCTTGATCCGAATGAACACAAGACGACTGCGTCTGGTATTATCATCCCTGATACGATTGATCGTGAGCGTCCCGAGCAGGGTACCGTTATCGCGGTTGGCGAAGGACGTTTGACGGACGAAGGAAAACGGCTACCGCTTTCTGTAAAAAAAGGTGATGTTATTATCTTCTCAAAATATGGACCAGATGAGGTGAAAGTTGATGGGGAGGAATATTATATTATTGGAGAAGCGAATATACTCGCGGTGTTGAGATAACTTGAGTCTTTTAACTTTTAATATTTTTATCACAAACACCAGTATTCAGATATCTGATAATACAACATTAAAATAGGTAGATATGGTGTCGGTGTGTATACGTGTTGAGTTTTTGATGGTTTGCACGGTGTTTGTGATTTGGTATTTGTAATTTGAGATTTCATTATGGTGTATGCATGATTATGTTTTACACCAACGTATTCTTACAAAGATTAATAATATGACACATAATTACTATGTCTAAAATCATCAAATACAGTTCTGATGCGCGCGAGGCAATACTCGTTGGTGTCAACAAAGCCGCGGATGCGGTCAAGATTACACTTGGTCCCCGTGGACGTAATGTTATCTTGGAAAAGAGTTATGGTGCTCCCATGATTACCAATGATGGCGTATCCATTGCAAAAGAGATTACCCTTGCTGATAAGTTTGAAAATATGGGTGCCGAGATTGTGAAAGAAGTCGCGACAAAAACAAACGATATGGCGGGGGACGGAACGACGACAGCGGTC
>Ga0194126_10012872_pt1 | contig 10529 bp, 10 predicted proteins | sample TA2KigC150mmetaG_FD_148641 | JGI IMG/M metagenome (GOLD analysis project Ga0194126, IMG submission 148641) | Freshwater microbial communities from Lake Tanganyika, Tanzania - TA2015035 Kigoma Deep Cast 150m | ecosystem: Environmental > Aquatic > Freshwater > Lake | place: Tanzania: Lake...
GTTTTGATATGTCTTTCTCTGTCAAGTACAGATGCAGAAATAGGTTGTTTCATGAGTTCATCGAAAGACAACAGCGGGATGTCGGGTTCAGCACCTCCCCCCTCCTGCGTGCGCTCGAACGTAAACCCGTCTTTTCCGGCTCTGGATGTACGATCAATAAGTCTGAGCAAAGCAGGGCGCAACAAGATGAGCGCAACAATGCCGAGGACAATAATACAAATGACGGCAACAGCAGGCCAAATTAAGGCATCAAGCATTTTATTATTCTCCTTTATTTATCATTTAATGGTTAACAATTATTATACAGAGTTGGTTTCATTTGCCAAAAGTATACCACAATCAATGGCATAAAAAAATCAAATACTATTTAAAACAGGATATTAACAGTTGCATTATGAGGTAAAATATGGATAATATCTTTCAGGCGTTCCTGCGGTCCCGCAAGCTCGTGCCCGAGAAGCATATCCCCTATTATGCCCACTGGGCCAGCAAGTTCCTTGATTTCTGTAATAAAAATACGCAGTATGACCACAATAAACTCGTCCTGGAATTTATGGATTCATTGAAAAATGACAAGGATGTCCCGGACTGGCAAATCCGACAGGCCCGTGAGGCGGTTCAGCTTTATCTGGCCAATTTCAAGGGGAAAGTCGCATCAGATGCCGTGTCTCTATCAACAGGCACTGTTGCGAAGGGATCGGATATTTCCGAAATAATCAAAGAGATGAAACGCATTATCCGCCTGAAGCATTATTCTTACAGTACTGAACGGAGTTATCTTGACTGGGCAAAGCGGTTTTTCCGATATGTTCATGAGACAAAGGGCAATGATGCTTTGTTTGCTTCTGATGACATCAAACAGTATCTCAGTTATCTTGCCATTAAGCAGCGGGTATCGGCTTCAACACAGAACCAAGCATTTAATGCCCTGCTTTTTCTGTTCCGTGACGTGCTTGGGCAGGATGTCGGGAACCTCGGCGATACAGTACGGGCAAAGCGTGGCACCCGTCTTCCCGTAGTGCTTACAACCGATGAAGTCAGGGCGCTGTTTAGCAACATGTCGGGAACGGGCCTTCTGATCGCTCAAGTGATCTATGGTTCCGGCTTGCGGCTTATGGAGCTTGCCCGTCTTCGGGTAATGGACATCGATTTTGGTATGCAGTTGATTACAGTGAGAAGCGGCAAGGGAGATAATGACCGTACAACGGTTCTCTCCGAATTGGTTAAGGATAGACTGCGCGATCATATTGAAAGGGTGAAGGCATTGCATGAGAAAGACCTGGCGGCAGGCTATGGAGAAGTTTATCTGCCTGATGCTCTGGCAAAAAAGTACTCGAATACGGGTAAAGACTGGGGCTGGCAGTATGTCTTTCCGTCTGCGCGATTATCCGTTGATCCCCGAAGCGGGAAGATCAGGCGCCACCATATCAGTGAGACTGCAATCCAGTCAGCCATCGCAAATGCTGTTAAGAAGGCGGGTATTGTGAAACATGCCACGGTCCACACGCTCCGCCACAGCTTCGCAACGCATCTGCTGATGAAGGGTGTCAATATCAGGGAGGTACAAAGCCTCCTCGGACACAAGAGTGTTGAGACGACCATGGTCTATACCCATGTCCTGCGCGATATGAAAAATGCGCCGCAGAGTCCGCTGGACGATCTTTACAATAACCGGCCATGACAATCCAGGAACTCCTCGGGCATAAAAATCTCCATACCACAATGATCTACACCCATGTCTCCACAAAAAATATCCTTGGCGTGCGGAGCCCTCTCGATAAATAATCTCTGGCCTCGTTCAATGCATATAACAATATGAATCTATATTTTTTGTCTTTATATGCATGATTTTGTCTGGTATTATTGACAATAATTCTTGCGATGTATATAATATACATTATAGGAGGATGACAAATGCCAACACTGAAGAGAACACAGATGTATTTTCCTGAAGATTTACTCAGGAGACTAAGAAGAAAGGCTGAGGAAGAAAACTCTACTATTGCCTATATTGTCAGGAAAGCGGTTTCAGAGCTTCTGAGAAAGGAGAACGCAAAAAACTGGATAGAAGATTCCTTATGGAAAATGGTAGGTTCAAGCAGCTCAAAGGATAGAGACCTTTCTGTCAATCATGACAAGTATCTTTACGGTAAAAATAAATGAGGCTCTTCGTAGATACTTCAGCATGGCTCGCGCTCACCGATAAAAATGATCAATACCATAACAGAGCAGTATCAAAGAGTTTAGAAATAAAGCGACAAAAAATTGAACTTATAACATCAGAGTATATAATTGATGAAAGTATAACACTTATACGATATCGAGTCTCTCATCATGCTGCAATTATTTTTGGTGATTCTTTATTGAGCAGCAGGATAATCAGGATTGTAGATGTAACAGAGGAAGGCAGGCTTAAGGCATGGGAAATTTTTAAAAAATATGAAGACAAAGAGTTTAGTTTTACGGACTGCACAAGTTTTGCGCTGATGAAAAATTTAAGGCTCCAAAAGTCTTTTACATTCGATGAACATTTCAGGCAGATGGGATTTGAGATATTCTGAAGCATGAAGCTTACCTGGTCAAACTTTTCTTTTGATTTTTCTCAAAAGACCCATATCATGGGAATCCTGAATGTGACACCGGATTCTTTTTCTGATGGCGGTCTCTATTTTGAAAAGCATACTGCAATTGAAAGAGCATATAAAATGGTTGAGGATGGTGCTGACATCATTGATATCGGAGGTGAATCAACAAGGCCTGGCTCAGAATCAATCACCGTCGAGGAAGAGTTAAGACGCACAATCCCTGTTATTGAAGCACTTGCAAAGGAAATTAAAGTCCCTATCTCTATTGACACGTATAAATCAGAAGTCGCAAAAAAAGCACTCGATGCAGGTGCGTCCATGGTGAATGACATAAGCGGACTAAGATTTGACCCTGAGATGTTAGAGGTAGTTTCTGAATATAAAGTGCCGGTTGTGATAATGCACATAAGGGGAACACCGAAGAATATGCAAGTGAATCCAGTGTATGAAGCGCTTATTCCTGAAATTATGGATTATCTCAGAGAAGGTATAAGACTTGCTATGAAATCTGGAATTGCTGAAGATAAGATTATAATAGACCCGGGCATAGGCTTTGGGAAGACCTTTGACCACAACCTCGAGATCATTAAAAATCTTTACGAATTTACCTTTTTAGAAAAGCCAATACTCATTGGCACGTCAAGAAAAGCATTCATCGGTAAAATCCTTGGAGATGTACCAGTAACAGAAAGGCTTGAAGGCACTGCAGCAGCAATTGCGCTCTCTATAGTAAATGGTGCAAATATAGTAAGGGTCCATGACGTAAAAGAGATGGTAAGGGTGGCAAAGGTTGCAGATGCCATTAAGAGACCTCAAAATTCGTAAAACCTGATGCCTGCCCGATTTTTTTTTATTCTTCGCATTTTCATGACGAATATTTAAAATAATACATGTTGAATAAAGAATCCATCCTTTCGTTCTTTAAAGAAAAAACAATCAGACCTCTCGGTTTCAGAGAAATTGTCTCCACAATGAGACTCAGCCATTCTGAGAGAAGGGCGCTCAAGCGTCTTTTAAGAGAGATGGTAAAAGATGGACAAATTGTTATTACCCGCAAAGGGCTCTATGGCCCTTCAGAGGGGATGAACCTTGTCACTGGATATTTCGATGCCCACAGAGATGGCTATGGTTTTGTAATATATGAAAAACCTGGAGAGAGAGATATTTTTATTCCTTCCCGCTGGACCCTCGGTGCAATGGATAATGACAGGGTTATGAGTAGAATTGAAAACTGGCATAAACGAGAAGGGAGAATTATCAGAATTCTTGAAAGAGCAAATTCAAGAATAACAGGAATACTTGATGTGACAAAATCAGCATGTTATGTAAGGCCAAGAAATAAGGCTTTTACCTTTGATCTCTATATAGCTCCTAAAGATAGGGGAGGGGCGAGGCATGGCGATACTATTGTTGCGGAGATAATAAGCTATCCAAAGGATAATAGACCTCCTTCAGGTAAAGTCATAAAAATATTGAAAAGACCTGAAGACCCGAGATCAGAATTAGAGGCTATTATAGAAGAGTTCAACCTTCCACAGAGATTTCAAAAGAACGTCCATGACGACGCAAAACGTCTCTATCAGAAAATGGTACACGAGACTAAATTAAAGAGAAGGGACCTCAGGAACCTTCCGACCGTTACCATTGATGGAGAGCATGCAAAGGACTTTGATGATGCCATTTCTATCAAACTATTTGAACACGGGTATAGATTATGGGTACATATTGCAGATGTGGGTTTTTATGTTGGTTGGGACTCAGCGATAGATAAGGAAGCAAGAAAGAGGGGAACGAGTATATATTTTCCTGATAAGGTTATTCCCATGCTTCCAAAAGAGCTGTCAGAGGATTTATGCAGTCTAAAACCAAAAGTTGAAAAACTTGCCTTTACTGTAGAAATGGATTTTGACAGAGATGGAAAGAGGCTCACGGCAAAATTTTATCCCAGCATGATAAAAAGTGATGAGAGGATGACATATACCTCTGTGAGAAAGATACTTATAGACCAGGACACTCACGAGCGAAGGAGATATGATTATCTACTTCAGGATTTCGAATTAATGAATGAATTAAGTAATATTCTCAGGAGCAGAAGACTTAAAAGGGGAAGTCTTGACTTTGACCTTCCAGAGCCAGAAGTATTGCTGGATTTACAGGGACGACCGGAAGCTATTATAAAAGCAGAGAGGAACATGGCACACATAATAATAGAGGAATTTATGATTGCTGCCAACGAGGCTGTGGCAGAACATTTACAATCAATGGGTTTTCCGTGCCTATACAGAATTCATGAAGAACCTGATCCGATGAAACTGGATGAGATAATGAAGTTCATAAAGCCGCTGGTAAAGCAACGGAAAAAATCATTGAAGCCAGCGGACTTCTCAAAATTGTTAGTTGAAATAAAGGGAACACCTGGAGAGGAGATTATCAATTATATGGTCTTAAGGAGCCTTAAACAGGCAAGATATTCTCCAATAAATGTTGGGCATTTTGGCCTTGCCTCAAAATGCTATGCCCATTTCACATCCCCTATCAGAAGATATCCTGATCTTGTAGTTCACAGAATACTCAGGAAAGCCTTATTAAAAAGACAGGTATCAAATAAAGAGAGTAAGGAACTCGAAGGACTTCTTCATACTATAGCCTTTCATTCAATCAGGATGGAACGCCGTGCAGATGAGGCTGAAAAGAAAGTGGTTGACGCAATGAGAGTCTGGTTCATGAAGGATAAAGTGGGTAAGGAATATGAAGGCAGGGTAATAAGCGTGACTCCCTATGGCCTTAAGATCAGGTTAAAAGATTTCTATGTAGAAGGATTAATTCATGTATCCTACATGACAGATGACTTTTATCAGTATAATGAAAGAACCCTGTCTCTTATAGGAAGAAACAAAGGCCGTGTGTTCAATTTAGGAAAGGAAGTGAAGGTGAGGATTGATAAGGTTGATATGGAAGAGAGGGAAATAATATGCGGTCTGTGTTAGATCCGCTGCCTTAAAGGTTACGATGAGGAGAAAAATGTTGTTATAAAACCAATAAAATCAATATCTTCGTGTTGTATTTCCGACAAGTATGATAATATATTAAGATTTGTGATTATTTACAGGAGGTGAAAGGTGTCGGAAAAGAATTTTTTCTTTACGTCTGAGTCGGTGACAGAGGGTCATCCTGATAAGATAGCGGATCAGATTTCTGATGCAATACTCGATGCGATACTTGCGAAGGATACAACTGCCAGAGTTGCATGTGAGACACTTGTCACAACAGGCCTGGCGTTTGTGGCTGGTGAGATCACCACAAGCTGTTATGTCGAGATACCCGATATTGTGAGAGAGACGATAAGAGAGATTGGTTATACAAGAGCGAAATATGGCTTCGATTATGAGACGTGTGCAGTTATTACATCAATTCATGAACAGTCCTCTGATATTGCTATGGGTGTTGATGTAGGGGGTGCTGGTGACCAGGGTTTAATGTTCGGATTCGCCTGTAACGAAACCGAGGAATTAATGCCGCTTCCGATCTTACTTGCCCATAAGCTTGCTATGAGACTGGCTGAGGTGAGAAAGAAAGATATTCTCAGCTATTTAAGGCCTGATGGTAAGACACAGGTAACAGTTGAGTACAGGGACGGCAAGCCTTTTAGAATAGACAGCATTGTTATTTCTTCCCAGCATAGCCCGCAAGTGACACTTAAAGAGATAGGGGAGGACATTGTTGAGAAGGTGATTAAGCCTACAGTCCCTGAAGATATTCTCGACGAAGAGCATGTGAAATATTACATAAATCCAACTGGCCGTTTTGTTGTTGGAGGGCCGATGGGTGATACAGGGCTTACCGGCAGAAAGATTATCGTTGATAGTTATGGCGGAGTTGGAAGGCATGGCGGTGGTTGTTTTTCCGGAAAAGATCCCACAAAGGTAGACAGGTCAGGTTCTTACATGGCGAGATATATCGCAAAAAATATTATTGCAGCAGGGATAGCGGAGAGAGTTGAAATCCAAATGGCATATGCCATTGGCGTACCTGAACCAGTATCAGTACTCGCCGATACATTTGGAACAGGGAAGATACCATCAGAGCAGATAGTAAGGATTATAAGGAAGAACTTCGACCTTACACCAAAAGGCATGATTGATACCCTCAATCTGAGGAGGCCTATATTCAAAAAGACAGCTGTCTACGGTCATTTTGGAAGGACTGATCCTGACTTCACATGGGAGAAAACAGATATGGCAGGTACTTTGAAGAAAGAGGCAGGGCTATAAACGGTGAATAGTGAGCAGTGAATAAAAAAATTGATTCTGATCGCTTATACTAAAATGTTGTTCAATAACAAAGGTTTTAGGTCATTCCTGCGAAAGCAGGAATCCAGAAATGATTAAAAAATATCTGGATTGCCGTGTCAAGCACGGCAATGACAGTTGGGATCGAAGGACAAATGATAAAACATGACATTAAGGATATCAATTTAGCGAAAAAGGGTAAGCTCAGGACAGAATGGGCTGCTCAGGAGATGCCTGTATTAAAGAGTATTGCAAAACGTTTTAGCAAAGAAAAACCCCTGAAGGGAGTCAGGATATCTGCCTGTCTTCACGTGACAACAGAGACAGCGAATCTTGTGGAAACCCTGAAGGCTGGTGGGGCAGAGGTATTTCTCTGTGCATCTAACCCTTTAAGTACGCAGGATGATGTTACTGCTTCTTTGGTCAGATTTTCCAAAATCCCTGTCTTCGCAATAAAGGGAGAGGATAACAAAACATATTACAGGCATATTCGTGATGCCCTTTCTTTAAAGCCTCATATTACCCTGGACGACGGTGCTGACCTCGTGTCAACACTCCACAGAGAAAGAAAAGAACTGATTTCCAGTGTCTTAGGAGGTACAGAGGAAACCACGACAGGGGTTATACGCCTGAGGGCAATGGCAGATAAAGGTGTTTTGAAATATCCGATTATTGCAGTAAATGATGCGTATACAAAGTATCTGTTTGATAATCGCTATGGTACAGGGCAAAGCACAATAGACGGAATAATGAGGGCAACGAACAGGCTCATTGCAGGCTCTACAGTTATAGTCTCTGGTTATGGATGGTGTGGCAAAGGCATTGCGATGAGGGCAAAGGGTATGGGTGCAAGGGTCATTATTACTGAGATAGACCCATTAAGAGCACTTGAAGCAACAATGGATGGGTTTGAGTTGATGCCCATCAAAGAGGCCTCAAAAATAGGTGATATCTTTGTTACAGCAACTGGAGATATTGATGTAATTTCGAAGGAATGTTTTACCCTAATGAAAGATGGTGCGATCCTGTGTAATTCAGGCCATTTCAATGTTGAGATTTCGATTGATGACTTAAAGAAGATTTCAAAGAAGAGAAGGGTCATAAGGGACTTTGTAGAAGAATATACCCTGAAGAATAACAGGAGAATCTATCTTCTCGGGGAAGGAAGGCTTGTTAACCTCGCAGCAGCAGAGGGTCATCCGTCAGCAGTTATGGATATGAGTTTTGCAAACCAGGCACTCTGTGTTGAATTTATAGCAAAAAATTACAAGAGGCTTGAGAATAAGGTCTACAGTGTCCCCGAAGAGATTGACAGGAAAATCGCCCGGTTAAAGCTCCAGGCAATGGGAATCAAGATAGATACGCTGACAGAAAAGCAGAGGAAGTATCTGAAGAGCTGGGAAATGGGGACATAATAAACAGACGTAATAAAAGATAGTTGTAAGTTAAACGAATAATGCAGACATTGTTCAAAAATATATTTAACCAAAATTATTCTTGAAATTGTGACATATAGGCAGAGCATAGCATTTTCGCTCATTCTCGACGAACATCCTGTAATCCCCCCTTACCCCCCTTTAGCAAAGGGGGGATGGGGGGATTTAGAATCCGCTCAAATACTATGCCCTGCCTATCGGAGCATTATCTAATATTATTTAGGTTAGAAAAGATGAAAGGCAAAGTGGTTTCTATTAATATAAGCGACAAGAAAGGTGTCCGGAAGAAGCCTGTAAAGATGGCAGTGATAAAAAAGGATTTTGGTATTGAAGGAGATGTACATGCATCCGGCAAATGGCACAGGCAGGTGAGCCTCCTTGCGATCGAGAGTATTAAAAAGATGCAGGCTTTGGGCCTGAACGTTAATCCTGGTGATTTTGCAGAGAATATTACCACAGAGGGAATTGACCTTCTTAAACTCCCCATTGGCACAAGAATGGCCATAGGAGATGCGATAGAGGTCGAAGTAAGCCAGATAGGAAAGGAATGTCATACCAGGTGTAATATTTATTATCAGGCTGGTGATTGTGTTATGCCAAAAGAAGGAATTTTTGTAAAAGTCTTAAAAGGCGGGAAGATTAAGAAAGGTGACGAAATAAGAGCAAGAAGTAAGAAGCAATAGAGTATGATTACTGTTGCCATATTGACCATAAGCGATAAAGGCTCAAAAGGTGAACGAGAAGATTTAAGCGGACCTTTGATTGAGGATATATTAAAGGGAATAGGAGCTGAGATAAAGTATTATGAGGTACTGCCTGACGAGAAAGAGCTGATACGAGAAAGCCTTAACGAGTATTGTAGAAAGGTTGACCTGATACTTACGACTGGTGGAACAGGGCTTTCCCCGAGAGATGTGACACCTGATGCAACCCTTGAGGTTATTGAGAGAGAGGTCCCCGGCATTGCTGAGGCAATGAGAGCAGAAGGGGTTAAAAAGACAAACAGGGCAATACTTTCAAGGGCGGTAGCAGGCGTAAAGGGAGAGACGTTGATCATTAATCTTCCGGGAAGTCCAAAGGCTGTAAAAGAAAACCTCGAAGTTATCTTAGACGTAATACCCCATGCAATAGAGAAGATTAAAGGAGACCCTGCAGAGTGTGGCCGTTAGGCGGATGAAATGAAGTATGTCTCTTTTCCCTTAGCATTTCTTGCAGGCGTGTTGTCATTCCTTTCCCCATGTGTTCTCCCGCTCGTGCCCTCTTATGTATCCTTTATTACTGGTATTTCATTTGAAGACCTCACCACAGATGTGGACAGGAAAAGGGTGAGATACCTGACCATCACACACTCACTTGCATTTATATTTGGTTTTTCGTCGGTCTTTATCACTTTGGGCGTATCATCATCTGGCATAGGCAGACTTTTATTTGACTACATGGATTATATAAGAATAATCGGTGGTATTGTAGTCATCATATTCGGTTTGTTTGTTGCGGGTATTCTGAAATTCGGCTTTCTCATGACGGAAATAAAATTCAAAATAGGAGGGAGACCATCGGGATATATTGGATCGGTTCTTGTAGGGATGGCATTTGCAGTAGGCTGGGCACCGTGCATCGGCCCAATACTTGGCACAATACTCATTTATGCAAGTTCACAGGCATCTGCCCTCTATGGATTCAAGCTCCTCTTAGTCTATTCCCTTGGCTTTGCAATCCCCTTTTTTATCTCAGCCCTTGCAATTAATTCATTTCTCAGTTATTCAAAGAAACTGGCTAAATATATGCGATGGATTATGTTTTTCAGTGGACTTATCCTCATTGTGTTCGGGATCATGCTCCTGAGCAATAAGGTGCGTGAATTCTCAGGATTATTTCCAGATTTCGGGATTAAGTTCTAATTTTAAATGTTCCACGTGGAACAATAGAGGGGATGAAGTCGTCGTAACGTTGATATCTTTGTAGCAAACTTATCTCAATAAATAGGGATAGCTGTACCTACTTAATCTAAAAAGGATTTTTATGTTAGTCTTTGCCGCCGTTGTTTTCTGCCGTTGCGGGCATCTCTTTTTAAAGTCAAGAATGAACAACCCTGCGGCAAGACCACAGGGTATCTAAATATATTTGTAACCATGGTATGCTGTCATTCCTGCGGAAGCAGGAATCCAGAAAAAACAAAGAAACTGGATTCCGCATCAAGTGCGGAATGACAAATAAGG
>Ga0194126_10012881_pt1 | contig 10526 bp, 11 predicted proteins | sample TA2KigC150mmetaG_FD_148641 | JGI IMG/M metagenome (GOLD analysis project Ga0194126, IMG submission 148641) | Freshwater microbial communities from Lake Tanganyika, Tanzania - TA2015035 Kigoma Deep Cast 150m | ecosystem: Environmental > Aquatic > Freshwater > Lake | place: Tanzania: Lake...
CAGGGAAAAAGTCGTTTTGATTTTGACAGAGAAACACTCTATCAAATGATCGCTAGTTATGTAGAAAAAAACAAAAATATCAACCGCGATCAGATGAAGCGGTTAGGATTTTCCCTCGATTGGACCAGATACCATTACAGCCTGGAACCGGAGATTGTAAAAATTGTAATGGATACATTTATCAAACTGTATAAAGATGGCCTAGTTTATAAAGATGAGAGGCTTGTTAACTATTGTATAAACTGCGGAACAGGTTTTTCAGATTTAGAAGTAAAAGATAGGGAAGTGGAAGGAATACTCTATTTTGTTAATTTCCCAATCCTTACTAGAGGTTTCATTCAAATTGCCACAACTCGTCCGGAAACAATACTGGGAGACGCTGCTGTAATGGTAAACCCTAAAGATAAAAGGTATATACATCTTATAGGAGAAACAGTTGTCTTGCCAGTAAGCAATCGGAAAATACCTATCATTGCGGACGAATATGTCGATATGAAATTTGGTACAGGAGCAGTAAAGTTGACTCCCAACCATGACTTTAATGATTTTGAATTGGCCAAAAAACACAATTTATACTACCCACCCATCATTGGGTTTAACGGAAAGATACAAAATACAAAAACTGACTATGACGGATTAAAAGTAATACATGCCAGAGAAAGAATGCTAAATGAGGATGTAAGAATAAGAAACTTAATTGTGGAAAAACGCAAGCATAAAATGGTGGTAAAGATCTGCTATAAATGTGAGAACACGCTTGAACCGTTGCCTCTACCTCAGTGGTATGTCAGTACAAAATCCTTAGCAACACCGGCAATTAAAGCAGTTAGAGAAGACAAAACGAAAATCGTTCCTCTGAAACGATTTGAAAAATTATTTTTCCACTGGATGGAAAATATACGCGACTGGAATATTAGTCGCCAAATCGTCTGGGGTCCAAGAATTCCTGTCTGGTATCCTGTCGAGAAAAATCCTGATATAGAAGTTACGTTTATTGACAGAAAGGGTAAAAAAAGAAGCGGAAAGCTTTCCGTATTGTTAGAAAAAAATTCTGAACCGATAGATATGCCTCCTGCTGCAAAAAGTGTCTCTGGGAACGGCACTAACCGCATATCTCCAACTTATGACCTGGATGAGATAAAAAATGGTTTGCAACAAATCATCGCGCCGCTTAACTCAACTTATATTGTGAGCATCAAAGAACCTGGAAAGAATTATCTTCAAGAAACTGATACTTTCGACACCTGGTTTCTCTCCAGTCAATGGCCGTTTACCACTCTCGGTTTTCCGGATCATAAAGACTTCAAATATTTCTATCCAACCTCAGTTCTTGATACTATGTGGGATATCCTCTTTTTCTGGGTAGCACGGATGATGATGATGGGTTTATATATAACCAAGGAAGTTCCATTTCGGATTATCCACCTTCATTGCCGCATCGTCGATAGCAAAGGTAAAAAAATGGCTAAAAGTCGCGGCAATGTGATAGATCCTATTGACATGGTCGATAACTACGGTGCCGATGCTTTACGTTATGCGCTTGTCTTTGGTGCGGCTCCGGGAAGCGATATTGCCATTTCTGAAGATAAAATCCGGGGGATGAGAAATTTCTCCAATAAACTTTGGAACATAGGCAGATTCATAAAATTGAATCTGGAAAATTTTTCCCAAAATAATATTAAATTCGATAGTTTTGATCCCAAAACACAACAGGAATGTCTTTTGCCGGAAGACAAAAAAATACTTTCCCAGTTGAGAATGTTGGAAAAACAAGTAACAAAGAATATCGAGGCTTATCGTTTTGACAAAGCAGCGGAAAAATTATATGAATTCATTTGGCATGTATTTGCTGATAAATATATAGAGGCTTCCAAAAAAAGACTCTGGCAGAACGATCAAACTGCTCTTTCAATTCTTCAATATGTATTTATTGCCTGTTTGAAACTTTTACATCCTTTTATGCCATTTATTACAGAAGAACTGTCAACTCAACTTTCACCCCAAAGTAGTCCTACTCTTATTATTTCTCCCTGGCCTAAAGTCTAGATTGCGGCAGCAACAAATACCATCTGGGTCAATTTATATCTAGAAACTGAAGAAATTCTGCACTTTGGCGTTTTTCTTGATTTGATTAAACCAAGTATCAAATAGATCACTTATTTTCTGTTGACGCAGAATTGCGCTAACCTCCTGTTTGAGAGCGGCTGGATCGGTAGCATTTTTATAGGCTTGGCTGTTTTTACGGATATAATCTTCTACTTCTGCGGAAGAAACGGTGGCTTCTTTATCAAAAAGTCTCTCTATTGATAATTGAATTTCTATCTGACGCCTGAATTCCTCAGATGTCAAACCTTGTGAGGCAAGAGCATCAGAAAGTGATAAGGATCCTTTCAGTCTCTCTTCCACCTGCTTTACTCTGGAACCAATTTCATCAGCAGTAATAAATATCCCTTTTTGTCTTAAGGCTGCCAAAAGCAGTCTTTCATTAATAATGTCATCCAGTGTCTGCTTGCCGAATCTTCTTATTAGTTTATCTGTCAATTCCCATCTGGAAATTGGCTGGCCATTTACACTTGCTGCGATAAAATATCCCCTGAATTTCCAGGCTAGAACTATTAAAATTAATAACCCGATTAGAATAATATTCCTGATGGAAAATAAAGACGAGAATTTGGAAATTTTTAACTCAGGACTTGATTTGACTTCTGGTATACTTTTTTGTTTGCTGCTTCTTTTTGCTCTTGCCATAATATTGCCTACTATACACTAGTTGCATTCTGCGCGCAAGTTAAGCTCTATCCTTTTAAGCATGATACAGTTATTTCACGCTGGCGGGGGGTGGTATCAAAATCAATTAAGACTATTTTCTGCCAGGTACCCAAAATAAGTTTACCGTCAGTAACGGGAACTGTCAGACTGGGACCAAAAAAGGCCGCTCGAAGATGCGATCCGCCATTGTCATCTCCCCAGGTTTGATGATGCCTCCAGTCTTTTTTCACTGGAATAATTTTCTCTAAAACCTCTCGAAGGTCATTATACAGATTCTCATCCGCTTCAATAGTAGTTAAAACAGCAGTTGAACCTTTTACAAAAACATTCACTACGCCAGCGGAGACTTTTTCCTGGCTTACTATCTCTGACACTTTATTGGTGATGTCGATTATATCTGTATCACCTTTTGTTTTAATATAAAATTGAATCATCTATCTCGGTTCTAATTTTTATGGCTATAAAAAACAGTAATCGTCTTTAGATAAGACCAAGAAAACTTTAAGCTAGTATATTCCTATCTGACCGGAAGGCGTAAAAAAAATCAGATAGATAAAATAGAGTAAAACCGCCCCGACAGCAATAGCCATAAGAATTATGAGTTTGAAAGTTGAGTTAAGATTATTCATAAGCTTATTTACAAGAATATCATATCTTCTGAAAAGAAAGAATCTCTCTTGTTACAAATTGTTGTCTATGACCGTATAAAATTGTGCTACGGGAAGAAAGCTGAAAAAGTGGATTATTCGGTATTTTTCCATCTAGAAATTCTCTTTGGATAAAACCCAACTCCTTAATCTGATCTAATATCTGGAGAAAATATATTCTGCCCTCTGTTTCAAATATTGGAAAGATGACTACAATTTTACCGCCGGGTTTTAGCAGCTGGAAAAATTGTCCAAAAGCATCAAGATATAGTTTGGTCAATCCAGATAAAGTATGATTGATGGTATAAAAATCAGGCTTCTTATATAACGGAGGCCCAAGATAAGGTTCCGTAATTACTGCATCAGTCGAGTATCGCGCAAGATGCAGGGAAATCGATCTAATATCCATCTGGAATATTTCTATATTGTACGACGGTTTATTCAATTGTGGGAAATTTCTATAAAGCCAGGCAATATTTCTTTTTGTATCAGCAACTGCTTTGGCACTGACATCGCTGCCTTTGATATTTTTATATCCCAAAATAATCGCCTCCTGCAAAATAGTGCCGCTACCGCAAAAGGGGTCAAGAACTGCCGCCTCTTTGTTTACCTCTGCCAGATTTATCATTATTCTGGCTAACTTCGGCGGAATAATTCCAGATCTTTTATCTTTCTCCGGTCTGCCATAGTCTCTAAAACTAAAACTTGCAAACTCCTGTACAGCTTCAGTTTTTCCAACTAATATTTTTCCATCTGTTAATATTAAAACTATCTCAACACCTTTGCTGATTAACTGGTTTTTAACTACCGAGACGCTCGAAAGAAAGCTATCTTTGACTTTTACAAATCCGATTTTAAGTCCTGCTTTTTTCAGATTCTCTTTTATAGAAACATTCAGCTCTTTAAGTTGATTTGCAAGTTGTGCGACGTATTGTGACTTTCCCCCACAGTTATAAAGACTTGTACCGATATGCAACTTGCCGTTCCTTTTTGACAAATAATTTTCGGTTAAATTCTCTGCTGAAAAAACTTTATGAAATTCCAGCTCACTTTCATCCAAACCAACCTCATCAATGATCCTGCCTATTTTTATTGTCCCTCCCAATATTTTCATCAGGGCTGGCACGACTGGCGACTCATCAAGGGCTATAATAATAACTTCACTTGAGAAATTTTGTAGCGAATATTTGATCTTTTGATTATTGAGTACCGAGATTATCTCGGCAACAGAAAGCGCAGGATTTCTTCCGAGGATGAAAAAAAATTGCTGCATATCATATCAGTATATTGTCATTCGATAACTTCCTCTTCAGTAAATTCTTCCTCACCAGTATTTTGATCCTGTGTACCTTGTTCCGGGATAGCTTCTTTGGATGTCTCTTCTTTAGCAGGAACAAATTTGAAAGAAGAGGAAACGGTTTCGTAGATTTTGTTCCAAAAATCAAAGTCAGTGAGGTTGACTTCTATCTGATACAGATATCCGCCATAAATTACCGTTGTTGTCATGCTCCGTGGTTCATCGGTGGTTAACACTTTTTTTGCCGCTTCTCCTCCCAAGGTACTGTCTATTGCTCCTTGAAGCTTTGTTTGTTTGACCCAATCCTCAATATCTTTGGCAGCTGTATCCTTCACCCAGACAATTAGATTGCCCGGGTGGGTGGCAGAGGTCAACTCCACATGGGCATAATTTTTTTTATCTTCGTCATGCGGATCAACTGTCAGACTTTTAGGGTACCGGAAAGAGAACTCTGCCGGATCACTCCAGGTAGTGAGCTCCTCAACAGCTGATAGTGTCGGCTTGATATTTGAAACGGGTGAAACTGCTTTTTGTGTAATCTTAAATCTAATATATATTCCCAATATTAGGACAACTAGAAGTATAGCTGCTGCCGATAAGGTTATTATTAATTTTTTCCTTTCCATATTTTAAGTATAGCAATTTCACTTGATAATTGGTAGAGATCTATTAAAATATAACTAGAATGTCAAAAATACTTCTTCAATCTATATTTATCACTTCTTTATTAATGCTTGTAGTATCTCTTTTTTTTGTCGTCCCTAGAATTGAGGCAGCTAAGAAATTTGTCCCGAAAAGAAAACCTGCTGTCAAGATTTCTACCGGAAGCATACCGGCAGTTGTCCGCTATCGACCTGATCATTTGGGAATTTTAATGTCATTTAGCAATTTTAGCGGGATAGAATCCGTTTCATATTCCTTTACCTACAATACCAACGGTATGCCACAAGGAGCAGGAGGCAAAATTACTTCAGCCAATAATCCAACAGCCCAGCGGGAACTTCTTTTTGGTACCTGTTCCAGCGGAGTCTGCAGATATCACAGTAATCTCTCCAATGCCAGACTTGTTCTGACTGCAACAATGACCAATGGAAGAACGATTACCAAGGGGTATAAGATAAAAACATATAACTAATAACCATTTTTAGGATCGTTTTAGCATCCTGTGCCTTTTTTCAAGTTCGTCAAGTATACTCCTTATTGAGATTCCTTTTTCGACGAGCAATACCAATGTCATAAAAAATAAATCAGCTACTTCTTCTGTGATTCTTTTTTTCTTTTCTCCTTTAGCTGCAACAATTACTTCAGTTGCCTCTTCTCCGACTTTCTGCAGAATCTTATCTTCCCCTTTTTTAAAAAGGGAAGCAACATAAGAATCCTTAGGTAATAAAATTTTTCGCTTTTTGATAATAGAATATAAATCTTCAAGGGTCATAAAATTTTCCTATAAAAACAACTCTTATTACCGGTATGACAGACGTTTTTGCCTATTAATTTTACTTTAATAAGAAGAGCATCTTTATCGCAGTCTGAAAAGATCGCCTTCACACCTAATTTATTACCGGAGATTTCCCCCTTTTTCCATATTTTTCTTCTCGAGCGACTCCAAAAATATACCTGACCTTCTTTTAGGGTTTTGTTAAAAGATCGTCTATTCATATATCCAAGCATCAAAATCTCTAAAGTCTTTGCATCTTGAATCACTGTAGGAATTAATAAATCTGATCTTGGGAAATTCATTTTCTTCATGTTTATTCTCTGACTAAAATATTATTCTTTTTTAAATAGTTTTTTACAGCATAAATTGTCAATTTCTTGTAATGAAAAAGTGAGGCGGCCAAGGCTGCGTCTGCCTTCCCTTTGACAAAAACCTCCGCAAAGTGCCTTGGGGTTCCCGCTCCTCCTGAAGCAATAACCGGAATGTTGAGGGATACAGAAATTCTTTTCGTTAATTCAATATCAAAACCCTTCTTTGTCCCATCAGCATCCATGCTGGTTAACAGTATCTCACCTGCTCCCAAGCTTTCTCCCCGTTTTGCCCAAGAAACAGCATCGATGCCTGTCGGGATTCTGCCTCCACAGGTAAACACCTCCCAGCCGGTACTGGTTTTTCGTGTATCAATGGCCAAGATAATACACTGACTGCCGAATTTATTGGCAGCTTGCGAAATAAGCTTTGGATTCTTTACAGCCGCGGTATTGAGGGAAACTTTATCCGCCCCAGCCAAAAGAATATTACGGATATCCTCCGGGGATCTGATTCCTCCGCCAACGGTAAAGGGTATAAAAACTTTTTTTGCCACTTTCTTTACCACATCAAGCATTATTTGGCGCTGTTGAACCGAAGCAGTAATATCCAAAAAAGCCAATTCATCTGCTCCTTTACTGCTATAATTCATTGCTAAATCTGCCGGATCTCCGACCTCTCTTAGATTGATAAAATTAATTCCTTTGACCACTCTTCCTTTATCAACATCCAGACAAGGAATGATTCTTTTAGTTAACATTAAACACCTCCTTAGGATTTAGTCTTTTCTCGTACAAAGCTTTCCCTATAATTACCCCTTCTGCCTTAAGTGCTTTAATCTTCTTTATCTGCTTTATTGTAGAAATTCCACCGGAAACGATTATCGGGCAATTTATGCTGTTAACCAATTTCCTTATCAACCGACAGTCAGGCGAAGTAAGAGTTCCATCCCGGGCAATATCGGTGTAAATAAATCTTTTCACTCCCAAAGTCTCAAGTCTTTTTGCCTGATAAAATATATTCTTTCCTGTCATCTTTTGCCACCCTCTTTTACTCAAAGAGTAATTATTAACATCAAGAGCTACGGCAATGCAAGATCCATATTTATCGACCAAAGTTTTAAGTAATGACTCACTTTCTAAAGCAACCGTTCCCAAAATTACCCTGGAGACACCACTCGACAAGAGTTTATCCACTAATAATTCACTATCAACTCCTCCCCCGACTTGTGTGGGGATAGAGACTGCTTTAACAATTTTTTTAATCAGCGAATAATTCTTCATTCTCCCTACTCTTGCTCCGTCAAGGTCAACTACATGAAGCATCTTTGCTCCCGTTTTCTGCCAGTATTTAGCCATCTTTACAGGATTATCCGAGTAAGTTGTCGCCAGTTTAAAGTTTCCCCGGTAGAGTCTGACTACTTTCCCCTTTTGTATATCAACTGCCGGAATAATAAGCATAGGCAAATCGATAAAAATTTTTTAATAAAATCAGTCCTATCTTACCACTTTTTTCCGGATGAAACTGAACTCCAACTATATTGTCTTTCAGAAAAATACTGCAAAATTTTTGCCCGTATTCGCTTTCTGCAATAATTATTTTTTTATCTGCCGGGCGACAATAATAACTATTGATAAAATAAAAAAAGCTGTTATCAGGAACATTCTCAAATAATCTTTTAACTTTTGCCTTTTGACTTTTGACTTGTACTCTGTTCCAACCAATCTGGGGAATTTTTAGTTCGCCTGTAAATTTTATTACATCTCCTTTTATTATATCCAGACAATTTACATTTCCTTCCTCACTAAAACTAAAAAGAACCTGCATACCCAGGCAAATCCCGAGAAATGGCTTGCCTGAAAAAATATGATCTTTAAGCGGTCTGATTAATTCCCGCTTTTTAAGATTTTCCATTGCCCATCCGGCAGCACCATCGCCTGGAAAAATCACCGCACTGCAACTTTTAATATCTTCCGGACAATCTGCCAGTTTTGCTTTTATTCTAATCTTGCTTAGGGCATTGGTAATGCTTCCAATATTGCCTAAACCGTAATCAACTACAGCTATCATAATACTCCTTTGGTGGAAGGAATTTCCTTTTGTAACCGCTTATCAATTTCACAAGCCATTCTTATTGCCCGAGCACAAGCCTTAAAGATTGCCTCGATTTTATGATGGTCATTTCTGCCGTTTTCCACTTTGATAAATAAATTTACTTTTGCATTTTGGGCAAATGCATCCCAAAAATCATAGATTAATTCTGTTGGCAGGTCACCAACTTTTTCCCGGGAAAATTGGCAACTCAGGTTAAAGGTGCAACGCCCGCTAAAATCGACCGCAACTGTCGTCAGAACCTCATCCATAGGCAAGATAAAAAATCCATAACGTTTTATCCCGGCCTTGTCACCAAGAACCTGGCTGAACGCTTGTCCTAGAACAAATCCAATGTCTTCTATCAAGTGATGCTCATCAGTTTGTAGGTCGCCTTTTGCCAATATCTTTAAATCAAACAATCCGTGTTTGGCAAAAAGATCAAGCATGTGGGAGAGAAATCCGGCAGGTAAATCTGCCTCATTTCTTCCGCTCCCGTCAATATTTAGATATACTTTTACTTTTGTCTCTTTTGTTTCCCTTGTTATGGTTACTTCCCTTTTTTTCATATTACTACCTCCTTTTTTTCTCTATTAATAAATTTGACCAAAGATAAATAACCTGCAGTTTTTGCCAGCCTGACAGCTGCCTCAAGATTTCTCCCGATTGTTTCCGGTGTATGGGCATCAGAACCAATAGCAATTGGAATGTCCCTTTTTTTTGCTTCCTGCAAAATCCACAGGCTCGGATAGGATTTTTTACACTTTTTATCAAGTCCTGAAGTATTAATCTCTACCACCATATTCACTTTTTTTATAACCTCCAACGTTTCCAATACAGCACTCTGATACCACTGTTCATCTTCAGAAAAAAAACTGCCAGTATTATATTTTTTTATCAGATCAAGATGTCCTATACAGTCAAATAATCCTGATTTAGCCATTGACTGTATCTGTTGATAATACTTTTTTACAAAAGGTTTTATCCCTCCAAGAAATGTGATCCCTTTTTTTAGCTCCTCTTCTTTATAATCAAGGATAAAATTTCTTCTTCCTTTGCCATCTTCAATTTTCCCCAGGAAATGGACAGAACCGATAACATAGTCAAAATTCCACTTTTTTATCTGTTTTTTTATCCAAAGTTTATACTCTGGAAGCCAATCAAATTCCACGCCTTTTAATATTTCAATCCTGGATCCGAATTTTTTAATTATTTTTCTGACTTCCTGCTGATAGTCAGAGTAAAGCGTCAAAGACATGGCACAATCCTTCTTGCAGGTTGGATCAAGGAAGCCAGACGGCAATGGATAATGATCAGTCAAGCAAATTGCCGACAAATCCTTGGCAATTGCTGCCCGGACTGTTTCCTTTACTTTTAGGGATTTTTGAAATCCATGTTCAAGAACATGTGTATGACAGTCAAATAATCTAATCTTTTGCATCATAGAGCACCTCTTTAAGTTGATTAATTAATAACTTATTTTCTTTTGGACTTCGCACTGTAATTCGGACACAGCCGGAAAGATATTTTTTGCTGCTTCGATCACGGACAATAATCCCTCTTTGTTTCAGTTTTCGGCAAACTTCTTTTGCCCTCTTGCCAATCTTTACCAGCAGAAAATTTGCTGCCGAGGGAAAAACATAAAATCCAAAATTTTCCAGCTTCTTTCCCATAAGCACTCTTTCTTTTTTTATCATCTTTATTTGCTGCTTTATCCAACTCCTATCATTTTCTAAAACTATCTCAGCAAACTTGTAGGAAAAATAGCTTACTCCCATGGGAAAACGGATACTATCAAACTTTTGACTTAAGAATTGATTGCTAACCAGATACCCAATTCTGGCTCCCGCCATAGCCGCAAATTTTGATAAACTGCGTAAAATTACCAAGTTTTTATACTTTTTCAATAAGGGTAAACTGCTTTTTCCATAAAATTCTCTATATGCTTCATCTACTACGACAATTGCGGAAGAAC
>Ga0194126_10012889_pt1 | contig 10523 bp, 10 predicted proteins | sample TA2KigC150mmetaG_FD_148641 | JGI IMG/M metagenome (GOLD analysis project Ga0194126, IMG submission 148641) | Freshwater microbial communities from Lake Tanganyika, Tanzania - TA2015035 Kigoma Deep Cast 150m | ecosystem: Environmental > Aquatic > Freshwater > Lake | place: Tanzania: Lake...
GTATTTCTCCACGAGTGGTTACTGTAGGCATTTTTAACATTTCTGCTTGTGCTCTCGTCGCAATAGCCAGTCGTTTCAAGAAAGACTGTAAGCCAAACTCAGCGACTTTTTGAGCTGTTGTAAAATCAGTCATCGCATTGACTTGAGCATTTAATATCACAAGTTTTCTCTTTTGCTCAGAAAGCGAAAGTCTTTCTTGTTCAACTTGTTGTTTAAGAATTTCTTGTTGACGTTCTAACACTTTATTACGTTTACCAAGCTCAATAAGACCAAGAGGAAATCCTCTAATGGTTGAAAAAGTAATAAACTCAATAATATCCTTGATATCATTCCAAATCGATTTTTGCCTTCCAAGAGCTTCAATCATTCTCTCCAACTGAGCCATTCTTTCAGAATGATCATCTTTACTAAGTACACTAAATTTTGCTTGAGCATCAGCGGCTTCATTGACAGCATCCCTTATTTGAAACCACCTATAAACAACAGCAACCATTGTTGTAATTACAGCGGCCCAAGCAAAAGATTTAGTGAAAATGATTGCCGCAAGATTTGCGGAACGTAAAGCAATTACAAGAGACCAAACTTTAGAAACAATGATCGCAAGAATTACTGATATAGCGATAAAACCACCCGCTCTAACAGTAATATTGACGATTTCTCCAAAAATACTGAGAGTTTTTTTACTACTTTCATTCAATCTTGTAAGTAAGTTGTAAATAAATTGAATATCTTGTTTGAGTCCCTCAAATAGTGGTTTACCTATTGTTCGAGAAACGAAATTCCACAAGTCGCTTATATTAGAAAGCAATCCTTGAAATGTTCGTGACACTCGTTCAGCCGTTCCACCAAATGTATCTTGAATCAATTTATTCAATGCTTTGACTCTATCTCCATATCGAGCCACATATGATTCAAATGCGGCCAGACTAAAACCACGAGTTGAAAGTAATAATGTTGTACGTGGAGAATAAGCGGCAATTTTACCAAACGCAACGGCTGTATCTGCTAAATCTCTCCCAACGGCTGTGGCCCAGTCTCCAACAACTTTCATATTCTCAAGGACTTGGACACCAAATGCTTTGAGTAAAGCGGTTGATTCTACAACTTCTTCAACTTTGAATGGAGTTTTAACTGTAAACGCTTCCAGTCCTTGTTGAAGTTCAAGAAATTCTTCCGTTGTTGGAGCCAACGCACGTAATCGTGCATCAAGTGCCTCGAGTAATTGATTTGACCGAATCAAGCTGGTGAAAAATCCGGTAAATACTCTTGTTACAGCTGAGATTATGACGAATGAGGTTAAGGCATGAACAACACGACCAAAAATCAAACTGAACTTTTGCCAATGATGAGTCAACACATCAACTTGACGAGCTTGTTGATTCAATGCTCGTGTTGTGGTTTTCACTTCGGTGAGAGCACTTTTTGAGAGTCGTAAATGATCTTGCTTGGATTGAATCGAATTTTTGTATGAACGTTGCTCAGTGTTTGAAAATGCTTTAATTGCATTGGACTCATTTTGAAGCTCAGCGATTCTTTGTTTTTGAAATTTAATAGCTTCTTGATGAGCCGCTTTTTCAGCTTTACCCCAAGGAAGTCCTTCAGCTGTGAACTTTGGCATACTTTGAAGCATTGAAATTACTTTACGAATATTCGTAATTTCTGCTTGTCTACTTGCCAACTGTTCAGCGAAAAATGCCCTATGAGCTTGAGCTGTTTGTCTAAGACCAGCTATTGCTCGTTTATGCTCTTCAATTCTTTGATTGAGGCGTTTTTGATTAGCTTCAGCTCGTTGTAACTCATCAGCTAAATTCTTCGCCTTTCTTGGAGCATCACCCGGAATATTTATATCAAGAGTCCAAGATGACAGAGCCATTATTTTGTTGAACCTATGAATAATTGCTTGAGATTTTCAAGCAACTCACGAGAAAAACCTCTAATTTTTCTGGCTGGTACTATATAAGCTGACTTGGCCGGCTTTCCAAACCAAGGAGTTGAAGTACGAAATCCTTGTTCATGCAACATAGCCAGTTTCTCATCTTTACCTCTCCAGCCAATTTCAATAGTTCTCTTTGTTCTACCCATAATGATTCTTTTAATGTGAAGACCTTGATAAATATGTTGTGATGTTTCTCGTAATGCGAAAACCTTACCGCGATTTATTCCTTTCCATTGTCGATGACGAATTGTTGAATCTTTCAGCTCTGGCCATTCTTTTCCATCAGAGGTAGTTCGTGTCGATATACCATACTTATATTTTCCATTCGGAAAACGATGAACCATGAATTTCCCACGACGAGCCGTTGCAATCAATTTATGCTTTACTGATGCTTTAGCAGATGAAATCGCTTCTTCTCCGATTATACGAAGAAGAGTTTCATCTGGCATAAAACGATGAACAAGTGCCATATCTCCACTTTTTCTTCGTTTGATAACCTCAAACCAAAAACCACCACTATGATCGATCAGTCTTGACACGATTAGCTCTCTCTTTACGCTGGACTCGCCAAAACTTATTGAACTCTTCTGAGTACACTTGATATGCTTCAATAAACACGTTCGGTTGGTCAAATAGTCCACCTTCATACGGAAGGTGAACTAATTCAACCCCAGAATGCCCACCAAGACAAAGATTCAACTTACTCAATAATGAAACAGTGAGCTGAGACTTTGGAAATGACTTTGGACATATTCCAGTTGTTCGACTATTCTTCAGTTTAAAGAACTTTAACGCCACTTCAACACGATCTGATTGATGTAAATTGAGTAAAGAATTAACAGCATGATTAAATGATATCTCTGAATTAGTTACTCCAATCACTTCACCTGATCTCGTTACCGAATAATACTCAAGTGTTTCAGATTCAATGTCAATTTGATACAAAAGACATAATCGTCCAGTCCGGCGACCCATCATTTCTTTGGCAATACAGAATTCACAGTCATATCCAACGTAATTTTCTTCGTCGCTGGTCTGTGCTTGAATCAAAGTACTTCTGATTGCCCACCTGAGTTTTTTTCCTCATCCTCATCAAGCGTAGAGAATCCGCGCATTTCACGTTCGATCTCATTCGCTGTTTCAACATCGGCGAGTCCGAGAAGAAATCTGATTGCTTCTTCTTTATCTGTGATCTCAGAAATTTCTTTTCCGTCAATGAAAGCATTATAGATAAATACACCTTTCTGATCAGAAGTTAAGCACTTTCTGAAAAGAAATTCACCAGACTTCCCAATTTTCGGAACAAGTTTATTCTTTTTCTGTTCTGTCAACGAATCGAGATATTCATCGTACGTTCTTTTTGAGAGCGGACGAAAATTGATTTTTGTCGGTTTGGCTGTTCCTCGTTCCACAATAGGAACATACGTGACGACTTCGTTCAATGGCACAGTTTTTAACATATACAATCCTTTCTAAATTATGTAGATTTTTTCGCTATCTTCTCCCTATTTTTCTCTTGCAAGCCCCCTTAAAACTATGCGAAAAAGGGCGTCATGACGCAGAATTTCGCACCTATTTAACTTATTGTATACCTTACCCTACCTAAGCAAACTTAGATGCGAAATTCTAAGTCGGGGGATGGTATCTTTCAACCACCCCCCAAGACCTTAGAATCCAAGCAAATCTGTTCCAAGTGTTGTTCCTGTATATACACGAACAATCGTACTTGGAGCATTTGTTCCAACCGGAGGATACGCACGATACGATTTACTCAATTCAATAATTGCATCGCCCCCAGAAATCGGAATTGTGAATGGACGATGAGCAATATTGGGCTGAGCAATCACAATCCTGTTGTTAGCAGAATTAAGAATATCAACCGTAAAGTTATCCGTATTTCCTTCTGCCAGACGTTCAAGATCACGCTGAAGTTCCATATCAAATGAACCTTCAGCAACCCATTTACCGACAAATGGAAATCGGTTGTATCCTCTTTTACCCAGTCGTGATCTATCAGTAGTATTATTATTGAACACACCTTCCCAATTCTCTATGTCAAAGGATTCACCTTGAATCGTTGCTGTACCCATATAATCAACGAATCGAGAAAACTCGGACATACTTCCATATACAGAATTGTATCCAAAGGCGGCCGGATATCCATAATAACTACCGGTGTCGAATTTGAAAGATGGTGTACATATTAAATCCTCACCATATCTCAATCCGAACGTGAGTCGATCAACCATTCCATTTGTAAAACGGATACCATTAGCTTGAGTTCCACCAACAGTTGTAAATGATGCTCCAAAATAGAGATCAACATTTACTGAATACACATGAGTTCCAATATTCGAACCTCCAGATACAAACTTCGGAAGTCGATCAAGTCGATAAAACTCATATGTTCCTGTCCCAGACTTAACAACATTTTGAAAATGTGCCATCAAAATCATCAAAATATCATCAACTCTTGGTTGGAACGTAAAGTCTCCACGAGGGAAATATCTATCAATACTGAATGTATCGGATGAAGATTCTCTCACACCGAGCAATTTATTGTCTCGCTCAGCTGGTTGAGCACCCATATCGAGATTCTCACTATCAGCATATAGAAAAAACCCACGACGACCCAACGTGCCAGGTATACTCCAACTATCGGCTCTCGTTATTCGAATTAACGATTCCCATCCCGGCATTATTTTTCTCCACTACTTTATGTTATCTTGATTACCATACCAAAGAAAGCCAATTCCTTCAACCGTTTTCTCCTCAGAAGAAAGAGTAACGGGTTGTGAAATACTACTTCCGGGATATGGATCAAGACTACCATCAAATGTATTATGTTCAAGTGTATCACTTACATCCTGAAAAAATTCATAAATTCCTTTATTCACTTTAATATTTCCAGATAAAAGTCTGTCTGCCAATTTTAAGGATGACTTTATCCATAATTCAATAGCCACAGTGTAATGATTTCTGTAATACTTACCAAGTTTCGGAACCTTTTCAAGAAAAGCGGTGTCTGGTGTCAAAATACGAATAAGATATGTTTGAAATTGCGGAATAACCTCTTTATCACCAATTGATGAAATTACTATCGCATCATCTGAAACATATGATAATACTGAAGCCGCACGTAATACAGACTGAATTTTTAACAAAAGTGTTTCAACTGTATATGACTGTAAATGTGGCACTATCCTCTCCCAAATGTTTTGAACGTTGATCGAGAATTTATACCACTAACTGTCATAGGAACACACTTAACTTGCCAAACATCACCAAACTCGATTTGTAATTCATTATAATATGTTGGTGTTCCTTCAACAACCACAGTCCCGATACCAAGAGTGGCGGCTGGCTTCCAACGAATAGATAATCCATTCTTAATATGAATCCAAGAAGTTCCAGTTTCATATTCACCAGTAAGATATGAATATCCATCATCTTCAGATATTACAAATTTCGCCTGACCAATCTCATTCCCTTCCGATGTTCCACTTACTCTAAAGCGAAAGACTTTGGGAAAATCAACAGCACTGTAAAACCCACTGTCCCAATTTGTGTGAAAATCTGCCACACTTCGTCCAGCTATTTTTACAGGATAGCCAATTCCACGAGTGGTAGTATCTGTATCAAGAACAACTCTTCCACAAACAATATCATCGAAAATTTGATCAGCTCTGGTGGCAAACGACAACATCCAATCAGGTAGCTTATCACGAAACTCACTCATATGACGTGCTCTAAGTTTCGTAAAGATAGTATCAACAACATTCCATTCAATAAGATGTGGATGATGTTTACCTGTTCTTACATTCGTTCCAACAGGAACGATAGGAACACGACCAATCGAATCAAGAAGAATATTGATTCTATCAAAACTGGATGCGATATCTCCATCTAATACACTCGTTGATATCTCGAGCGTACCAGCACTATTGTCTCGGTTTCCATAATAATAAGTAGCGAAACCTTCATAGAATCGCTCAAAATCACCTTTTCCGGCGTATCCCATTTTAGACCTCAGACAAGTTCTTTGTCAAGATCAAAAAACATCTTTCCATTGATGTATTTGTTCTGAAATACGAGAGAATCATTATTTAATATACCCAGCTGTGCTGAAGTTGGATTTTGTGATTGACCAATCACATGAAACACTACAAAACGTGGATGATATATGACTTTCCATCCATTGTAGCGAGCCCGATAACAAAAATCTGAATCTGAGAAAAAATTAAACATTTGTGAATCAAGTAATCCTACACATTTAAAAGTGTTCGCTCTAATCAAAACAGACGCAAATGTTACCCACTTCTCATTTGTGACTTTTCTGAATTGCTTCAACTTATCTGATCCAGATTTATGAATTCCTGCAGGAAAACATTCAACTGTTCCAGCATGATGAATTAAGTCCGGCTGAGACATTGATAAAATCTTGAATCCAATTACTCCGATTTGCGGATCAACAGTTGGTAAAATTTCCAAAATATTCGCAATGGTATATGATGGAACAGTGGTATCATTATTCAATAACCATACCCAATCTACATCTTTAGTAAGAAATTTTGTGATTAACTCATTATTTCCTCGAGTAAATCCTATGTTTTCTTTATTACAATCAAAAGTTTCCAACTCAAATTCATCAGGAAGTTGTCCAAAAGATTCAATACATTTATCAATGTATTCTTTTTTACCATAGTCAACAATACAAATTCCAATTTTCATATACTCAATTCCTTACTATTGATTAAACACTTTCTTTGGTAGCTCTAATCATAATTTCATCTACAATCGGAGTTAATATGAGAGTTGTATGACTAAAACCGACACTTTTCAGTGCTTGAATCAACATTGACTCTGTATAACCCGATTTATGAACTTGTAATTCTGATTCCTGCCTTCCATAAATACGCTGAATAGCTGGAGCGCAGTTTGAAAACTTATGTTCTCCAGAACAAAAATCTTCTATCGCTAACAGCAAATTAGGAACATGGACATCTACAAAACCACCCGGTTTCAAAATCCGATAAATTTCTTTCAAAAGTGAAAGACCGATTTCATACCTAAAATGCTCAAGAGCGTGTTTAAATAGAACTTGAGAAAATTTCTTATCTTCAAAAGGAATTTTTCCACAAGAATAATCAAAGTTATGATCACTATCAAAAAAATCAGAGTTAACCCAACCACCAATTTTATCTCGCTTATCATCTCCACAACAAAGATTCAATTTATCAAAAACTCTTTGAGAAAGACGTTGAAAATGATACACCATACTATTCATTCGAATGTATCGAATATCTTTAACTTGCTTCAAACGCTCAAAGAAAACTACATCATTTGGAAATGGAAATTCTGGCTGTGTTGGATACCCGCCTTCAACAAGAAATAGCCACTTTGACATGATAATTGGCATAAACCACCCAAACTCATCATGACTATATGGACTGTCAGCTTTATCATACGCGAATATATCAAATCCGTCTTTATCAAATTGCTGTATTGTCATACCAAAATTAAAATGAATATTTCGTGTACTAACTTCAACATATCCTGGCTCTACAACCAAAAAAGAAATAATCGTTTTTTCAATATCATGTTCACCGGTCTCAATAAGTTGAAGACCAACATCCCATCCTTGACGAAAGTACATATCATCATTAATAAGAAGAACATACTCACTACGAGCTTCCTCAACACCAAAATTGAACATTCCATATACACCAAGTTCTGACTTATGATGAGAATTGATAATTATCAAATATCGCATCTTCATACTTGCACACCAAGCCAAAACATCAGCGTATTGTTGTTCGTCACCATTCCAAATAACAATTAACTCGTTACAATGATGAGAATTTGCAAGCAGATACTCTCCACAGAAATCTAAATTTTCAAGAGAACGAGTTGGCAAAATAGCTGAATAATTCATACTATTCTCCGAGAAGTTCTTGTAACTTGTTCATAATCATTTCAGAAGTGATCGAGCCAACACAAGCGGGCATTTTTGCACTTGTAGCTTCAAGTTTTTGCTTAATCGCTGTGTATTCATCCATCACTGCTTTTGGAACAGTTTGAAATTCCTTTGAGATTTTATAAATATCTTCATTATTATCACCAGCAGTAAGAATCAAGCGTTCTCGTTCTGAAAGAGCATTCTTTGCGACTTCTCGTTCTAACGGACAGAAAACGTCAAGAACAAAACATGGCGCACATTTCACAGTAGCATCAATTGGATGAACATATCTGTAATACTTAGTTCGTGTCCATGATGGTACTGTTGTATAAATTGCGATAGATGCAGTCTCAACAGCTTCAGCAATATGAGTCATTCCTGTATCTGCCCCGATAAAAATATCCATTTGTTGAATCAATGCGGCTGAGCATACTATCAGATTAAATTCTTCTGGAATATCTAATTTGACCTTTCCAAATTTAGAAAGAGCCACCCACTGATTTGTGGCAAATATAAGTACAACATCATTTGGATATTTAGCATGAATCATCTCGGGAAGATCACCAGCTCTATACCATGTTCTTACCAAAGATGATGCTTGTAATTGAATCCCAATAACACGAAAATCACGAGTTTCTTTATTTCCGATCAAGCTTTCATTAATGACCCAATTTATACATTTTTCATGAATTGTAATATCTGGTCTCTTTTCTTCATTAGAAACTTTTGTCCAGTCAATACCAGCCCACGCCAGACTAAGATCAACCCAGTTAATATAATTAGAATTGATTGTTCGTCGCCATCCTTTGTCTCCATTAAATCCTGAACGATTATCCTCAACAGAATTTTTGAAGTCAAACACTTCATCGTATCCATCTTTCAAAACAGCAACAGCTATCCAATTTTCATTCTCATCTTTGATAGAGTCTACACCATTAAGACGAGATACTGCTTTGACTTGATTCACATACGGCAAATCAATAAATAATGAAGCAATTTCTCCTGTTGGAGAACCAACAAAAATATCAACGACATATCCACGCTTATGAAGTTGTTTCGCAACAGCAGTCAAAATTAAACAATCTCCCAAACCACCAACTCGAACAATCAACGCTTTTTTAGCTTTGATTATTTCAAGATTATCACTAATATCAACCTCATCAAACGATTTCATATTAGTTCCTTAAATATTCTGAAAGTTCTGGAAATTCAGAAATTACCTTTTTCTTCACATCAAGACCGAACTCATTCAAGAGTTGACGAATGAATTCTTTTTCAGTCATAATTCCATTTCTCGAAATATTCTTTCCTCTGTGTAAATGAGTTTTGATTACCGCTCGAAGGTCTCTGTGGTGCTCAATTTTTTTCTCAAGAAATACTTGACGTTCTGTTGCAATTTCAGGAAATTTATGAGCTTCATGTGGCCATAAAAGTGGAGTTACCTCTTTTCCCTCATGTTGAATTCGTCGCTTCCAAAATCTTGGGTGTGGATCACCACCAAGAAGTTTCGATAAATTCACAGTCTTTTCTTCAAAAAAGACAGTATTATCAAACAAAAACCACATAATATCAAAGTCATACATATCAACAATTCGTCTGACTTCTTTAATAGTTTCTAATGAAATAATCTCGTCCGCATCAAGAGCTAAAATCATATCTTTTGTAGCCAAAGCATAACAAAATTGACGATCGTAATCAGCATTTCCTTTATTCGTTGTTTTTGAATAAATTGTTGCTAATTTTCTCAACTCTTGAGAATGCTTTTCAGAACTACCTTGATCAACAATCACTATTTCATCAACAATACTCGCGGCTGAGTTTATTACTTTTTCAACCAATTCTGAGTCGTCATAGACAACCATACATAATGATACAGATTTATTTCCAATCATGTCATCTCCTTATTCATAAAATAAGTTGGTGGTGGGTCTCACCTCGAAACCCACCACCTCCGGATACTATCCAAGTGATCCATAATTATATGGATTCGTGTTGGATCTGACAACGATACAAGCGGTTCCCTTGTCTCTCGCGATCGCTCCCTGACCACGATAAAACAAAGTTTTCCACACTTGCAAACGAGATGCATCAGATCCATAATCTGGATAGTAGAATGTACGTGGCAACAAGCCAAAACCAAATCCAGCGGCATTTGCCCCGCCAACAATAGACGTTCCCTTTGACAAATTCTCCTCTGTCTCAATAAATACAAAACCATTGAACTCTCCGAGAATCTGATACAAGTCACCCTGTTTCTGATTGTAGAGTTGCTGATTTTGGAAAACTGAGCCAGACTTCAAATGACGCAAAGTTTCAGTGCTTGCAATCCACCAATACAACCCACGTTGAGTGTAAGGTGTGACCAAGCTCTTTCTCAATGAGTCATAAGCCAAAGCAACACCACCAACTCCAAGCTCACCATATGCTGTAGCAACAATCTTACGATTGGTACCAAGCAAATTTGTGTAAGAGCCAGCGGCGACTACTTCGATTCCAAAAGAAGTCTTCGAGAGAACGTCATAATCAAGCCAATTGATCATCCGCCCAAGATGGCGACCCATAGTATTCACAAGCTCACCACGAATTTCGATATTTGTCAACATATCACCGAAACCCTCGTAGCCAATA
>Ga0194126_10012895_pt1 | contig 10521 bp, 6 predicted proteins | sample TA2KigC150mmetaG_FD_148641 | JGI IMG/M metagenome (GOLD analysis project Ga0194126, IMG submission 148641) | Freshwater microbial communities from Lake Tanganyika, Tanzania - TA2015035 Kigoma Deep Cast 150m | ecosystem: Environmental > Aquatic > Freshwater > Lake | place: Tanzania: Lake...
GAACTGGATGGACATCAGCCTCGAGTACCACTCCGACGATGAAGCCCTGAGCGCGCGGCTGGATAGCTTCGAGTTGCCGCAGACCGACGAGTTGCGCAACTTCGTGCGCCTCCGAGTTGACGTGCACAAGCCGGTGCGCATCGCGAATCTGTCCACCGACTTCCGCCTACTGGATATCACCACCGCCATCCAGCAGCTCCGCTACAAGCAGGTGGCGTGGCAGAGCGGCGAGGGGCAGGTGGAGACGCGCGAGGTCAGGGCTGAGGACGGCCTTGCGGTCGCGGGCGAGCCCCTGGGGGGCAGCTTCCCCTGGGCGACAGCCTACGGGGACAAGCGTGGCTGCAACAGCTTCGTCGTGCGGAGCCTCACGGCGAGAATCGGCGGGCGGATCCTCGGCCCGGCGTTTGCCGCGCAGACCCACAAGTCGGGCGACTTGCAGCTCGCGCTCACGGTCAATGGGGGAGAGGCGGAGCTCAGACCGGGGGACGTGATCGAGGCCGACTTCTACCTCATGCCCTACGGCACCGATCAGAACGCCTATGAGACCCCCGAGCGCGACCGCGTGCCCTTCGGACAGAACGCGCCGCGCGTGACGAAGATGAAGACGGGTCGCAAGCTCGCCGACTTCCCCTCGCGTCTGCGCGCCACGAAGGCCGGCAAGGCGGAGTTCTCGGTGGCGGGCGGCGTGAACCTCATTCCGATCATCGTGGAGGGTCTGCCGACCCACAAGCGCCCGCGTCTGGAGGTGCGCTCCGAGGCCGGGGAGTGGGAGCCCGTTCGCCACGAGACGGTAGGAACCGATGGCTACCAGGTCTTCGTGGATGACGCGGGCACGTTCGGCTGCGTGTTCCTGGTGACCGCGGACGGGGCGGAGCACACGTACCGAGTGGCCTCCGGTGGGGCGCCTCGGGTGAAGGTCGTCTGCGATCTTCAGCCCCCTGAGGCGGTCCTCGCGAACCTCGTCTACGTGCAGGCGCCGTGGATGGCCAAGCCCGCCAACCTGCGCTTCCCCGAGACGATCATGAGCGACGTCGGGGTGCAGTTCATCGATCATGTTCGCGAGGACATGCCGGGGCGGACGAGCATTGCCGACCTCGCGGACTGGCATGCGGGCCCGGGCGGCTCGTGGTGGTATGACTGGGCAATCTCAGACAACTGCCGGGCGGGAGGCATCGTGAGTCCGGGTGTCGACGAGGTCACCTTCGAGAGTTGGTTCTACAACGGGCAGGACAAGGCGACGTGGGTGGACCTGCAGTTCTGCCTGCGACTGTGGGACGACCTCTTCCGCGACGAGCGAGCGGAGCTACCTCGTCAGCGGGGGGAAGTGGGTCCGCATGGCCGACACGGACCGGGGCAAGGGCCGGCGCGAGCTGAGCCACTACCCGTGCGTCGGCGGCCTCGACCTGCCGGACAACGCAGACCCCGCCGGCTGGGGTCGGGCGAGCGTGACCTCAGACCACGGCTTGGTGGCGGGCGTCTCCCCGGACGGCAAGCACGTGCTGGGCCTCGCCTGGCCCAGGCCCAAGTCGATCCTCAGCAACTGGCTGATCCCCTGCTTCCACGCTGATCCGATCTGGCCCCCCTGCCCGCCGAAGCAGCGCCTGGCGGTGCGCGGGAGAATCTACCTGCTGGAGGGCGCCCTGGACGATCTGCTCGCGCGGTACCGCGAGGACTTCGCGGACGACCCGTGAGCGCCCGCCTGGTGCGTCATCACGCGTGATTGCGGGGTGGTGTCTTCGTAGGTCGAAGCGCTCGCTTCGACGCCGTTCCAGCTGTCGGAGCAGCGCTCCGACCTACGACGCCGTCGACTCCTCCAACACCATAGATCACGGCTGACCGGGCGCCCCAGGGCGCAGCAGTCCCCCTCATAGCCGGGCGAGACGCGGAGGTGCCCGGCTCCCAGACGCCGAAAGGACCTACGCCCCGCAGTCGCGGGGTGCCCAGCGATGCTGCTGGCACGGGAGAGACGCCGCGCCCAATCTCAGCCGCTAGGGGGGTCTCACCATGCAGCCGCATTCCTGTGGTCGTGCACGTGCCTACCGTGCTTCCTTGGGTCGAGCCCGTGGCCTCATTCCTCTTCTGTGTCTGGCGTTCGCCGTGCTCATAGACGGCCCCGTACTCGCGAAGGCCTGCTACGAGGCCGGCGGGACCGCGCAGGCCGTCGACAGCGCGAACGTCCGTAAGGGCTTTGTCCGCCCGATCCTCAAGGTGACAGCCGACGCCCCTTGGGAGGCCGGCGAGCCGCTACTCCTGACCTCGGAGCAGTGCACGGCCGCCGAAGATCTGGGAACGCTGCTAGGTCTGAAGGAGAACGAGAAGGCGCACTGGTCGGAGGTCCTCGAGGCGGTCCTATGCCCCAAGGACAAGGCGAAGCGGGGCTTCACGGCTAAGGTGAAGCTGGTCGGGACCCAGGCCGGAGGCTATGCGATCGAGGGCGAGCTGGCGCTGGGGAATGAGGAGGGTGTCAAGGCGGCAATCGAGGCGGCGAAAGGGAGTTCCTGTGTTGACAGGGCCCTGCTAGAGGCAGACACAGGGACCTTCGCTCCACTCATCGGCAACCTGCCTTGGTTTCGGATCATCCCGGAGGAGGCCTTCCGCAGCGGCGCGCTATCGCTGGAGTTGGGCACGCACTTCGGCCACGGGTCGGATGTGGGCCTCGTGGCGGGAATCCGCGCCCCACTGTTCGGGAAGCCGCGCGGCGGCGAAGAGGACCTGGATGCGATGCGCGCCGGGTACTCGGTACCGCTGAAGTGCGAGGTGACTCCGTGTCGCAAGCCCGGGGGCGACACGGTGCTGTTCGGCCTACGGCTTGTCACCGGGCCGTGGGAGCCCCCCAAGAAGCCCGCGGACCGGCCGATCGGCCTGATGGCCGGATGGGCGTCGAACCCGGACGGCTTCATCATTGGCCCCAGCATCGCTCTGAACGACTACATGCGCGCCTTCGGGGCGGCGAGCTTCGGCGACGACACGGAAGGCGATTGGCTCTTCGGGGTAACGCTCAACGCCAAGGACAACGCCAGGAAGGTCATTGAGGGCGCTCTGGATGTGACCCAGGGCAAGACCCCGGAGCAGACGCCGCCCACGCCCAAGCCCGACCCATCGAAGACGGACGCCTCGGGAGGGCAGCAGACGGTGACCGTCGCGAGCTCGCAGCCCGCGCCGAAGACCGGCGGCACGCCCACGGGGGGTGGGCCGGCGATCTCCGGGCGCGTGTGGCAAGTGGGCGAAGGCAACGCTCTGCGGGGCGTTGCCTTTGCGCACCTCGAGCTGCGCCTGCCGGGCTCCGACATCACGCTTTTCGTCGGCCGGAGCGACGAGGGCGGGACCTTCTCGATCGCCGTCCCCGACGCCGGGACGGAGTACATCCTCCAGATATCGGTCGACGGAGAGGTGCGCCTCCAGACCCCTCCGGTGAGCGCCCGGCGCATCCTGGAGTCCTCGCAGTCGACGGACTTTCTGTTGCCGGAGGATGGTGGAGCATAGGGCCGAGCCGGCTGACGCCGCACGCCGGCCGCGGCCAGACCGCTGGCCGGCACCAGACCGGAGGCACTGAGACAGGGGGCAAGCACCCATGAGGACCAGCCGGTGGGGCATCGTGACCGTCATCGCGGTCGGCGTGGCCGTCTCGGGGGCGGCGCAGGATGTGGCGGACCTGGCCGCAAGGGCGGCGTCCAACGACGCTGCGGAGAGACAGACCGCGTTCGAGGCGCTCCGCGCGCTGGACGGCGCGGGCCTTGAAGCCCTGCTGGACCTGCTGAAGCCCCCCGAGGAGGGCGGCGATGGCGAGGCGCGGGTCGCGCTACACGGGCTGGCGGTCAGGCTCTCGGTCTCGGGCGCGCCCCGGGCGCCGCGGGCGGCCTTCGCCCGGGAGCTGGGCGAGTACTTGCAGAGCGCCGCGCCCGTCGCCTGCCGCCGGTTCGTCGTCATCCAGCTGCGCATCTGCGGCGCTGGGGAGGGCGTTCCGGGGCTCGCGGCGGCGCTGGACGACCCCGAACTCACGGCGGAAGCCCTGGATGCCCTGGCCGCGATCCCGGGTCCAAGGGCCCGGGCGGCCCTCGAGGGGGCGGCCTCGCACGACGATGTGAACGTGCGCGTGCGGGCGCTGGAGTTGCTCGACCGGCTGGGTGACGCGGCGGCGCGAGACACGCTGCTGGAGGGGGCGCAGGCGGGCAACGGCACGGCGCTCGCCGCATACGTGCGGCAGGCGGACGCGGTGCGGGATGGCGGCCGTCCGGACGAAGCCCGCGCAATGTACGTGACGGCGCTCGGGCTCGCGCCAACGGATGAACTGAAGAGTCTCGCGATGTATGGGATGGCGGGCACGCCTCTGTACGATCTGCTGCGGCTGGTCGAGCCCTGCCTCGCGCAGAACGACACACGGGAGGCGGCGCTACGCGTGTTCGTCGCGGTAGCCCTGCACCAGGCCGAAGGGGGCAGCCCGTGGCAGGCGGAGCAGATGCTCCTGCACGCCCTGCAGCTGGGTCCCTCACGCCAGTTGGCCGGGGAGATCGCGGGCAGCCTGCGGGAGATGGGCGTCAACGTCGACCCGTTCCGCCCCACCGGGTTCATCGGCCAATGGTGGCTTACCGGGCCGTTCCCCGGCGACAACATCGACGCCGAGTGGGCCCCGGAGCAGGGGATCGATCTCGCCGCGCCGATGCAGGCCGGCGACCGCGAGGTGAAGTGGGCCGAGCATCGCACGCCGGACCCGTCGGGCATCGTGAACTTCGCCGCGCTGCTGCAGCCGAACACGAACTCGACGGCGTACATGTACGCCGAGGTGAAGGTGGATCAGGCGCAGGACGTGGTGCTCAAGTGCGGCAGCGACGACGGGATGAAGCTCTGGCTTAACGGGCAGCTCCTCCATCGCGCCCCTCAGCCGCGTGGACTGCGGGTGGATGAGGACACCGTCGAGGGCCGACTGGAGGCTGGGGTGAACAAGGTGCTGGTGAAAGTGGTGCAGGGCGGAGGGGGCTGGGAGGCCTGCATCCGCCTCACCGACCGGACGGGGCAGGCCCTGAAGTTCAGCCAGTAGACAAGCGCCTCGGAACGAGACGTGGGACGGGCCTGCCGGCGGCCCGTCCCACGGTAGTTCCGGGGGCAGTCGGGGTTTACTCGACGGTCACGGTCTTTGCGAGGTTGCGGGGCTGGTCGATGTCCTCGCCGCGGATGTCGGCGATGTGGTAGGCGAGCAGCTGCAGCGGCACCGCAATCGTGATCGGCGAGACGAGCTCCGGGCACGGCGGGACGAAGATCGGGTCGTCCAGGTGCTCCAGGATCGCCTCATCGCCATCATTCACCACGCCGATGACCGGGCCGCTCCGCGCGCGGATCTCCTGCATGTTGCCGACCATCTGCTCGTACACCTCGCCCTGCACGGCTGTGGCGACCGTGTACAGCTCGGGGCAGACCAACGCGATCGGCCCGTGCTTCATCTCGCCGGCCGAGTACGCCTCGGCGTGCACGTAGGAGATCTCCTTCAGCTTCAGCGCGCCCTCCATCGCCGAGGGCAGGTTGATCCCGCGTCCCAGGTACAGCGCGTTGTGAAGCTCGCGGTACTTCTGCGCGAGCTTCACGATGTCGGCCTCGCGCTTCACCAGCTCCGCCGCCTGATCCGGGCAGGCCAGCAGAGCTTGGCGCAGCGCCTTCAGCTCCGCCTCGGACGCCGTGCCCCGCACCTCGGCGAAGTGGACCGCAATCATCTCCAGCGTCATGATCTGGCCGGTATAGGCCTTCGTGCTCGCGACGCCGATCTCCGGACCCGCCTGGATGTACACCACCCCGTCGGACTCCCGCGCGATGACGCTATCCACGCGGTTCACGACGGCGACGACCTTGGCGCCCTTCGCCTTCAGCTCGCGTAGCGCCAGCAGCGTGTCCATCGTCTCGCCGGACTGGCTGATGACGATCCCGAGCGTGTCATCCAGGATCACCGGATTGCGCGCCTGCAGCTCGGCGGCCAGGTCGCACTCGGAGGGAATGCGGGCGAGCTTCTCGATCATGAAGCGCCCGACGAGCCCCGCATGGTACGCCGTGCCGCACGCGGTCAGGACCACCTTCTTCAGGCCGCGGATCTCGTCGGCGGTCAGGTTGAGGCCCTCGAGGATCACGCGGTCCGCCGCCTCGGTGATGCGCCCCGCCAGGCAGGCGCGCATCGCCTCGGGCTGCTCGTGGATCTCCTTGTGCATGAAGTGCTTGTGCTCGCCCTTCGCGGCGGCCTCGGCGGGCCAGGGGATGACGTACGGCTCCTTGGTGATCGGCTCGCCGGTGACCTTGAAGAGCTGGATGTCATCGCGCGTGACGACCGCCGCCTCGCCGTCGTCGATGACGTAGACGGTGTCCGTCTCCTGGCGCACGGCGGCCATGTCGGAGGCGACGTAGTTCTCGCCGTGGCCGAGGCCGATGACCAGCGGCGAGCGCAGACGCGCCGCCACGATCTTGTCCGGCTCGTGCTCGGTGATGGCGGCGATGGCGTAGGCGCCGCGCATGACCTCGATGGCCTTCTTCACCGCCTCGAAGAGATCGCCCGCGTAGAACTTCTCCAACAGGTGAGCGATGACTTCGGTGTCGGTCTGGCTCCTGAACTCATGTCCCTCGGCCGTAAGCTCGTCGCGCAGTTCGGCGTAGTTCTCGATGATGCCGTTATGCACGACCGCGATCTTCCCGTCACAGGAGAGGTGCGGGTGGGAGTTGGCCTCCGAGGGCCTGCCATGGGTCGCCCAGCGGGTGTGGCCGATCGCCAACATCCCCGGCATGGGCTCGGTCTCCAGGGTCTCGCCCAGGATCTTGAGCTTTCCCACCCGCTTCACCACGTCCATCCGACCGTCCCGGATCACGGCGATGCCGGCCGAGTCGTAGCCGCGGTACTCCAGCCGCCGCAGTCCCTCATAGCAGATGTCCGCGGCAGTCCGCGGCCCGATGTAACCGACAATCCCGCACATGATCCCATTCCTTCCAGGGGGCGATCGACGCTCCGCCGAACGGCGGAAAACGCCCATTCGCCGGAAGCGGTGGCGGGTCCTTCCCGGACCCGCCAGAGGAGTCAACGATGGTCGGGGCTCAACCGTTCCCCTCGGAGTCCCCGAAGTCGGCCTTGTCGGGCGGGGACGCGGGCGGCGCAGCGCCGTCGTCGTCCTTGGGGGCAGTCGGCTCCGTCGGAGCCGCGGGGGCCTCCGAGGGCGGCGCCGGGGCACCGGCCGCGGGCCGCGGTCGAGGCGTCGGCATGGGGTGGAAGGTCACGGCGACGCGGACCGAGGGCTGATCGCCGACGACCGAGACGCCCGGCGGCAGCTGCAGCTCGACGTTCGGCAACACCGTGTCGCCGTCGACCCGCAGCGATCGGGTGGGAACCGAGTCGATCCGGCGGAGGGCTTCCGGGCTGCCGGTGATGGTCACGATGAGCGGAGACACGTCGATCGCCGCGACGGTCCGGCCGCGAGGGCCACTGAGGTCGACGTGCACGGGGACGGCCTTGACGTTGACCGCTTCCACCGCGACTTCAACCTCGGCCGTCGGGGGGTCGATGGCCACCCCCTGGACCGGCATCCCGCGGGCGTCGCGGGCCTCCAGTCGGCAGGTGAACTCCCGCGTGGCCTGGGTGCCGGAGTAGTCGATGACGGCGACCACGCTGGCGACCGCCTGAACGAGTGTCCGCGGCCCGCTGATCGTCACCTCGTTCGGGCGCGGGCGCTTTCGACTCGCCTGGAATCCCGGCGCGGTGCGCCCGCGTGTCTCCACGAGCACGGCGCGGGTCTGCTGATCGGTCTTGTCCAGGGCGACGGTCACTGTGTACGCGGTCGGGCCGAGCGCCTCGACCCCCCGCGGCAGATCGCCGGGCTCCAGCAGCACCGCCACCTCGTGCTCGCCGACATCCCGGCCCCCCACCCCGGCATAGGCTCGCAGCGACTCCTTGGCCACGCGATCCACCGTGCGTCGGCGGCCGGCCAGCTCGACCGTGACGCTGGGCGGCGTGATCGACATGACCTGGAGGCCTTCCGGGACGTTCCGGGCCTCGACCGTCGCCTCGAATCGGCGCACCGTCCAGGGGTTCGTCTTGAGGAGCACCACCGCCCACAGGAGCACGGCCAGGGCGACGGCCGTCAGCTTCAGCGGCCAGTTGTGACGGAAGATGCGGACGAGGGTCTTCATGCGCCGCCCCCGCCGTTGCGCCAGGGCAGGCCAAACCTGAGCCGGGATCGCTCGGACGACTGTCGCCCGACGATGAGGTTCTGCAGCCGCTCGGTCAGTCGCACCCGGTCCAGATCCCGAACGAGGACCCCGTCCACCGCCAGCGAGACCGTGCCTGTCTCCTCGGACACGACGACGCACACCGCGTCGGTGCGCTCGGTCAGGCCGACGGCTGCGCGATGCCGCAGGCCGGTGGAGACGCGCAGATGGGGCGCGTCCGACTGGGGCAGGACACACCCCGCCGCGACCACCTCATCGCCCCGGACCACGACGCCGCCGTCGTGCAGGGGGCTGGAGGGAATGAACAGGGAGTGCAACAGCTCGGCTGAGACCGTCGCGCCAAGCCGCATTCCGCTGCGGGCCACGTCCTCGAGCCCCGTGTCGCGCTCGATGGCGATGAGGGCCCCGATGCGCCGCTCGGCCAGCTCCTCCGCGACGGCCGCGACCTCGCGGATCATGCGGCGGACTTCCTCCGTGCCCAGGCCCGTCAGCGCGCGGCGCAGCGGGCCGCCCCGGCCCAGCCGCTCGAGGGTCATCCGCAGCTCCGGCTGGAAGATGATGACGATGGCGAGGACGCCGGGGAGGATCAACTGCGAGAGGAGCCAGTTGAACGTGGGCAGCCAGCTGGTGGCCCAGAGCAGCAGGAGAAGGAACACCAGGCCCTTGATGAGCGAGACGGCGCGGGTCCCCCGGACGAACAGGAGCGCCTCGTAGATCAGGTAGCTGACCAGCAGGACATCGAGGACATCGACGAGCTTGTCCGACAGGCCGCCGGCGCGAACCGTATTCCACAGGACTTCGAGCCAGGGCATCCTCGGGCCTTCGCGCTCAGGAATGGGCAGAGAGGGCCGCTGCGGTCCTTATAGCACAGTTCGGCGGCCCCGGTCAAACCGCGGGAGCTGCGCCCGACGGCGGAGCCGGCACTCGCGAGGCTAGAGGAACTGCGACAGCGCGACGCCGGAGTAGACGACCCGGAAGCCGGCGCCCTCGTAGGTGCGGATCGCGGCGATGTTGTTGAGGTCGGTCCACACCTCGACATGCCGGCACTCCCGCTCGCGCAGCCACGCCATCCCGGCCGCCACGAGCGCGGGCCCGATCCTCCGGCCCTGGTGGGGTGGATCGACCGCCAGGGAGATGATGCGGCCCCAGCGGAAGCCGAATGTCTCGGAGAGCCCCTCCTCGATCCCCACCACGATGTAGCCGACGACCTCCCCTCCCTCGCGCGCCACCAGGACCGCAAGGGACACGTCGCCGGACTCGGCCCGTTCGGCGTAGCTCTGCGCCTCCCGCTGGTACAGCTCCTCCACCCGGTCGCGGGGCAGCGACCGATCGATCCCGAAGCGGGCCCACACCCCGAAGGCGTTGGGGGCGATGGCCTTCATCCGGACGGAGTCGCCCCGTGCGAACGGCCCGATCTCGACCATGGCGTCGCCCCTCCCAACCGCCAGGATGGGAATGCCCGGTGCGCCTTCGTGGTTCAGGATAGTGGGACCTGCCCCAACGGAGAGGACTTGTGGGCATGGTGAGGAAGACAGACGCTCCCGGCGCTGAACGCGCGGCGCCCAACCGAGGAGACAGACCGTGCCCACAGCACTGACCGCCCGCATCGCCGAACTGAAGCATGAGCGCAAGGCCGTGATCCTGGCTCACAACTACCAGCTGCCCGAAGTGCAGGACATCGCCGACTTCACCGGGGACAGCCTGGGGCTCAGCCGTCAGGCCGCCGGCACCGATGCGGACGTCATCGTGTTCTGCGGCGTGCACTTCATGGCGCAGACTGCGAAGCTGCTGAGCCCGAGCAAGACCGTGCTCCTCCCCGCACTTGATGCGGGCTGTCCGATGGCGGACATGGTCGTGCCGGAGCGGGTACTCGCACTCCGCGCGCAGCACCCGGCTGCGCCGGTGGTCGCTTACGTGAACACGTCGGCGGAGGTGAAGGCGGAAGTCGACGTGTGTTGCACCTCGGCGAATGCGGTGAAGGTCGTCGAGGCGGTGGGGCGAGAGGCTGAGGAGGTCCTGTTCATACCGGACAAGAACCTGGCGGACTGGGTCTCAAGGCAGGTCCAGGTGAAGGTCATCCCCTACCGGGGGTTCTGCCCGACACACGTCTGGATCACGCCGGAGGCCGTGGGGAAGCAGCGGGCTGAGCACCCCGACGCGCTGTTCATGTGCCACCCGGAGTGCGACCCGGCGGTCGTCGCCTTGGCGGAGGAGGTGCTCAGCACCAGCGGGATGCTGAAGTTCGCGAGGGCGAGCAACGTCCGGGAGATCATCGTGGGGACGGAGGTGGGCCTGCTCCATCCTCTCCGGAAGGACAGCCCGGAGAAGACCTTC
>Ga0194126_10012901_pt1 | contig 10518 bp, 10 predicted proteins | sample TA2KigC150mmetaG_FD_148641 | JGI IMG/M metagenome (GOLD analysis project Ga0194126, IMG submission 148641) | Freshwater microbial communities from Lake Tanganyika, Tanzania - TA2015035 Kigoma Deep Cast 150m | ecosystem: Environmental > Aquatic > Freshwater > Lake | place: Tanzania: Lake...
TTTCTTCAGGTCTTGCAGATATTGCAATAAAATTGGTTGGATGGATTTGTTCCAGTACATTTTTTGGCAAGCCTGGATAGAATCCTTCCTTTGTGGATATGAAGGCGTGTGTGTCAATAATTACCACATCATCATTCATTTGACCTATTGATTTTGCAGCTAGTGTTTGCAACTTTTGTTGAGTTTCAACTGGTGCTTTTCGTAGTTCGTCTCTGTCATGAATTCCATTCTTGTTTGCTTGCTCTAACATTACAGTACCAAAGCTTTTCATGCTAACAGCTTTGTTTTTTTCTTTAAGAATTTCTACAACCTTTGTTACTACTGTAGACTTGCCAACGCCTGGAATGCCCACTATGATTACTTTTTTATGTTCTACCAAGCAATGCACCAAGCCGCGGCATTACAACTTCTACCTGCTCTTTTATCAGTTGGTTGTAGTAGTTTATCATAATATCTACCATAAGCAGGATGCCAATTCCTGTGCCGAATACTCCTAGCACATCTGAAATTCCAGCTATCAGCCCAAGTATCATTGAGCCAATCAGAGTAACTGATGGAATGTATCTCTCAAGCAAGGATTCTATTGGTTGATTTGAACGCCTAAAACCAGGTACTTGGACATCAGCGTCTAAAAGATTTTTTGCGGCACTTTTAGGAGATAATCCGCCAAGCTCAACCCACAATTTTCCAAAAACAACTACTATACCTATCATAAATAAAACATAAAAAATTGCTCTTAGTGGATCTAGTGCGACAATATCCAGTCCTCTTGGCGGAGTGATGTAGTAAATTAATCCACCTATTGGGGTAGCTGGACTTGTTGGATCAAACTGTCCTATTATATTCATGAAAGCATTATTGTTTCTTGGATTAAAATTAGCCCAAAACATTTGGCCAAGAAAAACTGCATTAGCTGTCAGAGCAGTTGCAAGAATTACTGGAATGTTTGACACATACATTAGCTTGATTGGATATACTGCGGAGAATCCCCTGTATTTTGTAGATACGATTGGAATCTCGATTTTCATTCCTTGGGTATAGATTAGTATTAACAATACTCCTGCAGTAAGTAGCAGTCCAAATATGCTTGGAAGCTGGTTTGATCTAAACATAATATTTGAAATGTCTCCGCCTGAGATTGACTGTCCTATGTATGGTAGTATGCCGATGGTACCGCCATCTCCTGCTGGCAGCGGGCTAAAAAGACTCCAAAGTATCTGTTGTGCCACACCTGCCATGATAAAGAGACTGATTCCGCTACCTAGTCCCCATCCTTTCTGAATCAGTTCATCTAAGAACATGATTATTACTGATGCAGCCATTAGTTGGCCAATTAGAATATACAGTACGTTAGGCTCAGTTATCCCCGGTCCATATACTGCGATCCCATATACGATTGATTCTGCAACAATGACTACATATGTGACAAGCTTTGTGGCTGTTTGAAATACTCCTCTTTCTTCTGGGTTTTTGAAATCAAACTTGAGGATTTCAGAGCCTCGCAAAAGCTGCATCAATAGTCCTGCTGTGACTATAGGTCCTATACCTAGCTCAACTAGAGTTCCCTGTGCTGATGCAAAAATCACTCGAGCAAATGCAAGAAAGTCAAATTCTGGCGTGGTTGCTCCGTATAAAGGAGTTTGAGCCATGATCATGTAAATTAGTAATGCAAGCGAAGACCACAGCAAACGTGTTTGTAATGACAGTTTTCTTTTTGGTTTTGGTACTTGTGGAATGTATGGTTCAGCTTTTTTAACGACTGTTCGAATTAAAGTGGTTGCTGTACCCTCAGTCATTTGCTGGTATCACCTCGCCCCCTGCTTGTTTTACTTTTTCTTGTGCAGACGCTGTGAATTGCTTTATCTTTAATGTGTATGCGTTTTTTACTTGACCGCCGCCAAGAAGTTTATCGTATCCAAGCTTTGCGAGGTCAAGAAGTTTTTTGTTATCTTGTGTTGTTCCAAATTTTGCAAACAAGCCATCAAGGTCCCTAACACTAATCCATTTTTTGATTATGTTTGGATGAGGTGGATGAGTTGAATCATGACCAAAATGATCAGGATCATACTTTAACATTGAACTATAATGATGCTTTAGCATTCCCGATCTTCCAAGACCGCCCTTATGGCCACTTGCTCTATGCTGGCCTATTTGTCCCCAGCCATGAGTTCTAGAACCTCTTAGTTTTCGAGTCTTTCTTAACCGTGTTGCCATTTTACATCATATTCTTTATCAGTGAAGATAGTTCTTTGTTGTGCCCAAGTATGCCATCTTCGTCAAACATCTTCTTTGTATTCCTTTTAAATCCATGTCTTGGAGGTGCTAGTGCAAACCAAGGCTTTAGTGGTTTTAGTTTAGTTAATGATGTTTTTCCATCTGCTAAAGAGGATGCAAGTTCTTGTGTGTTTTTAAAGCCAATTTTTCCAAGATCTTGTTCGGTAATTTTCTTGTATCCCATTTTACGTCCTTTTTTATCCAGTAGTTCTTTTGCTGTTGAAGCATCAACCTCTTGCCAGGAAACATAGTGTTTTATTTTGTTTAGCATGCCCAATGTATTGTCTTTAGCTGGAATGATTGTTGCGCGAAACTTTTTTTCTAATTTTAAAAGTTCAAGTGTAGTCTTAGCCCAGTAAGGCACACCAATTTGTCCCTTCATTCTGACTACCAAAAATGCCTTTCCCATTTGGATCAACCTTGACTAAACGTTTGTCTTAGACAATCTAAGAGAGCCTTAGATGTTGAATTCATTGTGTTTGTAGAGCCGTTTGCTTTTGTCCATGCATCTTTAAGACCTGCAAGTTTCAACAAGTTTCTGATTTTTCCACCAGCCACAAGTCCTAAACCTCTTGGTGCCGGTACAATTTCTATTGTAACACTTCCTCCCTTTCCACGTACCTTAAATGGAACAGAATGTGGCTTGTCACACCTACACTCCCAGCTTCCACAACCTAGTTTGACGGGACTGACGTTAAGATATGCTGCGTTTGTTGCCTTTTCGATTGCTATTCTCATTTGTTTTGCCTTTCCATGTCCTATACCTAGCCAACCATTTTCGTTTCCAGCTGCAACAATTGCTTTAAACCTAGTAGACTGTCCATTTGGTGTCATCTTTTGAATGATTCCAACATCAATAACTTCTGATTTTAAATCTGGCAAGAGTTTTTTTATGATTCCAGCCTCCTGAATTCTGTATCCGTTAGCTAAAATTTCTTCCATCGAAGTTATTTGTCCTGCTACAATTTTTTTGCCAAGACTTGTTTTTGGTAGCCATACCTCATCATCTTTTTTCTCGTATCTTTTACGGGGTTGTCCTTCAGTTTTTTGCATTTGGCTCATTGTTTCTTTGCCCCACCATCTATTGTTGATTTTATTTTTTCAGTATCATTTTTTACTTTAAGATGTTCACCTTTTATTCTGTCTGCAGTTGGAAATGTTTCTTGATCTGCAGGAATCTCTAGTCCAGCGTCAATTACTCCTTTTAGTGCAGCTGCCATTCTTTGTGTGTATTTGCTTGTGCCGCTATAAAGAATGGCATTTTTGACTCCTTTAGATAATGCCTTTTTTCCAGCAAAGTATCCAGTAAGATATGATGCTGGAATGCTCTTTCTTGAGCCCTTCCATCCTTTGTCAAGTAAAAATCTAGAATGCGCAGATGCAATTACCATATCGCCTAACAATTCTGGTTTGTGTATCTGGACTTGGATGTTTTCATTAGAGATTTGTACCGTGATAAATTCACGTTTGCTCATAAGCATAGTACTACGTCGTCTGTAGTTTGTCTTCTTCTCACGCAATCTTCTTAATGTTTGTGTAAATGCCATCTATACGGCAAAAGCTTGAAACAGCTCTTATAAACGTTAGATGTGCAGTAGCGACACTAACAAAGCTTTTTGGGTATGCAATCTATTTTCAGTTTCATCCCAAACTACAGATTGTGGTCCATCAATTACGTCAGCTGTTACTTCTTGGCCACGTTTTGCAGGAAGGCAGTGTAAGAATATGGCATCTTTTTTTGCTTTTTTCATCAACGAAGAGTTTACTTGAAATTTTGGCAGAAATTTTTTAATTCTTTTTTGATCATCGTGTATTGAAACAAAAGTATCTGTCATAACAACATCAGCATTTGTTACGGCAGAAGAGGGATCATTTGTAAGTAATATCTCTACATGTGTTTTGGATTCTTTTACAACTTGTCGATTTGGTTCAAATCCCTTTGGTGTTGCAATTGCCATATTGATGTTAGATTTTGCACAGCCATAGACTAGAGAGTTGCATACATTGTTGCCATCTCCAATCCACGCTATTTTTAGTCCTGCCAGTTTCTTCTTTTTTTCTTTGATGGTCATAAGATCTGCCAGTATCTGACATGGATGAAATGAATTTGATAAACCGTTGATTACAGGAACCGTTGCGCTTTTTGCAAGCTCTTCTATTGTCTCGTGCTCATAGACACGTGCCAAGATGGCATCTACGTATCGTGAGAGTGTTTTTGCGGTATCGCTAATTGTCTCGCCCCTTGATAGCTGCAAATCATTTGATGACAAGTTTAGTGCATATCCACCTAATTGGAACATTCCAGTCTCAAAGCTGACACGGGTTCGTGTAGATGGTTTTTGAAATATCATTGCCAAAGTTTTGTTTTTTAGTAATGATGTGTCGTTTCCTTTCTTGTGTTCTTTTTTTAGCTTTATTGCTAGCTCAAGTATATTGGCAAGCTCTTTTTTGTCCAGTTCACGAAGAGTGAGAATATTCTTTGTTTTTAGTTTCATTTTCTAAGTTTTCCAAAAAATGAACGCTTCTTTTTAGGTTTTGGTGAGTCGTCTTTAGTTTCACTATCAGATGTTTTGGTTTCTTGTCCAAGTTTTGGTTGTCCCTGAGAAATCCATTTTTTTATTTTAGCTGCCAGCTCTTTTGCTTGTGTGTCATTTTCTGGTGGTGGCGCATCAAACTGTTCAACATATTGATTGATCTGTTTTGTGTCAATTCCCTCAAATGGATCATCTGATGATTCAAAAACTTCCTGCTCTACTTTTTGTCGCTCCCTGTTTTTTGGTTCTGATTCTTTTGGAGCTTGCTTTGATTCTTGCTTGATTTGCTGTATTGGTTTTTCCTCAACTTGTTCTTTGACAGGTTCTGTCTCCACTCCTTGAGGTTCTTGATATTTTGTTTCAGTCTTTATGGTTGATTCTGATTTACCAAATACAGTTTCTAGGAAAACTTGTTTGTCAAATGGTTTGAGGTCTTTGTATTCTTGTCCCACACCAAGGTAAAGAATAGGTGTGTTTGTGATCTTTACAATTGACAGTGCTGCACCCCCGCGTGCATCTGCGTCACTTTTTGTTAAAATTGCGCCATCAAACTTTGTGTGCTGATAAAATTCCCTTGCTTGGTTTACAGTATCATTCCCAGCCAAAGAGTCTCCAACAAAAATTTTTAGATCAGGGTTTACTACCTTGGTAATTTTTGCAATTTGGTCCATCAAGTTTTTGCTAGTCTGCATTCTTCCTGCGGTATCAACTAGTATACAGTCTATCTTGTTTGATTGTGCATGCAGTACTGCGTCCTTTGCGACAGCTGCGGGGTCTGAGCCATAGTTTTGTGCAACAATTTTTAGATTAAGGCGTTTTGTGTGCTCCTTTAGCTGTTCGATAGCACCTGCACGATAAGTATCAGCTGCTGCCACAACCACAGAGAACTTGGCTTGTTGTAAAAAGTATGCAAACTTTGCAAGCGTTGTAGTCTTTCCTGTTCCGTTTATTCCAACAAACAAGATGATGTATGGTGTTTGTATTTGTTTTTTTGCAGAAATTTTTGCTAAAATATCGATGGTTCCTGCAGCATCAAATAAACTAGATATGCTTTGAATAAGACTGTTTTTTACAAACGACTCTACTTGATGCTTGTCGACTTTGGCTCCAAGCAGTTTTTTTTTAAGATCGTCTTTTATTCCATCAATAACTTCGGTTGCAACATCAGACTCTAGTAGTGATATCTCCAGCTGCGAGAGAACCTCATCGATGTCTTTTTCCTTTAGTTCCTTTTCTGAGAGGCTCTTCGCTACACTTGAAAATGCACTACGTAAATTTTCAAACATGGCATCATTGCGGTTTTTGGGTTCGCTCTGCTTGTATCAAGCGATTCATTTCATGTTTTCCCTGTTCTAGCCTAAGGGCTATCTCTTGTTTTTGTGCAGCAGTTTCTTTTAGTGCGATCTCTATTTCTTTAATTCTTGATTCAATGTAATTTATTGTTGATTCTTTGTCTTTTTCCATTGCAGTTCCAGATCCTACATTTACTACAATTTTTTCATTTGGTAAAATTTTTGCTTTTACAAAAGTACCTAGTCCTAATGGCACTAGTGTCTCATAATCTGTTTCTTCCTTGACAGCTTTAATTGATTCAATGGCAGATGTGGCTTCTCTTAATACATTGATCATGTAACTTTCCTTTTGCACCAAATCTGCAAAATATGATTCAAGAATTTGCATTTGATACAATAGTTGTTGTGCTTGTTCCTCACTCATTTGAAACAAAATCAGGTTTGCAGGTTATAAACTCATTTATGATATGTGATGAATAAACCGCAAATATGAAAATTGATTTTGCTAATAAGAATAAAAAAGAGTAGATGGAAAATTTACTTTGCTTTAGACAATCTCTTGTCCACTTCTTCCCAATTAACTACATTCCACCAAGCTGCAACGTAGTCTGGTCGTTTGTTTTGGTACTTTAGATAATAGGCGTGTTCCCATACATCCAAGCCCAATAGTGGAACCAGGCCTTCTGTTCTAGGACTTGTTTGATTCGGCATGGCTTTGTATTCTACTTTACTTGATTTTGGATTGTAAACAAGCCATCCCCAACCACTTCCCTGTATTACAGCTGTTTGTGATGAAAATTGTTCTTTGAAGGTAGCAAAACTTCCAAATGATTTTTTGATTTCATCTGCTACAGCGCCACCAGGCTCTCCTCCGCCATTTTGTTTCATGTTGTGCCAGAATAGCTTGTGATTGTCGTATCCACCACCGTTAAAGTTTATTGCACCCCGTTGATCATCTGGGACTTGGCTAAGATTTGCCAGAATCTCAGTGATGTCTTTTTTTTGTACATCTGGGCTACATTTTTCTAATGCAGCATTCATTTTGTCAGTATATGCTTGGTGATGTTTTGTGTGGTGTATCTCCATGGTTCTTGCGTCGATGTGCGGTTCTAGCGCATCGTAAGCATATGGTAGTTTAGGTAGTTCATATTTTGCCATACTGGCCAATAACGGCAATGCAATTTATTGGTTTAGTAAGGAATGAATTTTTACCTACTAGTATAAGGTAAAACTGTGAAACACAACAAAATAATTTTTTTTCTAGTTATAATTGGTTTAAGTTTAGTTTTATCACTACATTATTTGTCACCTAAAGACAACGTAGAAATTTTTGTAGATAAAAGCGGTCCTTACATAGGCATTCATTATCCACAAAAATTAGGATTTGATGGCACTGGCATTAAAATCGCAGTAATAGATACTGGCATTGACTATAATCATCCTGATCTGTTTGGTCTGGGCCCTGATGGCAAAGTTATAGGAGGTTATGATTTTGTTGATAATGACAAAACACCTTTTGATACAAATGGTCACGGCACTGAGGTTGCAGGCATCATAGCTGCCGATGGTACGATAAGCGGGATAGCACCAAAAGCAAAACTTTTAGCTTATAGAGTATCAGATACTGGAGAATCGGTTTCATCAGATCTTATAGTTAAGGCAATTGAGCAGGCTATAATCGATAAAGCAGATATCATTAACATAAGTCTAGGCGTCAACAAGACAAACAAGATAATTGATGATAGCGTAAACAAGGCAGTAAATAATGGAATTGTTGTTGTCACAGCAGCAGGCAACAATGGTCCTGGTTTAGGAACCATTGGCAGTCCTGGTAAAAATCCAAATTCGATTACTGTGGGCGCATCATACAATAACGTAACCTCTAGCATTGTAGCTACACTTGATGCAGGGAGCAAACAATTTTCGGTTTTTCCCATGGTTGGTACAAGTGCACTAGATGAACCAGTTACAGGAAAAATTGTGTTTGGAAAATATGGCAGGGAAAAAGACCTATCAAATCTTGATGTTAATGATTCTATTTTGCTTGTAGAGCGTGGAAGTGACACTACAGGCGAGGTTGTCTATTTTTCTGAAAAGGAAAAAAATGCAGCGGACAGTGGTGCAAAGGCCGTTATAGTATACAACAACCAAGAAGGAATCTTTTTTGGCGAACTATTTCATGAATTTAATACTGCAGATTATAGACCTAGAATACCAGTGCTGTCTCTTTCAAATGAGGAAGGATTACTACTAAAACAAATGACACAAAACAATACTGCTGGAAAATTAAACATATTCTACAATCCAGATTTTGTCGTGCCTTTTAGCTCGAGAGGACCTGTTTCTCCTTTTTACATAAAGCCTGACTTGGTTGCACCAGGTGCGTTTGTAAACACTACACTTAGCAACGGACGATACAACCTGACAAGTGGAACTAGTTTTGCGGCACCCCATGTATCAGGTGTGATAGCGCTTCTTTTACAGAAAAATCCCGACTTGAGACCAGAAGAAATAAAATCATTGCTTGTAACAACTGCCGCTCCAGTTTCTGACCCGTATGGACAGCAGTTTCCATTTGAGGTTGCCGGCACAGGAAGAATAAATGTGACTAGAGCATTTGATGCAAGTTTGATTATCAAGCCATCATATTTGATATTTAGTTTATCAGCTGAAAAAAGAACTCAAGACAAGTATTTACAAATTGAATCACTTGATGGCAATCTTGAAAATCTGAGCGTCAGCTTTGATGGAGATAATGTCTTTGATTTTAATTATAAACTTGAGGACAAGATGCTTCATGTTACGATTTCAGCAACTGAGGAAGTTTTTGGAGAGTACGAAGGCAGAATTATCATTGAACATGATAATATCAGATATACTGTACCTGTTCTGATTCACATTACCAAGGGCTCATTATTTGTAAATGAACAAGATGGAAAATTGCATTTTAAAGTTACTTACCCAGATGAATGGTCATATGCAAAGATTTCAATCATAAACAAAGAAACTGGAGATGTAGAAACAACATCTGCGACTCCAAACAAAATCACTACACTTGATGTTTTTGATTCAGGAAAATACTGGATTGAAGGGAAAATTACTTCTGGTGATACTGTATCCGATGTCTATGATGTTATTGAGCTGAAATTAGCCAAAAGTAAAGATGTCGATGTTTTTGGTTTCTTAGATATTCCACAAAAAACGATTTTAATTATCTTTATAGTCACTGCTGCAATAACTTTGGTTGGATTAAAAATAAGAAGATAAAAATCAGATTTTTGGACCTGCGTTACGGATCTCTTTTGGCACGTCTTTGAGCCTATCAAAGTTGTCTACAAACATTTGGGCAAGTTTTTTTGCAGATAGGTCATAGGAGTCTTTGTCAATCCAGGTGTTTTTTGGATCCAAGATCTCAGAAGGGGCGTTTGTGCACTTTGTTGGCATATCCAAATTGAATAATTCGTTGTGTTTGTATTTAACGTCATCAAGCTCACCTGTCAGTGCAACAGTAACCATTGCTCTGCTGTATTTGATATTGATGCGTTTTCCTACACCATATGGTCCTCCAGACCAACCAGTGTTGATCAAGTAAACTGTGGTATTGTGTTGCTTGATCTTTTCACCTAACATTTTTGCATAAGCAGCAGCAGGTCTAGGCATAAACGGTGCACCAAAACATGCAGAAAATGTAGCTTTTGGCTCTTTGATGCCACGTTCAGTTCCAGCAAGCTTGCTTGTATATCCTGACAAAAAGTGGTACATGGCACCTTCGTTTGTTAGCTTTGAAACAGGAGGCAGTACCCCCAGTGCATCTGCTGTTAGAAATACAATTACCTTTGGATGTCCACCAACGCTTGGAATGACTGCACCTGGGATATAGTCTAGTGGATATGCCGCTCTAGTATTTTCTGTTAGACTGCCATCATCAAAGTTTGGTTTCAAGGTTTGTTTATCGATGATGACATTTTCTAGTACGGCGCCTGACTTTATTGCATTCCATATTTGGGGTTCTGCATCAGGATTAAGGTTGATACACTTGGCATAACAGCCACCCTCAAAGTTAAAGACACCGCTATCTGACCAACCATGTTCGTCATCGCCTATGAGCATCCTATTTGGGTCTGCAGATAGGCTTGTTTTTCCTGTACCTGATAAACCAAAGAACAGCGCAGTGTCTTGATTTTTTCCGATATTTGCAGAGCAGTGCATTGGAAATACATCACGTGATGGAAGAATGTAGTTCATGACAGAAAACATTGACTTTTTCATTTCGCCAGCATAGCTTGTTCCTCCAATCAGAACTAATTTTTTAGACATGTTTATCATGATGAAAATATTTGAGCTGGTTCCGTCTATTTCTTGAATTGACTCAAAATCATTAAGACATATCAAAGTAAATTCTGGCTCATGGTGTTCAA
>Ga0194126_10012902_pt1 | contig 10518 bp, 9 predicted proteins | sample TA2KigC150mmetaG_FD_148641 | JGI IMG/M metagenome (GOLD analysis project Ga0194126, IMG submission 148641) | Freshwater microbial communities from Lake Tanganyika, Tanzania - TA2015035 Kigoma Deep Cast 150m | ecosystem: Environmental > Aquatic > Freshwater > Lake | place: Tanzania: Lake...
CCCAAGCCCGGCCAGCCCAAGGCGGAACGCCGGATCGAGGTCCGGGTCGAGCGGTTGATCGAGCGGGGCGAGGAACCCGTGCGTGGCCCTGAGGCACGAGCCGAGTGGGAGCGCCGGCGGCACCATCTCGAGGTGGCCCTGGACAACCTGCGAGCGGCGGGCTTGCCCGAGTTAGCGGAGCGTCTGGCTCAGGGGGCTGAGCGGCTGCGCGCACTGCGTCCGGGTGGGCCGCTGGAGCGTTTCCGCGGGCTGGAGCCCAGGCCGGGGCCGGGGCCTGAAGGTCCGGGACCAGCGCTGGCGCAAGTGCGGGAGCTGCGAGCGGAGATTGCAGAGTTGCGGGAAGCGCTGGGCGAACTCAATCGTCGGCTCGATGCGGCGCGTCGGGAGCGTTAGTCGGTTGCACTCGAGGAAGGTAGCCGGCGCGGTAGGAGCTTCCAAGCGCGGCGTGCGGGGGCCGGGAAATCCCTTCGACATCGGTGCCCCCGGCGGCTAGGGTCCGGTACGTGGATCAAGTTGCCTTTCGTGTCGGTAGTTGGTCCGTCCACTGGTACGGCATCCTGGTGGCGACCGGGTTCCTGGCGGGGCTATGGACGGCCAGCCGGCGGGGTCTGCGCGATGGGCTGCCCGGGGAGTTGATTGCCGATCTGGGCGTGTGGCTCATGATCGGCGGGATCGTCGGCGCGCGGGTCCATCATGTCGTCGCGTATTGTCAGGAGGAATTCGCCGGTCAACCGTGGTGGGAGATCTTCGCCATTCACCATGGCGGCCTGGTCTTTTACGGGGGACTGCTCGGGGCGTCGTTGGCTACGGTCTTTTATGCGCGGGCGAAGCGGTTGCCGTTGTGGCGGCTGGCGGACGCGCTGGCGCCGAGCATTCCCTTGGGTCAGGCGTTTGGGCGGCTGGGATGTGTCTTCAATGGCTGCTGCTACGGGTGGCCGACGGGTTTGCCCTGGGCCATCCGCTACCCGGCGGACCATGTGACACACGGGGCGGGAGTGCACCCGACGCCGTTGTACGAGGCCCTGGCAAACCTGGTGTTGTACGGGGCGCTCGCTTGGCTGTACCGGCGGAGGCAACACCCCGGGCAGGTGTTTGTGCTGTACCTCCTCAGCTACGGAGGGTTGCGGTTTGCGGTCGAGTTCTTCCGGGGAGATTACTCCGCGCGGTATCTAGGCGGTTGGGCCACTCCGGGTCAGTTGGTGAGCTTGCTGGTGGTGGGGGTGGGCCTGTGGCTACGCTGGCGCTTGCGCCCCGCGCGCGCGAGCGATGCGACATGAGCGAGCCGTTGCCGCGGATCGAGTCGATCCTGATCGAGGCGTCCCTGCCCCAGGGGCGGTTGGACAGCTATCTGCACAGTCGGTTTCCGTGCGTCTCACGGAACACTTTGCAGCGGCTGATTCGGGCCGGGGCCATCTTGGTGGACGGGCAAGGCGTCAAACCCACTCACCACCCCGTCGCCGGCCAAACCGTGACCATCCATTGGCCTGTCCCCGCCGCGCCGACCGTCGCCGCGCGGGCGCTGCCGTTGCACGTGGTGCACGAAGACGAGGCGCTCTTGGTGCTGGATAAGGCGGCGGGGATGGTCGTTCATCCAGCGTACGGGAACGAAGACAACACCTTGGTCAACGCCCTTCTGCATCACTGCCAAGGCCAGTTGAGCGGCGTAGGCGGGGTGGCACGCCCGGGGTTGGTGCATCGGCTGGACCAATTCACTAGCGGCCTGATGGTGGTAGCCAAGGACGACGCCGCGCACCTGGCCCTCTCGTACCAATTCGCTCAACGGCAAGTCGCCAAGGTCTACCACGCCCTGGTCTGCGGCGAGTTAAAGCCACCCGAGGGCGAGATCAACGCCGCCATCGCGCGCCACCCCAACCATCGCAAGGTGATGACGGTGCTGGCAGGCGGGCGCACCGCGCTGACGACCTACTGCACCCTTGATCGACTGGGTCAAGCCACGCTCGCCGAGGCGCGCCTCCACACCGGGCGCACGCACCAAGTCCGGGTCCACTTCAAGTACCTGGGTCATCCGCTAGTTGGCGACCAGGTCTATGGCAAACGGCAGAACGCGCGGTTGGAAGAGTTGACCCGGTACCATGCGCCGCGACAAATGCTGCACGCGCAGTTGCTCGGCTTCAACCACCCGCGCACGGGGCTGTGGCTCGAGTTCAAGGCGCCGTGGCCGGAGGATTTTGTGGCCGCCGTCCGCGCGCTACAGCTTGCGGGCGGGGCGAATCAGGATAGGATGGTGGGCGAATGAGCTGGGCAGAGATCGTCGGTTTTGGCCTGGCCCTGCTGGTGATGGGGGTGGGGTTGCTGGGCAGCGTGCTGCCGGGTTTGCCGGGGCCGCCGCTGGTCGTGGCGGCGGCGGTGGGACACCGGCTCTATTTTGGCGAGGCAGGCTTGGGCAACCCGCTCTTGGGGGTGCTGATCGGGTTGATGTGCCTCTCCCTGTTGTTGGACTACGTGGCGGGCCTGCTGGGGGCGCGGAAGCTGGGGGCCACGTGGCGGGGCGTGTTGGGGGCAGCGATCGGCGCCATCGTCGGGCTGTTCTTCGGGTTTGTGGGCGTGCTGATCGCACCGTTCTTGGGCGCCGTCCTGTTCGAGTTGGCAGGGGGCCGCGAATGGCGCGAGGCGACGCGCGCCGGCGTGGGGACTGTGTTGGGTATGCTGGCAGGTGCGGTGGGCAAGATCGCCTGTTGCCTGGCGATGATCGGCATTTTCGTCTTCGGCGTGGCCCTCAGATGACTCGCCGGCGGACGCTGGCCTATTCCACGCGCAGAATCTCCGGGCGCAACCGCCCCACCCACTCCGCGGGCAACCGCAGGTCGAGCGAACCGGGGACCGGCGCCTCAGGCGCCACATGGCCGTCAAGGAAGAGGGCGTTGGCGGCCTGCCGATGCCGGAAGTGGGCGGTCGGTTCGTTCGTGGAGACGTAGTAAAACTCCTCGAGCATGGGGTTCTCGCGCGAGGCAGGAGGTTGGAAGGTGTTGATCTGGGCGGCATCGGCCAAGACCACAATCGCCGCGGGCCGTTCGAGCCTCGAGACATTGACCGGGGGATCACCGGCCGGCGCCGAGAGGCACAGGTTGTAGCCGTATCCGTAGGTCGTACCGGTGGCCTTGAGCTTCACCTGCGCACGACCGTAGCGCAGCGCCGGGCAGCATTCCACGCCGCGTCCGCCGAGGTACGGGTAAAGAGCGCCTTGGGAAGCGTCAAAGGTGCGCGTGCCCTCGAGCCCGCGCGACAACCACCCAAACCAGAACAGGTCGCCACCGTTCACCGGCCCGGCCCGGTAACGGAACGCATTGCCTCCATGGTCGTCCCAGTACATTTGGGCGGCCAGGCCCAGTTGGTGGAGGTGGCCGACGCAGCGCAGGCGACGCGCGGATTGCTGGCTGCGCGCGATCGCCGGCAGCAGCAGCGCCGCCAACAACGCCACCAGGACCACCACCACCAGCAACTCGACCAGGGTGAAGGCTGCGCCAGCGCCGGCGGAACCGCATTCCGCCGGGCGCCTATCCGTGATGCGGGGTTTCACGGCCGCGACGCCTCGAGCCAGTAGAACTGGGCCAAGCCCGCGGCGGGCTCGGGATCGGCCAGAGTAACACGGCCTGCGTGGCCCACGGACAGCGTCTTCACAACGGTCATGGCCCGAAAATCAGCCGTGCGGTAAAGGGTGTAGGCCCACTCGGGTCGAGCGTCGAACTGCACCTCCCACCGGTCCTCGACCCAGCGGCCGGTCAAGCCCAAATCCAGCGTCGCCGGCCGTGCCACGGCCACGATGACGTTGTCGAGGATGCCCCGCGCGAAGATCGAGCCGCTGAACTGGGGATCCTGGCCGGCGTCGCTGTAGCTCATGACCGCCACGTGATCGACTGCAAAGTCGGTGAACTCAGCCCCGAGAGCGACCGGTTGGATGGGGCCGAAGGGTTCGCCCTGGCGCGTGAGGCTCGTGGTCAGTTGCTGGGTTTCAGCGCGGTAGCTCAACGTGACACGGAACCCGTCCTCGAGAGTCAACTCGAACGGGACATTAAAACTGGTCGCGAAGATCCCGTTGCTCGAGATGATCGTGGGCGAGATTGTGGCGCCGAAGCCTGAGTCGGCGAAGTAGTCGAACTCGACCAGGTTCGGCGAGTCGGACCCCGTCCCGCGCAGGAAAGCCCCAGCGGTGGCCTGGTCGAGGTTCATCAGGCCCACCGCGAGTTGAAACGTGTAGGGTTTGCCGGGCGTGGTGCCAATCCGCAACTCGCGCAGCCGCAAATCGAATTCGAGCAGGAAATCCGAGCCCCGATGCAACGTGTGGCCCAAGGGCCGGACGAAGTAACTGTTGGGTCGAGACGAGTCCCAGGTGACCTCGAGGTTGTGGTCGGCTGGATTCCACGAGAAGAGGCTGGCATCGCCCACCGTTCGCCAGCCGGCGGCCAGCGGGTCGCGGGCGAAGTCCTCGACCAGGGCGGTCGGAGCTGATGGTGCGGCGCTTAGGGTCTGACCTACCACCAGGGCGAGGACGCCCGCCCCGGGCTTGAGTCTCGAACCGATGTGCTGGATGTGCATCTGATCTCTTTCCTGAACGGCGATGTCGCGGTGCGTGCCGGCGCACCCGACGTGTGCTGGTTTCCCGGAGACCAGTGCGAAGCGTGCAGACCAAACGGGCGGGGTGCGGTCGTGGCGACCGGCGGGTGCCCGCAAACGAACAAGCCTTCACGCTCCGCCCATCGGAGAATGAAGGCATTCAACGAACTCGCTCGAACACCGTTCGAGAGACTGGCCTCATCCTTCTCTAAGACGGAGAAGTTGGCCCCGCGGCGACGGGGCCTGACGAGCACAATCAAAGCGGTATCCTGACTCGGGGCTTCGTACCTTACTCCCGCCTTCCCGGACGCCTTGCGGCGGTTCCAGTGGCTGTGGGAGTTTGTAGCCCGACACAGTGGCGCAACCGTCCCCGATTCTCACGGGGTTCCCTGGCCTTTGACTGTCTCAAAGAACAAAACAACGACCAACTGGCACAAGGTGTTAGGGCCAAGCGCAAGGTTTGCCAAGCAGAATCGCCGACAGCAGTTTCGTCGAATCGTCGTCCGGTTGGAAAAGGGTATTGAAATGCGGCGCGGACTGCTTATGCTTTGAGGACGCCTGCCACCACGGGCGTGACGGTCGGGACGTAGCGTAGCTTGGTAGCGCGTCTGAATGGGGTTCAGAAGGTCGTGAGTTCAAATCTCACCGTCCCGACCAATTTAACAACCAGCGGCTCCCGGGGGGCCGGCGGAAATGGTGAAACAAGGGGGAAATGGGGGTAGGAGGCTGAAGGGGAAGGGGTTAAGTGAGGTTTGTTTCAACATTTCGTAACGGGGTTTTGCAGGGCCGAAAAGAGATGTTGAAACAGGGTGGGCTACCAACGGAAATCGGGGCAGCGGAAAAGGGTGGTCCAGGGGCGAATGCGGGCGGGGGATCGAGGACAGGGACCGCGGGGGTGACAGCAGCGCTGAATGGAGGGGTGATACCAGTCTGAGCAGGCCTCGCAAAGGGCTTGGCGGTGGGGTTGCAGAGGGGGTGCAGGGCGGCTGCGGACCGGGCGCGGTGGGGGTGCAGGGAGGGGGCCGGCAGGGGAGCGCCGGAGGCGCATGGTGACCCGGAAGAGCATCAGTCGACGAGGGGAACCTCGAGGAAGACATGGGGGCCGACGGAGCCTGAAATAGGGGTCATGGTGACAATGGAGCTGGAGCCGCCGGCGCAGAAGTCGAGAGGATTGAGGCTCCAGTTGACGTGGAACCAGCCGGGGGCGGGATCGCCGAGGTCGAGGACGCCTCCGGATGAGAGGACGCATTCCCAGGTGCGGGTTTCGACGGGTTGGAAGTCGCAGTCGAAGATGGTGGGGCCGCAGGTCTCGGTGCCGAGGGGGTCGACGGTCTGGTGGACGGAGTAGGTCTCGCGACAGAAGAGGGAGCCGATGTGGGTGTCGAGCATGTCGCGCCAGGCCGGTGGGATGGCGTAGAGGGCGTCGGGATCGACGAGGGAGAAGCGCCAGGTGCTGATGTTGCGGTAGGAGTTGAGGAGGTAATCGGCGCCGGAGCAGGTGTTGGGGATTTCTGCGCCGTTGGCGGCCTGGGCATAGGTGACGGGGAGTTCGATGCCTGGGACGGCGAGGTGTGTGGCGGGGGGGGGTGAGCCTTTCCATGTGAAGTGACCGGCGGAGCCGCAGGTGACGGGGCTGCCGTCGCAGGAGGTGTTCTCGGCGAGAGTCAGGACGCGCTGGCCGTCGTAGATGTCCACCTTCTCGAGGAGTTCGAAGGGGAGCATGACGCGGAGGCGTGTGAGGCGATTGACGGCGGCGCTGATTTGGTTGAAGCACTGGGCGGCGAGGCGGGTGTGCTGGAGTGGGCCGAAGCCCTGGGGGGCGTCTGGGCGCGTCTCGGAGGCTGGGGTGTGGTCGGTTGCACCGGAAGGAAGGGTGGTGAGCCAGCGGCCGCCGAAGGCGTATTTGCAGAGGTTCTCGAAGACGTAATCGTAGAGGCCGGCATCGTCGGAAATGCAGGTATGGATGGCGGGGTCCTCGCGGCAGTGGTTGTAGTCGAGGGTGGAGGTCTCGTCCACATAGCCCTCGCAGATGGCGCGGAGGTAGAGGTCGAGCTGGCCCCAGACATCAGACCAGAGGGGGGTATCGTGAGCGTCCTGGCGGTCGTTGGTGTCGAGGTAGGGGATGGGGACGAGTTTGGTGAGGATGAACTCCGGATAGATGCTGGCCATCGGCTTGCCCGGCAGGGACTGGACGTAGGAGTTGAGGGAGTTGTCGCCGACGGTGGCGGGGGAGTTGGTGTCGTTGTATTGCTTCAACAGATAGAGCCGGAGCCCATTTTCGGCGGTGCGGAAGGGCTCGGCCTGGATGTCAGCGGCGACCCAGGTGGTTAGATCGCGGTCGATGGAGGCCGGGGCGCCGCCGGTCTCGCCGTAGGTGTTGTGGAGGCGGCCGGTGAGGGTGAGGCGGACCAGTTCTTCTCCGCTTTCCGTAAGAGCTTCAGCGCTCTCGATTTCAACGTCCGGCTCGTAAAGGCGGCAGCTCTTGTAGAAACGGAGGCAGGTGTCATCCGGGGGGGTACAGGTCTTCTGGTTGACATAGGTATGGCCGGTCCAGGGGGAATCGAGCCAAGCATAGTTCCAGCCGGACGGGGTTTCGGGGACGAGGACGCCGCCGTCGGTGCCTGCGACGCGCTGGCCATAGGATGTGTGCCAGAGGAGGGCGGGATCGTTGGCGATCTCTGGGCTGTAGAAATGGCAGCGATTGAGGATGCCGAAGTGATCGGCGAAGGCGTCCGGTTTCCAGAGGCTGGTGTTGCTGGGGTGGTAGGGTTTGAGCTGGAGGCCGAGGAGCCACTGGTTTGTCCAGCCGCGCGGTGGTGCGGTATGATCGATGGCCTCGGCGATGCCGGCGAAGAGGTCGGCGCCGCTCGAGGGGTCGGCGACGGCCGGGAGGATGGCGTAGACTTTGGGCGAGCCGATCGGGTTGAAGGTGGTGTAGCTGGCCTTGCCTGGGAAATGCTCGCCCGGATCGTACCAGGTGCCGCTGAACTCCGGGTATTCGACTTGGTCCACGCCCACCGTGCCCTCGACGAGGTACTCGATGCCGGCGGCGATGTCGCCGCTGGCGACTTCGTATTTCGTGGGCGCGCCGCCGGTGCCGAGGGCGTAGCGGCGGAACCAGAGGATGCTTTTTCCGTTTTCGACGGCGTAGCCGGCAAACTGCTGGCGGCCGATGATGCGGGTGAACTGGCTAAAGCGGCGGGCGGCGTCGAAGAGGGCGTTTTGGTTGATGGCGGTGAAGGAGCCAGGGAGGCCTGGGTGGCCGCGGAGGTTGGTGATGGCGGCTCGCGCGAAATAATCCTGGACCAGGGAGCGGGAGCTGGTCTCGATGGTGCCGGAACCGTCTAGCATAGGGGGGTTGGGGGGGGGACTTATGGGACGGATGGGACGGACGGGACGGATGGTGGTATCACATGATGGCGGCGGAGGAGCGGAGGAGGAGGAAGAGGTCGCAGGTGTCGGGCTTGTAGGTCATTTGCTCGATGAGCTCGAGGTGGACGGTGGCGGTGTTGGGGCGGCAGGTGATGGCGACGGTGCCGGTGAGTGGGGTGGGCAGGACCTGGATGGTGTCGCCGGCGGGGAAGGTGTATGTGAGGTGGGCTTCTGGGCCGACGATGTCGAGGCGGATGGGGTGCTCTGGGTTGGCGACCTGGAGGAAGATGGCGGAGAGGCAGCAGTCGGGGTGCAGGGTGTGTGCAGTGGAGGTGCTGGCTGGGTGAAAGGTCCAGGACGGGTAGGAGGCGGAGACTTGGCCTGGGGGGGCCTCGATGCCGCGGGCTGGGGCCAGGAGGTACTGGGAACGGAGGAAGCGCTGGATGTCGGCGGCATGGCGCAGCCAGTGGGGGGGATCGCCTGAGGGCGGAGCGCCCGGCGGGGGCTCGGGGATTTGGCCGGCCCAGGCGCCGCGGAAGTCGCGGATGAAGGCGTTGAGGACGCGCGGGAGGTGTTGGCCTTCGCGTTTGCCGAGTTTGGGGGCCCCAGTATAGGGCCCCTCGAGGTAGTCCTGGGTGGAGAGGACGTCTACGTGGTAGCCGGTGGGGTCTGTGCTGTCGTAGACGAAGACGTAGTAGGCCCATTGGAAGGCGAAGACGGCGGCTACGTGGCCGTCATACTTATCGGCCGGGCTGATGCTTGGGCCGGGCACGCAGGTGCCGGGATAGGTGATGTCCGAAAGGCCAGCGGTGAGGGCGGAGAACTTGATTTCGTAGTTGATGGGAGGGGGGTAGTCATCCGTGGTGTCGGGGTCGTCGCAGGCCGTCCCGAGGATCTCGGGCATGGGGAGCCAGGAGCCGTAGGAGTTGCCGTAGGGAGCGAGCCGCGTATAGCGGATGCCGGCCCAACTGCGGGCGGCGGTGAAGGCAGGGGAGGCGATCGCGCCGGTGGCCGGATCCCAGGCGCCGCGCTGGAGTTTGCCGAGCGTCCAATAGTCCAGGGGCGAGGCCGGGGCGCGGCCATCGAGGCGGAGTGGGATGCCGCCGGCGGCCGGGCTGGTCAGGCGATCTTCCTCGGCGGGCAAGTCCGCCGCCTCGTTGCCGAAGACATAGGCCCCGAGCGGATTATTGACGTTGGTGCCCTCGGGATCGCCTGGGCCGGTGAGCGGCCACTCGCCCTGCGTAGGGCGGAGCATCTGGTAGGCGCGGAAGAATTCGACTTGGGAGGGCCAGAGCCAGCCTGAGGGGTTGCGGAGTTGGCGGAAGAGGTTGAGGTGGTAGAAGGCGAGGCGATAGGAGGGGTCGCCGAGGCCGGAGCGGAGGCGGTCGTTGAAGGCGGCGGCGAGTTTGGCGATCTGGGTGCTGGTGACCGGATCGCCTGGTGCGAGCGTGGGGGCGCGGGTGAAGGTGATGGCCATCCCGAGCTACGCTTCGAGGATCCAGATCTGGACAAGGCAATCGGCGGTATCAGCGCGGAGGTAGAGGTTGGCGATGGCGAGGTCTTCGGGTCGGAAGAGTGCGAAGGAGCCGGCGGGGATGCGGATTTTGTAGTCGGCGGTGGCGAAGCCGACCTTGACGTAGTTGGAGGCGTCGAGGTTTTTGATGAGGATCCAGCCGCAATCGCCGATGCCTGAGGGGATGGCGTGGGTGACTTCGGCGCCGGAGGTGACGGTGAGTGTGGTGGAGTAGAAGTCGGCGCCGGCCATGTCGAGGGTTTTGGAGAGGGCGCCGGAGTTGAGGGTGGCGCCGCCCTTCGAGCCGGTGAGGGAAGCGGTGATGGAGATTTCGTTGGCCATGTTGAGCTGGGGTTAATATTGGATGGCAACCAGTTCGGTCAAGGATGGGGCGCTGGCGGTTTTCGCGTGGATGTTGCCCGTGGCGGCGGGCTGGATGAGGACGAAGGTGCCAGGGCGGATCTGGCAGAAGGGCTCGAGTCCGGCGACATCGCGGTAGAGGGTGACCGTATCGGCGCCCAGGTTGCGGATGAACAGGGCGGAGACGACCTGCGAGGACGACATATCCCCGAGCTCGAGGGGCGTCACCACTGCATTGGCGATTTCCTGGGCGACATGGACGAATTTGTCGCCGGCCAGATCGATCGAGCCCGAGCCCGTGGCGCTGATTGCCGCGCCGTTTCGTGCGGCGGCCAGGGAGGCGGCGAGGGAGATTTCGTTAGCCATAGAGATCAGTCCTCGGCGGCAGCGACCTCGATGGTGGCGGAGCCGCTATGGGCGGTGACGTAGTAGGTCACGCCGGATGAGGGTTGCAGCAAGAGAACGGTGCCGGGGCGCAATTTGGCGATTTGTTGTGTGCCGGCCACGTCAATGGCCACCAGGACGGTGGCCGTGCCAGCGAAATGGCGCAGCAGGATGGCCTTGCATTCGTCGGTGGCGAGCTCGCCCAGATCCAGGACCTCCCAGCCGGCGTCGGAGACGAGCTGGGTGGCATGGACGAGGTCGATGCCCGACATGTCAAGCGAGGCGGAGCCCAAGGCGGCAACCGAGATGCCGTTGGT
>Ga0194126_10012910_pt1 | contig 10515 bp, 4 predicted proteins | sample TA2KigC150mmetaG_FD_148641 | JGI IMG/M metagenome (GOLD analysis project Ga0194126, IMG submission 148641) | Freshwater microbial communities from Lake Tanganyika, Tanzania - TA2015035 Kigoma Deep Cast 150m | ecosystem: Environmental > Aquatic > Freshwater > Lake | place: Tanzania: Lake...
GCTGCTTCAGAAAGATGGCATATTCTCGCAGTACGAGAACGCTGTCACCTTTCAACTTCAGACCTTGCTCGAAGGATTGCCGCGCAATGCCAACTTTGTTTTGCTGAATTGAATAGCGCGCGTATGCCAATTCCTGTTCTGCCGGTTCAAACTGGCGCAATTGTTCGGAGATGCTCGCGGCTTCGGCTCTGATCCTTTCATCGTGGGGAGTCAATGCCAGCGCTTTCTGAATCCAGGCGTGGGCTTCCGGGAAACGCTGCGATTGACGCAAGAGAACTGCTATTCCAAGATGCGTCACCGCGTCGGCAGGATCAAGTTCGATCGCGCGGTGAAGCGCTTTTTCGGCAAGTTCGTAACAATGCTTTTCCCGCAGTGCGATACCGTACTCACGGTGAATGATCGCGTCGTCCGGAAAAGTCTGCGCCAGCGTTTCGAATTGTCGCAAGGCGTCGTCCCGACGCTCCGGCTGACCTGCCCATGCAATCGCTTGCTGTACCTGCATCCGTTTACCAAGCGACATTCGTTCCGCTGCGCTCTGGACTTGACGCGCGGCGTTCTGGTATTGACCTTGGTTGATAAGCCAATCAACGTACTCGATGATCGCAGTTTCATTCTGCGGTTCCTGCTCCAAAATAGCAAGCAAGTGTCGCCCCGCTTCGGCGCGGCGCCCTTGTTGATCCAGGAGCCGAGCCAGTTGCCGGTGCGCTTCCAGGTTTTGCGATTCAGTTGCAAGCACTTGGCGTAGATGTCTTTCCGTTTCTGCAGGCGCGTTCTCTTTTAGCAACTCGGCGTATGCAAGGTGAGCCAGCGCGCTGTCGGGCATGAGCGCGAGCGCTTGATCGAGCAACTGGGCAGCCATCGCCTGATCGGGCGTTGTGTGTGCGCGCACGACAAGCCGCTCGACTTCGAGTCGCCGCGCTTGAGCGCCGGCACGCAGGTTCTGTAGGGCGTCTTGGTATTCCGTATTGCCGGGCTCTATTTCGATTGCCCGCCGCAAATGTATTTCTGCTTCCGTTAAAAGACCTTTGCGTTTGAGAATCTCCGCCTGAACGGAATGTGCCAGCGCGAGGTCGGGTGAGAACTCCAATGCTTTGCCGACGAGACTGCTTGCCTCTTCCATTTCGTCTTGTTCAAGCATCAATTTCGCCAGCGCGGCATAACCGTGCGCCTCTTGCTCATGCTTGATCTTCTCCGCGAGCGGCGCAATGTGTTCCCGCAGGTTCGGGTAGTTGGGGTTGAGAGACAGGGCGCGTTCATATTTTGAGAGCGCGTCTCTGCAGCGTCCGCGTTTTTCCAAAAATGCTCCATACGCAGTGAACCACTCCGCGCGCGGCGGATCAATTTGTAATACCCGGTGGTAAATTTGCTCCGCGGCACCCCACGCGCCGGTCGTTTCGAGAAAGGCGGATAGCTCGATCAGGATATCGCCTTGCTCCGGATAAAGTTCGAGGAGTTTTTCAAAGATCGCTTGCGTCTCCGTCCGGCGATCATGTCTTTCTGTCAGAACCGAATGTAAGGCACGCAAATACATCAAGGCGATGCTGTCCGGCGATTGGATTTGCTCATGATCCAGCCATTTGGAAGCGTTGTCCGTGCTGATCGTCAATGCGCGTGACAACAGTTGCTTTGCAGCCTTCCATTGCTGCTGATCTGCCAGGTACCTGGCATAGCACATCGCATAAGAGGCATCCGAAGGATTAAGACGCAAGGCGTCTTCAAAGATAGGCGCAGCCGTTTCGGGTTGGGCCCCTTGCGCGCGCCAGAGTGCGAATGCAAGTTGTCGTTCTGCTAAAGCAGGGTCCGGCGGCAACGATGTCCCACCAGACGCCGGAATTCCGGTGGGGACGGTGGTTATTTCCATTTGTGTCTCCTGATTTCTTGCGGCAGTGAACACCGATCAGCTGGTTAGTTGATTACTGCATTTGGTACAAAAGTGGGCTTGGAAAGTGACCGCGTTTCCACACGACGGACACACGCGCACCGGCTTGCTGCATGAAGGGCAAATCTTGACTTCAGCGCGCACGTCAGTGCCGCAGTGAGGACACTTGTGACCAACTGGCGCAGGGTGCGCTTCGATGGGCAGCGAAGGCGGCAGCGGACTTGGCGCGCTCAGTGTGCTTAGAGTCGTTGGCGATGGTTGAGCACCTTGCGGCGGCTCGACAGGTTGTGGCGCTGGCTCAACCGTCTGACGCGCCGATTCTTTTCCCTTGCGCCGATTTTCGTAAAGCTTCCACAAACTTTGGGCCGCATCGTTGTCCGGTTCCAATTTCTGGGCGGTCTCTAGGCGCGTCGCCGTCATCGCGGCATCCACCGCAATTGCCTGATCCAATTTCGCGGATGCTTCGTCAGCTCGTCCCTGTTCCATGAGCAGGAGGGCGTACCACACCAACCCGGAGAGGAGTTGGGGAGCCAACGCGAGGGCTTGTTGATATCCATCTTCCGCGGCTGCATCTCGGCGCTCACGTTGGGCGAGCAGGGCTTGTGAAAGCAGCGCTTGTGGATCCTTTGCGCTAGGATGAGATTGATCGCTCATTGTTCACCTCCAGGACAGGCGACGGAATCAGGTTTCGCTCTCGATTTGGCTGAGGAGTTGCGTGGCTCGGCTTTCGCAAGGATCTAGAACGAGCGCCCTCCGCAAGTAGGCGCGCCCCTCTTCTTTACGTCCGTGTTTGAGCAAGAAATCGCCATAGTCAACTAGATTGGGCACGAACTCGTCACATTTGCTATAAGCCGAAACGAACAATCGCTCGGCTTCAGCCGGATCCGCATCCGGGTTCTCGACTTTGAGCAAATCAATTGCCTGGACCCAATCAAGTCGCGCTTGCAGGACTTGGGCGAATTTATCGGCGAGGGAATCCAGGGTCTCGCGGTAACGCGGATTTTCCGGCATCAACTCCACCGCGCGCGCCAGGGGCTTTCTCGCTTGCTCAAAGCGGTGGCGCTGCGTCAACACCGTTCCATAAAGCCAGTAAACCTGTGCGGTCGGGTCGGGTTGTTCGAGCGCGCGCTGGAGCAGAGATTCGGCTTCGCACAATCGCTCGTTTTGCGTTGCAAGTTGAACGGCAGGAGTCAATGCAGGCAGATATGCCGGTCGCTCGTCTAATGCCAGCTTGAACTGCTCCAGGGCTTGTTCCGTTTGACCGAGGCGGGCAAGCAATTGCCCGTATGCGCTACGCATCTCAGTACCATAGGTTTGCGATGGTATCTGATCGCGATAGTGCGCCAGCGCAGTGTCTGGCGCGATCTTGCCGATGCGGACCATATATCCATTCGCTTCCATCACCCGGCCTTGTGACTCGAGCATTTCGGCGTAGAGTTTCAGCGTCGGTATATGCTCCGCGTCTTCTTCGAGGGCTTGGTGGAATTGTGTTTCCGCCTCGACGTAATTTTGTTTGCGCATTTCCTCAACGCCTACTGCCATCTTCAACGACGCGCGCAACCAACGGTCAAAACGTTCTTTGACTTGTTCCCACTCCTTCGATACTTGAGGATCGTTCGGCGCAAGCGACATCGCGTGCGTGTAGTATTTCTTTGCTTCCCTATAGTCACCGCGCGCTTTCAGCAGGCGCGCGTACGTCAGGCACAGGCGCGCATCTGTCGAGACCGTGGATAGGTGCGCCGTCAGAACCAGGCGGGCTTCATCTGGGCGATTTGTTTTCTCCAACACTTCCACGAGCAACTGAAGTGTCTCCAGTTTGTCGGGAGCGTGCGCGAGCGAGCGTCTCAAATAGCCCTCCGCTTCTTCCGACTGTCCTAGATTGATCAACACAAGCGCCAAGCCGTTCAGTATTTCGCTATTATCACCCTGGTCATAGAGAATCTGTTCCAGGTGTTTCTTGGCTTCTTCAGCCGCGCGCTGCCGTACGGTCACCCATACCCGCACCGCCTCGCTGTAGCGCCCTTGATCCTCGAGAAATGCGGCGTACGATTTGAGCGCAGGCAAATGATTCGGATCAATCTGGAATGCTTGGGCATAGAGCTCGGCGGCTTCGTTGGGATGTTCAGCCGCGTTTTCTTCTTCAGCGAGACGCGTAAACGCAAATGCCTGGCGGTATCGTTCCAATGTCGGCTGCAACTCGTCGCGCAGCGTCAGGGTTTCCACATTCAATGGATCAATTTTGAGTGCGGCTTTGAGATGCCTTTCGGCTTGATCGTACAGCCCCTCCTCTGCCATCAAACGCGCGTAGTCGCGATGGAGCGCGGGAGCATTAGAATTTTGCGACAGCGCCTCGCTCAGTCGTTGGATTGCTTCCGGCTTTTTGTTCAACCGGATAAGCAGTGCGGCATAGTCTCGCACCCAGTCCGAACGATGCGGTTCCAATTCTAACGCGCGACGCATCAGCGGCTCGGCTTGCTCCAGTTCTTGCGCCTGCAGGTGAACCGCTCCACGCAGCCAGACCAGATCGGCTTGCTCAACTTCTGATAGTTGGGTAAAGAGATTTTCAAACGCGGCGCGGTCGACTTCCAGCAATACTCCAAGGTGTTCTTGCGCGGCGGCGTAACGTTGTTGCCGCAACAGCAGACTCGCGCCCGCGCGGCGCGCCGGGATGTAGAATGGATCGATCTTTAACGCGGCTTGGTATTCTTCTTCCGCGCCCTCCAAGTCGCCTTGCGCCAAATTAAAATCACCGAGCGCACAATGCATTCGAGCTTGCAAGGATGATGCAAGTGGTTGGGTCGGTACAACGTTGCTGAGGGATGTCGCGCCACCGGGCGCAGCCGACGGAACTGCTTCGGCGCTGGGAGCGACAACTCCTGTAGGAGACGCGCTCGTCTGCGCCGCATTTGCAGTAACGGCTTGCGATTGGGCTTGCTGCTTTTTCAGCATTGCCGCGTAAGCGTTCTGGATCACCTTGTCGTTGGGCGCGAGTTCGATGGCTTTGAGATAATGAACCGCGGCTTGATCATAGCGGCGGAGCGTATCCAACAGCGAGGCATACTGAAAATGCGCCTGTGCATCGTCAGATGTCTCTTGGACCGCTTGACTCAGAAACTGCTCGGCGGCTGTGAAGTGGGGCTTGGCGTCTTGCTCCTGATTTTCGTACAACAAACGCATAGCCAGTCCAAATTCAGCGATGCCGGATTCCAGCGTGGTCATAAGTTCCTCCTCTCTTGAGAATTGGGCTACCCGCGCACTTGGCGGGTGGGGGCGCTCACAAAACGATTTATTTCTTGCTCCGATTGGCCATTTGCTCGCGGATGGCACCCACGAGTTGATCCACGCCATCCGCCGCGAACAAATCTACCCACTGCAGGTTTTTCAGATCGTACGGTGGATCACAAGGTTCGAGCCGCGCCGGGATCAGATAGACTGTGGTTGCCTTGAGTCCATCGCGGATTTCCATCGCAGTCGTGACTTCTTTTAGCATTTGCCCTTCGCGGTCAACAGAGTTTGCCGACAGAAAGACAATGAAGAAATCCGATTGTTCAATGGCTTGTGGAATGACCTTTGGCCATTTTTGTCCGGGGCGCAAGCTTTTCACATCCATCCAGGGTTTGAATCCCTCTTGCTCAAGCCGTTGGTAGATTTTTTCAACTCGCTCTCTGTCGTCGTGCGCATAACTCAGGAAAATTTGAATAGGTTTCACTGGGAATTGTCTCCTTTCGGTCTGTTCGCCTATCGCATCAAAATAGATCACGTTCACATCAATCTGGATCGCTTGGCCGGATGACACGGGTTCTGGAAGGTGGAACTTGATCGTGTGATCCCCATTGCTCCCCAGGAACGGCACAAACTCTTCGGGAGGTCTTACCACACCATCGGGGATGGGGTGAGCCGTGACGGTGATGCAATCGGCAGGTTGCCCCGAGTTGTGGATTTGGATCGCGATTTCAAATTCACGCGTGTCTTTGACCGGCGGCGTGACACCAGCGAGCGCAAGTCCTAGATGCGCCCGTGGCGCGGCTTGTACCGGCGGACGCTCTGCGTCACTCCAGCCGCGCAGAATGTGGACGAGTTCTTCTGCCCGCGCGAGTTGTTTCTGGATGATAACAAACTGATAGCGCGGGTCCTCCAATTCTGTACGGGCGCGATTTTGTTGCAGTGCGGCAATCATCTGTTCGATCAGAATGATGGGATGGCGCAGGTCGGTGGGTAATGCCGCGCGGATTTGTTTGAACACCGCGCGACATTCCGCGCGCGCGGCGTCGGACCAGCGCCGGGGATGCCCATCGTTACGATCCAGCGCCTTGAGATAGGCAGTCAGATAGTCTAGTAGCGCCTTTCGGCGCTTGGGATGCGCGTGCAATCCGGCGAGGCGCAACGCTTCCGCCGCGTATTTTTGGGCTTGCTCGTCGTTGATCGGGCGATAATAATCGCGCATGGCTTGACCGTATTTGATCAAGCAATCCAACATATCCGCGCGTTGTTCCATCCTATGGTAAAATTCCGCGGCAAACAAATAATGCTCAAGTTGGGTTTCGTCTTTCGTTTGAGTGGGGAACTTGCCTGCCTCTGCCAAGTGCGCCTGCGCTTGCTGGGCGCGGGCTTGGTTAGAAACGACACTGTCAAAATGCGCCGCGTTTTCCATAGCGATTTTGTGCCATCGCAGACCGATCGCAGTTGCCGATTCATCCGGCGCGGGCAACCGATATTGCGGCGCGGGCATTTTGCGCTGCGCCATTTCCGCCGCTGCGCGCTGCGCCAAACTTTCGAGGGCCTTGCGCGTTTCGGAATTGAACGAAGTCGTGTGGGCGAGCGTGTGCTGGATATTGACCCAGGCGCGACCGGGGTCGTTCAATTCGAGACAGAGCTCGGCATACTGTTGCACCAGCCGCGGTTCCCCCGGGCGGAGATGTTGCAGTTGGGTATACGTGTCCGCCGCATGGAGCAAGTCGTTGCGCTGCCGAAACCTTTCTCGTAAACGCTGCGCCGCGAGAGTATCGGCAGGATCGTCGCACAGGTCGCGAGCGAAATCTTCGGTGTCTTTGGTGCCTGTCAAGTACTTGGGACTGGCGGTCGTCGCGCCGTCAATTACATCGAACTGTTTCTTCGCAAACCACTGAAACGGATTGAGTGCAATCGCTGTCTCATACGCTTGTCGCGCCAGCGCATACGCTTCGGGGTGCCGATTGCAGAAATCACCCAGCCACATATATTGATTGGAGCGTCCTCCGCCGACGGTCTGGTGAGAAATCGTCAACGCGGTTTTGTGCTGATACGCCAAGGCGGCGTTCTTGAAATCGCGGCGCTTTTCATGGACTTGACCGAGCAGACTAAACAAGATCGGCAGATCGGTTAGGGTTTGAGTCAGACCGGCAAAATACTGCGCGGCGCTATGAAATTGCGATTCGGCTTGCGATGGTTGTTGCTTCAAATACTGCCACAATGCGCGCAAGTACTGCGTGTCCGGTTTGTCCAACCCTTGGCGACACTTGAGCCGTCTTTCTTCGGAACTGCGCCATTCCTGAATGTTGCTGAGCTGCTGGCGCGCTTTGCTGTTGCCCGGTTTGATTTCCAATGCCTGCCGATAGCATTGCTCTGCCTCAGCGTAGAAATCGTGACCGACGCAGAATTCGGCGGCTAGGACAAATGCATTGCCTGTTTTGTCGGCTGTACGCTTTGCCGCTTCAATCGCCGCCGTGCATGCCTCTTCCGCCAAATCTAAGGCGTCGTAGGCGTAACCCAACACCTCGTAGGGTCCGGGCGCATCCGGATCGCGTTGCGTCAGTTTCTGAAATTCAGTCACCGCATCTAAAAATCTTCCGCTCGCGCGATAGTCCGCCCACTGATCGCGTAACTCGGTGAGAGAAGGAATCGGTTTGACGCCGTGAACCGCCAAATACTTGAGCGCGCCGGCGTGATTGGGTACTAGTTGCAACGCCTCTCGGTACGCCCGCTTTGCATCTGACAATTGGTTCAATCTTTCGTACACCTGACCCAGTTCGCAAAGCGTTGCCGCCTTATCTTCGGGTTTCCTGGCATAGTTCACGGCAATGCGAAATGTCGCGACGGCTCGCTCTAATTCACCAGTTTCCAGATATGTGCGCGCCAAGAAAAGCACCGCCAAACTCGATTCAGGATGCTTCTTCCAATACCGCTCGAAAAAAGTCGCCGCTCGGGACGCATATTGACACTCGATCAACCAGCGGTACAAATCGCCTAATTGCGCCGGCGTGAGGACGCGTGCCGCATTTTCGTCCCATGCCTCTGGTGGATGTTGCTTGCGTTGCGTACGTTGCAGCCCGATTCGCGCGTCGCGATGCTCCGGGATCAGCCGCAACGCCGCGCGGTAATCCTTTTCTGCTTGCGCCAACTGTTCTTGCTTTTCGTTTGCTTCGCCGGATTGGGCTAACTTGTCCGCCTCCGCTTCGAGTTGCTTTTGCACGCGCTGCAAAATAGATTTGGCTTCAGAGATGTCCGGATTAACGCGCAAGGCGGCTTCGGCAGCCAGTTTAGCTTCGTGCCAGTGTTTCATTTTTTCATGTGTTTTTGCCAAGATGTTCCACAATGCCCCGTGCTTTGGTTGCATTTGGGTCTGCGCTTGGAGAATCTTTACGGCGCGCTCCAACGTCCCGTCGCTTTCGCACACTTGAACCAAAAGATCGTACGCATGGGACGCGTCTGGTTTGATATCAATGGCTTGTTGTACCGCCGTCAGACATTCTGGGATTCGTTTCCCTTCCCGGTAACCATACGCCATTCCCATCCAAAAGACGCATTGGTCGCTCGGAGACAATGCCATTGCCAGCACGCGCGTTCTCATTTGCTCCGCGCGAGCCAACTGCCCCGACTCTGCGTATGCTTTGAACAGAGCGCGCACAACTTGCGAATTGGTTGGCGTTTGGCTGACCTGCGCCTCCAATTCCTCAAGTGTGCTATTCGTGGGTGATCCATCGCCTGGAAGTTGAGCTGTTGCCATCGGCGTAGCCAATGGCTTGCCACATTTGAGACAGAACCTGGCGTTCGGACGATTATCTGATCCGCATTGTGAACAGTTCATCTGATTCACCCCAGCTTTTGCGTCAACCGCCGCGTGTCGTAGCGCAATCGCTTGGTGCCAGCCGCGCTCATCTGTCCACGCTGTTCTAGATTCGCGGCTTCGTTCAGCGCGGCTTGCGCGAGGTCTTGCTCGCCCATGTTGATCAAGCGCGTCGCGGCGGCTTTGAGTTTCTGCGTCGCACCGGCGACATCGCCGCGCGCGGCGTCCTCCAGCGCGCGCGTTTGCAGTTTGAACGCGCTCACCTTCTCAACGATGTTCATCACGCGCGGGTTGACTGGCGCGTTCACCGCGTTGCCCTCATAATGTATAATGCAATCTTGGCGCGTTTTCTGTCCCTGTAGCCCCAAACTCGGCTGATTGTACTCGACAATCAGATGGGCTAACTGGTACGTTCCCGGCGGGCGCGGGGGGGCAAGGAGTTCAAAGAGCAGCGCGATTTCGCCGCCCCGGCTCAATTCTCCCAGTGGAAGATCGAGCGAGCGGTCTCCGGATAATGGCAGCACGCCGAGATCGGCAATGATTGGCTTGACGCGGTGAGCGCGGCGCAATTCGATGCCATGCATCAGGCGCATCTTGAGGTTGAGATCGCGTAGGACGACATTTTGGACGCCGGAGAGTTCGCGGTCGAACGCCTCCGGAATCTCTGCTGGATCGTGGATAAAGTACGCGTTGCCGCCGCTTGAATCGGCGAGCGAGATCAACAACTCTTCGTTGAACTCGACACCCAAACCCAGCGTACTGATCGAAATGCCAGTCTGCGCGGCTTGCTGTGCGAGAAACTGGCACTGCGGCGCGTCGAGCGTAAAGCCGTCGGTCAGCACGATCATCCGATTGACCATCTCACGCGAGAAACTGTGCTGTACCTGCTCGTAGCCCTGTGCCATCCCTGCCGCCATAAAAGTTTCGTTGCCCAGTTGCAGGTCTTCGAGTTGGTCTATGACTTTGAGCAGCGCGCGCTTGTTCTGTCCGGATTCTTGCTGGATCAGCACGCGCGCTTCACGCGCAAATGCAACAAGTGAAAAACGGTCGCGTGGCGCGAGTTTTTCGAGCGCGCTGTGGAGCGCGCGCTTGACGAAATCAATGTTGCGCGGCGCGTTGATTTTGTGCGACGCGGGGACGTTTTCAAAGTGCCATACCGCGACGCCATCCACCGTTGTTTCGCTCACCGCGCCCAGCCGCGCCAGTTCTTCGAATTGCTCTTGCGACAGGATGGGAATGCACATCGAATCGCTCTTGTCTACGACGAAGGCGATATTGACTGGAAGCGCGGCGGGCGCAGCATCCAGTTCACCGGGTTGAATTTCTAGTAACAAATATACTAAGCGTAACGGGCTATTTGATGGAATGATATCTTGGTTGAGAGTAGTGGCTATCAAAAGTGAAGCGGCCATGGTTGTCATTGCCTTGAGAAAAGAATAGCGCGACTGCTGAACATGGTAGGACGCGGTCGGCTGGGAGCATTGTTTTCGAATCGGAGTGTATTCGCGTCAACGAACTCAAGAATCGTTGTGACTCTATCTCCATTTTCCATTCGAATATCCAGTCGGGCTAACTTGGATGAAAGGTCAACAGT